>Ga0137394_10001146_pt1 | contig 19157 bp, 17 predicted proteins | sample czobulk116metaG_FD_108278 | JGI IMG/M metagenome (GOLD analysis project Ga0137394, IMG submission 108278) | Vadose zone soil microbial communities from Angelo Coast Range Reserve, California, USA - czobulk1.16 metaG | ecosystem: Environmental > Terrestrial > Soil > Vadose zone | place: USA...
TGGCGAAAAAGCGGCGGCCGATTCTCCGAGAGAATAAACACGATCCACGAAATCACACGAAGCGGCACGAAAAGAAAGTTAGTTCGTGTTGTTTCGTGTGATTTCGTGGATCGTTCGTAGTTTTTCGGCAGGGGAGAGACTTCACCCTTTCGGCTGTTCCCCCTTTGTGCCGCTGAAGTCGTAAGTAATATGCAAACGTAAGGCGCCGTCTTGCACTTCCGCCCGCACATCCTTCACCTGCGCCTTTACGGAACCGTTGCTTCCCTTCACCGGAATCATCAACTGCAACTGCGACGGGCGCAGGAACTCAATTGGATTGACCTTACTGTCGATCGCGTTTCGCACAAACACCGTAACGAAGTTGTTGGCAATCGGCGCCACTCCTTCCAGGTTTACTCCTTCAACCACCACGCGGCCGTAGAGCGTCTGTGCGGGCTGATCGAAAGAGAGTTGCATGCTCGTTTGAGCCCAGCCTTTGAACTGCATGCAGTTTCCTATCAGGCTGTAGCTGCCGCTGAAAACCAACGGAGCGGAAATTGTGCCCCCGGCAAATTTGACTTGCGTCTTAGCGCCGTTGCCTTCAGCCGCCAGTGTGACGCTGTTTGTGCATCCTCCCTGGAACGCAGCGCGCTCGAACGTAGCAACAGCGGAAGGATTAGTTGTTGACGACAGATTGAAAGTTGGCGGACCGAGATCGCGAAAGACCGTACCCAACACTTCGTTTAAAAAACTGTCGCTGAGTGAAACCACAACTGTGCTTGCCGGATTGCCACCTGGCCCCGGGGCTTCAACTCGATTGCCGGGAATCGCTTTTGCGCGCGGGATACCAAGAAAAAAGATCGCCGCGGCGCCACCAATGATCAGTCCCAGGAGAAGAATCAGAAGGTATCTCATTTGTTTTCTCAGTGACTGGCGTGGGGGGAGGGCGAGGCTACCGGCGACGCGGCGAGTGCCGGAGAAGCCCCCGTGGTGGCCGCCGAATTCATATTACTAAGCAACGCTTTTACTAATGCCGCAACTGTATTGGTAAACGCATCGACCTGCGCCCGCACTTGCTCTGGTGGAACTTTGTTGAGTCCCGCCGGGACCTGAAACAACGAATCGTCTATAGTGGTGCTGATGTCGCGCATCTCCGCCACAACCTTTGCTCCCTTTACACCCTGCACACTGCCGCTCGCTTCGGTATACAGTTCGGCCCTTAACGGCAAACCTGTTTCCTTATCAACATAAACAAATGCTTCTGCATTTACCTGACCCGCCGAGGTTGATGTGTTCGCGGTTGTCGCATAACGATACTTATCCGCGGGACGGCCGTTCATCGTGTCGTCGCCTACTCGCTCAACGCCTTTCAGTTTCTCGATGTAAGAAACTATCTGTCCGGGTGTCATTAACTTTTGCAACTGAAAGCCCGTGGCTTCCGGTGTCAACTCCGCATATTGCTTGCGAGCCGGCACTATCACGATATGCTTGCCGCCCTGTTCGAGATAGATCAAATCGGAACCATCAGGCAACTTGAATGAAACACGGCGGTCATCTCCATTGCGAGCAACTTCAGCAGACAACGTCGGTATGCCAATCGTCTTTTGGCCACCTTCCGTTTCGGCACTGATAACCAAGGTGGCCCGATACTTCTCCGGCTCTCGCGTCGCTATTCCGGAAGCTGGTGCGGGCGAAAGATTTGCATTCACGTTTGCAGGAGATGTATTGGCATTGGCGATCACATTTGTATTTGCGTTGGTGTCAGTTCTCTGACACGCGCTTCCCGCAAGGACCAGCAGGCCAGTGATAAGAAGCGAAATCAATGACGGCGTTTTCATAGCGGCAGTTTTCATAAAGGTCTCCGAGACTCGAGCATTGTTTGCTCGGTTAATAAAGAAGGGGGCACGATTGAAGGGGAACCGTAGGATATCACGGCCCATCGATGTTTGTAACGGAGGCATTGGGTAGTAGGTTAGTTTGCATTTTGCTCTCATTCACACCGTGGGCTTCACGCGAGGGTGGGCCCAGCCTGAAGGGCTGTCAGATAGTAGCCGGTGGTCGCAGCGAAGCGCAGACCACCGGACAACAATCAAAAATAATTCCACACCCGGAACGGGTGTCAGAAAAACGGTGGCACCCCTCCGGGGTACGGACCCGGTAGTGCCCTAATTTCAGGGCACTACCGACTGACCCACTACCTTGACTTGGAACCCTCTTTTCGCATAGAAGCGCACTGCTCTTTCAGTTACCCTTCTTGCGAGTGTGGCCCATGAAACAGATTCCTGTTCTTCTTGTTCTCGGATTTGCCCTTTCGTTTTGCAACCTAAGCAACAAACTGAAACCTGCAAACAACTCCAGTGAACCGGGTAAGACAACATCCGGTTCGAGCGACAGTGGCAGCGCTGAAAAGGCTCAGCCGACCGATGCTCAAACCGCGGCGCTGGCCGGCGGACAGACTATCAAGTGGGATCAGCAGGGAATGTCATGGACCGCGCCGGCTAAATGGACCGAGACCTCAAACGAGTCGAAGATGTTGGTCTGGCGTTCTCCAGGCGGCTCGGATGCAGCGTCGATGATCGTGAATATCTCGCCGATGGATGAAAGTTTTCCAACTGACGCCAGCATCAAGGCGTTCTATGACGGCGCCAAGACCCGATCCAAAAACGGTGAGGTCGATGAGCTGAAGTGGATCGGGATTGATGGTTTGAAAGGCATCCAGTTTCGCGAAGCGAATCCTGAAAAGCCAGACGGCATCAGGCGACTACAATGGATGGCTTATAGAAAGTATGCCGGCCAGGTACAGTTCGTGAACCTCATCCTGTCGAGCAGCGGCAAAGGTTTTCCAAAACATCAGGACGAGATGTACGGAGTTCTTTACTCGATGAAGATTGTCCACTAGTCAGAACCACCTGCGTAAGCGGGTGGGCCTTGTTCAGTCATAGTAATTGGGGTTTCTAATCCAATAAGGTTCTTAAGACCACCCGCTCAAGACACAATGTGAAACCTACAAGATCCTTACGGTAGTTCGCAGGTAGGGAAGGGGGCATGCCCCCGCTTGAGCGCCGACGGCGCGAATGGTTAGGGTAATTCCTCAATTGAATATCACTATGAGGGAGAGATTCTAAGTGGAAAAACACCTAACGCCTTGATTCAGGGGCGGGTGACTTAGAAGTGAAGTATCCAATCGCGCCGTTGGCGCTCGCGCGGGGGCATGCCCCCTTCCTGACTGCGAATTAGCGGCGATTGAGCCATCATCTGAGATCGCTCAGTTTTCAACGTCTCTCACGCAGGCGGTTCTGACAGCTACGGCGTGATAATGAATTTCGCCGCCGGAGAAAGAGTTTGACCCGAGACGCGATCTCGGATTCGAACCATCAACTCATACTCACCAACGGCTAGACGCTGTGTATCAATCAGGCGGGCCAAAGTCAGCCGCTGACCTGAATCGCTCATCCCGCGCCAGTCTTCCGGCTGCTTGCCAACTTCTTTCCCATCTTTCGATAGCACATACTCCACGTCAACTGAAGGTCGCAAGGTAGTTTGATCGATTCCCGCGTTGTAAACCTGGAGATAAACTCCAACAGGCTGGCCCCGATGATAGACCCCCGCCACATTTGGAATTACTTTCTGCTGCCCGATCACAAATTGTCCTACTGCCGGTCGATCGCCGAGATTCTCAAGTTTCGCAGCCAACACGAGGGTCGATGTCGAAAGTTTCTGCGTGTCATATTTAGGAACCGTGAATCCCACGTGACGTACACCCGTGGCTCCTGAGGCAACGTCGCGGACAATCACGTCAACCTTGTAAGTTCCCGGCGTCAGGGCCACAGCTTTTTGATAAGCAGATTTGCGGTCTTTAGCCTCGGTGAGTTCTGCGGTTGTCGCGGTCGTGATTACGGGATCTTCAAACACTCCCGCGCGCCGTCCTGCAACAGACGTGATTCTTCCAAAAATATTGATTCGGGCCTGCTGTAAGCCGCCGCTATCAGTAAAGGTCAGGTCTTTGTTTTCAGTTTGAATAGTAAATGCTGTGATCACCCGCTCGTCTGATTGACGGAAGAAATCCACGCGCACATCAAACGTAAGCGGATTATCTTCTATGACACCGGTGTTAACCGCTGTCTGCAGATCGCTAAACTTTACCTGGGGAGGACGACTCAGGTCCGCAAGCAGCTGCAGTCGCGAAAACGGGCTGTCTTGTTCGCGCTGATAACCCATCGATCCGTTGCTATTCGTTCCAGTAATTCTGTCACTCTTGTCAGAAAGTCCTAACTGTTCTGAAAGCGTGAGTCCGGCGCCTGGAACCATCAACATCGCATCTTTCTCGTTTGCATTACGCGCGATGCGATACTCACCGCTGCCCGTGGGATCCACAAACTCGATCTCGACACCGGATCCTACTCCTGCCAGATAACGATAAAACCAGGTTTCAAACGGATAGGTTGTAGTGGAGCCCCCACCTTCGTAAGAAGGACGATCATAGGAGCCACCCATCGGATGAGTTTCCCGTTCGTCAGGCTTTCCGTACATTATCCAGATTCGGCCGCGATCCGTTTTCCAACCGGGAATACCGGAGGCGAAATGTTCATTAGCGTAGGCGATGCGCTCGTAGTATTCCTCTTTGAATTCGTTTTCGTCAGTATCCGGATCCGGATCGCGCCGTCGCCAAAATTCTTCAATAAACCGCTCACGCTCATCATCACTTGCGAGTTTCCGGAAAGCCTTTCGCTCTTCATCTGTGATGATGTAGGTGACGTCTTTATCCAACCACTCTTTGTAGGCCTTCTTAAGTTCCGGCTTCACATTGCGGGGCTTGAGCGTTGGATCCTGGGATTGGGTTGGGTCCTGCGCAACACCGAGAAAGCTGGCGGCGGTTAAGACAAGAGGAAAGATTGCCAAGCGAAAAGCGGCTTTCGGATAAGACATAACTAAAAACTCCTACAAACTTTTAGGGCTTGAGCCACAACGGCAACAGGTTAGGGCCGGATCGGAAACAACGGATTCTAAGGTTTCGTCACGAACACAGTCAAGATGCCGGGAATGTGGACGCTCGTTGCCTTTTATTCCGCTAGGAAACACCTCAAGGTCATCCCTTGCGGTACCCGACTGATTAAGCCGGAGTTCTGGGACGGCTGAATATCCAGGCTACAAATATAGAGACCACATAGAGAACAATCATCGGTGCGGCAAACAGCAGCATGTTAGGAATATCGTTTGTAGGGGAAATAACGGCGGCTGCAATCAGAATAACGATCAGCGCTGTTTTCCAAATCCGAACCAAATACCTTGCCGAAACGAGCCCGATCCGTGCCAGGACATAGGTGACCGCAGGCATCTGAAAAACCACACCCATTCCCAGCATGACTATGATTATGAAATCAAAGTAGTCGTCTGCTTTCAATAACAACCTGAAATCTGAACCCAATCCGAGCAGGTATTTTGCGGCCGGCGGGAAAATTACCTTGTACGCGAACATTGCACCCACCACAAACGAGATCGACGAGAGGGCAATGAAGGGAGTGACGTAAGCGCGCTCATGCGGAAACAACCCTGGCGATACAAAGGCCCAGATTTGCCACAATAGGAATGGGACTGACAGGCAGATGGCTGCATAGAGCGACACCTTGACGTAAAGCGAAAATGGCTCAATTGCGCTGGTAACGATTAACTTCGCGTTCTCTCCCGAATATGCCTCGGGCAAGGCGGCGAAATCGACGGGCAGACGTACACCTTTAGGTATTACAGTGTTGCCGGCGTAAAGCGGTTCATCGGTAAAGAGTCCCAACCTTCCTTGAGCGTCTTTTGCGACCCGTGCCGTGACCGAAGTGCCAACTGGGATTAGGCTGGTTCCGAGCTTTGTCTCTTCAGAAAAAACGAAGCGTCCGAGATCGTTTTCCTTGAGCGTGCTCATCGACAAGATCTGCTCGTTTCCCGTAAACCCATTGATTGGCACCTGGCGTCTTTGTGCTTCGGCGAGGGCCTGCTCTACCGGCACCGAAAGAAACCTGTAGATACGATCTGAAACAAACCAGCAAAGCGTTGCCGCCACAAACACAAACAATACTGAACGCATCAGACGGCTTCGCAGTTCGTCCAAATGTTCCAGGAAAGACATCTGGCCGCCGAGTTCTTCTTCCTTGCCCTTACCGGTGGCGAATGGTCTGAGAAACGTTGACATCAAGGTTGTCGTTTCGATTTATCTAACTTCATAACCAGTCGCGCTTGCGCAAGGTTTCCGATCCATCGGCAGCGAAGTCATTGGTGTCCGAAGAATGAAGAGGGCCTACCTCTGTAGCTTGGCGAGGTATGATCTGGTCGGCGGCTATAGGTTCAATTGTCGGAGGTTGTAAAGTCTTACTAACGCTCTCCTGGTCTAAAATCGAATTTTCATCTGGTGGCGTTTCGGGATTACCGGCTATGGCGGCGGTATTGGATTCTTCAAGAGTAACCTCTCGCTCCCAGGTGCGTTTGAACTCTTCGGATGCGCGCCGAAACTCCGCCACATTCTTGCCCAGCGTGCGACTGAGTTGGGGTAACTTGCGCGGGCCGAAAAATACCAGCGCCATCACTAGTATGAATAGCAGCTCGGTGCTTCCCAGAGACTCGAGAATTAGGAAAACCACAGTTTCGAAATACCCCTCAACTCACTAACGGCTAAAAGCCCGGCCAGGAACATGATTGTAACCTGTGGCCTGACAAAGCAGAAGTTAGGATTGACTTTGGGTTGAACCATGATTAGTTTGAGGCCAACAAACAAGTAAAAAAGTAAGAGCGATCCACGCGCATCACACGAAGCCGCACGAAAAGAGTACCTTCTTCGAGTAATTTCGTGTGCTTTCGTGGATCGTGTTCTTCCTCGGAAGGATGAGCTATCCGGAACCTCATCTGGAGACTTCTGTTATCAAATTCTCAAGTTGACAGCTCGTTTCCTTGACAGTGGCTTAACCTCTCACGCAACCTCTTAGATTAGACCAAAACGGAATCTGTTGCCGGCACTTAGACAATTCGCTACGAGGCAGTTGCATGGGAACTTCGATCGACAATGACACTTTACCAGCAGCCGCAACCCCAGGCTCCCTCCAGCAGCTGGCCCAGGTCGCGGAGAAAGTGGCGTCTACCACGAAAAAGCTTGAGAAAGCCGGGCTCCTGGGAGCCTACCTCAATCAACTTGACGACGCAGACCTGGGACGTGCAGCGCGTTACTTCGCCGGCCACCAATTCGCTTCCAATGACGCGCGCACCACTAATGTTGGTGGCAGCATCATCACCACCGCTTTGAGTGAAGCTACCGGTTTGAGTAACGAAGAGCTCTATCCCATCTACGTGCGCTTGGGGGATGCAGGCGAAACTGCGCACGAGGCCGTCAAGCAGACCTGCCGGTACCGGGAACCAACAATAAGTCTTGCGGAAACTGAATCAATTATTACTCGCCTGAGCGAAACTCGGGGAATCAAGAACAAAACTCGTCTGTTAGTTGTGGTGTTGGACCATGCCACTCCGCTTGAGGCGAAATACCTCATTAAGTTGTTGGCCGGAGATCTGCGAATCGGTCTTAGAGAAGGATTGGTAGAAGATGCGATCGCTCGCGCTTTTGAGAGACCGTTATCAGAAGTGGCCAGGGTAAACATGCTGCTGGGAGATATTGGAGAGACAGCTGTACGCGCGAGGGCTAACGATTTGCAGGCCGTCAATATGCGCTTGTTTCATCCGATCAAATTTATGCTGGCCACACCCGCGGCCGATCTCGCGGATATTGCGCGAACAATGCCTGGCGAGTTTTTCGTTGAAGATAAGTTTGACGGGATTCGCGCCCAGGCACACACGAAAGAAGGACGTGTGGCCATTTATTCGCGCACGATGGATGAAATTACTCATCGTTTCCCTGAGCTGGTTTCACCGCTCAAGCTTCTCGGTAGCGATGCGATTATTGATGGAGAAATTGTGCCGGCCCGGGGCGAGCAAATTCTGCCCTTCAGCGAACTACAAAAAAGGCTGGGAAGAAAAACAATTGCTGCTGATTTGCTGCGAGAGGTTCCGGTAATCCTTGTCGCATACGATCTCTTGTACGCAGCCGGGCGAGTGTTAACCGACGAACCTCTTGAAGAGCGTCGCAAACTTCTAGAGCAATTGATCCCTGTTGAGGGCACCGTTCGAGTATCTGCGGCGAAGCGATTCTCCGAGGTGGCCGCTCTTGACGAGGAATTCAAGCATGCGCGTGCCCGTGGAAATGAAGGACTGATGGTTAAGAGTCCGGATTCTTTATACAAACCGGGAAGACGTGGGCGCGAATGGCTGAAAGTTAAGCGGGCTATTGCGTCGCTCGATGTGGTTGTCACCGCAGTGGAAGTCGGTCATGGGAAGCGTAGGAATTTACTTTCCGACTATACGTTCGCTGTCCGCCGGTCAGAAGGAGATGACGAATTACTGAACATTGGTAAGGCCTACTCAGGCCTTACGGATGCTGAACTAAAAGAAATGACTGAGTGGTTTACGCAGCACACTCTCCAGGAATTTGCCCACGGTAGAGTTAGGCTCGTCGAACCGAGCATTGTGATTGAAGTAACGTTTGACCGCGTTCAGGAATCCAAAAGGCACAAGAGCGGGTATGCGCTAAGATTCCCAAGAATTCTTCGCTTGCGACCAGACAAGAAACCAAATGAGGCCGACACGATCGAGACGGTTCAGAAGCTGGTCGCTGCCAATACAAATTAAATCAGTTGGTTATCCCCCGAACTCCGGTGGCAGGAAACCCGCAACTCAAAGCTCGGCGTCCGCGCCGCAAAGTTGTGTGGTTGGCGCTTTTCTCTCCAATAAACACTCTGGCTTGGATACAACGAAACCAATCGGCAAGTCATCTGCATCTGAGACCGCACGCGGAACCAATGTTGTAGGTTCGAAATCGGAGCTTGTTCGTTAATAGAACATCTGGTCAAGACCCAAAACTCTGCGAGAATTTCACTGCAAGGTCCCTAGCGACGCGCGTAAGCGCTGCGCGTCGATTCCCTTGCAAGCTCGTTTCTCTACAATTGGCTCTTGCCTTCCCGAGCAATATGAGGGTAGCATGCGCCGTGTCACGGCCGCTTCCGACCTACGACGGTGCCTGCCCCGGCCCGTCGCGCACTAATTAAGGCAGCGCGTGACTAAACCACTGCGGATTTGAAGTCTTTTACTTCCTGGGTGCAGTCTCTAGTGGACCTTAGAAAATGGAGGCTAGAATCCAAAGCATATCCGCGACGCCTGGGGTACTCATATCGCCCAGAAAAGAAGACGTTTTCGTCGGCACGCTTGTGTCCAGGGTGTTTGACTCTACCACGAAGTGTGACTCCGGCGGAGGTGGCGGCGGCGGCGGGACGTAGCCTGGGCTAAGGAGGTCACCAGCAAACGCTGGGACACTAAGAGTCAAAGCAAGAATTGTTGCAGTGCAGATTGCTTTCAGGGCTTTCATTGTTTTCTCCTAATTTGGTTTTTCGGTTGGTAAAGGCAGCTGAGCACGAACATGGGAAGTCCAACTGCAGGGTCTTTAACGAGGCGCATCATAGCTGCCTGTCGAACTTCATGCAAGATTTCTTGCATAATACTAAAGGAGTGACCTCACATGACATTAGATTCCATAGTTTCAACACGAGAGAACAACACAACGTTTGGCCTTAGCCTGCGGGCGCAGTCAGTTTGCGCGCGAGCAAAAGCGCTTGAGGAAGCAGGCGAATTTGAAGATGCGCGTGAGGCTATAAGCGAATTCTGGCAACGTGTTGGCGAGAAACCCCGAGTCGAAGGTCTGGACGAGGTCGCCCGAGCAGAAGTGCTCTTGCGTACTGGTTCTCTGTCCGGGTGGATAGGCAGCGCCCGTCAGATTTCAGGTGCTCAGGAGATTGCGAAAGACTTAATCTCAGCGAGCACTGCAGCCTTTGCAAGGCTTGGATTGATTGAGCGGGTCGCCGAGGCTCGTGTCGATTTGGCTATCTGTTACTGGCGCGAAGGGGCATTTGATGAAGCTCGAATTACTCTCGATGATGCGCTATTGCAATTGGGCGATCTCGACAGCGAGCAGAGGCTACGCGCTTTCCTGAACAAAGCGCTTGTTGAAGCCGCCGCTAAGCGCAATAGAGAGGCTCTGCGATTGTTTGGTGAGGCTGCTCCCCTGTTTGAAGTCAGTCGCAACCACGCGCTCAAGGGCAAGTTTCATAACGTTTTTGGTGTAGTGCTGAAGAATCTTGGTTTGTCAGAGCACCGAGACGACTATATAGACCGCGCCTTGATTGAGTTTGCAGCAGCGAGCTTCCATTTAGAGCAAGCAAACCATAAACGCGTCAAAGGATATGTCGAGAATAACCTGGGATTTTTGTTTACGCGCCTGGGAAGATTCAGAGAAGCTCACGATCACCTGGACCGTGCCCGCGCGATCTTTGCAACCTTCAAAGATAAAGCTAAAGGGAGCGTGGCAGTTGTAGATGATTCTCGGGCCCGCACTTTTATCGCTCAAGGGCAGTTTACCCAGGCAGAAAAGCTCGCTCACGCCTCCGTGCGGGCTCTGGAGGAGGGCGATGAACTGGCGATCCTTGCAGAAGCGCTGACCACGCACGGAACCGCCCTCGCTCGCTTGGAGCGCTTTTCGAAAGCTCGCGCTACGTTTGAAAAAGCCATGAGGACTGCCCACAACGCAGGCGATCGCGAAAGTGTAGGCGTGGCCGCGCTTTCGATGGCCGAGGAACTCGCAAACCAACTTCCGTTGACTGATCTGCGGACCTATTATCGGATGGCTGAATCGGAATTGGGAGATTCCCAACGTGCGGAAATTCAAGATCGACTCGGCAAATGCGCCCGGCTCCTTTTTACGATCGAATCGAGCTCATCCAGTGTTGGCGCCAGCGATGCGGCAGCTCGATCTGATGTAGATCCATCGAGTCACTCCCAGTTACCTCCGGAAGTCGCCAACTCGCCGGACATCTCGCTCAGTACTACCCTCGAGGAACAAGTACTTCGTTACGAGGGGGAACTAATTAAGCGCTCCCTGGAAGCAGCGGACGGCAGCGTCACGCGCGCCGCTCGAATGCTTGGGGTCACTCACCAGGGTCTTGCGTTTATTCTGAACGGCCGGCATAAGAGCCTGCTGGCCGCACGGAAACCGGTGAAACGTCGCCGGCGAAGCATCATTCGTTTTCACTGAGCGAACAAGGGTCAAGCCCATATCCGCTTGTTTTGTCTCCCGCCCGCTATCTGGCCACTAAGGGGGCAACGCGGTTGTACCGGTTGCGCTCTAAAGGTGACTTAGAAATCTTTACTTTTCCAGTCTTTCAAACTCTATTTCCATGAAGAATGTCACGACCCTATTAACAACCCTTCTCTTGCTCTTCGTTGCGAGTAGCGTTTCTGCCCAGAGCACGAGGAGAGGAAGATCCAGCCGTCCGGCAACGGCAAAATCTGCTACCGCTCAACCGACTCCGGAACCGATCCCAACTCCGGTGCCCGCCGACACACCTATAGCGGCAAAGCCGCCCGTCTTGTTAGCCATCGTCAATGGTCAGAATATTACGACTGCCGATATCGATGCGCGGGCCCGTGAAGAAGCTGATGGATTGGATGGGAAGATTGCCGAGGCCCGAAAACAAATCCTGGAATTGGAAATCAATAGTCAATTGCTTGACGTCGAAGCTAAGAAAAGAAAGATGACTCCTCAGCAGTTATACGAAGCCGAAGTTGTCAAAAAGATGGCCGAACCCACTCCTGCTGAAATCACCAAGTTCATCGAGGAAAATCGCAATCAAATGGAACAGAGTGATCCTGATGCGATGCGAACGGTCGTCACTGCGTATTTGAAGGGTGAGCGCGAGGCAGCATTGTCTAACGAATTTGTTAAGAGACTTAGGGCCGCAAACGCAGTTGGAAAAGGTGAGGACATCAACGCTGCCAATCTGTCTCCCTCAGCCGTGTTAGCCACCGTTGCGGGTCAGCCTATTACTGCGGGAACCATAATGGAGAGACTCAAGCCAATCATCTATCAGTTGCGCCTCGACACCTATCTTATCGAGAAGCCCGCTTTAGATATCGCAATTAACAATATGCTTCTGCTTGCTGAGTCAAAGACTAAGAATATTCCTTCAGAAGAAATTCTCCGTAAGGAAATAACGGAAAAAATAAAGCCGCCCACCGACGCGGCGATCGTAAAGTTTTATGAAGAGAACAAGAGTGGACTCAAAGCAGAACTGTCCACAATTCGGAATCAGATTGCTTCTTACTTGCAGGAACAGGATCGCCAACGACTGGAGCTGGAGCTCTCTGACAGACTACGAAAGGGAGTTAACATCCGGCTGCTCATTTCGGAACCGGAAGTACCGGTGCAGGTGATCAGCGTAGACGATGATCCCGTGCGCGGTGACGCGAACGCACCAGTAACCATCGTTGAGTTTACGGACTTCCAATGCCCTTCTTGTGCAGCCATGAACCCTGTGCTTGACGAGATGTTGAAGCTGTATGGAAACAAGGTCAGACTGGTTGTACGTGATTTCCCGCTCTCGATGCATCCTAATGCTCTTAAAGCCGCGGAGGCGGCAAATGCAGCCCATGCTCAGGGAAAATTCTTCGACTATGCCTCATTACTCTTTAAGCGTCAGGATGCCCTCGACGTTGCCTCTTTGAAGAAATACGCGAGCGAACTAGGACTCGATCGCGCGCGGTTCGACGCAGCTCTTGACAGCGGGAAATACGCCGAAGAAGTGAGGCATGACATGAATGACGGCCAGACCTACGGCATCGGAAGCACTCCCACGATCTTCGTCAATGGAAGAATGCTGAAAGTCTTAAGTCGCGAAGGCTTGAAAGCTGCGATTGATCAGGCACTGTCATCGGCCGGGGTTAAGCAATAAGCGGCCCGACACTCATTAGGAGCAAACCGCAATAGATAAGAAGCGAAGCCGAACACTATTCTCGATAATAAAAGGAGAGGCAGCGAAACCTGAGTTCGCTGCCTCTCTTCCGTATTGCCCCTGCCGTCTCCTTGTGCCGTCTATTTCCTGTTACTGTATCGCCTTCTTGTGAGTAAGAACATTGCATGCCTCGGCAGCGCTGGTTGGATCGACCGCCACCCGCCCTTCGTCGATGTGACGAATGATGCCCTCTTTGTCGATCACGAAAGTTGCGCGATTGCCAAACCCTTGCTCTTCATTGAAGATTCCATAATCCTTCACCACCGAGCGTTTTTTGAAGTCGCTAAGTATCGGAAACGTGACGCCAATCTGCTTTGCAAACTCCATGTTAGCTGGAACGCTGTCGACACTAAGACCAAAGACCTGCGTGTCGGTTGCTTCGAATTTGGCGATATCAGCCTGATACGCCTTCATCTCCTTCGTTCAACCACCGGTGAAAGCCAGTACGTAAGCCGCGAGCACCACGTTCTTTTTGCCTTTGAAGTCGCTTAGCTTATAAGTTTTGCCATCCGTCGCAGGCAGATTAAACTCGGGCGCCGCCTGGCCCACCTTCAAGTGCGTCTTCGGTGGCGCCGCCGGTCGCGGTGTAGCGCTGGTGGCAGGTTGCTGCGCCAGCGCAGTGACCGAGAGGGCAGCTAAAAAAAGAACTAACGTCAACGACTTTTTGATCATTTGCCAGACTCCTTCAATTCAAAATCCAACCCGGCCATCCAAAGGCTTGCCCAACTTATGCCGCCACGCCCCGTGTGCACTGCTTTCGAGCAACGTGGCCGTAGCTTCCCGTCATTCGATTGACAAACTACTGACAACGCGCTCACCTACAAATTGCCCGGAAGCATAGCCCTTAGAGCCCTGGCGGAGCAAGTTCTAGTACAACTCTATTGCTACTCTACCACTCCATCCACGTTGCTTTGACCTAGTAATGGTGCTATAAACGCCGCGATGTTGCGCCCATACGACTCACGAAGACGGCATATGCCTTCATTTCCTCTACCCTCAAACATAGGCCCACGCGCTTTGACCCTCGCGGTATCAAGCACAGCCGTCGCCGCTATCATTGGAGCGATGGCAGGCCTGCCGATCTTCATGACATCCGGTATTCCGCAAACGCGAGTGACCCTGTTCGCGCTTAAGGTCCTCGACCCCTACTTCTTTCAAGCAGTTGCTCTACTGCATTGCTGCGTATGTCTTTGGGTTTGGGAGCGTAATCAAGAAGCAGGTTCATCAGCCGCCCAGTCGAATATCATTAGAGCATTTAAACCCATTGGCATACTCGTATTTCTCTTTCTGGTTTATTACGTGACGAATGATTTGGTATTCAAGCGGTCGCTAGGCCGCGCTCGTCCCTCAGACGAGTTTAGAGTAACCGTTGGCTTCATATCCAATTATTTTAAATCAGTTCGGGAAGGCGCTCCGTCGGGCTTTGCCGGAAGGGGAGTAATTCTGGTCTTGGTCTCCAGTTTGGCGGCCTTGGGTGTTAACAAACCGCTAAGCGGTTGGCGGAAGCTTTTTTCCGATTGGAGAATCGTCATTACTACCCAATCAGCATTCTTGTTGATTGCGTGCACCGCGCGCGTCTTTTCGGGCGATCATTTTTGGTTCGATATCATGCTTGGTCTGTCGCTGGCGGTATTTGTATTTTGGGGCGTTCTCTTTCTGGTGTCTTCCGTGTCTGTAGAGTTTCCGCAAGAGGCATTTGAATTCACAGGAGTTCTCCTTGTCGGCATAGTGGTTTGGTTCGGTATCATTGGATTTTTCTATGCAAGAGAGGCTGACGCATGGGCTCCTTCAGTCGTTGTTATGACGTCCATGGCTCTCGCAGCGGAAGTCATGGCGACGCGTCGGCGTCGAGCGAGGTCTACAAGCGCGGACAGTAGCGTCACGTTGAAAGGAGGCGACGACAATAACTAACCAAGTCTTTTTTATGTTGGCATTGACACTAGTATTCGTTTCGATGCTCACGCCTTTTGTTCGCAAGGCATACCAAAGAACTTGCTATCCAGTTTTTCGGCCGCCGCAGACCGAGATTCTGATAAATTCCTTCTTACTAATCACAGTTGCGCTTGTCTTTAGTTTTTTGTACGCAGCAACCAGCGGCGGGATTGTGTTACTCGTAAGAGGACCAATTGACTCTTCCAAGCCGCTTCTGGCCGGGGCCGTATCGGGAGCATTTGTCTATGGTGCCGCGCGTTTGTGGGCGCTGTTTTATAGTCATTCCTTCGCACGTTCCGTCTATCTAACCTGCATACTAACCCTTTCCGTAGCGTTGTCCATAGGAATGATCTCACCCGGAACCATAACGACGATAACCGATGATGTTCTCAAGCGAGGGAACGATAATCTAACTCTACTACCGATATGCTTTGCCCTCAGCATAGTTGCCGCTCTTTTGCCTGAGATTATTGTGAGACTCTTCGATCGATTGGGACTTGCCTCCGTCCCCTTTTCACTGGTGCGAGAGCAACTGGAGTCTTTCGGGAGCTACCCGCTGCTTCGCGGCGAAAACAGAATCGTTAGCGCAATTAAGGGACAGCTTTACAGTGCCGTTATTAATCTAGATCCCGGACAATCCCTTGATGTGAAATGGCTCACTGCGGATGGCTGGAAGGATGTCCGAAGAGAAATCGCGGAATCGATAACAGAAGGGGCCGGTAGGGGATCGAAAGTTAATGTTGAGGTCTTATGCCACTCGACGGAGACAGCTATGGAAAATCCAAACCTAAAGAATTTCAGTGGGGCAACCGTTCGCTATTTTAGAACAAGCGGAAACACGAGGCTGTTATTGATCGGTGATCAGGTGGGCTTCGTCGGCATACAGATGGGCTATGAGCGGCATAAACACCGTGCAGATTATGTCATGATCGTTAGCGACCCATTGCAGATTGGTCTTCTGAAGACGCTATTTAAGGGGTGCTGGGAAGCTTCCGCCTAGGTTGCCTTATTCGTTTTGACTTAATCGACTGCGATCACTTTCACGCGCGATGATTCAACGCTGATTTTTACTTCTTCGCTGCCACCAACTTATTCAACTCGATAGCCTAAAGCAATGCCGTTGGCGCACCAAGTCTTCGACAGTTCTGTGTGCCTTCTATCTTCGCGAATGCAAGCCTTTGGTCTCGACATTATCTAACAAACGTCAGGAACAAAGGAAGTCAATAGCTATGGTCTCGCTCAAACCCGAACGCTTGAAACGATACAAAGACGTCGTACTCTTGCTGGTGAAATATGGGCGCTCCGATCTGGTCAAGCAGGCTGGTCTCGAAGATAGCCTCGAGCTTGATGAACATACGATTGCCGAAGCGCGGCCTGAGGCGGAAGAGTTAGCCGCGGACCTCGAAAAACTTGGTCCTACATTCATCAAGTTGGGCCAACTACTTTCCACCCGTGCCGATCTATTGCCCGCTCCTTACCTCGAGGCCCTTTCACGTCTTCAGGATCATATCGAGCCATTCCCGTTTGAGGAAGTCGATCGAATCGTGTCAGGCGAACTCGGCGTGCGTCTGTCAAAAGCATTTGCCGACTTCGAGCGGGCGCCGCTGGCGGCTGCCTCGCTGGCCCAGGTGCACCTCGCTCACATGCGCGATGGACGGGCGGTCGTGGTCAAAGTGCAGCGTCCGAATATTCGCGAGCAGATCGTCGACGATCTGGAGACACTGATCGAGATAGCTCAGTTTCTGGATGCTCACACGGAAGTGGGAAAGCGTTACGAGTTTGAGCATATGCTTCATGATCTCCGCCGAAGTCTTTTGCGGGAATTGGATTTCAAGCTCGAAGCAAACAATCTCGTCACCTTCGCCGCGAATCTTAGCGAGTTTGAACACATAGTTATTCCGGAACCCGTGGACGACTTTTGTAGCTCGCGCATTCTCACCATGGACTACATACCTGGGAAGAAGATTACTGAACTTAGTCAGCTACGCTTGATGGAGATCGACGGTCCCGAACTCGCGCGCGAACTCTTCCGCGCTTACCTGAAACAGATACTGATCGACGGCTTCCTCCACGCTGATCCCCACCCGGGGAATGTGTTCCTAACTGAAGACAATCTAATTGCATTGCTCGATCTCGGCATGGTGGCCCGCTTGCTGCCCAGCTTACGCGACAACGTGCTGCGACTTCTCCTGTACATCAGCGAGGGAAGAGGCGAAGAAGCGGCTGAAGTCACAATCAAACTGGGCGAACCCAGGCCTGGTTTTGATAAGTCTGAGTTTAACAAACGGATCGCCGAACTCGTCGCCGAAAACTCGGATGTGAGTATCTCCCGGCTTAATTCCGGTAAGGTTGTTTTGGAGATCACCAAGATATCGGCCGATTGCTGGTTTCGTTTGCCATCGGAATTCACCATGGTGGCAAAGGCACTGCTGAATCTTGACCGAGTCGTGTTTACACTTGATCCAAACTTTGAACCAACCGCGATCATCCGCCAGCGTGCCAGCGAGATTCTTCAACGTAATCTGTTGCAGAGCGTGACGCCCGCAAATTTGATTGGCAGCATCGTTGAAGTCAAAGAGTTTGTTGAAAAAGTTCCGAGCCGGATTAATAAGATCCTGGACTTGATCGGAAACAATGAACTCAAACTCGATGTAGATACGATTGATGAGAAGGTGGTCGTCGAGGGACTTCAGAAAGTAGCCAACAGAATTGCCCTGGGATTAATCCTGGCTTCGTTGATAGTGGGAGCTTCGATGTTGATGCGCGTCGAAACGTCGTTTCGAATATTCGGCTATCCTGGGTTTGCGATGATCTTCTTCCTGCTTGCCGCGATTGCCGGAGGCGGCTTGGCTGTCACGATCGTTATGACTGACGTAAAGGCACGAAAGTCCAAGCGATGAGCTGCCGCGTTTGCGGCTTGCCGCCGCACACTGCGGTAAGGCTCAGCCAGGCTCAACCTTACCCGAAACATGCTCCACACATTTTCCTGAGGCTCAGCCTCAGGAAAAAACTCTCAGGACCCGGTCCGGAAAGGCTTAGCCTTTCCGCTGTGTGCGGCGGCAAGCCGCAAGGACCACCTTCTACTCTCCTCGGTCATCTCTTGGTGCAAAGAGTTGATCGTCGTGTGTGGCCGCAAGCCGCAAGGACCACCTTCTACTCATCAAACATTAAATTAATAAGTTTCGAAGCAGGATTGATGAACTCGGAACGCTTCACTCCACGGGCGGGTTCAAACCTTGGACCAGGCAACGCAACAAATTGGCCGGGTCCGATTTGTTTCACTTCGGCAGGAAACGCCTCCATCAATCCTTTATCGAGCGCGAGCTGCACGTAGCCGCGGAGGTTTCCCGGTATCTGGCTGTTGTCGATCAGCGTTTGACCGCCAAAGGTGACATTGGTATTGGCCAGCGCCTTTGCTTGCGCATCCATTCGCAGGGCACGAACCAACGCCACCGCTTCTTCCAAGACGATCAACCGAAGTACCGCCGCCAAAGGTCGAACCGCTGAGCGTCACGAAGACGAGACTGGCGTCCCCCGCCAGACGCCAAGCGCAGAAGACACAGTTTCGGGTTCCGACTTATGATTAAGATTTGATTTCGTAGGAATGTGGCGGGCAAGTAAGGCAATGATCTGTTGTGGATAATCGTAAATCACGCTGAAGTTGTTGGTGACATCGCGGCCCAGCACCGACAAATCCGCGCTCTCGCCTTCAGTGAAAACGCCAAATGAACCACGGACCATAATCAACTGACCGTCATCTCTGGCGAATGCAATCGTCGTCTCGATCGTGATCGAGGTGGTTGGGCCGCCAACGCCGGAGAGAAGAATCTGATCAGAGCCAATCGGTTCCAAGTCGCGAAGCCGGTTAAGAAAACGGGTACTGAAGACCGTGCGATCCGCGCCGGCGTCGAGCAGGAATGAAACTTCGAGCCATTGATCATTACTAAGCCGAACAAGCCCAGGCACAACCGGCCTGATCGCTCCATCGTCACTAAGCAGCCACGACCCGTTTACACGCATAGATGCGGCTCCGCTTTTCGCGAAAGATGTAGCGCACGTGAGGCATTTCGTCAGGATGCTTCTCGCGGGCTAGACGTTCAACCTCTTCTGGCGTGTCAGCAACAAACAGTTCACCCCCGGCAGCCGCCACATAATGACCTCGATGAACCTTGAAGACTCCGAGCCGCTCGGCATTCTCGCTGAACCAGAAAAGATTGCGCCGTCCTTGTTCAAACAGTCGCGCCATTTCCGGCGTCATCTCGCCTTCCTCGATGATTACTTGCTGGCTCATGGCGCGATGATAGGTTGCTTGAGCGATTCGGTCAA
>Ga0137394_10001147_pt1 | contig 19118 bp, 15 predicted proteins | sample czobulk116metaG_FD_108278 | JGI IMG/M metagenome (GOLD analysis project Ga0137394, IMG submission 108278) | Vadose zone soil microbial communities from Angelo Coast Range Reserve, California, USA - czobulk1.16 metaG | ecosystem: Environmental > Terrestrial > Soil > Vadose zone | place: USA...
CCGCTCTATCCATCTCTTTCCGAAGCCCAGGTCGACACCGTCGTGTCCTCTGTGCTTCACTGTTATGAAGCACGCAATGGACAAGGTGCTCATAACAGCAGTGTCGTTCGGCCAAACTGATCCGGACCCGATCCGCCTGCTCGAGCAGGAACACCTCAGCTACGTCATCAATCCGTACGGCCGCCGTCTTCGCGCAGAAGAACTGGCGGGAATAATCGGACCATATGAGGTGGTGATCGCGGCAACCGATCCGATAACGGAGGCTGTGCTCGATGCAGCGCCCAATCTCCGCTTGATTGCGCGTATCGGAATCGGTCTCGATAACGTGCCATTGGCCGCCACGCGCGAGCGGGGCATCGCAGTCACGTACACGCCGGATGCCCCGGCAGCCGCGGTGGCCGAATTTACGATGGGACAGATGCTCGCGCTGCTGCGGCGCACTGCAAATGCCGACCGCGGCATGCGGCGCGGGGAATGGCATCGATGGGTCGGACGCCGACTCGGCTTGCTTACCGTGGGCGTGATCGGCGTCGGAAGGGTCGGCCGCCGCGTCGTTGAGCATCTTCGGGGCTTCAGTCCAGCGCGTATACTGCTCAACGATCTGAATATCGACGAGGATTTTGCGCGATCGAACCATGGTGTCTGGACCGATCGGGAGACGATTTTTCGTGAGGCTGACATCATTACTCTCCATGTGCCGCTGACGCCGCAGACGCGTAACATGATCGGCGAACGGCAGCTCGCAATGATGAAGCCCGATGCCATTCTCATCAATACGGCTCGAGGCGGACTCATCGACGAAGCGGCGCTTGCGGCAGCCCTTCGCGCCAGGATCAACTTCTCGGCTGCAGTCGACGTCTTCGTCGAGGAACCCTACGCGGGAGAACTGAGCACCCTGGAAAACTGTCTTCTGTCGTGTCACATGGGATCAGGCACGCGCGACTGCCGGCTGCGAATGGAGCTGGAGGCAGCAGAGGAAGTGGTTCGTTATTTCCGGGGCGATCCATTCGCCAGTCCGGTTCCAGAAGCGGAGTACCTGCTGCAGCGTGAAGGACTCTCTTGATTGGCACAGGATAATAAACTGGTTCTACAGAAAGCACCTGGAAAAGTACTGTGAGCGAACCGCATCTCACTAATCCGCCTCCCCTCGTACTTCACCGTCCGCCACAGCCGTCGTTACGCTTGCGAGTCTTGAAGAAAAGTCGGCGCGAATCGGCCGGTTTATGAAGGCGGACTAGTCACTAAATTTTCAATGATATTCGACCATTCCGATCGAAAGGCATCCCAGGTCAACTGCCGGCCGGCAGCCATGGTACGTACGGCGATGTCATGACGGTTATGGACCACGGCAGCAACAAACTCCAAATCGAAGTCGCCCTCATCGCTGACGATCGCGCCGGTTTTAAAGTTTTCAACCAGCGCTGAGAAGTCTCCGACTTTAGGCGAAATCAGAACAGGAAGGCCGCTGTTGAGATATTCCGAAAACTTGGCGGGAGAAGACACTTCGATGTTGGGAGTCGATCGCAGGAGTAGAAATCCGAGGTCTGATGCAGCCAACAATGGGGGCACTTCCGCATGAGGAGCGCTTTTGACGCTGAAGAGATCGCCGGCCAGGTAGCGCGACAGGAAATCACGAGTGCGAGACACCTCTTCAGTGACGACGAGCAAATGAGCCGCAGCTACGCGCTGCCGGACGCTTTGAAAGGTTTTGATGATTAGCTCGGGATCATACCAGATGAAGAAACTGCCAAGGTGCACGCACACGAATTTATCTTCGAAGCCAAGCTTGCGCCGCATGGTTTCTCGCAGGATCGGATCCCATCGGAAGATCGATGGATCGGCGCAATCCGGAATAACTGTCAGTTTCCCGGGATTGAGCTGATATTGAGCCGACAGGTAGTCCTTCAGCCTGTACGAAATAGGAATAATGTGGTTTGCGCCACGCATCACATACGCTTCCAGCCGCTTTAGCAACCAATACGACAGCTGGCCTCCTTTCCCGAGGATGACGTATTCCTCAGGGATTCGGCCGTGAATCTCCACCAGGACTTTGTAGCCGTAGAATCGGCGCGCGGATAATGCCAGCGCTCCGGAATACAAGTTATGGGCATGAACGATTCGGATGGGCGCCCGCTGAGCGAGGGAAGCCAGGTCGCGATAGTACTGCAACACTGCGCTCCGCTGATGTGCGCGAAACTGCACGCCGCCGAGGTCCACTTCACCTAGCCGTGTCGCATCGCGATCGAATGCGATCAGGAACGGTTGCAGCTTCCCGTGCCTTTCATATTCGAGAAGCTCGCCCACAACCTTTGTTCGATAACCGGATTGTCGAAAGATGTCGCCGTAAGAAAGGACAATGTGAAAGCCCGATTTGTCCTCAGGCATGGATTGACATTTTCGCCTGAACGCGTTCTGCAGCGGACTTTCCGCTCAGTATGGAGTCTTCCATCGAGTAATAGTCCCAACGGCCGCCGCGGCCGGCAGTGAAGATATCCCGAGATTCGTGAACATACTGTTAACGGATTGTTCCAAGATAATCACGATACGTAGATTCTACTATGGCAACTGAAGTACCGATGTCGAACTCCATCACCCGGCCTTTGCCTCTACGGCCCATTTCACAGCGAAGCCTGGGATGCTCGATCAATTTGAGTGTGGAATTGGCCATGCCAACGATGGCAACGATCGGAAGCTCGCGCACTATCCGCCGCTGAAAATCATTGAAACCGAATCCGTGGGCGGTGTGGAAGACGTAGGGCACACCCGCGAGTTTCGCGGCCCCTCGTCCGATCCCGTCTCCAGCTTCGTGATGACGTGAAATACTTTAGGTTTCATTGACTTAGGTCGCCGATCAGTTCGTTCGATAGCTGCCGCAATGCATCACCAAACGATAGACATGACTGAAACCTGCTTTGCTCTTCGGAGCATCTATGGACCCTCTATGCTCAATGGCCTTTAACCACAAGATCCGATCTGATGTTGATGCGCCTTTCTGCTAATCTGATCTGTAATGCGTAAGGAATTCTTGCCATACGCCGTCCACGACATCAGCGAAGATGATATCGAGGCAGTCGTAGACATACTCAGGAGCAGCTGGATCACCACCGGCCCAACCATCATGGCGTTCGAGAGAGCCATTGCGGACTATACAGGGGCGAAATTCGCAGTGGCGGTCAACTCGGGCACCGCCGCGCTCGATATCGCTGTGGGAGCGTTAGGATTGACTCCAGGCGACGAGGCGATCACGACACCGTTCACGTTTGCCGCGACGTCCAACGCGCTTGTATATCACGGCATCAGGCCCGTGTTTGCAGATATCGACGCGGATACGTGGAATATTGATCCAGTTAATGTACGCCACAAAGTCACGCCGCGGACCCGGGCGATCATCATTGTGGACTATAGCGGCCAGCCGTGCGATCTGGATGAGCACAAGGCCATCGCGAAGGAACATCACCTTTTCTTTATCGAGGATGCGGCGCACGCGCTTGGCGCGAGCTACAAGGATGCGAAGATAGGTGTAGTTGCAGACTTGACGACTTTTTCCTTCCACTCCGTCAAGCACATTACTACTGGAGAGGGGGGCATGGTTACGACGAACGACGAGCAGCTCTCGAAGAAGCTCAAGCTGTTGCGCAACCATGGCATCGACCGCGATGCCGGCTCCCGCTACGGTCCGGATGCCGGGTGGGCGTACGACATGAAAACTCTCGGCAGGAATTACCGTATCACCGACTTCCAATGCGCCCTCGGGATCTCGCAGCTCAGGCGCCTCGATCAGTTCATCGCTAAGCGCAAGAAGCTTGTTGTCTTGTATCGGAAACTGTTGCCTGCAGATATCAAGGTCATCGTGGAGAAGCAAAACCGGCAATCGGCGTGGCATCTGTTCCCAGTGCTGCTGCCGAAAGGTATTGACCGGGATGTCGTATTCCAGAAAATGCGCAAGGCAAATATCGGGGTGAATGTGCACTACATTCCCGTTTACCGGCACTCCTACTACCGGAATCACTATCCGGTGAATCCCGATGATTTCCCCGTGACGGAAGACGTGTTCAGCAGAATCCTTACGCTGCCGCTCTTTCCAAAAATGACGGAAGAGGACGTCAACGATGTTGTCGAAACGCTCAAAGCCGCGCTTCAATAAAGTTGTGCGGATCGGCGACAGATTTGTCGGCGAGGGTCACAGATGCTTCATCATCGCTGAGGCCGGCAGCAATCATAACCAGAAGCTTCTCTGGGCAAAGAAGCTCATTGACATCGCCGCGAAGGCAAAGGCAGATGTTGTCAAGTTCCAGACATTTATTCCGGAAAAAATCTACGTAAAGCATGCCGGATTTGCGGATTACCTGGGCAACGCGAAGAGCATCCAGCAGATCTTCAAGGAGATCATGATGCCGGCGGGCTGGCTGCCCAAACTCGCGGAGTGCTGTAAAAAGAAGGGCATTCTGTTCATGTCGAGTGTCTTCGATGAGGAATCCGCAGACCTCGTCGACCGCTTTGTGCCGGCACACAAGATCGCGTCCTATGAGTCAACACACTTGCCGCTCATCAGGCACGTTGCAAAGAAAGGCAAGCCCATCGTGCTGTCGACCGGCATGGCGACGGTGCCCGAGATCCGGGAGGCGCTTCGAGCAGTCGCGTCCACAGGCAACAAGAATGTCATCCTGATGCACTGCGTTGCCAAGTATCCCGCACCCATCGAATCAACCAACCTGCGATCTATTGAATTATTGCGCGAGGAGTTTGGCGTTCCGGTCGGCCTTTCCGATCATTCGCGCGAAGCAATGGTGAACCCGGTTGCGATGGCAGCGCGCGGCGGTAATATCATCGAGAAGCATTTCACAATCAAGAACAGTCTGGCCGGCCCCGACCACAAGTTTGCGATTGAGCCGCACGAGCTCGAGGAAATGGTTGCCAGTATCCGCAAGGCGGAGGCAGCACTCGGGAATCCGGTCAAAGGCGTGCTCCCACTCGAGAAAGAGATGTTCACGTTTGCGCGCCGGCGCGTGCATGCCATCCGGGACATCAAAAAGGGTGAGATATTCAGTCCGAAGAATGTTGCCGTGCTGCGCAGCGGCAAGGCGCGCCCGGGACTCGAGCCGAAGGATTTCGAATGGATGCTGGGTAGGCGCGCGAGAAACGATATCAAGGAAAGCGACGGCGTCCGCGCGGAGGATATTACATAAATAACGCATTCATCGTCTTGGGCCGCGACAACGACGAGCACGGCCACCCTGATGCAGAAACTATCGCGCGCCTCGAGACCGCGAAAGCGCACCTCGATCCGGAGTCGTGCATCGTCCTTACCGGCCATGACTATCACAACGAGAGTATGCAGCGCTGGTTCAGCAGGAATAACAGTTCGAAACTTCCGGTCTATTGCGTAATCGCGCATGACACCATCGGGCAGGCCGTGTTCACCGCGGCGCTGACGCACGCGCTTCGAATCAAGAAGCTCACGATCGTCACAAGCCACTACCACATTCCGCGGACACGCGCGATATTCGAGAAAATCCACAACCGGTGCTGCGAGCTTGCCTTTATCGGCGCGCAACATTCGGTCGAGAATCTCGATGCGATCGCCAGGCATGAAGAGGAAAGCCTTGCGGTTTTTACTCGGAATTTCGCGCACGCCGCCACGATCTTTGACTGCATGGCGATTCTCTTCGACCATCATCCGCGTTACCAGCACATCACACTCGAGAAGGCAGATCCGGATCCGGATAGCCAGAACAGCAGGGACATCTGGGAGTGGAAGAATGCTCCTCTAACGCCGCAAATGTCGCGCACAACCGACGTCATCGCGTGGGAAAACCATCGTGCATGGTATGAGAGCGCGGTCAAGGATTCGAAGAAGGTCTTATTGATGGCATACGTCAACGGTATGGCGGCATGCATGGTCCGGTTCGATTTGACCGGCCAGGATTTCGCGGAAATTAATATCAACCTCAATCCCGCCATGCGCCGCAAGAAGCTCGGCAAGGCAATCCTCGCCGCCGCATGCAGGTACGGATTGGATACCCTCACACTCAGCCGCATTTATGCTGAGGTCAAGCCCGAGAACGTAGCTTCGGTGAAAATCTTCGAAGACGTCGGCTTCATTTTCGAGGGCCTGCGGGAAGGATTGCCGACGTACAACCTCGTGAAGATGAGGCCGGGGGGCTAAATGCTAGATGGGAAAACTGTTCTTCTTACAGGCGGGACAGGGTCGTTCGGTAAGACCTTCACTCGAATCGTCCTGAAACAGTTCACGCCCAAAAAGCTCATCATTTTCAGCCGGGATGAGTTGAAACAGATGGAGATGCGGCAGGTGTTTCCCGATACGGGCGACTCGCCAATGAGGTACTTCATCGGCGACGTGCGGGATCGAGAGCGGTTGTATCGGGCGCTTGATGGGGTTGATATCGTCGTACACGCGGCCGCGATGAAGCAAGTGCCTACGGCCGAATACAATCCACAAGAGGCAGTAAAAACCAATATACTCGGCGCGTCAAACCTGATCGATGCGGCCATCGATCGCAACGTCCATAAGGTTGTCGCGCTGAGTACCGACAAGGCAGTGAATCCTGTCAACCTCTACGGCGCCACCAAGCTTTGTTCGGATAAACTGTTCGTCGCCGCCAACAGCTATTCGGGATACCACAAAACAAAGTTCAGTCTTGTTCGTTATGGAAACGTCGTGGGCAGCCGCGGAAGTGTCGTTCCTCGGTTCCTTGAATTGCGCAAGACAGGGATAATCCCCATAACCGACCCGCGCATGACGAGATTCTGGATCACTCTGGAACAAGCTGTATCCTTCGTGCTGGATTCCTTTGACCGTATGGCTGGAGGAGAGATCTTTGTGCCGAAGATTCCAAGCATGAACATCATGGACCTGGCGCGGGCCGTTGCGCCGGAATGCAAGACAGAAATTGTCGGCATCCGTTCCGGCGAGAAGCTCCATGAGGTAATGGTTGCAGAGGACGACGCACGGAACACACGGGAATATGACGGATACTTTGTCATTCATCCCCAATTTCATGAGTGGGCCAGCTCGCCCCCAATCGGTGGCAAACCTTGCCCCGATAACTTCAGATACAGCAGCGACAAAAACACACAGTGGTTGAACGAGCACCAGCTCAAGACAATGCTTGGGTTGGTTGCCGCCTGATTCATTTTCGTCATCGACGGAGGTATATGAGTAACAAGCAATCTGGGCAGCACCAGGCCTGGGCCTCCGGCGACGCTGCCGACGAGTATTTTCGGCGAAATAGGCCCAAGCTAAATGCAGACGAATCCCCCGCGAGATCCACGCTCCTGTACGCCGGCTACCTCAAAAGCGGTGACAGGGTACTCGAGATCGGAACGGCGAATGGTTGGGTCTTGGAACAGTTGCGGCGGTTGACGGGATGCGAGCCTTACGGGATGGATCCTTCGCATGAGGCTGTCGCCGACGGGCGAATTCGACACCCGGCGCTGCAGCTCTCAGTGGGCACGGCAGACAAAATCGACTATCCCGACGCGTTTTTCCAGGCTGTGCTCTTTGGCTTTTGCCTCTATCTTCTCGATCGAACACTTTTGATGCGTGCAGTCGCCGAGTCGGATCGCGTTCTGTGCGATTCCGGCAGATTAATGATCACGGATTTTGATCCTGTCACGCCTCATCGTCGACCGTTCATGCACCAGAAAGGCACCTGGTCTTATAAGATGCAATATCCGGCATTGTGGCTCGGCAATCCAGGCTACATCCTGGCGGAAAAGATTTCATACAGTCACCATGGCGACACTTTCCATCCAGACGCAAGTGAACGAGTCGCTTCGTGGATTCTTCTGAAGCGCAACGAAGACGCGTACCCCGAACAACTGTGAAAAGTGTAGCTGTCTTAGGGTGTGGATCGATCGGATCCCGCCATGCTTCCAACCTATTGTCGTTAGGCTATCGAGTCATTGCCTACGATCCCTCGACGGCCTCGCGCGCTCGATTCGAGCAACAGGTTGGATCCGCGTGCGCAAGTGACATACGGCAAGTCTGGGATGCGAAACCAGAGGTCTGCGTCATTGCCTCAACACCGGAGTCCCATGTGGATCAGGCCTTTCAGGCCCTAAACTCTGATTGCCATCTCCTCATCGAGAAACCAGTCTCTCATTCGTTGGAGAACCTCCCTGAGTTAGTCAACTTCGTCCACAAAAAATGTGTTACGGGAATGGTCTGCTGCAACATGCGGTTCCATCCTGGAATAAAACTTGTAAAGGCGCTGGTTGAGAATAGACATGTCGGTGCAATCATCGCTGCGAGACTGCATACGGGATCGTTTCTGCCAGATTGGCGGCCATGGACCGACTATAGATTGGGACACAGCGTTGACGGCGCTCGAGGTGGTGGAGCTTTGCTGGAGTGTATCCACGAGATCGATATAGCCCTCTGGTTGTTCGGCCCGGCTCGTCTCAGCGGGGCAGCGACCCTTCCGACCTATTTGGAGACTCGAAATGCGGAGGGTCTCGCCGAACTTTTATTGCGGCACGACTCCGGCGTGCTTTCCAGCATTCACCTGAATTTTGTCCAAAGAGACTATCAGAGATTCTATGAACTCATCGGGGAAAGCGGGACGATTTACTGGGACTTTCATAATAGCGACGTTGTTGTCAAAAGAGACACAAGCCAAGTCGAACATGTCCGTGCCAGCGAGAACTGGGAAACTAACCAGATGTACGTGGATGAATTGACTTACTTCTTCAAATGCATTGACCGGCAAGAAAAGCCCTTTTCCACGATTGAGGATGGCTTCAATGCACTGAGAGTAGCTCTTGAAGCCAGAAAGCGTGCGGGGTCTGTAATTTGAATGCGAGGCTTCATATGAAAACTGTAGCGATCATTCAAGCGCGGATGAGTTCGACCAGGTTGCCGGGCAAAGTTTTGGCCGATATTGCCGGGCATCCGATGCTATGGCACGTCGTGAATCGAGCCGCGAAAACGCGGGGTATCGATGAAGTCGTCGTGGCCACGTCGATAGCAGAAGTCGACCGTTCGGTGGCGGAATTCTGTTCGAAATTCAGTGTTCAATGCTTTCGCGGCCACGAACTGGACGTTCTGGATCGATACTTCAAGTGTGCAGAATCCGTCCATGCGGAGTGCGTTGTCCGTGTTACGGCCGATTGCCCTCTTCTTGATCCCGCAGTCATCGAAGAGGTTCTAAATACCCTTTTGACTGGAGAATTCGACTACGTCTCCAACACGATCACTCCAACATTTCCTGATGGCCTGGACGCAGAAGCGTTCCGCTTTAGCAGTTTGAGACGGGCCTGGAGCGAAGCCAGACTCCCATCCGAACGAGAGCATGTCACTCCATACTTATGGAAGAATCCACAAGTATTCAAACTTCGAAATGTCACCGCGCCTGAAGATTGGTCGTCGCTGCGTTGGACCGTGGACGAACAGGTCGACTTGGATTTTGTGCGGGCCATCTATCAGGCCATAGGAAAGACGACGTTTGGCTTGCGCGAGGTCCTCGATCTCCTGAAAAAGCGTCCGGTCCTGGTCGGTATTAATGCGAACATTAAGCGTAATGCCGGTTATGAGACATCCTTACTCGCGGAAAACGAGAAACCATTCCGTTTGTCCATGGATGGCCCGGGACAGGAGCTCTACAGGCATGCTCGAAAACGGATCCCTGGTGGAACGCAGTTGCTGTCAAAGCGCCCTGAGATGTTTCTCCCTGAACTGTGGCCTAGCTATTACTCCAGGGCCCGGGGCGTACAAGTTTGGGATCTGGCCGGCCACAGGTATGTCGATATGAGCTACAACGCGATCGGTGCGTGCATTCTCGGCGCAGCAGATCCGGATGTAGATGCCGCGGTGAAAAACGCTATTGATCTCGGTACGATGTCGACACTGAATGCTCCGGAAGAAGTAGAGCTCGCCGACCTGTTCTGCTCAATTCACCCGTGGGCCGAAATGGTCAGGTTCGCCAGGTCTGGCGGTGAGGCGATGTGCATCGCAGTTCGCATCGCACGGGCACATACAAATAAAGATACGATCGCATTCTGCGGCTACCATGGGTGGCATGATTGGTATTTGTCGGCAAATCTAGCTCAGGATCACGCGCTGGATGGACACTTGCTTCCAGGCTTAAACCCCGTTGGAGTTCCGCGCGGTCTGCGCGGCACGGCGCTTCCGTTTCGTTACAACCACATTGAGGAACTCAAAGGAATCGCGCAAGCGAACCGGCTGGCCGCGGTGGTGATGGAGCCCATCAGGAATGACGAGCCCAAGGCTGGCTTCCTGGAGGAGGTACGTCAAATCGCAGATACCGCTAACGCGGTTTTGATTTTTGACGAAATCACGTCCGGCCTTCGGCTCAATTCCGGAGGTGCACATCTGAAGTACGGCGTGAATCCGGATGTGGCTGTCTTCGCAAAAGGCATAGGCAATGGGTATCCGATAGCGGCGATTATCGGGCGTGGAAAAGTTATGTCGGCCGCCCAGGATTCTTTTATCAGCAGTACGCTCTGGACAGAGCGCGTTGGTGTCGTTGCTGCTCTGGCAACGATCAAAAAGCATCGTGCCAACAATGTGGCCGAGCATTTGATCCGGATTGGCGAATCAGTTCGTCAAGCGTGGGCAAACGCGGCGGAAAGTGAAGGCCTGGAAATCGAAATTTCCGGCATTCGGCCGCTGAGCCACTTTCACTTCAAATCCGAGCAGAGTCAGGCGATGCATACGCTTTTCACGCAGTTAATGCTCGAACGCGGGTATCTGGCCACCAAGGCGTTTTATGCAACATTCGCACACACTCCTGAACACGTTCGAGATTACGAGCGGTCCTTAAAAGAAGCATTTTCCGCGATATCTGAAGGGGTTCGGACTGGAGCCTTGTTGAATCAATTGCGCGGCCCCATAGCCCATGAAGGCTTCAAGCGGCTGACGTGACAAGCGGCGTTGCGGCAGGAGTTATCGCGGCTCCTCCAGAAGTCGTGAGGACCACAACTCGCACTGTGCCGTATATTGCGCAATGGTCATGATTTGCCTTTTCCCAACTCGGACTCGTATTTCTCCCAGAACTGCTGGCTCATCTGCTTTTCAGCGGTATATTCGGCGTACTCTTCAAGAACGGAAACCGGCGTATCCCATCCCTTCGTGCAGAGTTTTGCGAACAATTGGTCTTTGTCGCGGCTACGGTGATACGTTCCGTAGCGTGGTTGAGGGCACGGAATGATGTGGCCAGCAATGATTCCCCACCATGCCTGCGTAAATAAATCCTGTATCAATCTGTGAAGCTCGGCATAGCTACTGCTCAAAGTTTCACGTTCCCGGAATGTTATCGTTGCTTGCGCCAGAATCTGCCCTGTATCAATACGTTCGTCCATCTCATGAATGGTGACACCTTTCGGCGTGCCCTCAATGAAACTCCAGAAGTTTGGGTCAGCACCACGATTCCAAGGCAGATAGCCGATGTGCAGATTGATGGCGCGACATTGTTTCAGAATGGAGGCCGGAACCTTATGCCGATAGCCGTAGCTGACAATAGTCTCTGTGCCTTTCGGAAGTTCCGTCAAAGTATCGGTCATAGACTGGACCGACTTATGCCGCGCAAGCCAACTCATCAAAGGATTTGTGGAATCGCCCAGAAATAGGATCATCGCGGTTACTCCATCTTGAACTGAGCGGCTGGCGACCAAGGCTTCTTATGCAACATTCGCACGTGCCCCTGAACACGTTCGAGATTACAAGCGAGTCCTAAAAGAAGCAACGTGACCTTTACTTCCACCATCGAAGGTTGAGACGCATCGCTGCATGTTCGAGCATCTTCATGAAGAAGATCAGTGCCCGAAGCGGTTGCCGCGGACGCACGCGCTCACCATCGAATGTGCCGCCCTTGAGCCCATCCGCGCGAAAATGGCGGAAGGGTGTGCCGCGTTCCTGGTCCCACAAACCATAGCGGAGGGCACCGATCTGAGGCCTGGCGGCAAGACCGCGTTGCCGGATAAGCCCTAAGGTCTCCTCATGATCGCCAGGCTGATAGGCGCAGTCTTCATTCTCATATAGAGCGCGGCCTAAAAGGATGGAGGGTTTGCCCCAATAGCAGGCTTCCACGCCCATTGTCGAACCGAAAGTGACTATGGCCGCGCTCTGCTCCATAAGTGCATAGGTATCAACAGGGCTCTCGGCCTTGATCACGCAAAGATTGCTGTACGTCCCCTGGAGACCATGCAACAGTCGATTCTGTGTATTGTCGCGCCCGGCCAGGTTGGGATGAATTCTAAGATAGAAACGGATGGATGGGTCGTCCGCGGCTGACTCGACTATGCGCGTAATGGCATCCATCTCGTCTTTGTAGATCCGGATTGGCTTGGGCCAACAACGCACCGCCTCATACTCTTCAATCGAAGAATTGAAGATGGATATATTGTGCCGACTCGGATCAAGGTCCGGAGGGAGTTGCTCCGGCCGCTGCCGTTTCGTGAATGAATGCCAAGCGTGCTCCACGCGGGCACGCCTGTCCGTGAAAAAGAGCGAACCGCGTCTCACCGCATCCTGCTCCGGGGTGCTCATCCATTTCATGGCGATTTCACGCATGGCATTGTCGATATCATGGGGTACTGTGCCTTGGATGTGCCAGTAGTGGTCCTTCATTCCCCCACGATCATGTGTGGAGTAGGTGATCCCAAGCTGTTCACAAGCGTTGATCGCAGGAAGCGAAATGGAAAATCTGCCGTTGAAGATGACCGCATGGTCGGCCTTGATCCTTTCAGCAACCTCTTTGAAGTTCCGGAAAAGATCAATCGCTGCGCGGACCTCTCGACGGACCGATTCCCGCTGCGCAATGGTGTCAAGCCGGTGGTCGCTACTTTTCGTGATCAGAGTGGACGCGGCGCACAGACCAACCTCGGCTCCCTTCCAGGTGAACCTCTTAAGTGCATCGATGTCCGAAAACTCCGGAATTTCGTCGGGGGGCCCGGCTGGAGAGGACATCGGAATCACGGTCACACGGCCGCCCAAAATCGCCATCCCTTTCTCGAAACGACCTCGGCACTCCAGGCAGAGGGCCGGCCTATGCTCCCAATTCGCGAAGCAGGTAGGCAACTCCCCGCGGCACTGAAGCGCGTACACTTCATGCCCTTGCTCCAGGTACTCGGCCATCAACTCCAATTCTGTCTCGAGATGGGGACTAGGGAAGTACGTCGGCGGAAACAGGACCTTCATTCACTTTCTCCAACATATTCCATTCTAGTTGAAGCTGAGCCTTTTGGAGTTGTAGAGCTCCCTCAAGACGTATTCTGAACTGAGGGCAGTGAGGTGATCGTAGTCCGAAGAAATCAAGGCGTCGGGAAGATTGTCTCCGACCCTGGTCAGGCAGCCCCGTTGATCACAAAGCAGTTCAACAAGAGACAAATAATGAATACCCAGAGATGTCGCGATCGTCTTCAGTTTTTTGTCCTCATTGACAGTCTCCCCAAACTGTACGGATTCGGGTTTTAGTCTCTCTGGAATAACATTCGAAGATCGATAGGCGTGCAACAGGACATCTTTTAAAGACGGGTCCCAGCGTGGGGGAGGGCCGACCAAATAGATTTTTTGTGCGCCGTTGGCAGCGAGAAACGCCGCCGTCCGGTCGATCTTTTGCTGCAGATCCCTTTCATCTCTCGACCATCGCGATCCCAGAATAACAATCGAAGGCTTAAGTTCGGCAATTCTTCTCTGGACGAATTCATTGATTTCTTCACAGTGGCCGTTGTTTGAAGTATCGCCGCCGATCAGAGGCGGACACGATGTTGCGGTCAATTGGGACAGGGCGAATCCCTGGCTTTCCCGCAGTCGTTTCAGGCCCGGATAGAGGTGCGCCGCGTGCGAATCTCCCCAAAGCAAGATCGACGCTTTGCCCTTCCCGGATTCATAACACTCTTTGTCGAAAGCACCGGGTCCTTGTGAAGTCGTGATCAGGAAGCATTTTTCGTACCGGTAGTCGGCTTGAGAGTTGTAGTCTCGAAGCAACTGGACGACGTTGGATGGAAAGCGTGATTCAACGCCGTTTCGCTGCCACACCACGAATCCAAAGCCGCAGACCAACAATCCGACGCTGACAAGTCCAGCGACCATACCGCGCGGACAGCCTGAAAAGCGAATCGGGCGCTCCAGAAAATAATAGGTTAACCACGCGAGAAAGATCGCGATCCCCAACAGGGAAAGCCGTGTGAATCCGGAGTTGGAGTCACCGAGTTGGCGGTTCAAAACCAACAGCGGCCAATGCCATAAATAGAGGGGATAACTGATCAGGCCTAAAAAAACCGCCCATGGATGGGACAAGATGTTTTTGTTCAACCAGGCATTGGGTCCCGCAGAAATAATAAGGAACGTTCCAAGAATTGGTATAAGCGCCAACCATCCTGGGAACGCCATCGATGGGCGCAGATTAACAATCGCCGTAGCGACCAGCGCAAAGCCGAGTGCCGATCTCAAGTTGGCAGATTTTTGGTCGAATGAAAGAGGAAGGCCCTCGTTAGGAAAACGATGGCAATAGGCCAGGATGCTGCCGGCAAGAAGTTCCCAAAGGCGAGAAAACGGCTCGTAGAACGTGGCGATTGGATATACCTCGACAAAAACCACGTTCAAAGCGAATGAAAAGAGAAGCAGTCCGAGGATGAAAGACGATTTCCTGAGGTTCAGCCTCAGCTTCCACAGCAAAAACAAACAGAGCGGCCATAGAAGATAGAATTGCTCCTCGACTCCCAAGGACCAAAGATGCAGCAGGGGTTTGGTTTCCGAAGCGGCATCGAAGTAACCTGACTGACTCCAGAGGACGAGATTGGAGACAAAACCCATCCCTGCTGCTGTGTGCTGGCCCAATTTTCCGTATTCAATCAAATTCAGCCAGAACCAGCCAACCACGAGTAGCGTCGTCAGCATCAGCGCAAGGGCGGGAAAGATCCGCCGGATACGATTGGCGTAGAATCGGCTAAAGCGAAAGTCGCCCGTACTCAGGCCTTGGAAGATGATGCCGGAGATCAAGTATCCCGAAATAACGAAAAAAATATCGACGCCGACGAATCCGCCCTGCACCCAGTTCGGAAATGCATGAAAAGCAAGGACCGCTGAGACAGCGATCGCCCGCAACCCGTCAATATCGGCCCGGTAGTTGGAAATTCTATGGCCCATGCGTGAACGATCTTAGCCCGGGGCCAGAAATCTCAAGGGGCCATTTAGGCGGGCAGGAAGGGGCAGCTTCCGTAACATAATGAATACGTGTGCCCTTGTCGGCGCCACGCCTTTAACCTATCCTCTCTATAGAGATGTCGCTTGGGCGAGCGTTGAAACGCATGTTGGAGAGGCTAGGTCTGAGGGTCGCGGCCGACCTCGCCGTTTTGGTCGCTGGATGGGTTCATTTCCGAAGAGCCGGAACAACCCCACAACGCGCTCACCAGGCGCTAGTCTCCCTTTTCTGCCGGACCGGCGGAGCCTCGAATGATGTCATCCACCGGCTCGTTGCGCGCCGCCGCCATTCTTTGACCATCGATGGCGGGGGTGTGCTGGGCCTCGGCGAACAGGAGCTTGACCCAATTGCCCGCCAGTTGAGAGAACGCGGCTATTATGTATTCGAACGCCGCCTTCCCGCGGATCTTTGCAATCAACTCCTGGAGTTTGCTCTCGCCGAGAAAGCCGTCGTCAGGATCGACAAGCAGCCGAAACTGGAAACGTACGATCGCCGGAACCCGAAGGGAGTCCGGTACGACTTCAGTGAGAGCATCATCCTGCGGAGTGATGCGGCCCAGGAATTGATGGCCGATCGGAGCATCCTTGCCGTCGCTCAGGCATATCTCGGATGCGCCCCGGTCCTCGACCTGATCGCCTGCTGGTGGCACACATCGTGGTCGCCGGAGCCCGACAAAGACGCGGCCCAATTCTTCCACTTCGACATGGACCGGATCAAATGGCTCAAGTTCTTCTTCTACATCACCGACGTCGGGCCGGACAATGGCCCTCACACGTTTGTTGCCGGTTCTCACCGCACCCGAGGAATTCCCGCCTCAATCCTCAATAAAGGGCAAGTGCGCATCGACGATAAGGAGGTCCTCAAGTCCTATTCGAAAGAGGACATCATCGAATTCCATGGTCCCAGCGGAATGATCATCGCCGAAGACACGCGCGGTTTGCACAAAGGGAAGCATGTCCGGGCCGGCGATCGGTTGGTGTTTCAATTGGAATTCAGCGACAGCGTTTTCGGCGCTGCCTATCCCGATCCCACGGAAGGGTTCATTCCCGCTCCGTCGCTGCGGCGAATGGCCGCAGCCTATCCAGGCGTCTATTCACGATTCATCCGCAATGTCACATGACTGAAGCCGGCACCCGGGACTCCTTTCCCAGGAGATTCATTTACAAGTTCGCCGCGAATTTCGTCGGTGTGTTGGCGAGCTTTTTTCAAGCCGGATTGGTTTCGCGTGCGTTAGGGCCCCGCAGTTACGGTGATTACAGCTTCCTAATCAATTTCTTTAATCAATTCGTCGGCTTCCTGGAGATGCGGAGCGCAACTTTCCTCTATACTTCGATTTCCCGTGACCGAGCGAGGATGGCCATTGCCGCTGTTTATTTTTTCGTCGCCCTTGCGATTTCCCTGGTGACAGTGTTGTTTCCGCTCGCCTCCATTGCCCTCGGAGTGCAGAACGCTATTTGGCCCGACCAGAATGGTTTGATTATCATTCTCGTTTCCCTTCTGGCCCTGGTACTCTGGTATACCGACCTCCTGGCGAAGATCTGTGACGCCCTCGGTGTCACCGTTTCGTTGGAAAGAGCGCGGATCGGTAACCGCATCCTTCTGCTCATCGCAGTTGCAGCGGCGATGCGCTGGAGCGTGCTGAATATCCGTTCCTATGTCGCGCTGCTGTTTATCGCCAATCTTCTACTCATCGCCGTTCTGAGCCTTGCTCTTCGGAGAACTAAAGCCTTCCACAGCCAATCCTTGCTTCCGCAAAAGGTCGAGGTGCGGTCGATATTGGGGGACCTGCTTTCGTTCAGTCACCCGCTGTTTGTCTTCACACTCATGGGATTGGCCAGCGATTATGCGGACCGGTGGATGCTGCAACGATTCAGAGGAAGCATCGAGCAGGGATTGTTTTCCCTGGCCCTGAACATCGGTCTGGCATTCAACGTCCTCATCAATGCCCTGCATCCTCTGGTGATGAGGGAGTTCTCCCTGGCATTCGAACAAAAAAACATGGAGCGGGCGAGGAACATCTTCGCCAAGCTCATCCCCACCAGTTACGCGGTATCGGCGTTCTTTCTCTGCTATGCAGCCGTGAATGCTGACGAGTGCGTCAGGATCGTCGGAGGGCGTTCGTTCCAGGACGCTGCTGGCGTGTTCGCCATCATGGCATTCCTGCCGATCATTCACAATTATTCAATGCTGAGCGGAAGCGTGCTTTATGCAGCCCACAAGACCACACTCCTCCGCAACATCGGCCTTGTCACCACGCCCTTGAGCATCGCCGCTACCTTTTTTCTGGTCGGGCCAAAAGAATACGGTGGACTGGATCTCGGTGCCAGCGGCGTCGCCCTCAAGTTGGTGGCGTTAGAATTCATCGGGAATAACATCATCCTCTACTTCAATTGCAGGATGCTCGACCTCGATTTTTTGAAGCATCTGTTTCATCAGATATTCGTGGTTGTTCTGCTCACTGCCGCGGCATTCCTATGCAGAGAAGGCGCTCTCTTTATGCTCGGGGGGATGGCGACCGACTGGCTTCTGGTGATGGTAGGAGGAGGACTACTGTATGTGGCGGTGTCGCTGCTGATGTTCTATTTCACTCCTTCGCTTGTCGGAATCGACAAACGCCAGGCTCTGATGTTCCTGAAGCAGGCATTGTCGAAGTCTCCAGGCCCAATGACTCCCAATCCGCCGATTCCTTAAGGCTTGGACATGCCGGAAGTCGCGATCATCATTCCTGCTTACAACCAGGCGCGTTACATAGGTTCGACGATAAAAACCGTCCAGCAGCAAACCTTCTCGGATTGGGAACTATTTGTCGTGGATGACGGTTCCACCGATAAGACCACCGAAATCGTGCGCGGGTTCCTGGATGACCAGCGTATCCATTATGTAAGGCAGCAAAACCAGGAGAGAGCCGCTGCGCGGAACAAAGGAGTCGAGAAATCTTCCACTCCTTACATAGCGTTTCTAGACGCCGATGATCTATGGCATCCGGAGAAGCTCGCCAAACAGCTAAAGGCGATAAGAGCGCAACCAGATGCTGGCCTGTGTTACACGCTAGCGGATACCATTGACAGAAACGGAAAGCGGCTGCACAACAGCTACAATTGGCGCGCGTACTCCGGAAGGGTCTTCGACGAACTGCTTCGTGCCAATTTCATAACTAATTCATCTGTATTGCTTCCTCGCGCCGCATTGCTAAACGCCGGATTATTTGACACCCATCTCCCGGTTTTCGGGAGTGAGGATTGGGATTTGTGGCTGCGCGTTGCCAGGCAGTATTCTGTGTGTTTAGTGGACGAGAAGCTAACCTTCTACCGTGTATACCCTGAGAATACTTCCTCCGAGCAGGTATTGAGGAGCGGACTGGCTGTGGTGGAGAAGTTGTATTCTGGCGCAGAGCGTTTACCTGACAGTCGTGTTACGCGCTCGCAAGCGCGCGCGTACCTTTACCTTCTTGCCGCTCGCCTCAGCACGATGCTTTCAAGATCAGCTCGAACGCGTCTTTTAATGCTCGGAGTTCAGAATTCTCCTACTTGCGTTTTGTCGTTCTGGGGAGTAGACGCGGTTGGACGTATTTTCCTGCCATCCCTTACCTCTAGCCTCAAGAGGTGGGTCTGGCGACTAAAGCATTGGCGCATAACCGGCACCCTCTGAAACGAGATGCCGCCAGAGTGACGATAAAACCTTTAATATGGCAAGGCGTTCTTTCGCGCTGACCATTCGATTGTTTGCCTCAACCCATCCTCAAATGATGCGGGCCTTGATTTTCAATATGGTGCTGCGCCTTGCTTGTCGCCTGCTCACAGGACTCCGGGATTCCCGCGCCGGAAGATTTCGTATTTGTACCTGCGAAGGACTACACAATTTCGGTTGAAATCGTCGTGCCGCATGAAGCGGTTGTCGGGGAGTGGATCCCCCTCAGAGCCACTCGACGGTCAG
>Ga0137394_10001149_pt1 | contig 19089 bp, 21 predicted proteins | sample czobulk116metaG_FD_108278 | JGI IMG/M metagenome (GOLD analysis project Ga0137394, IMG submission 108278) | Vadose zone soil microbial communities from Angelo Coast Range Reserve, California, USA - czobulk1.16 metaG | ecosystem: Environmental > Terrestrial > Soil > Vadose zone | place: USA...
GCCAGCTTCTGCTGGCTCACCGGGCTGATCTGATGGATAGCTCTGGCGACCAGCTCCTTTCCCGTTCCCGTCGGCCCCACCAGCAAAACGTTGGTGTAGTGACGCGCGACCTTCCGCGCAAAATCACATACTTCCAGCATCGCCGGGCCTTTCCCGATGATTCCGTGAAATTCCAGGTCCTTCAGCAGTTGCTCTTCAAGCGCCCTCACCCTCCTTCTCTGATCGTAGAGCGCCGCGACTTCGTCCAGCGATCTCTTGAACCGCGCGCGGTCGATGGGCTTCGGCAAAAAATCCGACGCTCCCGGGCGGATCGCTTCCAGCGCCGAGTCCAGCGTGTAATCTCCCGTCATCAGAATGACCTGTACCCCGGGATCGCTGCGTAACGCGCGATCCAGGAACTCGTAGCCGTCCATCCCCGGCCTATGCACGTCCACCAGCACCATTCGGCAAGGGCCACTCTTCACCAGCTTCAGTGCCTCCTCCGGATCGGACGTAGGGATGGCCTCGTATCCCATATCCGCAATCACTGCCGACAGCATTTCCAACTGCGCCGGATCGTCATCCAGGATGCACGGTGTCAGCGAAGATTTCGGAGCGACGATTTCAGCCGTCTTTGTCGAAGCCAATCCCACAATGCCAACTCTCCTGGCAACCCATGTGCCACTTCCGCACCCTCTTCACCCCGCTCGTTTTTAGAATTTCGCAAGTCCCGCTTCAGCTTCACAACTCCATTGAAAATACTGCGGTTATTCCTGTCCGGGCGGACAAAAAATCGGCCCTGCCGGCGGAGCGGGATAGGCCACGGAACGGAACGATCCGGGGAGGTGGGTTGCAGCAGTCGCACGAAGAAAGTACTTGAAAGTAAGGCGTTTAGCGCATAGCAAGGTCTGCGAAGCAGTGCGTCGGCGGGACAGCCCAGAGCGGCGTGTTCACAAATGGCGCAGCAAACTTACCGTCGAAAAATTGTCCGGAAGAGAGGGAACAGCAACTGCTCCGGCAGCAATGCATCCATGACGACGCGCTCAATCGGTCCAAAAATGTAGCCAAACGCGAAAACCGCCACCACCAGCCCAACCATCACGTAACTGTTGCCCCGTAGCCAGTCCAGGTAACGCTGCGCGCGGCTTTCGCCCATGAACAGCATGATGCCGGTGCTGCCGTCCAGCGGCGGAACCGGCAGCAAATTAAACGTCCCGAGCAGCAGATTTAGGAAGAAGAAAACGCCAAGGACGCTCGTGGGGAAGTCCGCACGGCCGCTGGTTGCGTCGACCCGAAGCCAGTGGTAACTCCACCCGAGGCGCAGTATCAGCGCCGCGATCAGCATCAGCATGTAGTTCGTAGCCGGGCCGGCGAGCGCCATCCACGCGGCCCGGCGGGGATGCCGCCGCTCCCACAGCGGATCGTATGGCGCGCTGGCCCAGCCGAAAAGGGAGCCAGTCGCGACCAGCGAGAGGATCGGAAAAACCACCATCCCCCAGGGTTCGCGCTGGATGTGCGGGACTGGATTGAGCGATACCTGTCCGCCCGCGAACGCCGTGTCGTCCCCGCCGATTTTGGCGGCCAGCGCATGCGCGGCTTCGTGGCAAGTGGTGGAGAAAAGAAACGCGACGTACCAAATAAAACCCAGCGCCAGCAGTTCGGGCGAGAGATCAGGCATGCAGTGAGTAGCGTAGAGGTTGCGGCCCTGCTTTGCAAGAGAGCGCCGCGATCGGTTTCAGTCCCTGCGGTTTCCTTTGCCGCGCCCTGTAGCTCAGCGGCTTTATCACTTTGGAGTACATCTCGCGCAGCGCCATCATGGACAAGAGGATGACCAGCGAAACTACAAATCCCAAGCGCAAATGCATCGAAGTTCCTTCAACTTCGGACACTCTGTCATTGAACTTTAGCCACTTCGTCTTGACTCGGAACTTTAGCCAATTCGTCGTCACTCATCTTGGAAGAAAGCTCGCTCAATTGCTTGCTTACATCCACCGTTTTTCCGGCGAGAGTAAACAAGGAATACGCTTTGACCAGGTCACGCTGAACGCCCGTACCCGTCATATACAGCCCTGCAAGGTCAAATTGCGCGTACGCATTTCCCTGCTCCGCGGCCCAAGTCCACAATTTGACCGCTTCCTGCATGTCCCGCTCGATTCCCTCACCGCGAAGTAACATCGCTCCCAATCGCGTTGCGCAACGGGTCTCACCCTGCTCGATAGCCCGGCGATACCATCCGGCGGCTTCTTTGTAATCAGCCTTGACGCCTTGCCCAAGTTCGTAGATTTCACCGAGAGCTGCTTGCGCCTGCGTCGATCCGTGTTCGCCCGCAAGCCGGTACTGCCGCAGAGCTTCTTCAGTATCTTTCTTCACGCCTTGGCCATTCTCATACATGACTCCAAGTCCGTACTGAGCATCGGAACTACCTGCCTCCGCCGCCTTTCTAAACCACTTCACAGCTTCCACCGCATCCGCGGGAACACCCAGCCCTCGAGCGTAGAAGATCCCAAGACTTGCTTCTCCTTCTGGACTGTGCTTCTTGACGGCTTTCCGGGTCAGCTTTAGCGCTTTGTCTAGATCCTGAGGCACGTCTTGGCCGATGGCATAGATGTACCCAAGGGCTGCCAGCGCCGTAGGGTATTCCGCATCCACGGCACGGCCGATCCAATGCAGGGCATCCGCTGTGCTCTTCTGCACTCCCTCACCCCGGAGATAAAGAAGCCCGAGATTCAATTGAGCTAGGGAGTTCCCATAGGTGGCGGCGCGCATGTACCACTTGGACGCTTCCGCCAGATCCTTTACTCCTTTCGGGCCCGTCTGATACAGGTATCCGAGGTTGTTCTGTGCGTTGGGATCACCGCCGTTCGCCGCCATGCGATACCACCGGATCGCTTCATAAATGTCCTGATCGACTCCTTTGCCAAACTGGTAAGCAACGGCGAGTTGGAATTGCGCTGCGGTGCTTCCCGAATTTGCATCCTTGGTCAATCCTTTCAGATCGATTCGGGATGATTTCGCGATCGGGGCGGGGTTCAAGGATTGCGCCTGTGCCTTATCCGCGTGCACGATCGTGAGGAGCAATGCAATCAATAAAAGTTCCCTGCGCATAACGTCTGTCCTTTTGGGGGCCGCCCAAACAAGGCGTCCCCACTTTTATTCCCACTTCACGCCAGGAACTCGCCCCAGTTCTCCGTTGTTCACCGAAAATTTGCATCGTTCTTGGCTTCCGGCATGGGGAGAATGCAAGCGTGTTGCCAGGAAGAAAACAGATTCGCGGCCCGGAGCTTGAGGCTGCAAGTGATTGAATCAACGAGGAATGTAAATCGGTCGCCACGCACGATGCGCCGGGAGCCATGAAATCGGCCTGTCGTAGCCCTCGCAGCCGTCGAACGGTCCGACAAGTGTTGGAGTGAGTGTCAGTGTCAAAGACACCCGGCCGTGCCTGGCGGCTGGTGGGGCGCCCTGAACGCTCTACTGCGGTTCGCGCGGCCTGTTCTTTGCGGCTTTTGTTTTTGCACCGGGTGGGTCCCGCCCCGTATGTGGAAGAACCCCGCCCTGCTTCACCCAGTCCCACCCCTGCTCGGTAGACCTCGACCACGAACGGGTTGAAAGGTCTACTGCTTGCGTTGGCGATGGCCGTGCTCTATCTCGAAGCGACCGTGACACTCTGGCCAGGATGAACGGAAGCAACCACAGGGTTCTGCCAATCTCGTAGCCCGCGAGTCTTGATGCAGGAAAGAAGAGATAAAATGCGCAAAAGACCACGGAAGGAAATTCTGTGAGCAATAGCCTGCAACGAAAATACCGGAGTTTGCGCTCGCTCGGATGGCTGAACTTTTTTCTCGCCGACGTGCAAACCGGCCTTGGCCCATTCTTAGCGGCCTATCTTGCTTCGAATGGATGGCATCCGGACCGTGTGGGTTTTGCTCTGACTTTTGGAGGTTTGGTCACTGTCGCGCTGCAGACTCCGGCGGGAGCGGCGATCGACGCAGTGCATCGCAAACGGACGCTGCTGGCGGTGTGTCTCGGTGTGCTGGTTGCTGCGGCGTTCCTCCTAATGAGGAATCTCAGCGCGGCATCGGTATATTCCGCACAGTTCCTCATCGGTGGTGTAGGAACTTTTCTCGCGCCCACGGTTACGGCCATTACACTCGGAATTGTCGGGGCCGGTGCATTTGATAAGCAGTTCGGAAAAAATCAGGCATTTAACTCCGCCGGCAATGTATTTACCGCCTTGCTGGTCGCTTACGTCAGCTACAAGTTTGGGTATCGCGCCATCTTCGTGGTTTCGGCGTTGCTGGCTATCCCCGCGGCAGCGTCCCTCCTTGCCATCAATCCAAAGCAAATCGACTACGCCCGGGCGCGAGGAGCAGTCGAGGAAAAAGGCCAGGCGCAGGGATTGTCCTCACTCCTCAGGGACCGTGTTCTTCTTTCCTTCCTGGCGAGCGCTTTTCTTTTTCATTTAGCCAACGCCGCGATGTTGCCGCAACTGGGCGAGATGCTGTCGAAGGGCAGCCCCAAAGCCGCTGCTCCGTTCATGTCCGCGTGCATCATCGTGACGCAGCTGGTGATTGCGCTCACGGCGGCTTGGATTGGAAAGCGGGCTGCGGCCAACGGACGAAAACCACTGTTGCTCCTCGGCTTCGGTGTCCTTCCCATACGCGGAGTTCTTTACACCATTACACATTCTGCGGCGGCGCTAATTGCGATTCAGACTCTCGACGGCGTGGCGAACGCCGTATTCGGGATCGTCTCCATCCTGATTATCAAAGACAGAACCCAAGGGACAGGCCGCTTTAATTTGGCTGCGGGATCGCTTGCGACCATGGTCGGCATCGGGGCCGCCGCAAGCACAAGCTTCGGCGGCGTGTTGATCCAGCATTTTGGGTACCCACCGTCTTTTCTGGGCTTAGCGGCGATCGCCTTGCTCGCTTGTATATTGCTCTGGCTCGCCGTCCCTGAAACCCTCTCCAACGTTGCCGCCACCTCAACATCCACTTCCGGTATCAAATCCACGACAGAAAGGAAAGCCTCTGCGCAATGACATACATGCGAACAGATCTCCCCGTGCTCAAGCTGGAGGTTGCGAGGAGATCGATCTAAGAGGCGTGTGGGCGAGTGGCCTTGACGTAAACCCTGCGTCGATCTCTGTTCCCCTGTAGCGCCCGCTTGAATACGCTTCAATGTCCCCAAAATCTGGAGCTAAACCGTCGTTGTCCGCGTTCAGGTTTGAATTGAGGATGTGACTCTTATCGAACAGATTTCAAATCCCTAATCTGACACGATTGTGACCATAAGCGCGAATCCACCGAGAAGACGAAATCGGTGCTGCGCGCGGCAATTGGATTTCTGATTGGCGCGCTCAAAGCTAAAAGGAGTTGAAGACATGCTGGGAATAATCGCCGCGGTTCTAATTGTTCTTTGGTCACTAGGATTCTTGGCCTTTCAGGTTTCCACGGGCTTCATTCACGTCCTGCTGATAATCGGCATAGTGATGCTCCTCCTGCACTTCTTCAGAGGTAGAGCCACAGCCTAAATGACAGGTCCATGCGAAGACGCATTCACTGTTTGTAGCTAACGCGCAACCATTCGCAGGATGACCGTTGGATAGGGCACGACACGGGACGCAATGATCCGCACTACCATCTCGATCATCCGTGGGAGCATGGCCGGTTCGAGGGGCCCATTGGCCCTTCGCAAATCTGGCGGCTGCGCGGCGGCGGGCGCGACCGGTTCGACATCGGCGGGTACTTCTTCCAAGTGTCGCCGTACGATTACGACCACGTGAGCGATTGGCAATGGGATACCGACGACCTCGTGTCCTATCCGGATCCGGATCATGATGGGTGGTACCTGGTGTATCACCCGCGGTTGGGGACGTACGTTCACGTTTTGTATTTGGGGAGCTAGTGCCAGAGACCTGAGCGAGTGGGAAGACGACCGTTCGCGGCCAAATCCCACGCGTCGGTGCTACCCGTGGGGTACCTGCGGGTTCAGCCCCTATGCACCAGAAATGCGGCCTCTTACGTATTTCCCCGTGCCAATCCAATCGCAGATTCCAGCCCGGCCGGAAAGGATTTCTATCCTGAACGACCATCGAGAGTGAAGGATCTCTCTTCAAATCCCAAGAAGGATTTCAACCCTGCTTTCCCTGAGCCCCGAAGGGCGGAGCATCCTGACGAGAGAACTGCTTCCTCTGCGTACGGCGTCTACCCCGACCCTGTCGAGGTGTCTCTGCGTTTAGTTTTCCTTCGACTTACAACTGACAACCGCGCACGCCGCCGCGCAGCCAAAAAGGATCTCGCCGGCAAACGCTACGGCGTTATTTGTTTTGGAAAGGCCTTGGGGCCGGTTCGCGAGAATTGGAAGCGGATGAGCCATTCGCTGGGGACGCTGTGACCGCCCATATCGGGTGAAGAGAATTGCCAGCGGCGGGCGGTTTTGAGAGCAAGGTCGGCGAAATACTTACTGGGGCCGGCGGAATCGAGTGAGGCTTCAGAAACATTGCCCGTGGGGTCGACGTGAACGCGGATGCTGACGCGCACGACGCCTTGAATGCTGGCGCGGGCCTTCTCGGAGACCTCGGGCAAAATCTCTTCGAGGACTTCACCGCGTTCGGAAGAGGACGCGGAGGCGCTCGGCGCGTTTGCGGATGGGAACGTACCCGTGCGCACAGAAGCAGGAGTTGGCGCTGCCTCCGCCGAACTCAGCGGCTCTGCCATACGCTTTTTCTCGGCGGTTTTCAGCGAGTCTCGTGTCGCGGATGTTGCGGACGGCTCTGAAGCTGCCCGGGTTTCACGACGCGCAGGCTGCTCGATCGGTTTTGGCTGCTCCGCGGGCGGGGCAGAGGCCGTTGCAGCGGACGACGAAGCGTCGGAACGATGGCCGAGGATCTTCGGTAGCGCAAAGATGCCAACGATCACCAGAAGCACAGCGGCAACAGGAACGACATAGCCGGGGAGAACTAGAGTTTGCCTCGGCGGGTTTGCGGCTTGCGAACGTGGGGGTTGCGCCTGCGCTCTTGTCGAAGGTGCGTCGAACTTTGGGACTGGCAGCTTTGCCGCAGGGACGGCAGGAACGGATGAGAGCGGGACAGCCAAAGGAGAGACGGCTTGCGCGGCGGCCGCAGCGGCGGCGACGGGATTGAGGCGCGCGGCGATTTCAGGAATGGTCCAGCGGCGCCGGGGTTCGCGGCGGAGTGCGTGACGCGCGATATCGAGGAATGGCTGAGGAACGCTATCGGACACGATCGGGTCGGCTTGCTCTCCGGGCTGCAAGATAGCGGTGTGCTGCGTAAGCGTTTCGACCAGGGTCATGCCAAGAGACCAGACGTCGGCGGCTGTGGAGAACGGAAAAGCCGCAGTTTCCGGAGCGTCGTGGGGGTCGAACTTGCGAGAAGATTTGCGGGATTCGCCGATAGGGAAGCACGTGTCGCTGGACAGCTTGAGTTGATCGGCGGTGGCGAGAATGTTGGAAGGCCTGATCCGCGAATGAACGAGGCCATGGCCGTGGAGATAAACGAGAACATCGAGCACCGGTTCGAGCATTTCGCGAGCTTCGGAAGCCGTGAGAGCGCGCTGCGGAAGAATCTGGGAAAGGTCTTCATCGGCATGCTCCATCACGACGTAGAGACGGTCCCTGTTCGAGAGGCGGCAGCGTCCGACGTCGAAGACGCGGAGCAGATTGGGATGAGCGAGTTGCATTGCACGGCGCCATAAAGAGAGCTGGAGATCTGCGGTGGTACCGGCGGGAATGAATTTGATGGCGGCTTTTTGTGACGGTGATCCGGCGAGCTGCGTGAGGAAAACGGCGGAGTCCTCCGTCCCTCCCAAGTACCGCTGCAGCCGGAATTTATTGTCAATCACCTGGCCTTCGCACTGTGTCCAGACATCGCTCATATTGCACCTCCAACGGCGAATTCTTGTGAGCCGGCCAATGGGGACACCCCCATCTGCGTGGCGCGCGGCCGCCGAAAAAAAACATCACGGCGTCTGAGGCAGGGCTGGAACTCGACTTGCGATTCGCACGCGCCTGGGGCCGGGCGCTCGTCGCCCACATTCTGGCATGAAATGACCAGGAAGGGGAGAGTGGTTCCTATTAGTCATAGAGAGCCTAGGACTGGCCATGTGGAAGGCGGTTTGAACAAGCGGCTTTTGCGGAAGCGGCATGAATCAAGGATTCGCAAGCGGAAATGCAGGCGCGCCGGAAGTTGCGTGAGATTTTCTTATGGATGTCCACGGAAAGAAGAAGCGTAGCTGTGCCATGCAGGAGCGCGACGAGGGCCAGCGCGACGGGAGTTTGTTGATTGGGCTCACCACCAAGTTGAGCGGCGAGATGCTGTTTCAAGAATTCAAACGAAGGCATGTGCTCTTTGCGGGCGAAGGCGATGGCCCAATCTTCGGAGATCAGGCGGAAGTCATTGGGATGGGCCGCAAAGAAGTCGAGAACGCGGCGGCAAACTTGCGCGGGAGTGCGTGAGGGCTTGATGGCGGCGAAGAGATTCAGGCGGGCGCGGCGGCGGAGCAGGCAGAGCAGATCGTCCTTATTGGAGAAGCGCTCATAGAGAGTAGGGGTAGTGGTGCCCGAGGCGAGGGCCACGGCGCGCATAGTGAGGGCATGCTCGCCGCGTTTGCTCCATATGCGGTAGGCGGCATCGAGGATGCGGCCTTCCAGGTGAGCGTCAGCTTTGCGAGGCATGCGGCAGACCTCCACTCTCCCTTGCTTCAGATTATATCTTTTACAGCGTTAAAGATACAACGTATAAATAATGGCCATTTTCGGCTGTGATCCATGCGAAACAGGGCAGCTGTGCCCGGCCAAGATATTCCTGGACATAGAAGCACTGAGCCGAGAAAGCGATCGGCAAAGTTCCAATTTGGGACACCAATCCTCTAACTTCCAGACTCCGAAAATCCGCTTTCTATTCCAAAACGAGAAAGTACTGATTGCAAAAGAGATGGCGCTTAGACGCACGTCTGTCGCTGGCGAGTTGCGTGCATATGCCCCATGGGGGTGTTTGCCATGCGCGGAAAACGATCGAACCGGCCGCCACGAGTTCGGCAGGCGGGAGCGACGATCTTGCTTCTCTTGCTGGCGTGCGGAGTGGCATGGGGGCAAGTTCCCGACTCCGAGAAAGATCCACAATCCCCACCGAGCGATTTGACGAAGGTAAGCATCGAAAACCTAATGAACATGGAAGTGACTTCGGTTTCGAAGAAAGAGCAGAAGATGTCCCAGGTGGCGGAGGCGATCTTTGTCATAACACAGGACGACATTCATCATTCTGGAGCGACGAATATTCCAGATTTGCTGCGCATGGCGCCGGGGATGGACGTTACCGAAGGGGCAGTCATCGTGCATTCCGTCCTCTCTCCTCCCGATAACTTGGAAGTCGAGAGACTCGCCAAACTTTCGGGAGGAAATGTCTTGACCAGATGGAATCATATTTCTTCAAACCGATCCGACACCACCGTGAAGTTTTATTTCGACCGATATGCGAGATCTGGTCCTGAATCGCGGGAGGCGCGCGATACGATTGATTTTGAGTTCCAGAATCACTTGAAGATCGGAAATCGCCAGGACCTCGTGTGGGGACTAGGATATCGACACAGCGCGGATCAAACCGTAGGAACCATCGACCAGGCTTTTGTCCCGGCCAACTGGTCCGGCCATTCTTTCAATTGGTATGCGCAGGACCAAATAACGCTGAAACGCAATCGAGTAGACCTGTTTATTGGGACGAAGCTGGAGAAAGGTTATTTCACCGGGCTCGACCTTCAGCCAAGCGTGCGCTTAACTTGGACTCCGACTCAGCGCCACACAGTTTGGGCAGCAGTATCGCGGGCCACCAGCACTCCGACTCGGCGCGAAGAGGGCTTGAATGCGGTGCTGGCGGCGCTGCCAGGGCCGGCCGAAGTTGTTCTGCTGGGAAGCCCGGAAGGAAACTCCGAGCATGTTATCTCCTACGAGTTGGGGTACAGGACGCAGCCGAGTGCCCGGCTGTCTTTCGACCTCGCCGCATTCTTTAGCAACTATGGGGGGCTGGAAACAATAGAACCGCTCCCTTCGTTCACCGTTCCGAATTCCGACCCACCGTTGCTCGTTCTGCCCCGCTTGATAGACGACAAAATGCGCGGTACGACCGAAGGCATCGAGACAATTCTGAATTGGAAGGCAACCAGCCGTTGGAGCGTCAGCCCCGGTTATGCGCTTCTGAAGATGGATCTGCAGACCAAGGCCTCGAGCCTTGACCCCACGAGGGTGGAGCACGTCGAGGGTTCCAATCCCGCGCATCAAGCACAAATCCGGTCGCATGTCGCGCTCTCCAGGGGAATGGGCTGGGACGCGAGCGCCTACTTCACCGGGAAATTGGCCGCACAGTCCGTTGCGCCCCACACGCGGGTGGACATGCAATTGACATGGCGGCTGACGGAATCTGGAGAATTCAGTTTGGTAGGGCAAAATCTGCTGCGGGATCATCACTTGGAGACAATCTGGTGAACGAGCGGCTGGTGACGCGGCTGCTGGAAAAGAAAGGCCACTTCTCACCAAGCCGATCCGGCCGCAGCAACTGGACGAGCTTCTGGAGAAATATCTCTCGCGCCGGGCGGAAACTGCGGAAGCGCAAGAAAGCACTCTGAGCAAGAAATAATCAGAGAGAGCAGCACGTAGACAATGGAAACGCGAGGAATTCGACAAAGGAACGAGTGCGTTTTCGCCGCCAGATCATTCTGACCCTGAAGACGATTTTCCGCGGGTCGTGACTGGGAGGAGCAGGCGCTTAGGGCCGCTGACAAAGGGATTGCCGCGCTCGTAAAAGCGAAGTAGCTTATCGGCGGCACGGGTAATGCCGACGCGGACGGTTTTTCCGATTGGCCCCATGGGATGGCTGGTTTCGCCCAGCCAGAGCGAGCCGGGAGCGCAGAGGTCGAGGCCGTCGTGGCGACCGTCGATCTGAAAAGCGGCAGCGAGGCGCCCGGGGCCGCGGGTGAGATCGAGGAGCCGGGTGGTCTTGCGATGGCGTTGCATGAGCTCGATGCCTTCGAGCGGTTCGAGGGCACGGATGAGGATTGCGGCGGCGATTCCGGCAGGCTCGCTCACGACATTGAGCATGAAGTGCGCGCCATAGTTAAAAAAATGTAGGCGTGGCCGGGGGCGAGGTACATCGAGCGGATGCGCGGAGTGGGGCCGCGGAAATGATGTCCGGCGGGATCGCCGGGCGGATAGGCCTCCGTTTCCACAATGCGGCCGCTGAGGCGGCCCGCGGAGAGATCGTGGACGACAACTCTTCCGATGAGGAAGCGAGCGAGATCTACGGTGTCAGGTGGAAGCTCAGTGCGGCGGAGGCGGCGGACGGAGAATTTCGCTGGTGAGGATTTCAGAGCGGCGCGAGTGGAGGACATGGGATGCCGAATCAGTGGGACAGCAGCTTCTCCAGGTCTTCGGAAGAAACGAGATCCTGATACTCAGGGTGCTTGTGAATGAAATTGGAGACGTAGGGGCAGAGCGAGACAACGCGCAGATGATTGACGCGGGCGAAATCGAGCGCAAAGCGGGCAAGTTTTGCTGCCAGGCCATGGCCTTCGAGTGGCGGCGGCACTTCGGTGTGGACAAGAACGATGCGGCCAGGAAAGAGGCGATACGTGGTTAGGGCACGATGGCCATCGACGAGCAGTTCGAAACGCTGCGCCTCTTCGTTGTGGGTGACAACTAAGTCGTTGAGGTTCACGTCCACGGATCACCTTGCGGCTTTGCTGGTCTTTTCATTCCGGAAATAACTGAGCGCGCCGGAAGGGCACTGGTCGACCTGTTTGATGATGCGATCGGTTCCAGAGCCGTCCATGTTGATCCAGGGGCGATTGCTGACGTTGAAGACTTCGCCGAGGCCCTGCACGCATTTGGCGGAGTGAATGCAGACGCCGGGTTTCCAGATGACGGTGATTTCGCCGTTCGTGTAGGCCTTTTCGGATTCGCTCATGAGGACCTCCGGGTGACCGGGCAAGTCTATCAGGGAATTTGGAAAAACTACGGGGCAGAGGTGTCGGGAGGCTCGTTGTTGAAGAGGCGGGCGAGCTCAGCGTGATCGATGACTACGGCGGGGTCGCGCTGAATGGCGTCGAAGTATTTTTTCTGGAAGGCGTCGCCGGATTCCGTGGGAACAAACATTTTGCGGGCGAGAGAGATGGCGCCACTGGTGTATTCGGGGGTGACGGGCTCCTTGGCAGCCAGAGTCTCATCGATGCGCACGACGAATTCGGAGATGTTGTGCAACCAGGCGAATTGCGAGTGGTCGATGACCAACTGGAAGAGCTCGCCGGTGTTTACGTAGCCGTGCTCGCGCTCGTACTCGCGGCGCTCCATGTTGAGAAGAGTCTTGTGGACGCGCAGAAGAGCAAGACGGAGGGAGAGAAGCTTCTCGCGGGCGGGGGAATCGGAGTTCGCGGGATACAAATTTGAGCTTGGAGAATCCATTTTCGATTGACACCTCTATTGTCCGATACTCGGAGTGCAATTTCAAAATGAATGCGCGAAGAAAGATCCTGCAACAGAGTTCGCGGGGGACACAGGGAAGAGCGGATAAAATGGAGAATGGAATAGAGAAAATGGAAGAAAGAAAGCTTGCGACTCAAAACTCAAGACTGAAAATTGAAGACCGTTCAATTGTGATAGCGAACTTAATCCATCGGGATACTTTCCCTGCTCGGGCAGCCCGGCTTGCATGAGGCCTGCGATTGGAGCATAGTAGATAATATCACTACTTTGGAGGCCGCATGGAGAGGCTCGTATCGGCGGCGGACGCAAACCGCAAATTCTCTGAACTGCTGCGAGGAGTGCGCAACGGCCGGAGCTATGTGGTTACATCGCATGGAGAGCCCGTAGCGAAATTGGTGCCCGCCGCCCAGGATGCGCGCATCTTGGCGGGGGCGCGGTCTGCTCTCCTGGCTCGCCTTAAGTCGCAACCTGCCGCCAAAGGCACCAAAGCGAGGCGGCGCTGGACCCGCGATGAGCTATACGAGGACGACAAGTGAGGGTGGCGCTGGACACCAATATCCTGGCGTACGCGGAAGGCGTCAACGGCGCAGCGAGAAAAGTAAACGCGCTGGATTTGATCCAGCGGCTGCCCGCCGGGTCTGCTTTGCTCCCTGTGCAGACGCTCGGCGAGCTGTTCCAGCTTTTGGTGCGAAAGGTGAACCGCACACCCGCGCAAGCCCGCTCCGCGATTCTCAGTTGGCGTGACGCTTTCCCTCTGATTGAGACTTCCGAAACCGTGATCGTGGGTGCTGCCGAACTCGCTGCCACGCACCGTTTCAGTTTCTGGGACGGCGTCGTCCTCGCCTCCGCTGCCGAGGGCGGGTGCCGCCTGCTCCTCTCGGAAGATCTGCAAGAGGGATTCACCTGGAACAGCGTCACCGTAACCAATCCCTTCGGCGTGTCACCTCATCCCCTGCTCACCGACTTGCTGCAATGAGCTAAGCGGCGCGATGCCCCGTGAGCCGGATTTATGCGCGGGCCTCCAACTGCGAAGTCATTCATCACGCAGCATAAATACTGCACTTTTCGACATCGGAACTGGTCTTGGCTTGAGCTAATAGAGGAAATCCGGCATGCATGGAGACGGAGACCGTCAATCGTGATAACGCTGCTCGCCGACGGGAAGCGGGATGGGGAGCCGGTTGCCTTGAGGCGGGAGCGGGCAGGTCGAGTAGGGAGTGTAGGCACAGGGGGGGTTCTCAAGACGATTGAAATCGAGCACGAGCTCGCCGGGTTTATCGAGGCTGTTGGTGGGGAAGCCGGTATACAGAAAGCGGCAGGCACCGTACGTGGCCGAGGCACTGGTCGTATCGCGAAGAATGAAGAACAGCTTTGCGACGGCGGGATCTTCGAGGACGGGCTCAAGCCGAAATGTTTTTCCAGCGAGAGTGAATTCCGCGGCACCGGGAACGGGCTGATCGTAGGTGGTGCCGACGAGAGTGGCGAGAGCGATGGTCTTGTGCGGGGAATAGGGAATCCATCTGGCGGTCACACGATAGGCGGGGTCGGGCGGGTACCACTTGAGTTCGCGGAAACCGACGATGGCGGGAGAATGAGAATCCTTGATGCGGAGAGCGAAGCGGGCCTCGCGGCGGATCACGTACATGTTGAGAGTGCCAATGGTCAGATGGGGGGAAACTTTATCGTTGTTCGCTTCGGCTCGCAGGGATTGCGATTTTGCGGCGGCCCCAGCGACGAGGAAGTCAGGAGGGAATCCTCCCGCGGGAGGATTCAGCGTGACGGTTTCGCTTTCGAGGTGAAGGACGGCGAGATGCGCAGGCCCAGTGGCGAGATGGATTTTGTCGCCGGCGGCCGAGCCTACGGAATTATCGCCGGGCTGGAGCCATTCAAGGCCGGCGAGAGAAAGCCAGCCGTCCGGCTTGAGGAGGTCCGCTTTGTGTGCTGCACGCCAGGCAGCGGTGTCTTTCTGCCAGGCGGCGTCTTGAGCGAATGAAGAGAGCGAAAGGATCCCGCAAGCGAAGAAGAGCAGGGCTGATTTGGCGACGAGGGTCCGGGAGCGCATGGAAAAGTATAGCCCCGGATACAACTAAGACAAGCGGGCAAAAGATTCCAGGAGCGAAGCAATGCGGAGAACGCCAACAAGGTTATGGCGCAGAAACGAGCAACAATTTTGTCACGGCACTTACGAAACCGGCACCGAGGAGTGTATGCTCTAGGGCCACTGGCCCGCCGGAGGGTTGGCCTCGCGTTGATATTTGTCAAACAAAACTCCTCGAGCCTTTTTAACATCCAATCTCAGTTCAGGCATTTGGCATCGGAGGAAGCTTCATGATTGTAGGTGTGCCCCGAGAGAGCTTTCCCGGAGAGCGGCGCGTGGCGCTGGTGCCCGCCGCCATTCCGAATCTAATTAAAGCAGGCCTGGAAGTGGTGGTGGAGGCGGGCGCCGGAGCCGCGGCAGGCTATCCCGACGCGGACTACACCGCGAAGGGCGCGAAGATTACCGCCGATCGCGCCGAAGTGTTTCGCGCCGCCGACATTTTGGTGCAAATTCTCTGTTATGGATCCAACGACAAGACCGGCAAGGCCGACCTTCCCCTTTTCCGCAATGGCCAGACACTTATTGGATTTTTGAGGCCGCTTGGCTCCATCGAAACCATTCAGGAAATCGCCTCCAAGGGAGTGACTTCGTTTTCGGTGGAATTGATGCCGCGAACGACACGCGCCCAGAGCATGGACGTGCTTTCTTCGATGGGCACGATTTGCGGCTACAAGGCGGTCGTGCTTGCGGCGGATACTTCGCGGCGCATTTTTCCGATGCTCACCACAGCCGCGGGAACGATTACTCCGTGCCGCGTATTCGTGATTGGAGCGGGCGTGGCAGGGTTGCAGGCCATTGCCACGGCGCGGCGGCTCGGCGCAGTCGCCTCTGCCTACGATCTTCGGCCTGCCGCGAAAGAGCAAGTGCAGAGCCTCGGCGGACGGTTCGTCGAGCTTCCCATCGAAGCCAAAGACGCCGAAGATGCGCGCGGGTACGCTCGGGCGCAAGATGAAACTTTCTACAAGCGCCAGCGCGAACTGCTGGGAAAGGTCGTGGCGGAGAGCGACGTGGTGATCAGCGCGGCAGTCATTCCAGGAAAGAAGCCTCCGATTCTGGTGACGAAGGAGATGGTAGCGAGCATGGCGCCCGGATCCGTGATCGTCGATCTGGCCGGCGAGCGCGGTGGCAATTGCGAGCTTACTCGTCCGGGCGAGATCGTCGTGGAACATGAAGTGACGATTATCGGATGGTTCAATCTGGCCAGCACCGTGCCGTATCACGCCAGTCAGATGTACGCGCGAAACGTGACCGCCTTCCTCCTGCATCTCGTTAAGGACGGCAAGCTGCAACTGAATACGGATGATGAAATCATCCGCGAGACGATGCTGACGAGGGGCGGGGAAGTGGTCAACGCGCGCGTGAGAGAGTTTTTTTCGCTCCCGGCCTTGCCGGCCAAATCGATGGAGGTGGCGAAGTCATGAAGCTGGATCTGCTCACCAGCCTCTACGTTTTCATGCTGGCCGCATTTATCGGATTTGAAGTCATACGCCGCGTTTCCCCTCTTCTGCACACGCCCTTGATGTCATTGACGAACGCGCTCGACGCCATCGCCGTGGTGGGAGCCATCATTATGGCCGGTCAGTACCATGCGCACAGGGCGACGCTCGCGAAAATCCTGGGAACGATCGCCATCGTCGCGGCAACCAGCAACATCGTCGGCGGCTTCCTCATTACCGACCGGATGCTGAGAATGTTCAAACCGAGCGGGCCGAAGAAACCATGAGCAACGTGCTCGCTTCGGACACCTTTATCGAGATCACTTATCTGATTGCCACCGCGCTCTTCATCCTCTCGCTCAAGTGGCTGAGCTCTCCGACGACCGCGCGCCGCGGCGTCTTTGCCGGCGAACTGGGCATGCTGCTGGCGATTGCCGGCACATTGCTCCACCACGGCATCGTGGAATACAAATGGATCTTTATCGGCCTGGTGCTCGGAACGATCATCGGCGTGCCGCTCGGCGAAGTCGCCATGACCGCCGTTCCTCAGCGGACCGCGCTGAGTCACGCGTTTGGTGCACTCTGCGTGACGCTGGTCGGCACAACGGAATTTTATTTGCGCACGCCGGGTGTGCCGCGCTTCTTGATGGGCGTGCTCTCGCTCGAAGTCATCCTCGGCTCGCTGACGTTCACGGGCAGCTTGATGGCCGCGGGAAAATTGCAGGAAATCTTGCCGCAGCGGCCCATCACCTATAAGGGACAGAACATCGTCAACCTCGGACTCCTGGCTATCGCGATTGTTGTCGCGGGTATGCTGGTAGCGCACCCGGAAAAAACGCAGCTCTTCCCGCTGATCGTCGGCATTCCTCTTCTGTTCGGCGTGATGATGATCATTCCCATCGGCGGCGCCGATATGCCCACGGTTATTTCGCTTTTGAATTCCTACGCGGGGCTTTCTGCCGCGGCGATGGGATTCGTCCTCGACAGCAAGCTCCTGATCATTGCGGGCGCATTGGACGGAGCTTCCGGTCTCATTCTTTCCGTGAACATGTCGAAAGCCATGAACCGCTCGTTTTCGAATGTGCTTTTCGGAGCGTTTGGACAGGAGCAAACGGCGGTCGCGGGCAAGCAGGAAACGCGCCCGGTGCGCAGCGCGACGCCGGAGGAAGCCGCCGCGATTCTCGCCGCGGCGAGCAAGGTCGTCATCGTGCCGGGCTACGGAATGGCCGTGGCGCAGGCGCAACACAAAGTACGCGAGCTGTACGACGCGCTGACGAAGCGCGGCGTCGACGTAAAGTTTGGAATTCATCCGGTCGCCGGCCGCATGCCGGGGCACATGAACGTTCTGCTCGCGGAAGCGGACATTCCATACGACAAGCTGCTGGACATGGACGATATCAACGGGGATTTTCCGCAGACCGATGTGGCGCTGGTGATCGGAGCGAATGACGTCACCAATCCTGCAGCACGCACTGACACTTCGAGCCCGATCTACGGCATGCCGATTCTCGATGTGGATAAAGCGCGCACGGTGATGGTGATCAAGCGCAGCATGGCCGCGGGTTTCGCCGGAATCGACAATCCGCTCTACTACCTTGATAAAACTCTTATGCTCTTCGGAGACGCAAAGTCATTTGTCGGCTCCATCGTGCGCGAACTCGGCGGCGGCCACGAGTAGTTAAAATTCGCGATGCTCGATAGAAAGTAACAGCATAGAGCAGAGCGCCCGAGAGAATCTGTCCGATCTTCTCTTCAAACTAGCCTTCCATCGCAGGCCTAAATCCAAGTGTGTGCCGATCGCCGCCTGACGCGATTGGTCTTAAATCATCCCCTGATTCGGTGCTATAGTGAGGCGCAGGCGGGGTGGACTAATCCAGGCATTTTTGCTGCGGGAGTAAGGCGGCAAAACCTTTCCAAAGAAAACATTCGCACGTCTGAGGAGGACCGGATGAAGAGCGACGAGATACTTTCAAAAGGTTCGCGGAGGACGTTTCTCCAGTTGTCGGCCGCGGCCACCGCGGCGATGGCGTTCCGCATCGCTACCGAGGCATCCCTCGCGGCGGAAGATCGCAAAGTTTTTCATCCCGGAGCGGTAGTGATCGACGCCAACGAAAATCCGCTGGGGCCGTGCGACGCCGCGCGGAAAGCCATCGTGGACATGGCGCCGCAGGGCGGCCGCTATTCCTACTGGCTGAAGGAAGAATTCGTCAAAACATTCACGGAGATGGAGGGCCTGAAGCCGGAATACTTGCACGTCTTTCCCGGCTCCAGCGAGCCGCTGCATTTCTCCGTGCTGGCGTTCACTTCGCCGTCGAGGAGCTACGTCACCGCCGATCCCGGCTACGAAGCCGGAATGCGCGCGGCGAGAATTTCCGGAGCCCGCATCGCCAAAACTCCGCTGACGAAAACGTATGCGCACGATGTCAAGGCGATGCTCGCGGCGGCGCCGGACGCCGGGCTCTTCTATGTGTGTACCCCGAACAATCCGACCGGAACGATGACGCCGCACTCCGCTGTCGAGCAACTATTGGCCGCGAAACCGAAAGGCTCGGTCGTGCTCGTCGACGAGGCCTACATCCATTTTTCCGATGGCGTGAGCGCCATCGACTTGGTGAAAGCCGATCAGGACGTGATCGTGTTGCGAACGTTCTCGAAAATTTACGGCATGGCGGGTATTCGTTGCGGACTGGCCATCGCGCGTCCCGATTTGCTGGCGAAACTGGAGAACTTCGGCGGCTGGAGTGCGATGCCGATCACCGCGATGGCCGCGGCAACCGCAAGCCTCAAGCATGAGCATCTAGTTTCGGAGCGCAAACAGTTGAACGCCGGAATCCGCCAAAAAACATTTGATTGGCTCTCCCGCCAGGGCTATTCCTACGTCCCCTCCGAGTCCAACTGTTTCATGCTGGATACCAAGCGCCCCGCGAAAGAAGTCATCGACGCGCTGGCCGCGCGCAATGTGTACATCGGCCGGCCGTGGCCCGTCTGGCCGACGCATGTGCGCGTCACCGTCGGCAGCGAACCGGAAATGGAAGCCTTCCAGGCCGCCTTCCAAGCTGTAATGAAGAACTCGACCACCACGGGCTA
>Ga0137394_10001150_pt1 | contig 19076 bp, 24 predicted proteins | sample czobulk116metaG_FD_108278 | JGI IMG/M metagenome (GOLD analysis project Ga0137394, IMG submission 108278) | Vadose zone soil microbial communities from Angelo Coast Range Reserve, California, USA - czobulk1.16 metaG | ecosystem: Environmental > Terrestrial > Soil > Vadose zone | place: USA...
CAGCAGCAGCAGCAACAGCAACAACCGCAACCGCAACCGCAACCGCAACAACCGCAGCACCAGCACCAGCACCAGCAGTCTCAGTCCCAACCACCGCCACAGCAACAGCCACAACCACCGCCACAGCAACAACAGCAACAACCTCCGATGGCGCCCATCGGTCCGCTTTCGTCGGGTCTACAGCCCATGTCCGGGGCTGGATCAGTGCGGGGCATGCATATGCCCGGCGGGCAGGGCCCTCCCGGTGGATTTGGTGGCCCACTGATGCATCAAATGGGAATGGCAGGGCATATGACGCCGATGCATGGGATAAGTCCTAGCATGGCGCATGGGCCACCAATGGGCGTGATGAACCCGCAGCAGATGGGCCCGTCTCAGGTGCTATATCCGCAAAACCAGTTTCGGCCCGGGCCAGGGCCAGGGATGGTGAATGCCCACAAAGGCGGACCGGGGGATCCACAATCACAAGCACATATGCGTGGGGCTGGTGCAATGCCCAATCGTCTTCCTGGGCAGATTGTCCCGCCTCAGCCAGGTCAACCGCCGAAAGCGATGGGTGGTCCTATGCTGCCTCCTGGACAACAAGGGATGAACGGGCCGCCGAAGCCGGGAGGCAAAGAGGGTGAGGGCGACCTCAACACGCCGCTAAATCCAGTTGGGTCCGCGTCAACGCCTACACCCCTTCTTAACACAGCGCCGCAGATGAATCCTCAACGACCGCCGACGGCGTCTGCACCAATGCCTACTCCCGCACATCCTCCACCGACAGCAGGGCCGATGGCGGACCTATCGTTCGATATGGGCGACATGTTTGGCAATGGCGGCGGGGACTTTGATTTTGGTCCCGATTCATTAGGTGATATGCACCTCTGGTTTGATCCGACGGCTGTGCAAGATAGTGCAGCTTGATATGAAGTAGTCCTGCCTACTGTTGCACCTTCTGTCCTGTCGGCAGTGGAGCCCAACGCTGAGAAATCGTGCCATTTCATTCAACCCCCCCCCACATTCCCCCCTCCGCGGTGTCTCTTTACTTGTTGGCTTGGTTTCTTCCCTCCCCACTTGTGTGCTTTGTTCTTCCTGTCATCCTGCATTTCCGTCCGCGCGTCCCACTTTTTTGTCGTCGTCTTAATCGTGCCATACATCATCGCCTCATCATCGATACATCATCTCCCTTCGCCCCAGCTCGTCGCTTTTTCTCGTGTGCCGTTGTCTAGCCGACCCGACCCGGCATGTATTCACCTTACTAACACCATTCCTTTGTTTCGCATATTTATCGTGGCCCCGCGGATACCTTGACGCTCACAGCACACAAACAAACCAGCCCACTCTGTCCCCTCTAGAGACGTATCCCTTCCTCCTTCGCACAGTTCTTTGATTTTCTTTTTGGTTGATACTCTTGCTACCATTGCACTTGAGTCGTTGTGCAATACTTTCGATTTACTATCCGCTTCTCTCTATTGTCCTTGTCGTTCTGATCTGCTTCAATAGTGCTACTTTGTGTCTGTCTCCTAATTTGTATAATTGTATGATGCAACGGTATTCTAGCCAATCGGCTCACTTTCAGTTATTAACTGTGTCAAATTGCGGCGCATGTGCGAACCTAAAAAAGAAACAAACCGTTCGGCGATAGATGGAGATAGAACGAACAACGAACAACGATGTGGGAAAAGAGAACGACAAGGCGGTGAGCATGCAAGTGACGGCATTCGTAATAACCGAGAAAATTACGGTAGCACGGAAGCCTTCCCATACGTCTGGCGGCGGCGAGGTAAAGTCTGTGTCTTAAGACGAGTTTCGTCTAGTATAAGCCACGCTGTCAGCCAGATGCTGTAACAATCAGGCCTTTGGTCTGGGCAAGGTTTTTCATTAGAGGCGCCGGTTGTCCGAGTCGTTGTCAACCCAAGCGAGGGTTCACTTACGTAATTTACAACGCGGTTGTTTTACAATCTCGGCTGTCACAGGCGACGTGATGCGTGACCGTGATGTGACTGATATAAGCCTGATATAGAACAATGGTGCATGATTGCCGTCCCTAATCGACCTAATCTCTCGACACTTTGCCATACAAGAGATTTTCGTACGCACTTGCTCACACGAGCTATCTCCTCTCCGACCTCGTACACCCTGATCTCGTCTTGAGCCTGATAATGTAACTGCTCAATCCTCGATATATTTTTTCATCTCTCTCCCCATACCCCCCTCCCCCCTTACAACAACATATACGCACGCATACATCTGTGGGAGCGCCAGGGCTAAATGTTTAGTGAGGGCAATGGGTCGATGGTCAGATAGTTGAACATTGGCATCATGGCCACGAAATCATATGATCGACACCATCATGATGCCCCTCTCGTTCATCTTCGTCGCAATCAATTCCATCATCGCTCTTTCTGAAGAATCCCATTGAGATGTTTTTTGTGATTGACTTTGGGCTACTTCGTTAAGTTTCAATCACACGCCACTCCATCTCATCCTCCCTCTCTATCATCTCATCTGCCATCGGCCCAACCCCCTCGATTCATCGCACTGCCAGCCTGGCCTGGGGGTGCAGTTGTGGTACCACCGCACTACCTTGGAATACATCACCGGCCGATCCGTTTTTTTTTGGCGTCTGCTACTTTCTTGGTGTGGCGTACGTACGTATGAGCGAAAGACAAGAGTTTTTGACGATGGGACGGGGGAAATAGACCGAAAACCAAAAGATCCGCGCCGACCTTGAGCAAAGAGAGACGATTCGAGGCGCCGAGAATGGCATGGCTGCCATGATAATACAGCATATTGTGAGTTGATTGCCGTGATTACCGTAACAACCAGACAGAAGATATGGGCCTCGAAGCTCGAAGCGTTCTCCCGCCCTCCCTCCGAGGAGGAGGAGGACAATTTGATGACGACTACGGCCATCACAACAGACCAAGCTCAGCCCACAATTGAGGTTGAAATCCCGGCTTCCTTTTTTTCTTTGAAGTCTTCGGACTGGGATGCCCATCAGTGATCATGATGCTGTTGTCGACGCCGCGGCGGCTTACGTCCGACCTGGTTTATTGGAAAGAATAAGCACATTCAGTTGCCAACTGTATCATGATACTGATACGGATACAGCCTATGTACTGCAGAAAGGCGCATGGCGCTACTGCAATGTTGTTGGCAAAGGGGAATGGGAGGAATGGGAAGCGAACAGAATAGACCGAGATAGAGACCGAACGTGGATCAACCCCGTAGTTACCCAGTTATGGCCTGTCTCAACTGACCACCAAGAGTCGTGCCAAGGAACATCGCAAATCGCTTCACCGACAGATCTTAATGGCTGCGGGCCCTCCAAAAAAGAAATCGTAGCAAGCGTAATACTTCCGTTACCGTGGCCCTCTCCCCGGGCCTGGCGAGCTCTTGTGCGACGAGTCGAACCAATATCTTGGATAGGACTAGATCCTTCACACGGGTGAAAGCGCGTAATAGTTCTAGCCATTGAGTGTTCCCCATCCCTGATGGCCAATCCGCTTACTCCCTCATCGTGATAGATGCCGAGGCGTTCCAAGGCGTGCAGGGGACGCATGATGGATTGGATTTGCAGACCTGCGCCAAGCCTGAAAGCTGCGCCCACCGGCCGTTCTGCGTGAGATTCCCAACTTTAGGGTTTCCCCGTTGAGCACCGCTCCTTCTCGGAAAAGTGTGATCACGACGCCGGAGGGGTGCATGGAGCGTTTCTGTGCGCTCGATGAAGTCGCGAAGCAGTGACGTGTAGAACATTCGTTGACGCTTTCGGGTAGAGGGGCGTCGATTCGGGACACGAGGTCCTCCAAGTTCTCGCCGGAGCCCTTGAGATCTAGCATAGTGAGGGCAGGGTGAACAAAACATGTGTCGAGAGGAAGATGTTGGCCTGCTGTGTCTCCCCGGAATCGAGAGGACTGGAATCCAACGACGAGTTTTTTGAGCCTTGTCAATGCGGACTGGTGCCAGTGGTGGACCATCGCCTCGGGTGAAACATATCCGGAATGGGGAAATTTCCAAAGGCCGAGATCGACAAGGTCATTTGGTGGAGAAAAGTAGGTTTCCTAACGTCGGAACTGGAATGCAAACCAGCCAGAGTGATCGCAAACGTGGGGTAGACCCGGCCGAGAAGGAACTGGGAACGACCTGTGCATCATGATATCCATGACACGAGATCCTCAGTTCTGTCAGGGCCGGGAACGGCTTCTTCACCATCGTGAATGCTCCCAACAGCGAATATGGAATATTACGGAGAAATCTATAACGATAGGGAGCGCTGGCCAGATACCCAGGTGTTGTTTCGGGTTACAAAGGACTTGCAGATTCAGGCGACGAAGTGAGGCAAACACGAGATGTCTCCTCGTCAGCACACGTGAACCAGCGTCTGCCATGCGTCTATGTGTGACCATCGCTGGCTTGACGGTAGCCGGTGATGGGAGTAAGACAAGCCTGTAGTACTGCAAAGCACTAGAAAAGCCACGCGGAACCTGCCGATTACACGCTCTTCAACACAACATGCACCCCTCTTCGCCGACGCGCAACATCGTTTCTCGCAACCGAGCCATTGGTAGTAGGCATCAGGAATATGGTCGAGTGTGAATAGTTGGAATTTCGAGCTGGCTGTAGTAGAGAGAGGCCTGTGCCAGTGAGTGACAAGTCAGATCCCTTCGCGACGAAAAGATCTATGAATTGATTTTAAGACGAACACCTGCAGTACCTCTCAGAGGTGATAGTCGCAGCAGGGGACCACCTGGAGAACTGGAATGAGTGGTCGCCTTTGTACCGTCAGTCCGCGCCTTGAGGTCGTGTCGTACACGCATTGTATGCGCCAGCCAGTGTGTTTTATGCACTTCCCTCAATGACCATCCATCCATCACCTGGCCTTATCAGGGTCGCCTGGACATGCCCAATTCTCTTTATCAGTGCCTGCTCTTCCCCTCCAAGTCTCTCACCACCTCTTTTCTTGCCTTTCCCCCCTCCCTCAGGCTCTTTCCTGCTCCCTGCCCTCCTTCCGCTTCCTTTTCCACAATGGCAACATCCGGCTCCGACAGATCAACACCTGGCCCAACGGCTGCAAGGCCCTATCATATCGTTAGTCTCGTCTACATATTTTACCTCTCGCCCTGCCTCTCCTCGCCCTGAAAATAATTCCCCAGCATTAAAACCAATGCATAGTACAAACCGCTCAAGTTCCTCCCGGCGTTCCCCAGGCCCCGGGGTCTTATTCTCTAGACGGGATGGTAGGCCCCGTCCCACCATTGTCCAACGCCTATATGAACGGTATTGGTCCTGGGGGGCCACCCCCATCACTCTTCGTCCCACCTTATGGCCCCGCCAACCCGGCCACCCATTTTGATGGCATCCCTGGTCATCCTGTGCCTCCAGGTCCTTCAGAGCAACCATTCCCAGGAGGCATGGTCGGGGGCCCCTCGCTCGGTCCCCAGCAACGACTCCCAAATGGTGGACCGCCATATCAGTCTCCTACCATACCCCCGTCCCCCCACTCACAGGGTAACCTTCAGCAGCCTCTGGCAGGTCCCAGGAGCCAGCTTGGTCGATCTCCCCATATGAGCACCATCAACAGAGCTGCAATGCCGCCCCCGAGTGGCCCACAGTTTGCGCAAGGTACTGGCTCTGCCTATCCAATACCCACGTTCACGTTCCGGCAACTTGGCCGCCCATCCAGTAGCTTCGCTTCCTCACGGAACCCAGTGAACCCCCATCCGAGTCCGGCTTTGGGTGAGCGGATGTACTTAACAGTAGAATGGTCTCACATGGACAGGACCCATCACACACTCGACACAGAGCTTGGGTCCTACCCACCGTATCTTATAGGTGAAGCCAAATTGCGTGCAAACCTGGGCGACAGGGATGCCCAATCTTTGACCGTGGAGGAAAAGGTTCGTTTTTGTCTCTCTGCGTAGCCACGCAGTCGCTTATCAGAGTTTATGTCATACAGCAAAGTATAATTATCCATGCGGAACAGCTCAGGCAGAATCAACCACAAAGTAGTGGCGTTTCTGGCCCTGCTGGAGCTGAGTTGCAGGGACGGTTGCAAAATCGTGGCCCGATGACGCAACCGATGCAACAGCAGTTATCCCTGCAGCAACAACGTGTCGGAAAGCGGAGTAACACCTCTCCTGGCGAAGAGGTACGCCGTTGTCCCCCTGGTTATTGACTTGATATCGGTCGGCTTATCGCTCATTGGTTTGTCAGCATCAAACATTTCTCAGATATGACCAGTCTCCGCCGGATCGTAAGCGCCAACGCAGGACTACTCTGAATCCTGCAGAGCAGCAACAGCAACAGCCGCAATCGCAGTCCCAACCATCGCCACCGCAACAGCAACAGCCCGCCCCATGGCTACCACAACAGCAACAGCAACATCCCCCGATGGCGCCAATTGGCCCGCTTGCGTCGCGTCTACAACCTATAACCGGAGTCGGGCCTGTGCGGGGCGTGCCCATGACTGGCGGGCTGGCACCTCCCAGTCAAGCTCCCAGTGGTTCTGGTGGCCCATCGACACATCAAATGAGCCCACTCAACACGCCGCTAAATCAAGCCGGGTCCGCATCGATGCCCACACCGCTTCTTAATAGCGTGCCACCGATGAATTCTCAACCAACGCCGATGGCATCTGCTCTATTACCTACTCCCGCACTTCCTCCACCGACAGCAGGGCCGATGGGGGACCTATCGTTTGATATGGGCGACATGTTTGGCAATGGCGGCGGGGACTTTGATTTTGGTCCCGATTCATTAGGTGATATGCACCTCTGGTTTGATCCAACGGCTGTGCAAGACGGTACAGCTATTGATGTGAAGAAACAGAAGCCCCGGTTCAATTCAGTATGTAAATCGAATCCCTGGTTCGACCCGATAGTTGTGCACGATGGTCCATCTCTCGATACGACTTAAGTTCGCATATCCTCTTCTATTCCGTCGGTGGTGGAGAGAGCTGAACGTCGGGTATTGTGCCTATCCATCCAACTCTTCCACATCCCCACCCCTCCCCCGGTGTTGTCTCTTTACATGTTGGCCTGGCTTCTTTTCCCTCTCCCTACTAGTCTACTCGTGTGCTACCCCTCCAGCATCCAGCATTTCCGTCCCCACGTCCTATAGATTTGTGTCGTAGTCATGATCGTGCCGTCACCCCATCGCAGTACACGCCAGGAGTCGGTTAGGCAGTAGCACACTGGCAAAAAGCAATGAGTTAAGAAGGAAGATGATGAAGCGACAAGGCAGACCGAGGGTATCCATACTTGCCCTTCAATCTCTGGGCTGCAGCAGCAAAGTGGTCCATGTTGGCAGACACCAATACCAGTAATGTGGATCAATATTAATGCTGAGTACTACTGATGAGTTGGTGATGTAGTAAAATGTAGATAACCCAAAGGATCTAATGCTGGGCTCTATTGATGATGCCCAATTGAGTGGCAGACCATGTGACAGCCACTATGGTCTGCCACTCAATGGGTGGGCATCATCATCAACAGAGCCTAGTATTAGATCCTTTGGGCTATCTATGTTATGATGATTCTTTCTAGGCTGTGTCCTACTCACCACCCACACTATTCCTTTGTTTCATGTATTTGTCCTGGTTCTACTGCTACACACACACTGCATTAGGGCAAAATGACCTCCATGCAACAATGATGCCGCATTTCGCAGAATTGTTGAGATGATTATATGTACTTCAAGTTCATCTATTGAAAACAAAAACAAAATAATAGGCAATATTTTGTTGCAAGTCTGTGATAAATATATTCCAGTTTCAATCGTGCATATGATTGGGCTCTTGCTCTTTGGAAACCACAAATGACTGAACTAAAAATGAATCCAGAGGAAGGTAACATGTATCATAATTATAGGGGGAAAAAGTCAAAGAGGGTTTGTTTGACAGTTGTTAGTACAAAGGCCAACTGTATCGTTGATGTCTCACTGACCACTAAGACAGAGTACAGGGTAACCAGAGAGCTGTCGTGCATCAAGGAACATCGCGATTGCTTCACCTACAGATCCCAATGGTTGCGACCCCTCTAAAAAAATAGTTCGTAGCAAGGGTAATACTTCTGTCACCCTTTCCCCGGCGCGCTCCTGCAGGGTGCGGGCGACGAGTCGAACCAATATCTTGGATAGGACGAGATCCTTCACACGGGTGAAAGGCCGCAATAGTTCTAGCCATTGAGTGCTCCCCATCCCCGGTGGCCAATCCAATTCCTCATCATGATACTCGTAGATGCCGAGGCGTTCCAAGGCGTGCAGGGGACGCATGATGGATTTGCAGACCTGCGCCAGGCCCGAAAGCTGGCCACCGGCCGTTCTGCATGAGATTCCCAACTTTAGGGTTTCGCCATCGCGCATCCCTCGTTCTCGGAAAAGTGTGATTTCGACGCCGAAGGGGTAGAAAACCACTTGTGCTCGATGGGGTTCCTGGAGCGTGTCTGTGCGCCCGATGAAGTCGCGAAGAAGTGACGTGTAGAATAGTCGTTGGCTGAAGAATGTTATTTTGACGCTTTCGAGTCGAGGGGTGTCGATCCGGGACACGAGGTCCTCCAGGTACTCGCTATCGCCTTTGAAATACAGCATAGTGAGAGCGGGGAGGATGACGCGTGCGTCGGGAGGCCGCTGTCGGCTTGCCAGTGCTTGGGGTCGCGAAAATTGGAATCCAAGGACGAGTTTTTTGAGCCTTGTCAATGCGGACAGGGTGGCGACAACCGTCTCGGGTGAAATATATCCGGAATGGGGGATTTTCCAAAGGCCGAGGTCGACGAGGTCATTAGTGGAGAGAAGTAGTTTTCCCAGTGTCGGAAATGGAATACCAACCAACCAGAGTGATTGCAGACGTGGGGTAGACCCAGCCAAGAACGAATCGGGAACGACCCGTGCATATCCATGACACGAGATCTTTAGTTCTGTCAGGGCCGGGAAGGGCTTCTTCACCTTCGCGATCGCTTCCAACAGTGAATTTGGGATATCACGGATGTTGATTTTACACACGCGATCGTGTTGCATGAGCGCGACCATGATGTTGGCCATATCCCACGGTCGGTACCCCACGGCGGCGAAATCTATGACGATGGGGAGCGCTGGCCAGACGTCCAAGGTTATCATTACTGGTTGTTTCGGGTTGCAGAGGATTTGCAGATTGAGCCGACGAGGCACGGCAAACACGAGATATCGCCATCGTCGGCACACGTGCACGAGCGTATGCCATGCGTCCACACGGCCGTCTTGGATCAAATAGGAGTCGAATATTTCTATGAGGACATCGTCGGGCAGCAGGTCGATGGTCAGCAGTGGGTGGAGCTGGTCTGTAAAGCCCAACTCTGCAATTGTCCACTCAAGCTGCCGATTATCACCCACCTGGATGCCCTTCAACACGTACCCCGCTTCGTCGATGTGCAACAGCAACACCATTTCTCGCGACTGAGGTAGACATTAGGGATGTGGACGGAACAGGAATTCCGAGTTTCGAGCCAGTTGAAGTAGATGCCTGTGAGTGACAAGTCAGATTCCTTCGCAACAGATGTATGGACTCGGAGTGATCTCAAGACGAACTCAGAGGGAGACTGGAAGGGTTGTATCGTCCTTGCCTTGAGGTCGTGTCAGGGTCGTGTGTATGTTATCAGGGCCATCTGCGCCCTGAGCGCCGCCTTTCACGTTGCCTGCTCTTCCCTTCCTCCAACTCTCCCACCTCCCCTCTTCTTCCCTCCCCCCTCCCTCTTTCCTACCGTGACCCCCTCCACTCCGTCCGCTTCCTTTTCCGCAATGGCAACATTCGGCCCCAACCAACCCTTCCCTGGATCATCATCCGCATCCGCTCCCCAACCAGGCCCATCAAACTCGGAACAAACCACCTGGGATGGCGATGAAATGTCTGCGTCCCTTCTATCATCTCCCCACTCCGTCCCTTCCATTCCCCCACGTCTCTCGTCTCTTACCTCGCGTGTATTCCTTCCTCTCCCCCCTATGCAGGTTTAACATATTCCTCTTGGACTATTGCAAAAAGCGAGGCTATCACAATGCTGCAAGCCAGCTTGTCGCGGAGGCCGACCTTCCTCCAGAATCTGAACCTCCCATCGACGCTCAGCAAGGTCTCCTATTCGAGTCCGTCTCTCTTTCTTTCGTCGTCCCTCTCTCGACGTCGCGCCCGATCCTGATCCCTGTTAGGTGGTGGAGTGTCTTTTGGGTGCTATTTCAAGCCAAACACAGCGACTATGGATCAGAGGATGCAATGCTCTACCATAAGGTCCGTCCCATCCAGTTCTTTCATCTCTGAACCAGCCTCACCTTCGTTCCGAAAAAATTCCCCCTTTCACTTTTCATACCTGCAGCATCAGAAGGAGCTGAAGGCGCGAGCTCTCCAACTTTCTCTTCCTGGCATTCCCCATCCCCCAGGGCGTTTAAGTTATCCCCTCCCGAACGGGGTGGCCGGTCCCGTCCCACCATTGCCCAACGCCCATATCAATGGATTCACGCCTGTAGGACCACCACCGTTACTCTCTGCCCCGCCCTTTGGCTCCGCCAACCCAGCCACCCAACCCAATGCCGTGCCTGGTCCTTCCGCCCTTCCAAATCATCCAGGGCAACTATATTCAGGAGGCATGGCCGGGCGCCCCTCGCTCGGTTCCCAGTATCGACTTCCAGATGTTGGACCGTCATATCTGTCTCCTACAATACCCCTGTTCTCGCAATCACTGGGTTACCCTCAGCAGCCCCCGGCAGGTCCAATGAGCCTGCTTGGTCGATCTCCCTATATGAGCACCGTCAACAGAGCAGCAATGCCGCCCCCGAATGGCCCGCAGCCTCCGCAGGGTCCCGGCCCTGCTGGCTCTTCCCATCCAACTCCGATGCTCGCCTACCAGGTACGCTGCCGTCTCTCCAGTCATTATCTCGACATTGGCCAATGTCACTTATTGGTTTGTCAGCATCAAACATTATCCAGAAACGACCAGTCCCCGCCCGATCGTAAGCGCCAACGTATGAGTACACCGAATCCTGCGGACTACCAGCAGCAACAGCCGCAATCGCAATCGCAACCGCAACAACCACAGCACCTGCAACAGCAGTCGCAGTCTCAATTACCGCCACAGCAGCCACAGCAGCCACAGCAGCCACACCATCAACCCCCGATGATGACACCAATTGGCCCGCTTCCGTCAGGTCTACAACCTATAAACGGAGTTGGGTCTGTGCGGGGCCCCATGATTGGTGGGCCAGCCCCTCCCAGTCAAGCTCCGAGTGGTTCCGGTGCCCCACCGACGCATCAAATGAGCCAACTCAACATTCCGCTAAATCCAGCAGGGTCTGTGTCGATGCCTACACCGCTTCTCAATAGCGCGCCGCCGATGAATCCTCAACCACCACCGATGGCATCTGTTCCATCACCTACGCCTACACCTCCACCGGCAGCAGGACCCGAGCCGATCATGGACCTATCGCTTGATATGAGCGAGATCTCTAGCAATGGTGACGGGGACTCTGATTTTGATCCCGATCTACTAGATGATCTGGAGCTCTGGTTTGATCCGACGGATGTGGACGATGATGATTCATTTCTTGACATGGTTATAACGAAGCCCCGGTTCGATCCAGTTCGTAAATCGAACTTCTGGTTAGATCCGATAGTTATGCACGATGGTCCATCTCTCGATACAACCTAAGTCTGCGTACCCTCTTCTATCCCGTCGGTGGTGGTGGTCACTGTGGGAGCTAAACGTTTGGAAATTATGCCTATCCATTCAACTCTTCCACATCCCCTCCCCGGTGTTGTCTCTTTACATGTTGGGCTGGTTTCTTCCCTCACCTTACTCATATGTACGCTCTTTCCCTTCAGTCATCCTGCATTTCCATCCCCACGTCCTACAGCTTTGTATCGTGCCTTCGCCCCATCCATCTTCCTTCTTAGCCCGTTGCCTTTGCCATTCTGCTGCTGCCCGGCCGACTCGGACTCCTGGCATGCGCCGTGTACTACTCCCTAACACTACTCCTTCGTTTCGCGCATCTATCGTGGTTCCGCGGATACCTTGACGCACAGCACACAAACAAACTAGCCCACTCCGTTCACGCTAGAGGTCTCTGGTTGATGCTACAGCTCCCGTTCCATCGAGTCGTTGTACAATGCTTCCGATTACCATCTCATGCTCCCCGTTGTCCTCATTCTGGTATGCTTCGATAAGTATTACTTTGTGTAATTTGTATAATTGAATGATGTAGTGGTATTTCAGTCAATCGGTTCATGCTTCTCCAGTTATTTTATAACGAAGAACGACGACCAGCCCGTACGCCCGGACGCAATATTGGCCGCCGAGTCTAGTACGTCTAACCTCGATGCTGGTCTCGCCGTCTTTGTCACTCGTTTCGTGAGCTACGGGATCGTTAAACGAAGCCAGAAATGACTACAGTAACAACGGCCTGGGATGGAGTGCGTGCGCTCAATCAAAGAGCCCACACTTGTTGCATAGCTGTGGGGGGAAGATTTTCCTGTGCATCCATAGCGTCGACTCGGAAGCAGGGCGTACAAACATGGTGCAAACACCAGTTCATGCCACGACCCCTGCTTGATGGATAGCAATATGAGACCCTCAAACGCCCTTCGAAGCAGCAACATTAGCAAGGAAATCTGCCAGGGAATTCAAGGAAAAGGTCACGCACTTGATCACGGATCTTTGGAACGTACTAGTACAACAGCGCCACATGAACCCAATTTGGCCGAGAACGAATAGACAAGGAGTTATCTAGCCACTCTGTTCTTAACTTTACTCCATGTCTTTATGGCTCCAGTGTGTGGAGGTCAAACCGCATCTTCGAATCGTCACACTAGCATCAATATGCATCCATGACGGCAGTCATCAACGCGTCCATCCAACTGGTATATAGCTAGAAGAATAAGCTCATTACGCCAGCGGTATGATAACAGAACAGTCTATATACCACAACTTCGAAGAAGGCCCGGGCATCGCGTCACTGCCGTTTTATTGGCGAAGCGAAAGGAAAGGAAAGGAAGCGAACATAATACAGTTATAACATATAGAAGGCGGATCAACCAAGTTGTTATGATGGTGGTGGTGATGGCTGCGTCGGCGATGACGACGGCGACAACGGTGACGTGAACACGTCGTCTATCGTCGCCGCGGCGGTAGTGGCATTAGCCGCGTCGGCCTGGGCCGGATCAACAAGCTGCTGCTTCTCGTCCGTAAGCTCCCGCCGCCCCGCCGTCTCCGCCTCGGTCTGAGCATCCGCATCCTCCTCCTCCCGGAGCCTCCTCTCTCTCAACCGTCGCTGCTCGCCCACTTTCCAAATGACGTCTTTGAGCTCCTGCACGACGTCCCCTCCAGGACCGGCCCACCGCTTGGTGGGTGAACCGTCCGCATCCACATCCGCATCCTCGTCGTTCGTCGTGCGGCGAGCTTTGACAGCCGCGATCCGTTCCGCGCGCGACAGTTTCGAGCGGGGACGCGCGAGGCGGTGCGCACCATCATCCGCGTCCGCGTCTGCTTCGAAGACTTGTTCGATGCCTCCGGGCGGCGGGAGACGCTCCAGCCCGACGACGAGCACATCACCGCGTTCCAGACCCCGCGCGTGCGCCGCGTCTTCTTCATCCACTTCTAGTTGCGCGCCTTGCTGCGCGTTTGTCCGTTCGGACGATGGCAGCGAGAAGAATGGCGAGGGCGAGGGAGACCGTGCGTGCGCAGCGTCTTTGTCCGAGTCTGAGCTCTCCGCGTCCGGGCCGAGCGCTGGTACTAGGTCCTCTTCATCCTCTTCATCCTCATCCGCAGATGATGGACGGAGAAGGTCGAGCAGTGGCTCCCGCCCGCGCTCGCATTCGCGCAGGGCGAGGCCGAGTTCGCGACGGAGACGTTCGTACGCGTGCAGCGCAGGCTCCTCTGCGTCACAGTCTTGCGGTGCGTGGTGGCGCTGAGTGCCGATGGCAGATTCAGAAATGGTAGGATGGCGGTCGCGCAGAGATGCGACGCAGAATTCGAGGTGCTTGTGCGCGTCGTTCAGCGCGTTCGTGAGCGCTTCAACGTGCGTCGCGAAGCGCGTGAAGTGGCTCGGCAGCGGCGCAAACGACGCAAAGTGCGACGATGACCTGTGTGCTTGCCGTCTTCTTCGTCGCTCCTGTTGTTTTTCCTGCCGCTGAGAGAGTGGCGAGGCTTCTTGTGCGGGTGATTCGAACGGAGAGGAGGGCCGAGAGAGTGGCGTGCTGGGCGTCGGGTTTTCCGTTCGTAAGCGCTCGCGCTCAGCAGCGTCGAGTGCTTCGATCAAAGGAGCGGTCGCGTTGGCGAGTGCGGTTGTCAAGAGTCCCATGACCGCACGCACGTCCTCCCAGTAGCTCTCGCTCGCTCTTTGGGTGTCATTCAGACTGTCTCCACCTCCGAAACGAAGTGCCAAGAGGTGCGACGCAGCGTATCGCCGCGCCGCGAGAGCGCCATTAAGCGCGAGTGTCAGCGAGTGTAGAGAGAGGGGGTGGCGGGGAACCTGCATCGCCGTGAAACGTGAGGCAGAGAAGGAGGAGCGCGGGGAAGTTGGATGCGAGGGTTTGTTCCCGAAACGGATGATGTGTGGTGACAACGGAGGTTGAGAGCTGATTGAAGTGTACTTGGGAGGGGGAGAGCGCGTAGAAGGAAAGAATGCTTCCATACCCTTGCTCCGTCTCTGACGCTGAAGTTCTAAGGCGGCGGATCCGAACTCTCCGCGTTCCTCAGGTGGAACTGCAGCGTCTTCATCCTCGTCTTGCTCAGGAGGAACAGAGAGATCCAGATGGTTGGTTGTCTCCTCCTCGACACCTTCGAGCGACCTCCCTGGTTGTGGGGTAGTGGGCGCACTCATAACTACACCACTCGGCTGTAGGAGCAGCGCGGATATATCCGATCTACGCTTCTCCCATCGCTTCAAGGACTGCCGAGATGGGCTACCTGCCTCCGCAAGGGCGGCGTAGCTGAAAGGTATACTACCGTTCCACGTCGCACGCTTGTCTGACGGAGGAGTTGAGACGGTGGACATGCGGGACGCTGCAGTAGTAGAACCGGAGCGCGCGTGGAGTGGGGTAGGCGGTTTTACGGGAGAAGGCGGGGCATACATCTCGGAGAGCTGAGCGAGTGATGAAGATGAGGTGAGTCCCACGAGAACATGCCTGACGTTGTCGGACTGTGTCTGCGTGCTGAGGAGAGCAGAATGGACAGCCACGCGAAGGGGAGAAGAGGGAGGTGAAGAAGGAGCCCTGATAAAAGTCGTCAATTTAGGAACGAACATTCAGACGGCGGGTACGCACATGCTCTCCTCGAGTTGGAGGAGGTTGATGGCCTCGTTGACGGTGGAATCCCATAGGTGCGCTGCAGCAATGAGGTCCTTAAGCGCGCTAAAGGCCTGGGCGGTGTCAAGGTTAGTGTAAGCTGGGGCAGACAGGAGGGAAGGCGCTTACGGGGGGGATAAAATCGGGTACGTGTCCGGACACGAGGGCATACGATTCGAGATAATATAATGCGGTTACAATGAAAAGGTAGAGCAAGAAAGAGTCGAAGAAAATGGATATCAGGAATAAACTAAAAAGGGAGAGCAACTGTGCAGGCCCGCGTTGGACCGCGGGTTGGCTAGGTGGGGGTGGGGGAGGAAGCTGTGTCGTGGAATTCAGGTCAGGGTCATCGGAAAAGGAGTCGTCAGGCAAGGATGGTGAACGTCGTCGGGTCGAGGAGGGTGTAGTTATAGAGGAAGCGAGAAGGGAGGATGATATGACATCGTATTTGAATCGTTCCGAGAACTCCTGAAGGGTCGAGTGATGGTTCTGTACCGATGTCACGACGGTGTTGAAGAACTGGAAGATGAAGAAATTAAGCATCAAAGACGTTGGGGTGGTCATCGCGGTCGTTAAAAAGGCGAAATGAACGAGGCGAATAAGCCTGGAGCGAGGACGAGGAGAGCATTTTGTAGCCCGAATGAAGGTGGGGCGAGCGCTGGCGCTGGACGCGATGACACATGGAGCCACCAGGATGCTTACAGCAGTCGGATCTGCCAACGGAACGCGCTCGCCAGGAAAGGTAATGTGAGGACAGACTGACCTCTGCAAGACGCGATACGGGCGTCGTTAACCACGAACACAGCTTGAGGTCATGATCCGGTTCATCATCACACCCGTCGGAGAAAGGACACGATAGACCGGAGATTGCGCCAGGTATGGGTTCGAAGATATCGCCTGATTCTGTGAAAAGAGGGAGAGGGAGTGGGTATGTGAGGCTTTACGTTGATGTGACTGAAACGAACGTCTGAGATAATCCTGGAGAGGGTGCTCGTCAAAGATAGGCTGTGCCATGAAATTCGGATTATTATGGTATCGGCTAATTTTCTGTCGGTGGGTATTTGTTGAGACAGTAAGATATGAGTGAGAAAAAGAGAGTGGTGAAGAGAGAGAAAGAAGTGAAGGAAATGGGCCGAAAAGGCGTGTCTGCCACGGTGCCACGACCTCACAATCGCGGGATTTGCGGCACAAAACGGCACGGCTCCGCATACATCTCACAACGCTACCGATTTCACGTCCTTCCACACCTCCACTCCGGCAAACATTCGTCACCCAACACCCAACCCGCGGCCGAAACATATTTATAAACTCGACTCTACTGGTACCCATCACCTAACCCCCCGGAATCATTTTCACTATGCCCGCTCAATCAAGCCAAGACGTCCACCTGCTCGTTCTCATTCATGGGATGTGGGGGAGTCCATCAAACCTTGCCTCGATGCGGCGCATAATCAACGAACTACGCACTAATGACTCATCCATCGACCCGGGAGGAGCGGCACTCCATGTAATGCTACCAGAGACTAACCAGGCCGAGAGTACCTATGATGGTATAGACTGGGGTGGCGAGCGCGTGGCCACAGAGGTCAGCTCGTTCTCGTGATACTGATTTTCATGTCTAAGCACCCTCGTACAGGTTTTCCAAGAAATCGAGAAATTAGAGAAGGAGGGAAAGAGAGTGACCCACTTCTCTGTCACAGGGTATTCCTTGGGAGGATTGCTTGCACGTTATCTCGTCGGGTGAGTCTTGTCTCTTCTCTGTCCTAATCACTGGACTTGACTCTGCCCTCCGGACCAAACAGCATACTCCATCAGCGCAAGTTCTTCAACAACGTCACTCCAGTCAACTTCAACACCATAGCAACCCCTCACATCGGTCTTCTCCTCTATCCATCACTTCTTTCTAGACTCGCCTCAGTCATCGGGCCTCGACTTCTCGGTAGAACCGGAAAACAGTTTTATGCCGTAGATAAATGGTCCATGACAGGGAAACCCCTCCTAGAGGTCATGACGGATCCAGGCAAGGGTCATTTTTCATTTGCCGATACTGGCCTGCTGATAATCCATCCAGATCGTGTGTTCTTTCAAGGTCTCAAACTATTCCCCCATATTCGGATATACGCCAATGCGTAAGTTCGTTCATTATCCGGTTCATCCCCGACATGCTGATTCACTCTTCATCAGCATCAACGACTTGACTGTCCCTTACATGACCGCGTGTGTAGATCTCGAAGATCCGTTCCTCAACCACAGCACCAATGGGCTCAACATGTATGTCATTTCCCAACCCATCCATGTCCTTTGCTGATTCTCCGTCTAGAGATTATGACGACAAATATAACCCAATCATAAAATCTTTTGCAATACCAGACGTGCCACCCCCCAAACCCAAAGCTCCCCGTCTCTTCTCCTGGGCGTGGTTCAAATCTTACAGGGCACCTCTTCCCCCCCGCTTCCAAGGCCCTTTCCCATATAATATCGTATGTGTACTTCTGTGCATTCCGGCGTGAATCATTCATCTGTTCCTTTACAGGTTTCACTCATCCTCCTACCGATTCTCTTCCCTGCCTTCATCGGCCTTGCGTTAGTCCGATTTACTATCTCGTCTCATCATTCCCGCGAGCGTGTCAAGCTTCTAGAGGCCGATGCGTCGACCGCCCAGCGACTCATTCATATATTCGGACAACTCGAACGCGAGGTCGAGGACATCGTCGTCGATATCGTCGATGACTCGAATACCCCCATTCCGTCACAGGAAACCACGGAAGCAACATCGAAGAGAATTACTCCCACCCAGAGAAAGATGGCTGCGGTCCTGAACGCACTGCCACAGCTCAAAAAGGAACGGGTGTACATCCCCGACGTGCGCAACTCTCACGGGGCAATCGTTGCGCGCGATGTCCAAAATTTTGAGTTCCACAAGATCGGAGAGGGCGTATTGAGGCACTGGGCGGACGCTTTTGTCATGGAGGTGGTGGTCGACTGCTAGATGATATTACTAGACCTAGACGAGGCAAGACAAGGCAAGGCGTTTTTGTCTGGCCGAGAAGATACCCTACTTCCTTTACTCGAACACCTTCATTTACAGTATAACACACAAAGTTATCAATATACTCCCATCGGGTGAAGGGTTACTTATAGATAACCTACTAGCATCGTTTTCGTCTTTCCTGGCTTGGTGCTTCCTTTGGCGATCACGAGATCGGACTTGATACGGTCAGGTTACGCTTCTTCGTCCCGGAGCGAGTCACCCCTCTCTACACGGTGCGTCACTAAGTTTTACGTCTGCAGCACGTAAAAGGGCATCAGTCAAAGGGCCTCGTGTTTCCCCTTAGAACGGACGCGTCTCTCCTCGGTGCCTGCCTGTGTGTTATGTGATCTGGGTTTATCGAAATATCTCGGTGTTTTCCCCCCCTGCGCGGAGCCCAGCTGTACTGGGTCATTTTGTTCGATACTCTTCAAACGCTTGGACGCTGGTTGACCCGCCCGGCCACGGCCAGTGCCAAGCTTTTCTATGTGGCCACGAAGCACGAGGTGCCAGTGGTGGCAAGTCCCACCATGTGTCTTGCCCTTCTTGTCACGCCCCCACATTATTGAAAGTCAAAAGTCCATCCTTTGTTCCTATCTATGCCTTTGAAAGAATCACTTTGCTTGGTGGCATGCCACACAAGACCTCTCTGTGTGCAACGATAAAATACAATCATATCACCAATCTTCTCGCCCCCCCCCCCCCCCCCCTCCCCCCCCACCTCTCCCCCCCACCTACCCCACCCCACCCCCCCCCGCTGACCCC
>Ga0137394_10001153_pt1 | contig 19066 bp, 15 predicted proteins | sample czobulk116metaG_FD_108278 | JGI IMG/M metagenome (GOLD analysis project Ga0137394, IMG submission 108278) | Vadose zone soil microbial communities from Angelo Coast Range Reserve, California, USA - czobulk1.16 metaG | ecosystem: Environmental > Terrestrial > Soil > Vadose zone | place: USA...
CGACGATCTCACGGACCTGGTGCTGCTGCGCCTGGACGCGGTGGCCGCCGTCGTGGCGCGCGAGGACGGGCTGCCGGGGAAGGTCTACCTGGCCACGCTGATGCCCTGGAACGTCTCGGGGAATCTCTACAACCTGGCGGAGGCGCCCAGCCTGTACGAGCTGGACTTCGACGCGCAGGCGCAAATCGGGGCGCTGGAGCAGGAGATGGCGCGCGTCGCGCCCGTCCGCGCCGTGGGCGTGGCGGGCCGCGCCATCCTCGTCGGCGTCCACACCGGCGCCCGCGCCGCCGCGGAGGCCTCCCTCCAAGAATTGCAGGAGCTGGCCCGGACGGCGGACGTGCAGGTGCTCGACCTCATCCTGCAGGCGCGGAAGGAGATCGACCCGCGGACGCTGGTCGGAGAAGGAAAGCTTCAAGAAATCCTGGTGCGCTCGATGCAGCTCGGCGCCGATCTGCTGGTCTTCGACCGCGACTTGATCCCTTCCCAGGCGCGCCACATTGCCGAGGCGACCTCGCTGCGCATCCTGGATCGGACGCAGCTCATCCTCGACATCTTCGCCCAGCGGGCCCAGAGCGCCGACGGCAAGCTGCAAGTCGAGCTGGCGCAGCTCAAGTACCTGTTGCCCCGTCTGGTCGGCCGGGACGACTCCCTATCGCGCCTGGCCGGCGGAATCGGCGGCCGGGGGCCTGGCGAGACCAAGCTCGAGATCGATCGCCGCCGCGTCCGCGAGCGGATCGCCGCGCTGGAGGCGCGCATCGACCGCCTCTCCGGCGACCGCGCCACCCGGCGGCGCCAGCGGAACCGGACCGGCGTACCGGTGATCTCGATCGTCGGGTACACCAACGCGGGCAAGAGCACGCTGCTCAACGCGCTCACCGACTCCGACGTGCTGGCGGTCAACAAGCTGTTCGCCACGCTCGACCCGACCTCGCGCCGCCTCAAGTTCCCGCGCGACCGCGAGGTGATCGTCACCGACACGGTGGGCTTCATCCGGGACCTGCCGCGCGACCTGGTCGCCGCCTTCCGCGCTACGCTGGAGGAGCTGGAGGAGGCCGATCTCCTGATTCACGTGGTGGATGCCAGCGACCCGCGCCACGACGAGCAGGCGCAGGCCGTGGAGCGCGTGCTCTCCACGCTCGACGTCGCGGAGAAGCCGCGGCTGCTCGTGTACAACAAGGCCGACCGCGCCCCGGACGTGGCGCGGACGCTGGCGCTGCGCGACGACGGAGTCGCGGTGTCTTCCGTCACGCGGCAGGGCTTCCCGGATCTGATCGCGCGCTGCGAGGAGATCCTTTGGAAGCGCGGCAAGGTTCTCGCCCCCGGCCAGGAGCCGGAGTTCGCCCGCCCCCGCTATTAGCGGACTAAAGGCGAAGCACCGCTCCGCCGCAGAGCGGCGCCCCCTGCGCCGGAGGAGCGGGCTCTCCGTAGCGCAGCCGCTCCCCGATGAACCGGAAGGCGGGCCTGGGAAGGCGCGCGAGCGCGGCCTTCGTCTCGTCGAAGAGGCTCACGTGCTCGTGCGGCCGCGTGATCGGGCGGCCGATCAGCGCCGGAATCCACTGCGTCGCGTCGCCATAAGCACCATCGATCACCGCGCCCGCCGGCGCTTGCGCATCCAGGCAGCGGATCGCCGCGACGTCCTGCGCGGTCGCCATCGGTTCGGTCCGCTGGTACCAGCGGACGTGCCAGATCAACGCGACCACCAGAGCTCCGGGTGCCAGCAGCGGGAGCCGCGAGCCCGCGGCCCGCACCCAGAGCGGCGCGACCGCGAGCAGCAGGAGGGGAGCGAACCGCGCCGGGTAGAGCCCCAGCTTCGGCATCCCGGCGAAGGCGGCGAACAGGCCTAGGGTCGCCGCCGCGCAGAGCGCGACCGGGCGGAACTGTCTCCTCCAGAGCAGCGCCGCGGCAGCGATCAGCGTCGCGACGTTCGCCGGGTCTCCCAGCACCGCGACCGAAACACCCTCCTGCCGCAAGGCGTAGTCGTGAAGCCAGGTCCTCTCGAACAGGGAGAAGTGCGGTCCCCGGATCGCCAGCGCGCCGAGGACGGCACAGAGGCCCATGCCGGCGGCGGCCGCCGGCCGCACGTCGCGCCAGCGCAAGAGCAGCGCCAGCGAGCCGGCGCAGGCCCCCATCGGATGGATGGCCGCGGCGCCTCCGAAGCAGAGCGCGGCCATCGGCGCCCTCGGTTGGGCGGCGCCGTAGAGGGCGAGGCCGATCGCCATGGCGGTCGGGTTTCCACCCCAATCGAAGAAGATCTGCGGCGTGCGCGAGAGAAGGAGCGCGACCGCGGCGACCGTGCGCGCCGCCGGAACGCGCAGGGGCCCCTCGAGCACCGCGGCGAGACCGGCCCAGAAGACCAGATACGAGAGAGCGGCCGCCGCGAGGCCGGCGCGCGCCGGCCCGATCGGCCAGAGCATCGCCACCAGCGCGGAGAAGCCGCGCGGATAAGCGCCGGCCGCAACTCCCGGCCAGGCCGGGGACAGCCGGCCCTCCAGCAGCCCGCGCGCCAGCGAGACGTGCATCGCCATGTCCGCGCCCGGCGCGACCGCCAGCGTGAACACGGGCACGAAGAACGCCGCGAGAACGAGCGACCAGGGCGAGAACCCCGCTCGGCGCTCGCCGAACTTCCATCCCAAGGCGCCGCCGGCCAGCACTCCGAGCCCCGCGGCGAAGACCCCCGCCGATCCGGGAAGCACCGCCAGGGCGCCGCCGGCGAGGGCGCCGAGCAGGACGGGCGCCAGCACGCTACCGCGAGCCGCTGACCAGCGGCACCATGCGATCCCGCAGCTCGTCCACCGCGTCGAACAGCGCCTCGCGGACCTTCTCCTTGGCCTGGATGCAGGGCGCGGTCTGCGCGTGTCCGGTGACGGTTCCGGTCCAGGTCGTCACGCCGGAACGCGCAAGCGTGGCGTCCATCACCACCGCGGCGATCGCGTTCCCGCTGTTGACCAGGCTCGGCTGCGGCTGGTCGATCGGGGGAGCGTCGGGACCGACCGGGACCACCGGGTTGGCCGGCGCGCGGTCGGTCCGTTTGGCGCGCAGGTTGTCCTCTCCCATGGTCGCCTCGCGCAGGGCGACGGTGACCACCCACGGCTCGCGGTCCGAATTGGTGACCTCTGCTCCGGTCTCGGAGAACGCCACCACCAGCGCCTTGTGCGCCTGCAGCGGGAAGTCCTGCCAGACCTGCCCGCAACCGATCCCGGGCGTGGGCCGGGCGTCGGCCGGCACCGGCACCCCCAGCTTTACGCCGCGGAGCGCCTGCGGATTCGCCGGCGCCCGCGACTTCGCGGGGATGCAACCGGCGATCAGCAGCGCGAGGACGAGGACTAGCACGGCGCGTGGCCGCGCCGGCTGTCCCGCAGCGCCGCGGTGGTCCGCGCGCTGCCGTGGGGCGCGCTCAGATGTCGAAATAGAGCGCAAACTCCATCGGCGTGGGCCGCAGCCGGACCGGGTTCAGCTCCTTCTCCACCTTGGTGTCGATCCACGCCTCGATCACGTCCGGCGTGAACACGTCGCCCTTGAGCAGGAACTCGTGGTCCTTCTTCAGCTCGCCCAGCGCCTCCTCCAGCGAACCCGGCATCTTCGGAACGTCCTTCAGCTCCTCGGGGGAGAGGCCGTAGATGTCCTTGTCCAGCGGGTCGCCCGGATCGATCCGGTTCTCGATGCCATCGAGGCCGGCCATCAGCATGGCCGCGAAGGCCAGGTAGGGGTTGCAGCTCGGGTCCGGCGAGCGGAACTCGATGCGCTTCGCCTTGGGGCTCGGCGAGTACATCGGGATGCGGATGGCCGCGCTGCGGTTGCGCGAGCTGTAGGCCAGGTTCACCGGCGCCTCGAAGCCCGGCACCAGCCGCTTGTAGCTGTTGGTGGTCGGGTTGCAGAACGCCGCCAGGGAGCGGGCGTGCTTGAGCACGCCGCCGATGTAATGCAGCGCCAGGTCCGAGATGCCCGCGTAGCCTTCGCCGGCGAAGAGCGGCTTGTTGCCCTTCCAGATCGACTGGTGGGTGTGCATGCCCGAGCCGTTGTCGCCGAAGAGCGGCTTCGGCATGCAAGTCACGGTCTTGCCGTTCCGAAGCGCGACGTTCTTGATCACGTACTTGTACCACATCAATTTGTCGGCGGTTTTCACCATCGAGTCGTAGCGGATGTCGATCTCCGCCTGGCCGGCGGTGGCGACCTCGTGGTGCTGCCGCTCGATCTGGATCCCGACCTGCTCCATCACCCGGCACATCTCGGTGCGGATGTCCTGCAGCGAGTCGATGGGCGCGACGGGGAAGTAGCCTTCCTTGTAGCGCGGCTTGTATCCGAGGTTGGGCCGCTCGACGACGGTCTTGCCGTTCCAGTGCGTCTCGCGAGCCTGGCCGGTCTCCCACTGGCCCTCGCGCGATTCGATCCGGTAGTGCGCGTGGTTCACGCTGGCGTCGTAGGAGACGCCGTCGAAGATGAAGAACTCGATCTCGGGGCCGAAGTAGGCCACGTCGCCGATGCCCGACTGCTTGAGGTACCGCTCGGCCTTCTGCGCGATGAAGCGCGGGTCGCGCGCGTAGGGCTCCTTGGTGATGGGGTCGACGATGTTGCAGATGAGCGAGAGGGTGGTGTCCTTCATGAAGGGGTCGATCTGCGCGGTGTCCGCGTCCGGCACCACCAGCATGTCGCTGGCGTGGATCGGCATCCAGCCGCGGATCGAGGAGCCGTCGAAGCCCAGGCCCTCGTCAAAGACTCCTTCGGTCAGCTCGGAGATGGGGATGGTGAAGTGCTGCCAGAGGCCGAGGAAGTCCATGAACTTCAGATCGACCATCACTGCCTGCTTGTCCTTCGCGAGACCGATGACGTCCTTGCCCTTCGGCATAGTGTGCAGCCCCTTCGGTGAAACTGCGTTGAACTACAGCGCCGGCTCGCCGCGCTCGCCGGTGCGGATGCGAACCACTTCGTCGACCGTGGAGACGAAGATCTTGCCGTCCCCGATGCGCCCCGTCTTGGCCGCGCGCTCGATCGCTTCCAAGGCCTTCGGCACCATCTCGTCCGAAAGCACGACCTCGATCTTCACCTTGGGCAGGAAGTCGACCACGTACTCGGCGCCCCGGTAAAGCTCGGTGTGCCCCTTCTGTCGGCCGAACCCCTTCACCTCGGTGACCGTGAGCCCGAGGACGCCCACGTCCGCGAGCGCCTCCTTCACTTCGTCGAGCTTGAAGGGCTTGATGATCGCCTCGATCTTCTTCATTGCCGGCGGCTCCCTGGGAAGGGCGCAAGATACTTGCGGGGCGACCTGATGGGAAGCCGATTCGGCCCCCGGATCGCGTCGCCTTGAGCGCCAAGCACCGTTTTTCTGGACGAATTTCGGGGACGAGCTTTCTTGGGCGAGGGTCTCTTCTGACCTAGACTGGGCGGGTGGGGTACGCCGACGAGCGCCTCGAGCTGATCGCCCGGCTGCGCCACGGCGCGGCCGGCCGATCGCTCGCGGACGCGGTCCGCCTGGACGCGGTCGCGCTGCGGTTCCACCTGGGGACCTCGCTGGCCGACCTGCGCGTCCCGGTCCACGTGGACGAGAGCGTGCGCGCCGCGGTGAACAGCGCGGTCCGCGACCTCTTCTTCCTGCTCTCGCTGCGGCACCGGGCGGCGCTGCGGCCCAACGAGTACGACCGCCTGATCCTGCTGGACGGATTCGATCCGCGGGCGGCGCGTCAGACCGCCTTCAACCCGCCCTCCAGCATCAAGTCGGAGAGCGTCCGCAAGACGTTCATGGAGGCCCCCGAGCTGCATCCGGCGCTCGACGGAGGCCTGGTCGCGAGCTGGCTGGCCGCGGGCCGCCCCGGCCGCGCCCTGCCCGGGACGCTCACCGTCCTGCTCCGGCGGGCGCAGGCGGAGACGGAAGGCCGCGAGCCTCCGGAGCCCACCGCCTACCTCGTGTTGCTGGCCAGCCGCGCCCTCTCGCACGCCGCGCTGGGGACGCTCAAGGATCTCCCCATCAGCGGCCCCGTGGGCCGGGCGTTGCACGGGGCGGTGGCGGCCGGCCTGCTGGTGGCCACGCGCCTTGCGCTGCGCGAAGCGGGTGTGCCCGAGCGGCCCGGGAGCGTTCCGTGCGAGGTCACGGCCTCGCCGCTTTCCTGGCTGGGCGGGATCAAGATGCTCTGGGGGAGCGGCCTGGCCTGCTACGACGTGCCCTTCATCGAAGCGCCCATCCGGTTCACCGAGCACGTCCAGAAGATCGCGCAGGGAGGCCAGAGCGACGCGACCGCGCGCGACGTGGCGGCCGATCTCGCCGCATCGAAGGAGGCGATGCGCAAGGCGGCGCGGCAGGTGGCGCTGGCGCGGCTGCGCGCCGACCTGCTCGCGGTGCTGCGGCTCGCCGAAGTGTCCCGCGCGCCTTCGTTCTCGGTGGAGACGCAGACTTTGGCGCAGCTCTACCAGGTCCCTGGCTCCCTCGAGCGCGTGCTGAGCGCTCCCTCCGCGCGCAAGGAACTTCAAGAAAAGGCCCGCGCGGCGGCGAAGGCAGCCAGCGATCCCGCGCGGCACCCGCTCGAGGCGCTGTCGTTCGCGGCGAAGGAGTGGAAGGACGACGACCCGGGGTCCTGGCTGCCGCACGACGAGGTCACGAAGACCTGGTCCAAGGCCGTCAGCACGCTGGCGGTGGACGCGGCGCTGGAGCTCGCGCTGGCCGGTGCCGAGGCGCAGCTCGTGCACCGCCTCGGCGGCGAGAGCGAAGGCGGCATCGCCACCGAGCACGAGGCGGGCAAGCTCTATCTGCTCGGCCTGGAGGAGCGGCCGGTCCTCAAGACGCGCCAGCGCGCGCATCACATGGGGCACCTTTTCTGCGACATGAAGGACTTCACCAAGCGCACCGCCTTGCTCAAGGAGACGGTGGTCGCGGACTTCCTCTCCCGCGAGTTCTACGGGCCCATCCTCACCGCGGCCGCCCGGCACGCGCAGGGAGCGGCGCACCTCGCGGACAAGGGCGGGATCTACCTCAACAACCTCCTCGGCGACGCGGTCAGCTTCTCCGGCGACATCGTCGGCCTGCTCGAGCTGGCCCAGGACATCCGTTCGGCCCTGGGCAGCTACGGGCGGCGGCTGGACAAGGGGGGCATGCGCGAGGAGGTGGCCAATACCATCTCCAGCATCGAGCAGAAGTTCCAGGCGCGCCGGCAGCAGCTCGCGGCTGCGGCCCGCTCGGCGCAAGAGGCCCAGAAGCGCGGCACCCTAGACCCCGTCTCGGGAGAGCCGCCCGCCGCGCGCTTGCGGGCGCTGCAGGCGGAGCTGTCGCGGCTGGAGGACGAGCGCGCCAGCGAGATCGCGCTGGCCAGCGGGGAGAAGCTGGAGGCGGGGATCTTCGTCTCCTACGGCGCGCCGCCCGAGGTGGCGACCTTCGAGGACCACATCTTCGGGCAGATCAAGGTCTCGATCGCGGAGAAGATCAACGAGAGCGCCCGCGGCACCGCGCGCAACGGCGGCGTGCGCGCGCGCATGGAGGCGCTGCTCGCGGCGGAGCGCGAGCTCCTGGGGAGGCCGGACCTGGTCTGTCCTCTTCAAGTGTGGATGGCCCAGCCGCTCTCGATGCCCGTGCCCGAGCAGGTGGTGACGTCGGTGCGCCGCAGCCTGTCCGAGGGGGACTTGAAGGCCGCCGAGAAGGCGCTGGCGGCTCTGGTGCGGCCGTTCGTCGCCCGCCTCGCCTCCGAGGCGATGGACGACGACCGGGGAGACATCTACAACGGCGGCGCCGCGGTCTCCGACGATGCGCTCAAGGCCTACGTGCAGGCACGCGGGGGCGAGCTGGTCTTCCTCCGGCGGGACGTGCGGGTCGGCGATCTGGCCACCCCGATCCGGGACCGGTTCGTCTTTCCGCACGGCACGCTGCGGCTGGTGCTCGCCGTCTCGCCGGACGCCGCAAAGCTGCAGCAGCTCTTCGTCTACGTCGGCCGCGCGCTCTTCCGCGGGTTCGAGAAGCAGGGCGGGCTCGGCGTGTACGAGATGATCGCGCGCGACAACCCGCTCTTCACGCTGCTCGCCCAACACCACCTCGGCGAATGGCTGGCGGCGAACGAGACCGGGATGGAGGATGAGGACTCCAGCGCGAGCGCGCGCAGGAGCAACGGGTGAGCGAGCCTCCGGAGAAGAAGGTCGTCGAGCATTATCCCCCGCCCCCGCAAGACGAGCCGCCTCCGCCGAGCTTCCGGCAGGCGTTGGTGGGCTACGGGTCAATCATCGTCGCGCTCGTGATGCTGGGCGTGCTGATCGGGATCCTGATGAAGGTGCTGCGCTGAACCTCGCATTTGCGGCCAGCCTCCTCGCGGTGGTGACCTCGCACGGACCCGGCGTGCCGGTGCCTCCGTGCGAGACGGGCGCGGCCTGCACCCGGCTCGGCCTCACCTACGCCAGGGGCGAGGCGCTGCCGCAGAGCTGGTCGATGGCGCGCGAGATGCTGGTGAAGGGCTGCCGGCTGGGAGACGGCCATGGCTGCGTGCTCGGCACGCTGATGACCGCTTTCGGGGTCGGGGGCCCCCGCGACGACGAGAAGGCGGCGGAGCTGGCGGCCAAGGCCTGCGAGCTCGGCGAGCGCGCCTCGTGTGCCGCCGCGGCGCCGGGCGGCGACACGACTCCTCTGGTGGCGGTGCTGCAGGACTCCTGCGACCGCGCCAACGGGTTCGCCTGCGCGCTTCTGGCGGAGGCCCACCGCGAAGGCCTCGGCGCTGCCATGGACAAGGAGCGCGCGCTCGCGCTCGACGAGCAGGCCTGCCGGATGCAGGTCGCGGTCTCCTGCCGGATCTCGGGCGACTACCGGCTGCGCGCCGCCTCGAACGCATCCGAGCGCGCCCATGCGGAAGACCTGCTCCGGCAGGCCTGCGGCCTGGGCGACGGCGCGGGCTGCACCAGCCTCGCCTACGCTCTCGAGCGGGACCCCGAGCCGCGGGATCGGAAGCGTGCCAACAGCTTGTACGAGAGGGGCTGCGTGCTCGGCAGCGGCCTCGGCTGCCACAACCTCGCCTTCAACTTCGACCGCGGAGACGGCGTTCCCCAGGACCTGCGCCGCGCCAACATGCTCTATGAGAAGGGGTGCAACCTGGGCAGCGGGTCGGCCTGCGCCAACCTCGGCTTCAACGCGGAGACTGGCCGCGGCCAGCCCAAGGACCTCGGGCGGGCCCACGTGCTGTACGGAAAAGGGTGCGACGCCGAGGAAGGAGTGGCTTGCTCCAACGCCGCGCTCCTGTACGCCAAGGGGACCGGCCTCCCCCAGGACTGGAACAAGGCCAATCAGCTCTACGAGAAGGCCTGCAGGTTGGGCAACGCCTCCGGCTGCGGCAGCCTGGGCGTGAGCTACTCCAACGCGCGGGGGGTCGCCAGGGACCACGTCCGCGCGAATCAGCTCTACGAGAAGGCGTGCGGGTTGGGCAAGGCCGATGCCTGCGAGAACCTGGGCATCCAGTACGCCAGCGGGAACGCCGTCGACCAGGACTGGGCGCACGCGAACGAGCTCTTCCAGAAGGCCTGCGACATGTCGGAGGGCCGCGGGTGCCGCGACCTGGGCGTCAGCTACCAGCTGGGCAGGGGCGTCGGCAGGGACCTGCCGAAGGCGATCGCGCTGTTCGAGAAGTCCTGCAGCCTGCGCCACGGCGCCGGCTGCACCGCGCTGGGCAACAGCTACCAGAACGGCGACGGCGTCGATCGGGACGCCGGCCGCGCGAACGCGTGGCTGCAAAAAGGCTGCGAGCTGGGCGACGGCCGGGGCTGCTACTTCCTCGGCCAGAACATCGAGATCGGCGTCGGCGGCCCCGCCAGCAAGGCGAGCGCGGGCGCGCTCTACGAGAAGGCCTGCCGGCTGGGACACAAAAGCGCCTGCCCGGGCGACGTCCCTTCCCGCTGAACGCGCCCGGCGTCTCTCAGGGGTCCTCGACCAGGCGCCGGTGGACCTCCACCAGTCCGCGCGACGCGGCCGCGAAGATCTGATCGCCCGCCGCACCGCTGGAGAGCCCGGGATCGCTGCCGACGCGGCCGTCGGGATAGCGCTGCCGGAAGTCGGCCGCCGTCCAGGTGACCGGCTCGGGAACCGGCTCGAACCGTTCCATCGGCGGAAGATCGATCACCGCCCGGGGATAGAAGCGGCGCACGATCGACAGCTCGCCCGGCGTCGCGTGGTGCCCCTGCCGTGCGCCGAACATCTCCAGGAGCAGGCTGCGCACCTCCGGCAGCTCCCACCACTGCACCGAGAGGCAGCGCGAGTCGGGGATCGCCGCGTGGACCTGGGCGCACGCGGCCATCAGAATCGGCTTGCTGCCGTGGTGGCCGTTGACCAGCAAGAACCGGCGGAAGCCCTGCTGGGCCAGGCTGCCGATCGCGTCGGTCACCACCGCGAGCACGGTCGCGGGCTGGAGCGAGACGGTGCCAGGGAAGGCGGCGTGCGGTTGCGAGACGCCGAACGGGATGGACGGCGCCACCAGCGCGGTGCGCTCCTGCCCGAGCTCGTTGGCGAGCTCCTCCGCGACGATCAGGTCGGTGCCCAGCGGCCCGGACGGCCCGTGCTGCTCGGTGCCGCCCATGGGAATGACCACGTCGCTCCTCCGCTCGAGGTAGTCGTGGACGTCCTGCCAGAGGGCCAGCTTGAGCAGCACGCGACGAGTCTAGAGGTTCTTACACGGCCGAGGAAAGTGTCTTCACCACCGTGTCGACCAGAGTGAACCAGTCCTTGATCTCGGGCCTCGCGCCCACGTCGGTGGGCAGGTCCAGGAGCTTGGCGCCTGCCTTCCCGGCCACCAGCGTGGCGACGCTCTTGTTGTAGAAGTCCTCCATCAGGAGCAGCTTCGCGCCGTCTTGCTTCATCGCCGCGATCAGCCGCGAGAGGTGCTGCGGGTCGGGCGGGATGCCGGGCTTGGGCTCCACATAGCCGATCTCCTCGAGCCCCAGCCACTGCGACATGTAGCTCCAGCTCTTGTGGTAGGTGGCCACCTTGACGCCCTTCAGCTTCGCGGCGAGGGCCGTCCAGTCCTTCGACTTCGCGTCGACCTTCGCCTCGAACGCCGAGAGGTTCTTCTCGTACTCGGCCTTGCCGTCCGGATCGAGCTGCGCGAGCCGCTGCGCGATCTCGCGCGCGATGATCCTGGCGTTGCCCGGCGGCAGCCAGTAGTGCGGGTTCCCCTGCGGATGGATGTCGCCCATCGAGCGGTCCACCTTGGTGGTGGGGACGTCCAGCACCGGGATCGCGCGCGAGCAGTCGAGGTTGCCCAGCTCTCCGGGCTGGATCTTCGCGTTGCGCGAGCCCAGGACCAGCGGCGGCAGCCACCCGATCTCCAGCTCCAGCCCGACGTGCAACAAGAGATCCGCGCGGTTGAGCACCAGCATCAGGCTGGGCTTGGGCTCGACGAAGTGCGGATCCTGGTAGCCCTTCCCGAGCGACTCCACCTCGATCCGGTCCTTGCCCACCTCCTTCGCCAAGGACCCCAGCGTCGGGATGGAGGACACCACGTGCAGGACGGCGAGCAATGCGACCATGGGGCTTCGACCTCCGCCAGACCGCGGAATTCAGTACGGGTGCGCGCCGTGCGCGCCGATCGAGTATTCGAGCTGCAGGAAGGCGGCCGGCGCCCAGTCCGGCATCGCCTGAGGCAACAGCGCCGACATGCCGCCCGCATGCTCGGCTTCCAGGTAGGCGCGGATGCGCGAGAACTCGCTCGCCTGGAACGTCAGGCTGGCGCCGATCCGCTCCGTGCGGGCCAGGACCGAGCTGGAGGGGACGCCGACGATGTCGCCGCGCAGGCCGAGGAACCACCGCCGCGCGAACTGCGCGACGATCTGCGCGTAGCCGCCGCCGTCCCATTCGCCGTCGATGCCGTCGCCGGAGGAGAGGCGGCGCAGGATGAACTCCGCCTGCAGCGCGAGCGACTCGTATCCCTGCGCGACGTTCGGAGGCTTCCATTTCAGGTACACGTCGGTGCCATACAGCTGCGAGTCGCGGCCGGCGCCCGACGGCGTCCCGCCGGCGAGCAGCATTCCCGGCGACCTGCCCGACGCGAAGCTCAAGCCCCAGAAGAACGACCAGGCGTCGCCCAGCGGGAAGAACGCCTTGGCTTCCGTGGCCAGCGTCGGGTGGGTGCTCTGGTCCGCGCCGAAGCTGGGGACTGGCTGCGGGATGGGGCCGGATTGATCGGCGGGGCCGCCGGAGAGCGAGAACGCCTCGCCCGAGAGCGTCAGGTAGAACGGCAGCGGCGACAGCCAGCTCACCTGCACGCCGGGCCCGCGCATGCCGTCCGCGCCGAGGAAGGCCGCGTTGATCAGAGGGCGCCGGGTGAAGTCCTGGACGTGCAGGTGCTGTCCATTCTGCCGTCCGAACGCGCCGCGGAAGCTGCCGGCCTTGATCTGTAGGTTCCAGGGCAGGCTGGTGGTGGTGGCGAACGCCTCCTCCACCTCGATGCCGTCGAGGTTCGGGATGGTGAGGTAGACCTCCCCCTTGAAGTACGGGTCCACGATGGCGGAGAACGCCAGCTCCACCTCCTGGACCGCGAACCCGAGCGCGTGCTGCGTGTCCTGCGCGTGCAGGTCCGGGTCGTCGCCACTCAAGTACTGCGGAGCGCGCCGCTGGTAGCCGAAGTTGCCGTCGAGGATCACGCTGAAGTCCGGGTTCAGCGATTGCGCGCCCCGGAACAGCGTCTGCGGGGCGCCTCCGGTCGAGGCCGTAGTCGCGGCCGGCGGCGCGGCGGGCGCGGCCTGTCCCTGGCCCTGCCCTTGCTGTTGCGCCGCAGCCTTGTCCGCCTGGATTGCCTTCTCGAGCTCCTTCTGGAGCTCCTTGTCCTGGACGCCCGCGTCGGCCTGCTGGGCAGCGGCAGGGCCCGCCAGCGCGAGGAGCAGCAGAGCGAGTTTCATGGGTCCTCAGACGGCGCTGCGGCGGGCGATCTTCACCAGACCGGGAAGCAGGAACAGCGAGGCGACTACGACCATGGACGCCCCGGTGGGCAACTGCTCTACCCAGCTTACGTAATACCCCACGGCAGCGGACACCACGCCGAAGATCACCGCGAGTGCGATGGTCAACCGCATGCGGTCGGTGAGCATCAAGGCAGCGGCCGCCGGGATCACGCTGAAGGCGAACACTGGCAGCGCTCCGACGGCGCGCGTGGCGACCGAGATCACCACGGCGGTGGCCAGGTTCAGGAGCAGCTCGTACCGGAACACACCGATGCCCTGCACCGAGGCGGTCTCCCGGTCGTAGCTGACGAACAGAAGCTCCTTGAAGAAGACCGCGTGCGCGAGGACCGCGGCGAACGCGGCTCCGAACAACGCCTCGATCTGTTTGCGCGGCACGGTGACGGCGTTGCCGAAGAGGATGTCCCCCACCGCGTGCGCTTCCTGCGCGATCCGCGGACTGTTGAGGATGGCGAGCACCAGCGCGCTGGAGATGATGTAGCCGAGGCCCACGATGGTCTCGGAGGCGAGCTTGCGGTGCCCGGGCTGCAGCGAGAAGAGCGCCGCGGCCAGGCAGGCGAAGATCAACGAGAACCAGGTGGGCTCGAGCAACAGGGGCGTGGCCCGGTGCGCGTGCGGGTCGATGCCGAGGACCGCCCCCAGCCAGAACGCGAACGCGACCCCTACGCCGGAGATCTCGCTCAGCGCGGCCGAGACGAAGACCATCCGCTTCAGCACCACGAACACCCCGATGTACCCGAGGATCGCGCCCGCCAGGATGCCGGCGAGAAGCGGCTCGCGCCAGAGGTCGCGGCCGGCCCAGAAGTCGGCGAAGCCGCTCAATTCGGGGCTCCTTCGCCGATCACGACGGCGATCCTGCCGTCCACCCTGGACACCATGACCTCGCGTCCGTAGAGCCTGCCGAGCTTGTGCGGATCGATCATCTGCTCCGCCGGGCCCACTTCGAACAGCTCGCGCTCCCGATCGATCAGCGCCACTTCGGTGGCGAAGCCCGCGATGGCAGTGAGCTGGTGCGTGACCAGCACCACGCTGAGGTTGTGGGCGGACTTCAGGCGGGCCACCAGCTCGAGGAAAATCCGCTCCGCCGCCGGGTCCATCGCGCTGGTCGGCTCGTCCAGCACCAGGAGCTCCGGCTCGGCTGCGATGGCGCGGGCGATCAACACTTTTTGATGCTGTCCGCCCGAGAGCGCGTACAGCGGCCGCTCCGCCAGGTCGCCGATGCCGATCTCGTGCAGGGCTGCCCGCGCCTGGTCGCAATCGCGCGCGCTGTACCGCTTGAACGGCCCCACCAGGCGCGCGCGCCCCATCAGGACCACGTCGAGGACGCGAAGCGGCCAGCTCATGTCCAGGCGGTCGCGCTGGGGGACATATCCGACCTGCGGGGAGCGCCCGAGCGGCAGCTTCCGCCGCCCACCCAGAAGCGGCAGAAGCCCGAGCAGCGATTTGAGCAGGGCGGTCTTGCCGGCGCCGTTCGGGCCGAGGACTCCCAGCGTGCTGCCGGCCCGCACTGCGAGGTCGATCGGCGGCAACAGCGGCGTGCGGTAGCCGATCACCGCGCGTTCCAGTCGAATCAGTTCCAAGGGCCGTCTCGGTACCAAAGCGGTGCGGCGCTGTCCACGCCGATGCGGTTGCCCAGCCGCGAAGCGGCCGGTTATGCAACCCGCGTGCTGATCCCCCACCGCTGGCCGGGACGGGCCTCGGTTGGCGTCCTGATCGCTCGTCCCAACCGCTTCCTTGCCGTCTGCAAGCTGGACCGCCGCGTCGTCGAGGCGCACGTCCCCGACCGGGGACGCTGCCTCGATCTGCTGATTCCCGGGCGGGAAGTGGCGGTGGTGGCGGCCCGAGGTCCCTTGCGCCGGACGTCATTCACCGCCTTGCTCGCGCGCTCCGGGACGGGCACCTGGGTCTCGCTCGACCCGGCCGGCGCTCCGCGGCTGGTGGCCGCCGCGCTCGACCGGGGCCTGTTGCCCTGGGGGGAGCGGGTCGAGCGCAGGGAGCTGCGGGTGGGGGCGAGCCGCATCGACCTGTTGCTGCAGCCGGGCGACGTGCTCTGCGAAGTGAAGTCGGTGGGCGCCGCCAGGGACGGAGTGGCGCTGTTTCCCGACGCGCCCACGCTCCGCGGCCTGCGCCACCTGGCGCTGCTCTCGCGGCTTTCCCGGCGCGGGCGCCGCTGCGCGGTGGTCCTCTGCGCGCAGCGGGAAGATGTGCGCGCGGTGGCGCCTGACGCGGAGATCGATCCGACGTTCGCCCGGGCTCTGCGCCGCGCGGCCTCCGCCGGTGTGCGCATCGGTGCGATCCGGTGTGCCGCCCACCTCGGCGGAATGGAGCCGCGCGGGGAGATCCCCGTGTTACTCTGACCGCGTCCCGCATGCCCTCGACCATCCCGCTCGTCGTCCCCGTGCGGTTCTCGGGTGGCGGCCTCTCCATGCAGACGACGACCAGCCGGATCAGCGCCGAAGGCGTCTTCGTGCGCTCGCTGATCTGTCCCAAGCAAGGCTCCGCGCTCCAGCTCAAGCTGGCGTTGCCAGGATCGCCGCGGATGCTGGATGTCCAGGGCACGGTCGCCGCCGGCGCCCCGGCTGGGTCAAAGGAGAACGGCTTCTGGGTCCGCTTCGACACCCTCGCGCAGCAGACCCGCGCGTTTCTCGACGCATTGCTCCGCCAGCGCGGAGCGCAGGGCCTCGGCACGAGGCAGGAGCTCGTCCCGCGGACTGTCGCGCCGCCTGACAGCCGGCGCACCTACGCGCGCGTGCCGGCGCACCTCCACGTCGGCTGGACGTCGTCCCGCGACTTCCTCAGCGCATGGTCGGAGAACATCAGCCGTGGCGGCATCTTCATCGCCCTGGAGAATCCGCCTCCCCTGCGCGAGCTGGTGGACCTCTCGGTGGAGCTGCCGGACGGCAAGCCGCCGGTGAGGACGCAGGCGGAGGTGGTCCATGTCGTCACGGCCGCCGAGGCGCGAGCCAGCGGCCGCGTGGCGGGGGCGGGCCTGCAGTTCGTCGGCGCAAGCGACGAGTTCCGCCAGCGGCTGGACGACTGCATCGCGGCGCTGTCGGAGTAGGTCCCACGGCAGCGCGCGGACCACCGCGGCGCTGCGGGACAGCCGGCGCGATAGTCCCCGCGTCCTGTTACGACAGCTCCGCCTGGGCCGCAAATGCGCGGAGCAGCGCTCCCGCCTTCACCTCACGCACCGCGTCCGCGACCGCGCTCGCATCGCGTCCCTCCGCCGCCAACTTGTCCCGGCGCGAGAGGATCAGATCGCGCATCGCCTCCGCCCACAGCTCGGGATGGAACTGCACGCCGGCCACCGTCTCCGAGAGCCGGAACGCCTGGGCGGCCGTGTTCTCGTTGGACGCCAGCACGGTCGCGCCGGGCGAGAGCGGATCGACGGAGTCGACGTGCGTCGCCTGGACTTCGATCTCTGGCCCGATGGCCCAAGGCGCGAAGAGCGGATCCTTCCGTCCCGCCTCGGTGAGTTGCACGCGCACGGTGCCGATCTCCCGCCCTCGCGGGTTCTGAACCACCTCGCCGCCAGCCGCGCGGGCGAGCAGCTGGTGGCCGAAGCAGACGCCCAGGACCGGCGTGCCGCGCGCGCCGATCGCCAGAAGATTCTCGCCCAGCTCCAGCATCCAGGGCGCCCTCTCGGTCACGCTGAGCGGCGAGCCGGTGACGATGATCCCCTGCGGCCGCGTCCGGTCCAGCGCCGGCAGCAGCTTCTCGCCGGCATGCGACCGCACCACGGGCATCTCGAACCCCAGGGCGCGCTCGAACCAGCGCGGGTAGTCGCCGTGCAGGTGCGTGGAGCCGGTCTGGATGATCAGGAGTCGCGCAGTGGACACGCCGTTCCCCATGCTCGTCACAATCTAACCCGAGCGGTCTTGACGCGCAGCGCCGCTGCCCCCACGCTCCTGCCCCATGGACACGGCAAAATCGCGGGCGCCGCAGCTCGAGCACCTGCGCGAGGAGTTCCGCAAGCATTCGATCCGCAAGGTGAAGCTGGGTGGCTTCGACGTGGACGGCGTGCTGCGCGGCAAGTACGTGTCTCTGGACAAGTTCTGGGGCGCCGCCGATGGCGGGCTCGGCTTCTGCGACGTGATCTTCGGGTGGGACAGCGGGGATGTGCTGTACGACAACGCCACCGTCACCGGCTGGCACAGCGGCTATCCCGACGTGCACGCCACCGTGGATCTCTCCACGTACCGGCGCATCCCCTGGGAGGAGGGGACCGCGGCCTTCCTGCTCGACTTCAACGTGCCGGTGTCGCCGCGCGGCGTGCTGAAGGCGGTGGAGCAGAAGGCGCGGGGCATGGGCTTCACCGTGAAGTGCGCCTCCGAGTACGAGTTCTTCCTTTTCAAGGAGACGCCCGAGTCGCTGCGCGCCAAGGGGTATTCGAACCTGACGCCGCTCTCGCCCGGGATGTTCGGCTACTCCTGGCTGCGATCCTCGGCCAACGCCCCGCTGGTGCACGATCTTCAAGATTCGCTGGCCGCCTTCGACATCGAGATCGAAGGCTTCCACACCGAGACCGGGCCCGGCGTCTACGAGGCCGCGATCCGGTACGACGCGCTGATCCGCGCCGCCGACAAGGCGGCCCTGTTCAAGACCGCCGCGAAGGAGATCTGCGCGCGCCACAGCGTGATGCCTTGCTTCATGGCGAAGTGGAACAAGGACCTGCCCGGGTGCAGCGGCCACCTGCACCAGTCGCTCTGGACGCTCTCCGGCGAGCCGGTCTTCCACGATCCGCGCGGCCCGCGCGGGATGAGCAAGATCATGCAGCACTTCGTCGCAGGGCAGGTGACGCTGATGCCGGCGTTCACGGCCCTGATCGCGCCCACCGTCAACTCGTACAAGCGGATGGTGCGCGGGGCCTGGTCGCCGACCATGGCGACCTGGGGCGTGGAGAACCGCACCACGGCGCTGCGGGTGATCCCCGGGTCGCCCTCGGTCACCCGGGTCGAGTACCGGTTCGCGGCCGCCGACATGAATCCGTACATCGCCATGGCCGCCTCGATCGCGAGCGGGCTCTACGGCATCGAGCACGAGGTGCCGCTGCCCGCAGAGACGCAGGGCAACGGGTACGACGCGAAGGCGCCTCCCCTGCCGTCCACGCTGCGCGAGGCGACGGCCTGGCTCGGGGAATCGAAGGAGGCGCGCGAATTGTTGGGCCCGGCGTTCGTGGATCATTACGTCCGGACCCGCGACTGGGAGTGCCGGCAGTTCGAGAGCGCGGTGACCCGGTGGGAGCTGGAGCGGTACTTCGAGATCATCTGAAAGGGCGCCACATGGCCAGCGTGATGAGCTTCCCCACCCGGATCGTCTACGGGAGGGGCGCGATCAAGGAATTGACCAACGAGCTGAAGCGCGCGGGAGCGACCCGGCCGCTGCTCGTGACCGACAAGGGTATCCTGTCGGCGGGGCTCTTGCGCTTCGTGACGCCGCTGCTGGAGCAGGCGGGGATCAAGGCGCAGGTGTTCAGCGAGTTCGAAGCGAATCCGACCGAGCGCGATGCGCTGCGCGGGATCGAGGCGTACCGCGCCGCGAAGGCGGACAGCGTGCTGGGCGTGGGCGGCGGGGCCTCGCTGGACATGGCCAAGGCCGTCGCGCTTCTGGTCAACCATCCGCCTCCGCTCGGGCAGTACGACGACGCCAAGGGGGGCGACGCGCGGATCACGCAGCCCGTCCCGCCGATCGTGCAGGTCCCGACCACGGCCGGGACCGGCAGCGAGGTCGGCCGGAGCACGGTGCTGGTGATCGATGGCACCAAGACGGTGCTCTTCTCGCCCGCGCTGATGGCGAAGGCCGCGATCCTCGATCCGGAGCTCACCGTGGGTTTGCCGCCGTTCATCACGGCGGCGACCGGCATGGACGCGCTCACCCACAACCTCGAGGCCTACGTCGCCAAGGGAGACCACCCGCTGGCCGACGCGATCGCCATCGACGGCCTGCGCCGGATTGCCCTGCACCTCAAGCGTGCGGTCGAGAACGGCAAGGACCTGGAGGCGCGCGAGCAGATGCTGTTGGGCAGCGCCTTCGGCGCCATCGCGTTCCAGAAAGGCCTCGGCGCCTGCCATTCCGTCGCGCACGCGCTCACGCCTGTTGCCGGCACCCACCACGGCCTTGCCAACTCGCTGATGCTGCCGGCGGTGGTGAGCTTCAACCGGTCCGC
>Ga0137394_10001155_pt1 | contig 19046 bp, 23 predicted proteins | sample czobulk116metaG_FD_108278 | JGI IMG/M metagenome (GOLD analysis project Ga0137394, IMG submission 108278) | Vadose zone soil microbial communities from Angelo Coast Range Reserve, California, USA - czobulk1.16 metaG | ecosystem: Environmental > Terrestrial > Soil > Vadose zone | place: USA...
AAAAGCGTTGCTCTCCAGAGAGTATCAGGTTTCCTGATTCCTACTATAAATTTGTCGCTGTCCATCGGGAAAGATTCCGAAAGATTCCTCAGTTCCTCGCCCAGGCGGCTCAGCATTCGTTTCTTTTCCAAGGCACTGGTTGGTGAGCACAGACTTGTATGGCATGGCCATGCATGATCTTGACGACTCCGCCCTGCAGCCCAGACATTTCGTTCGCACACTCATTGCATCCACGCCCACTCGGATCTTTTTCATCATACAGATATTTTCGAACATGCGCTCTTACATGTTACATGAGTCTCACTGTCCTTGCTCTCGCGGCATCTACTTTTCCCTTTGCGCTGTCTGCCCCAACTCGGTAAGAAATCTACTTGTTGGGTTTAAAAGCCCTTCGTGATAATTGGAATTGTTAGTACCCCTAGGATTAGGCGGTGGGAACCTAAACCTTATTCCGAGCCTACATGGAATTTTCCCTTGCACGAGACCGCTCCCACTCCCACTACCGCTCCTGTTCCTATTCCTGCTCCCGCACCCGATGCCAATCCCGCACCCGATACCACCGCTCCCAGTAGCACTCACTATCATGAGTGGGATACTCACATTACTCAGGCCCCTCAGGCCCCCAACCCCATTCCCAGTGACATGCTTCATGAGTGGAGCCCCCTCCCCTCCGATATAGATGTTCCTGATGCCCACGCTGATATCGATGACGATAACAGCGACCTGGATATACACCTCTCCGGCAGACTTTGGCTCCGCCGACGTGTACGACAGTCTTTTTTTACGTCGTTCATCACGCTGAATGTGGTCGATATCTTGATAGCGTTATGAACTCGGAGTCTGACCCCGGAAGAGGTCCTCGCCCCGTCTCAATTGCTACGCGAATGCCCGTCGTGCATGTGGCCTGCGAGCCGCACCCCACACTGCAAAGCGCCACTTTATCTCTCAACATGAGTGGGCGGCTGTGCGACAAACCGCAAGAGCTAAGCGCCGACTCCCTCTGACGATCTGGAGTGCGGCATGCGAAAAGGGGAGTCACTCTGGTGGAAAACCCCGTGCATACAGTATATTAGGATATGATATCATGGTAGTGGTATGATCGACCATCGTGGTGAAGTCAAGCTTCCGAACCGTAGAGCAGAATCATTTGACAGTTACGATGGAATCCCAACTTGGTCTGTGATGCCCACTGAGCTCCCCCCATAGGATTGGGTGTCTGTGCGTCACACCGTGTCCTGGACTCTCCTATGAATCCCCAGGCCGACACCTCGCACTAGCAGCCGCAAGTCAACGGCGGTGCCCTCCGAGTCGCGTGATGCTTCAGCTCAGTTCTGCATCGGTTGGGCGCCCCTCGGGGCGCTTATTGATGCGTTCTCAGGTGTGCTCGCGTTCGAGCATTTCGGGCATTTCGTTCATGAGTGAAGCGCGGGTACATGACACTCGGCTGGGCCTTCGTGGATCGTGAAAGTCTTCCTTCAAATGCCCCCGGGATTGGGCTAACAACTCACTATGGCGGCCGACGTAGATCCTCGAGGGCATGGAATTTTCACAATACTAGCGCAGTGTAGCAACGGCTTCGTCGGTTTCCTGTTCCTGTTTAATTTCCTAGACACAGCCAAGTTTTGATACCAGGTCACACGTAGCATATGTGCCTCGTTGGCTCGTAGGCGTACAATACTTGGAATTTCCTGATCTGTGCCAGGGGTTGGCGTCTGGCGTCGTGGGATCATTAAGAATGTTACATCGGGACTCCCTTGGATCAGGGCCCCGATTGCCCCAGCAAATTACTTGTAACTCATCGGCAGAGGATATGTTGCTCGAAACCAATTTGTCCGTAGCTGAAATTGAAGAAGTAGGGTAAAGTATTCTATCAAGCGCACAGCTCCGCAGGTGAAGTGAGGGTACGGAACTGAATGATCTGCGATTGGGCAGCTTGATCCCACTGTCGGTCGCGGCAGAGGTTGTGAGCACGCACTGGGTCAGACGCAGGCAAAAGGGCACGAAAGAAAAACAGCCTACGCACCAAAATCTCCGCCATCCACTCATCGTCCAGCAACACGCGGCTCCCTACGTTCTCCTTCCTGATCGACACAAATGGCAGTTCGGACACGACGTTCTCCTCGAAGCACGCCTCAGCGGACAGGACCGTCTGGTGGGCTACGACGCCGCCCGCGGCCGCCGTCACGGTCTTGTCATGTGCGCTCCGCGCGCGGACGCGATATGAGTTGAAGTCGCGCAGGTCGAGCACAAAGTGGTCACGCAGGTGCGAGTATTTCACGAGGACGCACCGCGAGCCTGCAAGACTGATCGAGTCGTTCAGGGGGTCCAATTCCATCCAGTGCGTCATTCGCGGGCCCCAATCTTCCCACGCTCTGGTAGCAGGCTGCATGCTGGTGGCTTGCGGGGTAGCAGCGGCGAGCGAGAGGATAGCGCGGCGACGAGCGACAAAAATGATTCTCCTTCCTTGGTCGTCGCGGAAGTGAACATCAAAGGCGAGGATATCATCCTCGGGATGACTCCTGAATGGAAACACCGAACGAGACCGCTGAGGTGAGGCAGGGTGATGATTCCCGGACAATGGTGAGGGCTGGGATAAGCGGAGGTCGGCGATTTGTTGACCGCTGAGGAGGCCAGGAAGTTTGAGCGAGCAGAGGGTCTGAAGGATGGGAGCGGCTTCAATACCAGCTGTGGTTAGTTTGCAAACCTGTAGCGCGAAGGTATCTCGCAGGGCAAACAGGAGGATATCACGGGATAGAAAGGTGACCAGAGCACCATATGTTCCGGGCTTCGCCATTTGGAGCTGAACTGCACGTCAGAGTACAGTACTGGTGGCGTTATATCGTGAGTGAACTCGCCAGTGTAATGCGGCCAATTTTCCATTCTACTAAGAATATGTAGTCGCCATTGCCACCTCCCCTCCCCTCTCCGTCGAGGATAACTGCCACCATATTGTCCCCACAACATTCTACGCATGTAGCCCGCGCGATCGAGATCTGATTAAATTCCAGACAGTAATTTGCGGCGCTTGGATGCAGACTCCCAGTAGAGAATTGATGGAACTGTAATTTTGGGGGGCCGCATCGCCTATCTGATCTATGATGCAAAATCTATGAATCCTCATCGCACAATAGCAGGAAAGCGAAACAGACTGAAAGACGATGGCCATGAGGTCGCTTTCTGGGGCATACGTCCAAGATTGGACATGGGCATCGCCGCCTATGTTGGGAATATCGATTCGGGCGACAACCTTTGGTTGGTTGAGCAGGTGTGAGAAGTCAAGGTAACAGTATGCCCCCGGGGGGTGGAGATTGTTGAATTGAGTGCCAATAAGGATGCCGCTCTGGACCCTACACCTTTTTGGGTCGTCTAGGCCAATTGCCGTGAGCTGATAACGCTGAGAGGGTTCGCTCACGGTAAGCTCAAGCCAAGCTCTCTCCCAAATCTCTAGTGTTTTGACGCGCTGTGGAATGGACATGTCGCTGACTAGAGGATCGTAGAGCCCGTTACGCATGGTCTGGATGAGATACTGCACAAGTGACGACTGTGCAATCAGGACGGAAAGGCGTCGGCAAGAATGCATTAAAGATGAGAGGTCTGCAAGTGGCAACTTTATCACCATGAAGAGGAGGACCTCATCTGGCAAGTCGAGTAGATGGCAGCTTGGGGACATGACGGTCTATTGCCAAAACCTAATGGTAAGCGAGGATGCGAGATGTCCGAGTGTCAACTCACGTGATTCGAGCCAAGCCGGGCCGCAGTGACTCGGCAATTACCGGCCAGTTGTTGTTGTTTCGCCTGATCGCGAGACACAGCCATCCCTTTTTTGCCTCTACCCTTCACATCCACAATGTCCGACTCCGATGGAGACTTTTCAGACGAGCTCTTGGAACTTGCTGGCGCTACAGAGAAGAAGCGCAAACGCCGCCAGGGCTCCTCAAAGAGCGGAACTAAACGTCGGAAAGCAGAGTGAGCGCGACTTCCCTCCCTACCTTCCTCGGTACCGGTACTAAACCATTTCTCTATGTAGCCCCGCGATGGATAGTACCTCGGATGCAGACGGTCCAGAGAGTGAAGAAGATGATGTCGAGGAGAATCCTTACCCACTTGACGGCAAATTCATCGATGAATACGACCGCCAGCGGTACAGCCACGCTCGGGCACTGCCTCCAAAGCCTAACTGACGATTAAATAGCCTCCTAGAAATGCCGGAGATAGAACGCGAAGAACTGCTCGCGCAACGCCTTGAGGAGATCCAACGTATTACAGACAAACGGAATCTAGACCAAATGCTGAAAGCTCAGAAAGACGGCGATGGCGACAGTGTCGCTAAGGCAGCGAAACGTGCGTCTTTCAAAACTTTCCCACATGCCCATTTAGACGGTATTATTTACAGGCCAGCACACCGTTCGAGGCGCGACTAAGGAAAAGTCGCGGAAGCTTGACGAGCTCAAAGCGAAACGAAAAGCGAAGGACGAGAGGAAGCGAGTATGTGCTTCATCCACACGATGCATTGCGTTCTCTCAATCCTGTCCAAGTCTCGTAGCTCTCCGAAGCGTGACAGATCATCTTCTCCTATGGAAATGGAAACCTCAGACGAAGAGGCAGAGGATGGCCAAATTACCAAATTTGAGCAGGAAGAGGAGAAAGAACGCAAGCTTTTGGGCATGACAGTTCAAAACGACGAGCCTATGACAATGGCGGACCTTAACAAGGTCCGTTTGACGCGAGACGCTCTCGCCAAGCACTTTTTGGCCCCTTGGTTCGAAGACTACGTCAGAGGTACCTCCGGTGCTATGTTTAATCTGTCTTGCTTTGACAATCATTGTCAGGGGCATATGTCCGCTACCTCGTGGGAGTGGATAAATATCGCATCTATGAAATTACTCGTGCGTGCTCTTTCATCCTTTATTCATTTGGATTGAACCCCTCCTAGAAGTTCAGAACCATCCCAAGCATTATAAAATTAATGATAAGGTCACTTGTAATTTGGCTTTAGAACTCAAGTATGGTGCTTCTGTGGAAGTCGTCCCGATGGACAGGGTTTCGAACGTAGACTTTAATGAGGTCAGTGGGAAGCAGAGAAATTCCGGAACGTCGCCGCTAAGTCGTCTTAGGGGGAATTCAACCGTTTCAAGCTCACCTGGGACGCTGCCCGCATCAAATTACCGACAAAGCGCGATCTATATAAAAAGTGCGCCCGGATAACAAAGCTCACCAACCAGCCTATGACCGAAGTACGCGCTTCGTCATCGTGCAGTCTGTCTTCATACTCAGGCGTGAATTCTAGAGTGATATCGCTGCCATGCTCCGGCGCAAGAGTCAGTTACAGGGTGACGCCGTCAAGCCGCAAGCCAACCGGGTTACGTTGGAAAGAGCGAGGCTAATGCAAGCGCGCACGCTTGCACTGCGGCGTAACGATAAAACGGAGGTCGCCATGCTCGATTCACAGCTTGCGGAGCTTGCCGTAGAGAGTCCACCTGTCTCGTCTGAGCCTACTGAAGGTTCGAGCGCCTTGCTTGCGAAGGTGAATGAGCGTAACCGCAAGGCGAACCAGGAGGCGATCCGCCGCGCGGAGCTGCAAGAGGCGGAGCGTAAGCGGCGGGAACGCCGTCTCGGCACTCCTAACGTTCTCGACCCCAGCGCACGTCTACGCACTGTACCACGAATGTTTGCATCGAGGTACGGATTTCCTTCCCGTAGTCAACCTTCGAAGTGCAGCCCGATTGAGATCGAGACGTGTTTACGCTCAGGTCTACCACGCCAAATCCTGGCGGATCGCCTTCGCCGGACTCATCGTTCACCAAGACGACCTCAGAGCACAGTCCGTCCAAGGCTGACGCTGGGAAAGGCGATTTCCATGCGCGTGTTCTCGATGCCATCGAGATTGATTTGGGCGACTTCTGATGTCTCCTTGCTCCTTTCCCCTTCTTGGTTGTTACCGTGCTGTGCTATATACATGTAATATTCTGTGTCTTGTTGGGGTAGAAAGGCTGTACCCTTTCGCGGACACCTCCCCGTCCTACCCTCTTATCGTGCTTTATCTTGGTCAAGCATAGATAGATATTTGCGTCTATAGTAGGTTCCAGTCGCCATCAACCTGCAATCCAAATCTCCCTCCTTCAAACAACTTTGTTATACCCAACAACTGCATGTCAATGGCATGGAGGCTTGAAAGTGGAGGTGCGCAAGCGGTTGTCCCATCAATGATTACGAACTGCAAACTGAAGTGTACTTATTTTTTCACCCATTTCAGGTGCCAGTGGTGCAGGGCGCAAGCCACAATATAACAATATATGGGAACAACGTCTCGTGATCTGTATAGGTCAGACCGCGAAGTCGGAACCGCATTTCCCTCGGGCTGTTCGCTCGGAAACCAGTACCCCGACTATGGGCATGCCTTGTGCGCTCGTCCTACGATACAGTAGTACTCGGCGGCTGCAACACCGAGGCAAAGGAGCGCCGGAGCGTGCCCGGGACCAAACCATAGCATACAAGAGCAGAGCCACGAGGGGACTGCAGTGCTAATCTTCATCCTCGAGGTGCCAGTGGGAGAGGTTTTCCCTTACCCTCCAGAAGACGCTTTGCGTCCGATTCGTGATGGTCATAGGGTTCGCGCAGTACCTTTGGGAAATTGAAATGCTTGTTCCCGTCTTTGCTTCATATTTCCTGCCAGAGTCTTCTTCCATTCTACGCCTCATTTTCCTTTCCGTGTCGATGAGATGGCAACCCTCATTTGCGCTTGCATGAGACCTATCTCGGGAGCACTTGTCGTGGAGACGCAGAGATACCCTGTACATATGTGCGTGCGTGTTATCTGTCGCATCGAAGCTATGGTCTTGACATCGATGGCTAGCCTGAGTACTGAACTAGAGTCATGACGCTACTCAAACTGGTACTGTGGCACGGTGTCAAAACTTCTGTTGAATCCTTGGAATTGTTTTATCAAATCAAGTTATATTTCACACTACATTCAGCCCTCAGAATAATACCTGGTGACAACATAGGCACGTGAAATAAGGTTTGACTTGCTTATAACGAAAGATTTGGAAGGATTCTTACTACTGTAGTAGCAAGTCTTGGTCGCTTCGAGAAACAAGTGGGCGGATGGCCCTCGCAGCTAGGAACTAAGGGCAGAGTTCGGTTCTCCTGAATTATAGTCCAAGGCCTTAGTAGCGGGCACTGACAGTGGGTGGGTTTGTCGGACAGCTTGAAGGGTGCCACCCATGATGCATGAGGCCTGAGGTTCTGAGTCCCTTTTCCGTTCCCTGGCATCCGCTTCCTTATTGTCTCCAATCCCTGCGCCCAGACGATCATGATTGGTCCTGGCCCTGGGTTCATCATGACTGATCAGACAGTGTCAGACTGATATTATGTTGTTCCTCTTTGGGCCAGTGGAATCCCACCAGAAAGATCAATGGAGGACTCCGATGGTGGGACCTGAGCCAAGGTCACGGTTGAGAGATGCGGGTTGGCCCCGAGCTCAGGCTGTCTAACTCCTGGCATCCGGCGTAATTGAATTTGTTGACTCTGGAATATTTTCATAGATCTTCTGCTTCCTCCGCAACTTGGAGGGCTTCGTGTTTGGGGAAGGGTGGAATGAGCCGTGAAGGGTGGCTGATGGAACCGGGCCGAATTGTCCGAATGAGTGTGTATATATTTTGTTCGGATATGTCGATTCCTCCTTTCATTTCTCTTTCTCTTCGCTTCCACTTTCCGCCAATGTCTTCGGGAACACCTGCCTCCGTCCCACTTCCACGCACCACCGCGAATGCCGGCTCGACAAGAAACAAGCTACCCGTATGGCCAATCGACGCAACGGCACCATCCGTGCAACCACCACTTCTGGCAAAGTGTGCACGCCATAACCGCGAGGGCGAGATTTGCTGCCAGGAGTTAAAGGGGGAGGATGAACGTCAGCTCATAGACCCGGACGTCGTCCGTGACGTGTAAGTCTCACCGTCTCTGTGCGGCCGCAGTGGGTGGGTTCGCATCCAAGCCTTGTCATCTCGGACGTCTCTTTCCCGGGATTATCATCTCTGCGCCCACGCCCGACACTCCTCCAGACAAAATCTTTAACCAATTGTGTCTGCCTATTAGCGTCATTGGCCTCTCGGACGGCCTCACCGTTCCCTTCGCCCTCACCGCAGGCCTTTCTTCGCTCGGCGAGTCCAAGCTCGTCGTTCTCGGCGGCATTGCCGAGCTCATCGCCGGTGCCATTTCGATGGGCGTCGGCGGCTTCCTCGCATCGCAGTCAGAGCGCGACCACCACCGCTACCTCCGCCGCACTACTTATGCGCGCGTGCAGCGCTCGTGTGACGGCGAAGTGGAGCGCGAGGTACACGCCGTGTTGGGCCCGGTCGGAGTGGGTCAAAACGTGTCGCGGCAGGTGGCAATCAGCTTGCTGGAGGTCGAGTCTATGGCAGCGGAACGAAGCGAAGGCCCCTCAGATGCCGAGCGCGGGCTGAAGTGGAGCCAGACCGTTGGTGTTACTGAATTTCTGCTCAAGTTTGGCAACGGCATCGGTGCGTCCTTCATATCCTGTCTTCTTGTTGTGCCGTTTACATTGGCTGACTCCACGTGCCCAGAGGAGGTCCCAACACGCCGTATGTACCTGTCCGCCTTCACGATCGGGATGGGCTACCTCTTTGGTGGCACGATCCCGTTAATCCCTTACTTTTTCATCCCAAAGGCGCATATCGCGCTCATTTACTCCTCCGTCTTCACTGGTATCGTTCTGCTCATCTTCGGCGCTGTCAAGGCGAGGATTACTGGTGCAGCAGGCAAGGGAGCAGGTGGATACGTATGGGGCGCAGTCTCTACGCTGGCAGTGGGTGGTGCCGCGGCTGCGGCAGCGTATGGGATAGTTGCTCTCTTAGAGGCGGAGGGCTGAGCTGCCCCACTTACACTTACCGTGATTATTATTTTTTGGTTTTATTACTGTACCGTATGCCTTTGGCACAACCTTCGCAGCGTCATCGATAGATGCGTGGTGCGTCCACCGCCACCCAGCTTATTCCTATTTTCCAATTAATGACAAACTCTCGCTACGAGTTATGGCTAGCTTCGCATCATTCCCGAGTCCCCGATGGCGTGAGCCTTGGCGGTGCATAACTATCTGGGCGCTGCGAGTGGCCGCGGGTGAGCAACGGGAACTTCTGAATCAGAAAACGACGTCTTGTCCATGATGTAACCCTGGCGTGACAACTTGAGATTTTGGTAGGAACAAATTTCAAGTTGACAGTTGAGGGAGGTAGTTTTCTCTCCTTGAGAATATAATCTGAGAAGTTCAGGGTGGCTAATGTGTTTTTTATCAGAGGTTTTTCTGTTGACGAAACCACCAGGTAGGGAAATAAAAGGCAGTCTTTCGATGAGATTACCAGCTTCCCCGCTCGGGTTGGAGGGTGGGCCACGCAGCGTGCGATTTATGATTAGCGTATAGAGCAAGAACAAGGCCGGTGACGCTATCGGGCCGACTCACCTTTTGTCCGCCACGATGCTGCTGACCCCTGCCAGTGGAGGGACAGGCGCAATGGCTTTCCCAAGCCGCGGAGATTTACCAGGGAGCATACACACAGAATTCATGGACGATTACAAGAGGACCGTGTAAGTTAATGACCCCCAGATAGGCAGAGAGCAGTAGAGCGGATATCGAGAGAGTAGCCTGAGGTGGGTCCAGAAAAGCTACGTACTACATGTACATGGATAGACTTTGCACGACTGCTCGACAGCAACGCTCAAATACAGGTGACCAGCTCTTCATGCTACTTAACTATAAATAAAATCTATCTACTCAAGAGAAACATATAGATAGACATTTCGTAGCGTACTTCACGCGTTGGCACCCGTCATCCACAGACTCACAGAGACCTCTGACTCGAATGAGGGGTTCTACCCACAACGTTCATTTTCCCATGCCGCTCTCCAGATTGCCGTCAAGGCTCGGCTCCCAGTCTTTGCAGTTTGTCGCACAGCTTCCCACGGTTATTAGGAGATAGAGCGGCGCTTGGCGGCATGGGATACTGTTCGTGGGCCACGTGCACCTGCACGACGGGCATCGGCTTGCTCAGGCTAGTGGCATTCGAGATGGCACGACGACCTCTTTCGAGGACCAAGTCCACCACGCTACAGACACCAACCTCATTAAGCACGATGAAGAGAGTGATGAATGAAAGTCGTACATATCAGCTGAAGAGCTAAAGTCCGCCAGAGAGATGTATATCCGTGTCGCGGTGATCGACATCGAAATTTGCGCGACCATCACGAATATCTATATTGGGGGGTGGGACGGGAGGGGAGACATAAGAAGCTGGCACTCTCCGCAACTCGTAGCATAGAAGAACGTACGAAATTGAGGACAGCTGATATTCGGAGTAGGTCAGCACCCTTCAATATAGATTGGAAAGAAGAAAATACGGTTCAGGTCCAAAAAAACGAACACCTGCAGTATACAATGTCCGTGAGCGAAGAGAGCAAGAAACCCATGATACTCGCCACTGCAATGAGCCATGCCCCAGCGGCAAACAAGATCCAAATAATGCCCTTATAAACAGAAAATTCATTAGGGGGAATTGAGAGCACCATGGTTTCAGTGCGAAGAATTGCCACCACCTCACCTGCTTCCAGAGGAGGCGTACAATGCCATACATACCTCCGCCACGACCGCGTAAACGGAGCAGACCAAGAAACATAATGGAGACCAATGCGACGTCGATGGTGAGCAAGGTAATGAGGGCAGTTTTGTCGCGCTCCATGTCGGGCAGGCTGCAGGTGTCGAACCTACTTGACCACGAAGAGCGGAGCTGCGAACAGTTTAAGCACAACAGGTCAAAAAATTCTGAATTCACTTTTCACCCGTAAGATAGCTGATGCCGAACCACATTCGTAAGAAGCCCTCATTTTTTTGTAGGAGAGAAGAGGGAGAAAGACCTGCCTTGTACGACGAATGCCTGGTAGACAACCCATATGCAGGTCGAAAGCGCCATAACAATCTTATTTCTGTTCCATATTGCGATGCTGGTAAGTTCTATTAGTATCTACTTCGGAAATATTGAAGTAATGGTGAGACAAAGGAGGACTGGACTAGGACTTACGTGCGGAGCACGATCAATAACAATGCTGCGGAAAGTGACAGGTAACCAAAGATCTGGAAAAAAAGAAAAAGACAAAGTGCAAAGTGCCGTGTGATCAAAGACCGAAAGGCATCGGAGGATTTGCTCACAAACGTGAAAATGACCCAGAGCTTGGGATTACAGCCCCATCAGGCGCGTGCGCGACGAAGTGATGCAGGATACAGCACCCACCTGACAGTTGATCGGTCTTGCAGAATCAAGACTGACAAGGGTAGGGATTACAGCCGCGAGGGTGGCCACACGCGTAAAAGAGTAAATCTATACAAGGGTTGATTCAATCAGAGGCTGACTCCTGGGTAGGCAATGGGGTCCTCAGAAGAGCTTGTAAGTACAGACCCATATTGTCCACCGGTAAGGACGACGTCCTTGGATGACACTCCACTCGTAGTCAAGTGTAATGAAGAACTCCCAGCTAGTGGTTAGAAGGTCGGGCCACGACCATGTTATCAGAGATCCAGGGGACACCATCAGACTAACTCACATGTAGAGGCCACCCAAGACGTGACATAGCTTTATGAATGCCACTGTCAGAGTCGCACGAAGGGCCAGATAAAATTTACAAGTCACGGATCTAGGCCGGTGAGCATACGCACAGTATTCATCAGTGACTACAAAAGCGCTGTGGAAATTGACCATCCTCAGACCGGAAGAAAGTGGTGGTGTGGATTGTCGCTGTGCGGGTTGGTGATGCAGAGCTACTCACAGATCTTGGCGGTTTATATATACATACCAGGTTCAAGTTGTAGGACAAGGACCCGTTCATCATGATCATGATGGTCATCAGGATAACACCGTTCAAGTTAACGAGCCATTGACCTTGATGCAACCTTGATGCCTTGATGCCTCGGACTCGGAGACATGGCCCAACTATCGTGAGCGGAGATCCCGCCATTCATTTGACGTGACTGTATGTCCTATCAAAGAAAGAGCCATGTGGCGATTGAGACACTGAACACTCACCAAGCCCTAAGAGCGGCGACTCCGGCGAGTCATACCACGACCTGAAAGACAGAATAGGCATACCCCCTTCCGGGTCCTAGGTATGCTATAGAAACCACCTGCTACTGCGAGAACTCACCGAGGATATAGGACCCTATTGGTTCTTCAGGCCTTCGGGATTCAAGAGGCTCTGTTTGGTGCCATCATCGAGACCGTGACTATCCGAGTGTTCGATCATAGCCCCGCATTCTGTATCAAATAGGAGGAGATCATCATAGGCAGTAATGTGCACCCGGTATCTGTTTCATAGGGGAAAAACGCCGATGCACCTGCTTCGTAAAAAGCCATCGTTTCTCGAATTCTGGTACGGCCTGGGTGCAATTGTCTTGGAGCAATTGTCTTTGCTTCTTTCGCTGCGGCGGATTTGGTCAGCGTCACCACCCGTCTATCCGAGGGACTTTGTTATGCTGAACATTAATCCGAGGAATCCGGCCCTCCGCATCACGACACGGAGATCGGATCAACATTACCGAGGCGGCGAGGCCCGGGCCGACGATACGTACAGTAGGATGTCATCCAACCCTCTTTGTAATATAGGTATCTATTCCATGCGCGAAAGGGACGCCCAAAATATGCAAGTATCCGTTACTATACTAACACACCACGAGATGACACCACTAATATTGAACGAAGTCCGCCTTTTGCGCGTCCACATCGGCCCTGCGGTTGAGCAAAAGTCACACCACAATGACCACATCCAAATTCCCACCTCGTGTTGCCAGAAGCAACGATGTCCAACCCCACTTGGCCTGCGGCGCGTCCAAGTATACGGCCTGCTCGAGGAGTAGTTGCGCAACCAAAGCCTTCCCATCTTCCACATCACGGTTACTTGCAACGGGTCCCACAGTGACTCCCTTTCGGTGCATTAGCTTCTGTGTGTGGTCGGGAAAGAGTCGGGCGACTTCCTGGTGTCCATCGACAAAAAGGAATGAAACGACTGAAGTTCGAGCCTTGCCTTCGTGAGGGACCCTTCGTTGACTTTCCTCTCCCGTTCTCTGCGCGAGCACTGCTTCGTCTCTGGGTCCCGAAAGGAGTTTGGTGGATCCATATGATGTGACGGAGGGGTACAACTTGAGACAAACTGATAGAAAAGGACTCGCTCGGGTAAGAAAGCATTATTGCCAGTGGCATGTTCAATGAGACGAGAAATATAACTTCTGCTTTGGCTGATCGAATAAACCCGTGGACTGTGGGAAGGAGCGAAACATCCGAGTCCTGCGGAAGGGTACGGTTGCGTTGAATGATCTTGCTTCTCCATGCACACGGCTGGCTCTCTTCCAAACAATAGTTCTGACTCTCCGCAAGCCTTTCTTCGCTCAGTGAACCCAGGCTCGTCGTCCTCGGCGGCTTCCTCGCGTCGCAGTCAGAGCACGACCACCGCCGCTACTACCTCCGGTTGCACTACTCATGCGCGCGTGGAGCGCTTGTGTGACGGCGAAGTAGAGGTACACGTCGTGTTGGGCTCGGTCGGAGTGGATCAAAACTTGTCGCGGCAGGTGGGCAGTCAGCTTGCAAGTTGGAGGTTGAGTCTGCGGCGGAGGAAAGGTGCGAAGACCAGCGGCCCGGATGCGGAGCGGGCTTCACTGTCGGCACTCGGAGTGCCGACGGCGTTACTGAATTTCTACTTACTGTGACTGGCAAGTTCGCGGGCATCGAGGCGTCTTTCAGATGCCGTCCATTTGGTGTGCCATTTACATGGGTTTGCGCCACGTACCCAGAGGATGTCTCAACACGCTGCATGTACCTGTCTACCTTCACGATCAGGATGGGCTATCTCGTTTAGTACACCGGTCGTACATTAGCTTCGACCGAGCTCGGGGTGGATGGTGGGGGCACGTAGCATGCAATTAGAGCGTCAAGAAGACCCCACTGGCATTGGGCCGGCTCACATGTAGCGACCAGTGAGGAGGCAAACCATTTCGAGCGCCACTTACAAGACAGGCTTAAGGCTTTCCAACCTGCAGAGCTAAGCCAGGGAGCATACAACCAGAATTTATAGACGATTACAATACCACTGTAGCTATACAACAAAAACTGCTCAACGCTTCAGCCTGAGGCTCACCACCATCAAAACTCATATTCACATCGTGCAGCGTACTGCACGCCGCGCACTCGCCATCATCCTGTGTCTTCTGACTTGGAAGGGGAGATTCTACTCACAACGTTCATTTTCCCACGCCGCTCTCCAGAGTGTCGTCAAGGCTCAGCCCTTGCGGTTTGTCGCACAGCTGCCTACTAATATCGATAATTAGAGTGGCACTTTGCGGCGCGGGGTCACGGTATTGCTCGCGGGACACGTGCACGATGGGCATCCGCTTGGCATTCGAGACGGTGCGACGACCCCTTTCGAGGTCCGGGTCCACCACGCTAATAAGACATTGACCTCAGTAAGCGTGATGAAGAGCGTAATGAAAGACCGCCGTACATATCTGCGGGAGAGCTGAAGTCCGTTAGAGAGGTGTATATCCGTGTTGCAGTTATCGACATTGATATCAGCGCGGGAGTTATGAACATCTATATTGGAGGTGGGAGGGGGGACGTCAGAAGCTGGTGCTCTCCGTAACTCACAGTAGAGAAACACATACAATGTTAAGGAGAGCTGATATGAGGAGCATTCTGGGTCAACATCCTTCCGGACAGATGGGAAAGAAGAGATTACGGCTCAGGTTCAAACAAACAAACACCTGCAGTGTCCGTGAGCGATGAGCACAAAACTACTCACGATATAGTACTTGCCACTGCAACAAACCCGGCTCCTACGGCAAACAAGAGCCAAAAAGCACCCTTACGAACAGGAACTCCATTAGGGGACTGAGAGAACCACGACTATCACAAATTGACACCACTTCACCTGCTTCCAGAGGAGGAGTCCAAGACCAAACATGCCTCCGCCACGACCGCGTAAACGGAACAATCCAAGAAACATAATGATAACCAATGCAAGGTCGGTGGTGAACATGCCAATGAGGGCAATTTTGTTGCGCTCCATGTCGGGTACGTTGCAGGTGTTAACCCCACCAGTCCATTTCGAGTGGAGCTGCAAACAAATAAGCACAACAGATCAAAAACATCTGGACTGATTTCACCTGCGAGATAGCTAAGGGAGAACCACATCCGTAAGGCATTCATCTGCAGAAGAGGAGAAAGACCTGCCTTGTGCGATGAATGCCAGGTAGACAACCCATATGCCTGTTGAAATGACAGTGACAATCTTATTCTTGTTCCAGATCGCGGTGCTGGTGGTCCTTTGAGTATACGCTTCGGGAATATCGAAGTAATGGTGAGACGATGAGGACTAGGACTTACGTGCGGAGCACGATCAATAACACTGCTGCGGAAAGTGACAGGTAGCCAAAGACCTGGATAAAAGTGAAGAGAAAGTGGAAAGCGCCGTGTGATCAAAGACTGAGACGCATCGGACGATTTGCTCACAAATGCGAAAATGTCCGAGAGCTTCGGAATTACAGCCCCATTAGGCTCGTGTGTGACGAGGTGATGCAGGACACAGTACCCACCTGGCAGTTGATTGGTCTTGGAGCATCAATATTGAGAAGGGTGAGGATTACAGCCATGAGGGTAGACACACGCGTAAAGGAGTAGATCTACCCAAAGTTTAATTCAATCAGCGGCTGACTGGTAGGCAATGGGAATGGGATCCTCAAAAGAGCTTGTCAGTACGGACCCATATTGTCCGCCGATAAGGACGACGTCCTCGGATGACACTCCACTCGTAATCAAGAGTAGTGAAGAACTCCCAGCTAGTGGTTAGAAGGTCGAGCCACGCAACATGTTGTCAGAGAGCCAGGGCGGCACCACTGAAGTGACTCACATGTAGAGACCACCCAAGACGTGCCAAAACTTTATTAATGCCACTGTCACAGGAGGGCCCGATGAGTTTTCCAAAGTTACGAATCTAGGCCAGGGGGTATACGCACAGTATTGGTCGATGTGTGCAATGGGATCGACCATGACTCTCAGACTACTGGTAACCAGAGGCGGTAGTGTGGATTGACTCGGACTCGAGTTGCCGCTGGGCAGGTTGGAGTAGCAGAGCTACTCACAGGTCTTGAGCTTGACGACTAATATACAGATTAAATCCATCTTCCAAAGACAAAAGACTTGAAAAGAGGGTATTCTCAGGCTTTAGTTACCAGATCGTGATATGATGGTTGCCCTGTCTCGGCTCGGATTTTTGGTACCAAAAATGGTGAACATCTCCATTTCTGCCAATCGGCTCCATTCAGTTGCCACTTTTGAGACAGCACCGACCCTGCAGACAGCACCCGGCCCATCAGGACATAGTGAGCGGAACTTGAAATCAGTGGTGATGCCACTGATGCGACTGATGTCCTGTCATGTACTGTGTCAGTATCCTGCCAAACACCCACTCCGCGGCTGATCACCGTGCACAGTACTACAGTATAACTGTAGTGCTATCGCTCGGCTCGAAACCGCGAGCCTGAGCCATATTGAGCCGCAATTTGAGCCGCGCAGGCCCGCGCTAAGCCATTCATGCGTTAATGGCTCGTGACTCCAAGCCGCTCATGAACAGTTGGTTTTTATGGCTTGCTATAGGGGGCAGCGTCTCGGGCGAGAAACGAAGTCGAAGTCAACTTTGAAGACAGCCATGCACTCTTTACAATCTTCTCGCCTCCAACTCGCCTTTTTCCCTCAACGCCATCAAAAAGGCAACCTGTCTCGACAGAATAATCAACCAGGTATTTCTTCACTCCTTTGTTGCGTCTCTGTTCTTATCATTGATGAACAGGTCAACCTCCGTCCCCAACGACCACCAAGTCTAGCTCCCGCCGCGCCGCTCCTAAGTCATTATCTATGCGGCTATGCCGTCCCTCCGAGAAACGTGGTCCCAGGTTATCTCACAACGTTGCTGCCGCTGCCGTTCCTGCGGTCCAGCGGCAGGACCTCCTGCCAAATCTCACGTCCACGTCAACCCCTGCCCCCTGCAAAGTCAAAACCTGTCCAATCAGCGCAGTCCCGGTCTTTCTGTGTGCTTAACGCTGCGTTTGCATCCCCTCGTCACAAGTGCATCCCAGCTCCATGCCGGTGACAGCACCTGTGAATACAGGGATGCCTGCTGTGACCCCAACGTTAGTGCAGTCAGTCACTACGCCATAAGATCGTCCCACTGTCCAATTTCATCCGCGGTGTGTCAAAGCCAGGACCACGAGACGCAACCACTGCTCGGCCCAAGCCGAGTCTCACCAGTGCAGACGCCCTCAGGACTAGCTCTCACGGCGCAGCAACAACACCTCAATCCATCAGCATGGTGCCACCGGAACCCTCTGCTCACGCTTCCTCTTCGGCGCCGCGTCAAATCTCGTTCCCCAACCCGCCCGTGAGCCTCCACCCGGGTCCCTTGTTCCGATTCTTGAAATCGTCGGCCATGCGCTGAAGGATACAGGCTTGGAGCCAGCACAGCACCCTCCTGACGATTTCACTCGCGCCGATGCCGTCGCCGCCATTTGCGGCATCAGCAGGTGCAGGCGCGCCGAGTGAGAAGTGGGCAGCTTGGGGAAGACGGCAACTTGGGGAAGAAGAAGGATCCTTCTGGACATGGCAGACATGATGGACCGTCTTGGAGTCGTGCCGTGAGCGCGAGCCTGCTGTTGGCATGTACGGCAATGGTTATGGGACCTATAAAGCAGGGTGGCAGCAGTGGTGGTGGCAGGTCCGATGACCTTTGGACAATGTCACTCGGTTGGGTAGGCGCTAGTAAGCCTGCCTGCAGCGCGGCTGGTGAAAAGTATCAGGGACCTGGAGAAGCTGGAATTTGGGGTACTACAAGAATCAAACGCGACCTCTAGCCGTCGCGGCGGGGGCGTCCATCTGTACTGGAATGTATTAGTACAAGCGATATATGTATAATATAATATCACTCAAATTACTAGGACAAAGGGTGCAGGAGGAGCAAGATAATAATGATGAATGATGCCTGATGTCCACTCACGGCAAGTCATGCGTCTCAACTTTATTCTCATGGTTGATACGTATTCATCGAACTCGTCCGCATTAACGGTGCCGTCACACATCGGTCCCGAGTGGTGGCATCAACATATCCCTGCAAAAGGACATAAGCAAGATAACAAAGTGTACTGTATGTACCTTTATGTCTGCAACCAAAGACGACCACAATATGATCTAGCTAGTAAACTAAAAGTGCTCGACGATAAATGTAAATGTTCACTTGCCCTCGTGGAAATCGATACTCTCGAATGTGGTGTCCTTCATGTTCTAAACGTTTGAGATGCTTCACAGCAGACGGGTACTTGTGGTCTTTGATTGGTTGCCGGGTCGCTTTCAAATTGTCAAGCAGCCAGCAGTCCAGCAGCGTGATCCGTGCACGGACGTTGAGCCAGTTACAAGGAGGTGGCTTGTCAACGCCGTCGCTGTCGGGTGTACGCCGCACTCCATTGTATCGAAACGTACCTGTTCACTAAGTAGATCGCTCAGCTTTGTGAGAGTCGTGAACGACGTGGGGTCGACAGGCTCCAAGAATCGGATTTCCCCAAAGCCTACGCGCTTCACGACGAGGCCCGCCACCTTGGCCAGCTCCTCATAACCGAGCTTGGAAAGCGTGGAGATGCTTGGCTCTGCGCAGTAATCGCCTTCTTGAGTGGTAAGACTCTCATCTAGTGTCTGAGAATCGGGCGGTGCCGGTGCACGGTCGTTTGGGGGAAGTATCCAAGAAGGCGATGGGATAGGTGAGTTTGCGCCTTCCTTTTCGCGAGCGGCGATGGCAAGACAGGCATTTAAGGTGGGACCTGGTGAGACACCCGACCGTCTTAAAAGATCGGAGGCGTCGGCCTTCTGTTGGAAATCAGGCTGCGTTATCACATATGTAGTCTAGCCAGCCTCAAACCACCCTAGTATCTGGACGCACTGATGTGCTCCAATAAT
>Ga0137394_10001156_pt1 | contig 19037 bp, 19 predicted proteins | sample czobulk116metaG_FD_108278 | JGI IMG/M metagenome (GOLD analysis project Ga0137394, IMG submission 108278) | Vadose zone soil microbial communities from Angelo Coast Range Reserve, California, USA - czobulk1.16 metaG | ecosystem: Environmental > Terrestrial > Soil > Vadose zone | place: USA...
GACAGCACGATCGAGTTCTCGCTCATGAGGTTGGTCGGCGCGCCCATATTGGCGGGCGTGGACGCCGATACCGGTTCGTTCGTCGGTGTGTTGAAGACCACGGTGGCGCAGCCGTTGAGGCTGCCAAACGCAACGGCCACCAAGGTGGATGCGGCTGCGGCGATCAGGATTTTCATGAATCGCATCATTTGCGAGCTCCGCGAGCAGGTTCGATATCCGCGCAGCGTCGACTTGGCACCCAGGCGAGTGAGGCCATGCACTGTCACGAATCGGTGATTGCGCAAGCAGATCGGGTAAAGGCAGCGCTTCCCGCAATGTTTGGGTTTCAGCCGCAACATTCGCCTCGTGGCTCGAAACCGTTGCGCAACCAAGGACGGCAATACTTCCCACGCTCGGACGGCGCGAGCCGCACGCAAGTCTTCTGTGTCGAGCGTGACACGCATCAGTTGGGAATGAACTTCAATGGCAGCAAACCTGACGCTAGAGAACGCAGCATCGTCGCGTTCCATCATAGTTGTGGACTGGCCGCTCGCGCGGGTGCTGTACGCGATGCGCACAATCCTTGTTGGCTGGATACGCACTTCCGAAGCGCGCCGGCACCTGGACCAACTCGACGATCGGATGTTGCTTGACTTTGGTTTCGATCCAGAGGATGCGCGGCGCGAAGCTGCAAAACCGTTTTGGAAGCCGTTCACGCTGACCCGCAGTTGAGATCGATAAGGCGGCGTCTGGCGCCGCAGCAGCTCGTACCTTGCAAACGCATGCTCGATGCGCGATCCGTCTCCGCTCGCCGCGCAAAGTCCTTGCGCACCGGCTAATCGCTATCGCGCGAGATAGTCGTGCACGACTCTGCCGAGAGGCGGCCACGGTTGGGTGCGCAGCTGCAGCCAGGCCATGTCAAGCAGTCGACCCTCGCGTTGCACTGAATCGACTTCAGCAGCTCGCTCGACGCGCCCGTCTCGCTCGGGTTCGTCGCGCCGAACTGGAGTTAGTGGGTTCGCCTACCGCCCCTGCCGGGAGCGGTGGGCGATAAAGCGCCGTCGGCGACAGGACTGGCCATCGACGCCGGGACGGGCGACATCTGGTTTGCGGAGTACCTGCGCCACAAGCTCGGTGGGCTGCACCGCCGCTAGCGGCGCTATCCGACTATCGAGTGTCCGTCGGACAGGCGCCGGCCTCTTGCTTACGCCTCGGCACCGAACTCTGGTCCATCCAGCTGGCGCACTTCGCACTCGAGGTCCCATTCCTCACCGTGGATCTTCAGGAAGCGCTTGGTGAGCTCGATCGCCTCCTTCGTGGACCCAGCCTCGAGAATCGCAAAACCGCCGACTACTTCCTTTGTCTCCGTGAACGGCCCGTCCACCGTCGACAGCTTGCCGCCGCGCAGTCGCACGCGCACGCCTTCCGCCGTCGGGCGGAGCCCGGCGGTGCTGATCAACACACCGGCGCGGGTCATCTCCTCGATCAGTTTGCCCATGTCGTTCATGAGCTGCTCGCTAGGCACCTGGCCGGTTTTTTCGTTGATGCGGATCATCGATAGGAATCGCATGGTTAGTTCTCCTTGATCGTCATGGGGTTGCGGCGCGGACACTCGGACGTCCGTCGCTGCCTGTTAGTCGAACGAGGGGCTGCCGGATCGACATCAGCGGCAAAACCACAGACTCGGCTTTGTACGCTTCGTTCCGGCCAGCCTGGCAGCTGCCATCTCGGCCTCGCGCTAGCCGGAGGCGCACAGGCCACCGCTATTGCATCGACTGAATCAGAACGCATTCCGGGCGCTATTTGCGGCCTCTGGTCCCGCCGCTGGAGGATACATATGCAGTTTTTTGCAGTTGGCGCGGGGGCGCAGCATGGACGGAAACGTTCATCAAGAGCTATCCAGAAGAATTGCGAGTTGCAAGGCGGCGCTGGCTGCTGGAAACGAGGGCAAGGCGCGCGCGCTGGCTCTGGCCGTGCGATCGCGTGCGCGGCAGCTGAGGCTTGCAGATCTCGAAGCCGAAGCCGTCTACCGGCTGGGGACTTGTCACGTAACGCAATCCGCCCACGCAGAGGCGCGCGGTTGCCTGCGCGAAGCTGCGCACCGGTTCGGCGAGCTCGGCGATCAAGCCAAGGAGGCGGTCGTCTGGAGCGTTCTCGCAGCGTCATGCTCCGCGCTCGGTGACTACGAAGAGGATGTCGGTGCAGCCCGGCGCGCGCAGCACGTCGCCGAGAAACTGCCGCCCGCGAAGACCCGACTCATGGTTCTCATCAATGCCGGCATCGTCTATGCCGATGTCGGGGCGTTCGACGAGGCACAAGAGTCCTTCGTCACTGCAGCAAGGCTCGCTCGAGTTGGACAGCATCTGGAGGCGCAGAGCATCCTGCGTGCCAACACGGCTCACCTCACCATCAGCCGCGCCCGCTATGAGCGCGATATCGGGTGCGCTTCCATCTCCCGCTCGACCGTCGAAACATGTCTGCGCGAGTGCGAAACCCTGCTTGTGCGGGACGTTGGTCAGGCCGTGAGCAGGTGGACAAAGGCGGCGCTTCTGACAAATATCGTGCAAGCCCAAGTTCTGTTGGGAGATTTCGTAGGCGCTCTGGGCAAATCGACCGAAGCGCTGCAGTTGGCCGAGAGTCTGAACGCGACCACCGCGATCATTGGTTGCACACTTGCCATCGCAGAAGCAAACCTCGGCATCGCCGAAATCGCGGCGGCCGAGAGCGCGGCCGATCGAGGGGTCGCTTTGGCGAAGCGACTGGACAACACCTTCCTGCAAGGCGCTGCGCACCGCGTGCGCGCGCTCGTCTATGAAGCGGCAGGACGGCTGACTGAGGCTCTGGCCGAGGAACGCGCATTCTCACGGGCGCAAAGCGCAGAGATACGGCGCCGCTCGACTCACATCGCCCAGGCCCATGCGTGGCGCGACGCAGTCGTGCAAAAGGAGAAAGCGGTCTCGGCGCTCGAAGCCGAGCGCGCTCATCTCGAGGTTTTATCGCTGCAGGACACGCTCACCGGTCTGAAGAATCGGCGTTTCCTCAATGATTTTCTGCGCCGTGAATTGCAATCCGGCGTCGACCTGACCGTAGCACTGGTCGACGTTGATCGTTTCAAGGCGATCAACGACAACTTCTCCCACCGTGTCGGCGACGAAGTCCTGGTCGCTATTGCCGGCGCGATGACATCGTGCCTGCGCGGGACCGATTTCGCCGTTCGGCTCGCCGGCGACGAATTCGTGATCGTCATGCCGGGCGCGAATGCGAAATCGGCTGAGGGCGTGAAGCAGCGATTGAAGGAAACTGTGCGCAATCGCGACTGGGCGAGCGTGACGCCAGGACTACTGGGCGTATCGATCAGCGTCGGGCTGGCCCACGCGCGGCCGGGAGACTCATTGGAAGCGCTGGTTGAAGCTGCCGATCGTGAAATGTATGCAGACAAGCGCCAGTCGCGCGAATCGCTAGAAGCGATCGGCGTCCGCTGACGCCCACAGAGGCGGCAACGTGTCGATCGATGTGTTAGCGATTGCAGGAAAGCGCTAGCTCAGCGCTCACGGGCGCTCGAGTCGCCCGCTTTTCTCAGAGGCGAACAGCGCGTCGATGATGCGCATGTTTGCCGCCGCATCATCCAGCCCGGATGCGTCGGGCCGTTCCGTCCTCACTGCGCGCGAAAACGCCTCGGCCTGCAGCTGATACTGGTCGGCGATCGGCAGCGTGAACGTGCGGATGCCGGTGCCGTCGAGTGCGCTTGTTTCGTCGATGGCATAGCGACACGGCGCGTCCTGCGGCGCGTTGAACGGAATTTCAATCTCGATGCGCCCCTTGGTGCCGACGAGTTCGATGCGCTGATACTTGGCCGACTGGGTGGACACGGTAAAGGCAAGCTGCCGCCCGCGCCCGAAATCGAGCAGCCCGCTCGTAGTGCGGTCGGTCTTGAACACCGGATCGCGCTCCATGATTGCGCTGACGCGCTCGGGCTCACCCTCGAAGAACCAGCGCCCGGCGACGATTGCATAACAACCGATGTCATACAGCGCTCCCCCGCCGATATCGACCATGTTGCGAATGTTCCGCGGGTCGTCGTTGAAATAGCTGAAAGGCACATGCATGAAACGCAAGTCGCCGATGACACCCGCGCGTACATGCTCGCGCACATCGATCCACTGCGGATGAAAGCGCACCATGAAAGCTTCGCGTATGTGCACGTTGGAGGTATGGGGCCGCAGCACTTGAAGTTCGGCCGCCGTGAGCGACATCGGCTTCTCGCACAGCACATGCTTGCCCGCCTGCGCCGCGGCGAGCGTCATCGGCACGTGGAGATGGTTGGGGAGCGGGTTGTAGATCGCTTCGATCGACGGATCCGCCAGCATGGCTTCATACGAGCCATAGACCTTCGGAATATGGAGGGCGGCCGCCGCAGCCTGTGCCCTCCCCAAGTCGCGCGAGGCAACGCCGGCCACCTCCAGCATCTTGCTCTTCAGCATGCCGGGGATGACTCTTTCGGTGCCGATACGGGCAGTCGACAGAATGCCCCATCGCACGGGTGTCATAGCGTTATCAGGCCGAGCTCAAAGTCTTGTAGATGCCGTTTTCGAACTGGCCGTAAAGCTCGATCACCTTCGGATCGACGAACGGAAGGCTCTGAGTCAGGATCACGCCGGCCACCTTCTTGCTTGGATCGAGCCAGAAGTATGTGTTGGCAAGACCCGCCCAGGCAAGGCTTCCGGCGGAGCGCCCGGCTGGCCCCTGCTTCGTGTTGATGAGAAAACTCAAGCCCCACTTCAGGTCCTGATCCGGGAACATCTTCGACAGCTCTACGTCGAGCGATGCGCCCGGCGCCGTCGTCTTCCAGACGCCGGGCACGTTGATATTGCCGATTTGATTCTTCGACATCAACGCCACTGTTTCCGGGCGAAGCAATTGGGCTCTGCCTAACTTGCCGCCATGCATGAGCATCTGGAGGAAAGCCAGATAGTCGCGCGCGGTTCCATAGAGCCCGCCGCCGCCCATGAAAAATTCGGGATCCTGCGGTACCCCGAATTCGATCGGCTCGAGTGTTCCATCGGGCTTGCGCGCGTGCACGCTCACGAGGCGATCCCGTTGACTGGGTCCGATGATGAAGCCGGTGTCGCTCATGCCGAGCGGGGTAAAGATGTTGTCGCGCAGATAGGCATCGAGCTTCTTGCCGCTTACCTTCTCGACCGCCTTGCCGACGAAATCGATGTTGATGCCGTATTCCCAAGCCTTGCCCGGATCGAACACAAGCGGGAGCTTCAGCGCGGCGTTCTTGCAGGTGATGATGCCGGGCAGTTCAGCCTGTTTCGCGTACTGCGCGATATTCGCGTCCCAGATGTCGTAGCCAAAACCCGCCGTGTGGGTCAGCAGGTGCCGTAGTGTGATGGCCCGTTTGGCTGGACGCAGCTTCGGCTGGCCCTTGTCATCGAAGCCCTCGAGGACCTGCGGCGCGGCGAGTTCCGGCAGCAGCTTTCCCATCGGCTGGTCGAGTTGAAGCTTGCGCTTCTCGACAAGCTGCATCGCAGCCGTCGCCGTGATCGCCTTCGTCATCGACGCGATCCAGAAAACCGAATCGAGCGTCATTTCGGTCCCCTTGACGAGGTCGCGCTTGCCGAATGCGCCCTGGTACAAAACTCCGTCGTTGGTGGCCGCCATTGCCACGACGCCAGCCACATCTCCGGCCTCAGCGGCCCGCCGCAGCACCGGGTCGATGACTGGCTGCGCCGCCGTCTTCGCACCTTTGGTGGCAGCAAGGACATCAGTCGAAGCGATCCTGCCGAACGAGGCCGCTACCGGGATCGCAGCAGCAGTCTTCAGAATCACGCGACGCTTGTTGGAATTCACAGCCATGACGTTCCTCCCGATATCAGTCTTGCGAGTGACGGGTCGGAATTTCGATCGATAGGAGGTTGTTGTTCGAGCCGATCCAAATGCCGGCGTCGAGCATGCACTTCAGCACTGCACAACGCAACGAAGGCATGCCACCCATTCACGCGCAAATCGCGTCGTCCTGCCCAGGCGGAGATTCCGCATACGCGGCATCCCGCGAGATCTTCATTGACAGCGAAGTCAAAGCTTCAGTGCTCACTTGCACGCGTGAAGCCGAAGCCATCCAGATGGCGAACGGATCAGCGGGAGTAACCGCTGGATCGCCGCTCGCTTGGCGCCGCTGGAGCCGGCGGTGGAGGTGCTGGAGCTGCGGCCTGAGTCTGCCCTTGCGGTGCCGCGACCTCGCTACTTGGCAGACGCGCTGCTTGTCTCCGAATAGAACTGTGATCCGCGACATTTGAGCGCGTGTCTACGACAGAGCTGGTTTCCGACCGCAGGCAAGGCACGTCGGTGTAGGTCACCTTTCCGTCCTCGCCTTTGCATTTGAAGACCTGTCCCTCTGCGGCAGGGGTCGAAAAAACGAGACCAATGGCGAAACTCAGCGCAATTCCGGCGTCACTTCTCATTTCGTTTTCCCCTTGCAGCTTTCGGGATGGGCGAAAGGTCTGCTGAGCTAACGCCGTTATTTTGATCCCTTTACCGACGGAGTTGATGGCGACACCCTCGCGCGAAAGTCCAAGGCAGACTCATCGCTGTGATGTCGGAAGTTAGCCGTCGTCGCGCGCCAGCGCGGACGGGACAGCCGATCAGTGAAGGCGCCTGCGCCGATACTCTTGGAACAACCTGCCTGCGCCGATACTGCTGGTTCGATCCTCGCTCACCAGCTCGAACAGGCGCGGGTCGATCGGCGGAAGCGGAAGATCGTCGGCGCCCGGTTCGAAGTGCGCCACGTACAGGCGGTCCGCGACACGCAGCCCCTGTTCATGGACCATCGCTCCGCCCAGCAGGAACAGCTTGCCGGAACGCAGCACCGAGGCCAGCGTGAATGCCTCGTGGAGCGAGGTGCAGGCCACCGCACCGGGAATCGAAGTCTTCCGTTTGGTCAAGACGAAGCTCTGGCGCCCGGCCAGCAGCGCTTGCGGGATCGTCTCCCAGGTCCGGCCTCCCATCAGCACCGGATGACGGTCGGCCACCGATTGGAAGCGCCGCAGGTCTTCGGCACCGAGCCAGGACGGCGAGTCGACAGTACGGTTGCGGGCATGTGCCCAGATCAGGCAGATATCCACGTCGGTTTCCTTGTGGAGCGTCCTGCGAATTGCGCAGCGGCGTCCCTGGTGCTTGGTTACCGTTCGACGTCCGGCGGTTCAAAATCTTGCATCGCTCGTCGCACGCTCAGCATCAGGTGCTTGCCGTCGACGTCAGCGCGGAAATACGCAGGATCACGAACTCGCTCGGCCTTAACGTAGCCACGCCGACCAGGATCACCAGGCGTCCATTGTCGAGGTCGTCCTGCGTCATAGTGCTGCGATCGCATTTCACGAAATACGCTTCTTCCGGTCGGACTCCCTGCAGCGCGCCGCCTTGCCACTCGCGAAACAGAAAATCCGAGACAGCGGCGCGCACGTTCTGCCACAACGCCTCGCCGTTAGGCTCGAACACGGCAAACTGAATCCGCTTGCCGATCGACTCGTTCAAGTAAGTGAAATAGCGCTGCAGGGTGACGTACTTCAATTCCGGGTCGGAACCGAGCGTTCGTCCGTCCGGGCGCGTCGCTTCGCCGGGCGCCACCATCGCGGCGCCAGCGCGGCCGGAAGCGACGGCAAACCCGCTGGCAACTCCGGTGCCAATCACGGTGCGATCAACGTGCTCGAAGTTCTGCGGAGTCCGATAAGCGACCGACTCACCTAACCAGGCGAACAGTTCCGGGAGTGGAAGGCCGGGGTCGCTCTCGTTGGCCTGGGTCCAGGCCGGCTGTTCCTCGGTCGGTTTGCGCGCGAGGCGCTCGAGGGAGGTCATGCCGACCAAGTCCGAGTTCGAGGTCGAAACGCCTTCGATCGGTTTCGCGCTGAACTCGACTTCGGTCAGCATTACGCCTGGATAACGTGGTTCGATCATGGTTGTGTGTGTTATCGAATCGTGGCAAGCCGTTCACAGATAACGAAGCGGAAGATTTGCGCTGCCCAGGCAGCACGGCGATCGCTGCTCCGAGGATCGCTCAGTCAGCAAACGCAAGAAATACAGCAAGACGGCCAGAGAAGACACGTGAATTTTCACGTGGACGCGTGCAACAAAGCGCTCACCGCACCGTGCTGCTTGAACACGGTGCGCTGCGGCTTCAGCCCGCCGCGGCTAGAGCGGCAGCAATTCGCCGTTGACGATCCAGGGCGTGCCGAACTTGTCGACCAGCATTCCCCAGGTCTTGGCCCAAAACGCGGGCTGTATCGGCATCGTCACCTTGCCACCTGCCGCGAGCGCATCGAAAACCTTCTGCGCCTCTGCGGCCGTGTCGTAGCTCAGCGTGATCGACACGCCCTTGATTCCCTCGTAAGGCATGTTTGCCGGCGAAGAGCAGGCCGCCACCAGGCAACGCGAGTCGCGCATGCAGCATGCGGTGGGCAAACTCCTTCGGCATCTGCGCCGCCATCGGCGAGTCGGCGCCGCTCATCAGGACCTCGAGCTTGCCGCCTAACACGCGCTCGTAAAAGCGCATTGCGTCCGCACAGTTTCCGTTGAAGGCGAGATAAGGTATCGGTTGGGGCATGACATCTCCTTCTGGGTTGCCGGATCGTTCCGGAGAGCGATCTCTGCAGCAACGTGCCAAGTCCATATGACATGTGAGCTCCGCTGATGTGCAGGAATTCCACTCGTCGAACGGCGTAGCGCGAATTCGACATGTCAACCCGACGCATGGGGCTTGCTAGGACCTTGCAGTAAGTAGCCTTCTTGCGTCCGGCGGGGTCGAGCTTGGCGGTTTCGGCGCGTAGCCGTTCCGCATTACGGCCCAGGAAGTCGGCGATGACGGCCAAGTCCCAGTCCGAATACGGTTCGAACAGCCGAGCAAGCGACCGCTGCGCCGAGGCGAACATGCTCTGCGCTCACCATGCTGACTCCCCATGCGTTCGTCACCGCGCGGCGGATGGATCGCGCACGCGAACTCCGGATGCGGACAACTCTCGCAACTTCTGCGATCGCGACCTCGGTTGGATACACGAACCTCGCCCACTTTCGCGAGAACTTCGTTCGATGGCTTGGCGCCACGCCCGCGCGATTTCGCGCGGCGCGATGCGCAATACGCCGCCGATCGGAAATCGCGTCACTACCCCGCTTGTGTTGTGCAAGGTAGTCCAAACGACGGGCTGCGTGTTCCCGGTTCTTCCGCGATGATTCCGCCGTTGTGTTGTGGCCGTCGCGCTTGTGAACGGCCAGTGCGTGCCCGTCCAAATCCTGCACTGCGCTTAGCCCAGTGCCGTTGATGTTTCCGATGGACGGAGAGCTTCGCACCCTTCGCTGCCCGAGATGATGCATTCACAGGCAGCGAAAGAGCGGAGCGGATCGCGAGACTGCCCAACGGGGCGGCTCTCAGCACACCGGTGAGTCGGCTGTTCGCGGTCGGTCTTCGCCGGTGTCTTGTTGAATTGAGGAAAGGACTGGCGATGGATAGATCCATGATTAAAGGCATCGTGATTGGCGGCATTGCCACCGTGGCGGCCACGGCAAGCGGCATCACCGGCTACAAGGCCTTGAGCACGCCTTCGTTCGCGGAGGTCCTTGCGGTGAAAGAGGTCACAGAGACAGTCAAGACACCGCGTCAGGAGTGCCAGGACGTGCAAGTGCAAAAGCGCGCGCCACTGAAGGACAGCAACCGCGTCGCGGGCACTGTAGTCGGCGGTGTCGCCGGCGGATTGTTAGGTAGCACCGTTGGCAGCGGCCGTGGCAAGACAGTAGCCACCGTTGCAGGGGCAGCGGCGGGCGCGTATGCCGGAAACCAGGTCCAGAAGACCATGCAAGACAAAGATGTCGTGACCACCACTGAAACCCATTGCAAGACGGTCACGGAAACGTCAAAGAAGATCAGCGGCTACGACGTCACTTACCGCCTCGACGGCAAGGAGAACGTCGTGCACATGTCATTCAATCCGGGGCGCCAGATACCGGTGAAGGACGGCCAGCTGGTACTGACCCCGGCGGAGCCAAAGAAGTAGTCGTCCGCTTTCTGGCTTTCGTCGGGTTGGCGGAAGCGTAGCGTCGCGCACGCATGCTTGCCGATGGCGCTGCGCAATTCGGGACTCAGCGCCATGCGCGCAGAAGCGCGTTGAGCGGTGCGTTGAGCCATCCGCTCGACACGCAGAAATGCGAGTCGAACGGCGGCGTGTGATGCAGCTGGTGGTGCCAGCGCGGCAGCACGAGGCGGCGGCGTTGCGCCCAGCACACCACGGCAGGCGTCGAGTCCTCATCCATATGCGCCCACTTGTGGCATTGGTTGGTGGCGAGCGCGCTCAGGGCGAGCGTGAGCAGGAATGCCTGGGCGAAAAACGAGGCAACGGTTTCAAGCGGCACCAGGCTGGCCGCTGCGAGGAACGGCAGGGCGGCGAGGCAGCTCGCACCGTGGGTCTCGACAAAATCATGGCGCGTCATCGCTTGCGGATCGACATGATGTTCGCGGAACGGGCGGATGAACGCGTTCCCGATGAGAGGCGTGTTGACGCTACCCCAGGAGTCGAACGCCCAATGCAGCAGACCACTTAGCAGGTCCGACGCCAGCCAGCCGACCGGCGCCGCAACAAGCAGCACCGGGAAGAAACTCCGCTCGGCTGCGGCAGCGAGCCGCCACACGCTCCAGGCGGTGAGCAGCATGAACAGACAGATCGCGCCGCATTCGAGCAGCCGTTGACGCTTCGTATATGCAGCGAACGCCGAGAATGGATTGATTCGTCGCCTCGACCGGAGATTGGGAACAGGAGCTGTCGACGGAGATTCTCATCGCGCTCAAAGTTGAGCGAATTGGACTGCTCAATAATGCCCGAAGCGGCTCTGGCGCCAGTCCTTCGGTCGCGCCTATCCTGACCTGCTGCAGGTCGGCCTCAACCACGTGTGCGATTCCGGCGGTTGCGGCACAAGGCGCGCTCGTCCATCGCAGCCGGCGTTGTCGATTTCGCGGTGGATGGCTCGACTAGAGAAAGAGCCGACAAGCGACCGACCGCGTCGGCGCGACCGACGACAGAAAAACCAGGAGATGCGCAATGCAAACGTTCAGGTCCAAACTGCTGGCCATACTCGCCACTGTAGGAACTGTCCTTGCCTCGGCAATGACGGTCCACGCCGATGAAGGAAAACGTATGGAGTCCACCAGCAAAAGCGCACCAGCTGCAAAACCCACAAAAAGCGGCTACGTCGAAGCGAACGGCCTGAAGTACTACTACCAGATCCATGGCAAGGGCGAGCCGCTGCTCCTGCTGCATGGCGGCCTGGGCCAGATCGAAATGTTCGCGCCCGTTTTACCCATGTTGACGAAGAATCGTCAGGTGATCGGTGTCGACCTTCACGGCCACGGCCGCACCACGCTCGGCAGCCGTGACATCAGCCTCATCGATATGGGCGACGACATGGCTGTGATCCTGAAGCAACTCGGTTATCAGAAAGTCGACGTGCTCGGTTACTCGCTGGGCGGCGGGGTCGCCTTCCGCTTCGCCGTGCAGCACCCGGACATGGTGCGCCGGCTTGCGCTGGTTTCGACCGGCTATGCGCAGGACGGGTTCTATCCCGAGATGCTCCCGATGCAGGCCCAAGTCGGCGCTGGCATGGCGGAAGCCATGAAAGAAACGCCGATGTACAAGTCCTATGTCGCAGTCGCGCCCAACCCGCAGGACTTCCCAACCCTGCTCGACCGGATGGGTGCCTACATGCGCAAGCCCTACGACTGGTCCGAAGACGTCAAGCGCTTGAGCATGCCGGTGATGCTGGTTTATGGTGATAGCGATATGTACCGGCCCGAACATATCGTGAAGTTCTATCAACTGCTTGGCGGCGGACTCAAGGACGCGGGCTGGATGCGCGAACACATGTCGAAGAATCGACTCGCCATCCTGCCCGATCTGACCCACTACGAAATGTTCCTCGCGCCCAGTATGGTGACGACCGTCTTGCCATTCTTGAATGGCGAAGGCGGCTCGAAGAGTTGGTCACAGCAGGTCGGCACGAAAAAGTGAAAGCGGCTGGCCTCTGCGAGCGCCGCGCCTTGTATGAATCCGCAACCGATCACGAAGCGCGCGCAATCTGAGCTTTACTGACGGCGCGCGGGACTGGCACTTCTCAGGCTCGACGACCCGATTGTGCCGCTCTCCAATGCAAGATTCCTCGCTGCTCGCATCCCCAGGGGACAGCTGCGCGTCATCGACGACGGGCATCTGTTCCTCGTCGCTCGGGCGCGCGAAGTCGCGCCGCTGGTCCAGGAGTTTCTCGCGTAGCAAAGCGCTGCGCGACTTGGAGCGCAAAGATGAGTCTAAGCACGCCCGATGCACCGCGTGTTCGCTACGCCATCGCCGACACGCACGAAGCAACCGCGCAAGCCGGGCTGCGGCGCATGCGAACGATTGCAACCGGCCTCTTGCTCGCCATGCTCGGTTTGCTTGCGACGAGCGCAGCGTTGCAGGCCACCCACCCATGGCTGCACTGGCTGCGCGCTTTCGCCGAGGCCGGTGCGATCGGAGCGATGGCGGACTGGTACGCCGTGGTCGCGCTATTTCGCCGGCCACTTGGCCTGCCAATTCCGCACACTGCAATCATTCCTGCGAACAAGGATCGCATTGGCGAGAGCCTGGGCCAGTTCGTCGAACAGAACTTCCTGACGCCCGAGAACATCGTTGCGAAACTCGAGCAGCATGACACCGCCAAAATCCTCGCGCGTTGGTTGTCCGATCCCGGGAACAGCCGGGTCGTCGCCGAATCCATCGGGGAGTTCATTCCCGGGATTCTGAATGCGCTGACCGACGATGACGCGCAGCGTTTCTTCGAGCGAACAGTGCTGCCGCCGCTGCTCCACCTCGATGCCGCGAAGGTCGCCGGCAAAGTGATCCAGATACTGACCGCAGGCGGCCGGCACCAGGCGCTGTTGGACGAAGGCCTGGCGAAGTTGGAGGCATGGGCGAATGCGAACCGGGACCTCATCAAGACGAAGTTCGGCGAGGCATCGCGATTCACGCCTCCCGTTTTCGACAGCTACATCGTCGACCGGTTTGTCGATGGCATCGTGGCACTGCTGCGCGAAGTTGCGGGCAATCCTGAGCACGAGTTGCGCCAGCGGTTCGACCACGCCGTCGGCGATCTAGCTCACCGACTGCAGACTTCGGAGGACTATCGCGAGCGCGGCAAAAACCTGATGCGCGAGATCGCCGTTCATCTGCGGCAGGAGCCCTACTACCGCGAACTCTGGAACGACATCAGCGGATGGTTAAGAGCCGATATAACGCGCGACTCTTCGTTGATCCGGGAAGCCATCGCAGGCGCGCTGGTAACGCTCGGCCAGGGCTTGTTGGACGAGCCGACGTTGCAGCGCAAGTTGAATGCCTGGTGGCTGGAGACCGTGGAGAAGACCGTGGTGCGCCAGCGCCACCATATCTCGCTGCTGATCACGGAGGTCGTCAGGAGCTGGGATGCCGAGGACGTCTCGCGCAAGATCGAAATGGAAATCGGCAAGGACCTGCAATACATCCGCATCAATGGCACGCTCGTCGGCGGTACCGTGGGCATCGCGCTCCACGCGCTGACCAGGGTGGTTGCGATCTGAGCGAGGTCGCGCGCGTTCGATCAAAGAACCGTCGCGGCCGTCGCAATGATCTTGCAAAGGTGGCGAGTGAAACCTTGCCAGGCACGTATCGACCCGAACGATGACTGGCATCGAAAAATACAGGCTACCGCCACGAGAACCCGGGCGATACGGTGAGGCAGTCTGACACTCGCAAGCCTCGCGCTTCTTGACCGGATCCATTCATGGCAAACCCAAAGATCGCAGTGATCATCGGCACCACCCGAGCCACCCGCTTCGGCGAGAAGCCGGCGAAGTGGATCTACGAAATTTCCGCCGCGAGAGCGGACCTGAGCGTGGAAGTTATCGACTTGCGCGACTACCCGATGCCCTTCTTCGATGAGCCAGCCACCAATGCCTGGGTGGCGTCGAAGAACGAGATAGCGCAGCGCTGGCAGAAGAAGGTCGCCGAATTCGACGGCTATATTTTTGTCACTGCGGAATACAACCGCGGCGTACCGGCAGTGCTCAAGAACGCGCTCGACTATGCCTATCCGGAATGGAACCGCAAGCCTGCAGCGTATGTGGGCTACGGAAGCGTGGGGGCAGCGCGCTCCATCGAACAGCTAAGACTCATCTGCGTCGAACTGCAGATGGCGCCCATGCGCAACGGCGTGCATATCCAGGGCGGGGATTTCATGGACGTCTGGCAGAAAGGCAAGGACATTAGGGAGCTTTCGTACCTCGCGCAAAACTCCAAGGCCATGCTCGACGAACTGCAGTGGTGGGCGAAGGCTCTCATGGCTGCGCGGGCGGATTCAAGGTAAACGTGTGCCGGATGAAGGATTCGGAGCTCAACGTCATTCTTTCTGAATGAATGAGCGTGGGGCGAGACTCCGATGTGAAGTCCTCGCTGGCTTACCTTTGCATCGACAAGCGCGAACGCCCGATGCGCGAGCGGATCGAGGTGGCGCCAACGCGCCTCATGCTCGAGGCTGACCAGGTGGACGCGACCATCGAAGGCACGCGCCGAGGCACGCTCGCGCTTCCTCGCTTGCGTGGCCACGCGGACAAAGCGCGGCGCTAGCCGAGGCACGCCGAATTTCCCGTGAAAATCGGGGCAGCGGACCGCCCAGGGATTGGGTCAGTATTCCCAAAAATTGCCAATCTGCCTTTTTTGGGCTATTTTTCCCACATGGACGGCGCCGTATCTCAACTTTCCGCCGCGCTCAATCAAGCCGTGCTTCGTGTTCTGCGCGCTCTCGTAAAAATGCTGGTGCGCCAAGGGCTCGCTTTCCCGGCTTTCGTGGAACTGGCCAAGCACGCCTACGTCGATGTCGCGCTGAACGAATTCGCGATTCCAGGGCGCAAGCCCACCGTGTCGCGCGCGGCCCTCTTGACCGGCCTCACTCGCAAGGACGTGCAACGGGTCGTTGACGACGCCGGCGCTGGCTTCGACGAGACCGTCCTGCAGGAAAACCGTGCGGCGAGAGTCGTTGCCGGTTGGCTGCGCGACCGTGATTTTCACTCCGGCGACGAGCCGGCGGCGCTGCTGTTGTACGGAGACGATGCATCGTTCTCCACACTGGTGCGGCGTTACAGTGGCGACATGCCGCCGCGCGCGGTGCTGGATGAACTGATTCGCGTTGGCACCGTCCAACGCGACGATGAGGGCCGGTTGCGCCTGCAGACCCGCGGCTATATCCCGCGCGCCAGCGACACAGCGAAGCTCGACATTCTCGCCGCGGATGTCCCGTATCTGATCTCCGCCATCGACCACAACCTGCAGGGCCTGGAGCCGAGCCGGTTTCAGCGCAAGGTCATGTACGACAACTTGCCGGTGGAGGTGATGCATGAATTCCGCGCTTTGTCGGCGCGGCTTTCGCAGGAAGTGATCGAGCGGCTCGACGCCTGGCTGGCCGACCACGACCGCGACGCCAACCCCGCGGTGACGGGCCAGGGCCGAATGCGCGCCGGTCTCGGCATCTTCGCCATTGAAGAAGAGCTTCTCTTCCCCATCGAAGATGAGACCCAGCCACCGGCTGACGAAACCGGTGCGCGCACCAGTGGCGGGCCCGGCCTCGCACGCGGGCGCCTTTCAGTCGACCGAAGGGGTCGCAGATGAACCGGTCGATCCTCTCGCGCATGCGCGTGGCCCTTGTGGTCACCGCCCTGGCATTGTTTGTCGCCTGCGGCGGCGGCATCGATGGGACCGGAAGTACGCCGCCAGGACAAGCGATCACGTCGAGCGGCGTCATGACCAAGGGAAGCGTGATCCTCAACGGCGTGCGGTTCGACGACAGCACGGCTGTCATCACCGACGATCTGGGCCGCAACGCGGCGCAACTGGCCAACGGCATGGTGGTCAGGCTGCGTGGCCGCAGCGACGACAACGTCAACGGCGTGGCCGAGCGCATCGACGTGGAAAACGAACTGCGTGCACCGATCATTTCCATCAACGCGGCTGCGCTTCCGCTGTCGTTTGTCGCAGCCGGCCTCACCATGCTGGTCGACAGCGAGACGGTGTTCGCCAATGTCGCCAATTTCGCCGCGCTGGCCGTTGGCATGCGCGTCGAAGTGCACGGCTTGCGCGATGCCTTCGGCTTCCTCCACGCCTCACGCGTCGAGGTGGTCGCAGCGGGGCAAGGCGTCGACGAGGTGCGCGGCACGGTCAGCGCGCTCAATACGATCGCCAGCACGTTCCTGCTCAACGGCAGCATCGTGGTCAACTACGCGAACGCAACCTTCAGTCCGGCCGGCGCAAGCGCAGCGTCGCTGGCGAACGGCGCGCTGGTCGAGGTGCGCGGCGGCAATCTCGCCGGCATCGTGTTCCTCGCCACTCAGGTCGACATCGAGGTTCTCGAGGACGATCCATTGCGCGGCCGTGTCGGTGAGAAGCAGGAGGTGGAAGGTTTTGTCACCGGCTTTACCGCGCATCCGGGCACCTTCCTCGTCAACGGCCGCACCGTGTCCACGACGGCGAGCACGCGTTTTGTCGGCGGCACCGCAGCCGACCTGATCAACAACGCCAAGGTTGAAGCCTCGGGGGTGATTGATGCCCAGGATGTGCTGGTCGCAAGCGTGATCGAGTTCCGCTGACCTTTCGATCTCACGATCAACGTGGCGGCGACTTGATTTCGCGTTTTCGAAGCGCTGACGAGCGTGCTCGCTGAGAAAACAGCAGGAGCAACCTATGCCGTCACCGTCCGAAATCCTCATCGCCCACTGCGACGTCCGGAGCGCGGCGGGAGATCCGAACTACCGTCAAACTCTGCGCTGCGGCCGCCACAGCATGCTCGCCGACGAGCGAGCTGCACACGGCGGCGCAGATGCGGGGCCCACGCCGTTCGAATACCTCTTGTCGGCACTCGGGTCTTGCACCTCCATCACGTTGCGGATGTACGCCGACCGCAAGGGATGGAATCTCGGCGCGGTTGCGGTATCTCTGGCGATGCATAAGACGCACGACGGCAGCAGGATCGAACGCCGGGTCACCGTGTCGGGTGCGCTCACCGCGGAACAGCAGGCAAAGCTGGCCGAGATCTGCGAGAAGACTCCGGTAACACTCGCGTTGAAGTCGGGGGCGAGCATAAAGACCACGGTCGCATCCGCTGAACAGTAGTCACGTTGCGCCCTCGGGCGCATCCGGACCGACGTCAGAGGGCCGCCTTGTCCAACGCATACCGCTCGCTCCAAACGGCGATGAGATCCGCCACGTAGCTCGCGTCCTTGTGCGCCGTGAGCAGGTGATCGGCGTCGTCGAGCGATATGAAACTTTTCGGATGTTTGGCGGCTGCGAAGATCCTTGTCGCGTTCGTTATGTCGACCGTTGCATCTCTGGGTGAGTGCATGACGAGCAGCGCCCGGCGCAGCGCGGCCACCTTGGCCGCGAGATTCTGTTCCGCGGCATCGCGCAGGAATTGACGCTTGATCCTGAACGTGCGACCCGCCAACACGACTTGCGCCTCACCTTCGTCTTCGATCTGCGCGATGTGGTCGCGGAACAATCCGGTGACGTGACCCGGATCGCTGGGCGCGGCAAGTGTGACTACCGCCCTTGATTCAGGAACGTCACCTGCCGCTGCGAGCACGGCCGCGCCTCCCAAACTGTGACCGACGAGCAAGGTGGGAGCTCGATACGCTCGACGCAGATGGTCAGCAGCCGCGATCAAGTCTGCGACGTTGGACGAAAAGTTGGTATTGGCGAACTCGCCTTCGCTCGCGCCGAGTCCCGTGAAGTCGAAGCGAAAAACGGCAATGCCGTGCTCGCTCAAGCGCTTGGCGATGCGACTCGCGGCAAAGACGTCCTTGCCGCAAGTAAAGCAGTGTGCGAACAAGGCGTACGCACGCGCAGAGTCATCAGGTGAGTCCAGGCGTGCCGCCAACTTCTGGCCGTCCGCGCCCGGGAATCGAACCATTTCTGTTTTCATCAGATCGATCATGCGCCGAGCGCGTCACAAAAGGTGACGACGACTCGTTAGGGATACGCCCACGCATCAATCTCAATCCGCTCACCGGATTTTCCCTGAGGAAACCCATCACCGCCCGGGTAAAGCGCACAACTGGGCCATTTCACCCCTGCATTCACCCCGACCTCACCCTCTAATCCTGGGGCAGTCTCGGAGGCTTCCAGGGCCGCGTCTTCTCCGCGTGGCTGGTCATCTACTTGCCGACGCATCGTCCTCTCGGAGCGCCAAGCCGCGATGAGCATCGAAAATCAGAGCTCCAAGGCGAACTCCACGGTAGCAACAGTTCCGTGGATCGCGGCGCTGATATCTGCAGCGCTGGGCGCAAGCGTGCTGCTCGGCTGGACCTTCGACGTTCCCCTGATGCGCAGTGTGTTGCCGGGCGCCGTCGAAATGAAGCCGAACACGGCGATCGCCCTCTGTCTGTCCGGTTGCGCTCTCTTCATCTTGGACTGTGCCGACCGCCCGGCCCGGATCCTGGCGGGGCAAGTGCTGGCGTTCCTGGTGGTGGCGATCGGCCTTGCCACACTGAGTCAGTACATGTTCGGGTGGAACCTTGGTATCGACGAGCTCGTGTTTCGCGACAACGCAAACGCATTCAACGCGATTCGCGGCCGCATGTCGCCATACAGCACCGTCTCATTCATCGCGATCGGCCTCGCGCTTGCAGCAATGCCCGTTCGATCGGTCCAGTGGGCCAGAGTCTGCGCGGCGTCGGTCACGACGGTCATCGGCACGATCTCGCTCCTGGGCTACCTCTGGAACGCAACCGAGATCGTCACCGACCGATGGCTGCCGCCGGTCGCGGTGAATACCGCGATCGCCTTTGTGCTTCTTGGCGTCGGCGTGACGCTCGCAGGTCGCGCTCGCGGTTCCGATTCGACGACGCGTCCAACAGCGCTCGCCCCTCTCGAAACGAAGGTTCTTTACGGCTTCCTCGGTGGGCTCGTACTCCTGCTCGCTGCAGGCGCCATCACCAGCCGGGCTGGCGTCGCTGCGTACGAGGCAGC
>Ga0137394_10001157_pt1 | contig 19022 bp, 15 predicted proteins | sample czobulk116metaG_FD_108278 | JGI IMG/M metagenome (GOLD analysis project Ga0137394, IMG submission 108278) | Vadose zone soil microbial communities from Angelo Coast Range Reserve, California, USA - czobulk1.16 metaG | ecosystem: Environmental > Terrestrial > Soil > Vadose zone | place: USA...
GGTCGCCGACACGGGCAGGGTGGTCCAGGCCGACGACCCCGCCGCGATCGCGGCCGGCCTGTGCGAGCTGCTGGGCGACCCCTCTCTCGCGCGGCGGCTCGGCGCGGCCGCCCGCGAGCGCGCTCTCTCGTTCACGCCGAGCCGCGCCGCGCTCGAGACGCTGTCGTTCTGGCGCAGGCTGCGCGACCTGCCGCGCTCGCGCTGAGCCAAGGTGTTTGACTGCGCGCGCTCGCCGCTCTGAAGCGCTGAGCCGCGTTTCAGAACGCCCGGGTTTCGCCGATCTGCATCTGCACCATCTTCGCCCTGCCCGCCTTGAGCGCCTTGGCGAACTGCTCGGGCGTCCCGGTGAGGACCGGAAACGTCCCGAAGTGCATCGGGACCACGCTCTTCACGCCGGCGTCGTGGGCGGCGGCTGCGGCGTCGAGTGGATCCATGGTGAAGTGCCCGCCGATGCACGCGAGCATCACGTCAGGGTGGAAGCGCTCGCCGATGCGCTTCATCCCGGGAAAGTAGGCGGTGTCGCCGGTGTGGTAGAGCGTCGGCCCTCCCTTGATCACGATCACGAACCCGACCGGCGTGCCCGCGTAGAGGATCGGCCCGTTCTCGCTCGCCTGGAATCCGGAGCTGTGCACGGCCGGCACCAGCGCGACGCTCACCTCGTCGTTCAGCTTCAGGATGCCGCCCGGACCCGCCAGCGTCTCGAAGCCTGCCGCCTCTTTCGGCACACCCGCCGCCACGAGCTGCCCTCCCAGCTCGAACGACGCGATGATCTTCGCGTTGGTCCGCTTCTGCAGCGCCACCGAGTCGCCGACGTGGTCGAAGTGTCCGTGCGAGATCAGGATGTAGTCGAGCTTCTGGATCTTGTCCGCGGCCGCCTTGTCCTTGTTGGCAGGGTTCGAGATCCAGGGATCGATCGCCAGCGTGGTCCCGCCCGGCGTCTTCACCACGAAGGCGGCGTGCCCGTACCAGGTCACTTCGGTCTTGCCTTTGCCGGCGCCCTGCGCGAAGGCGGGGAGAGCGGCGAGCGCGAGGAGTGCGAAGGTCTTCATGTCCGTCCCTTTCGTTCGAGCGGAGATCGGCCCCGGCATCTACCGCGTTCACAAACCGGTTGGCCAGACCAGTTTCGCCCTCGTGCAGGCCTTCATGGAGGACGTGCGGGCGGCCGGCATCCGGCGCGACAAGCTGCCGGTCTGCCACGGCGGCGCCCTGGACCCCTTCGCCGAGGGGCTGGTGCTGCTCCTCGCCGGCCAGGCGACGCGACTGATGGACCTGCTGCACCCGGTCCCCAAGACGTACGTCGCGGAGATCGCCTGGGGTGCGGAGACTGACAACGGCGATCCTCTCGGCCGCGTGGTCGCGCGGGGCGACCCCTCGGGGCTGACGCCGCAGGAGCTCGACGAAGCGCTCGCGCCGTTCATCGGATGGCACGATCAGGTTCCTCCGGCCACCAGCAACAAGCGCGTGGGCGGAGAGCGCGCGTACCGCCGGGCGCACCGCGGCGAATCGTTCGAGCTGCCGCCTTCGCGCGTCTATCTCCACGAGGCCCGCTGGCTGGAGCATCGCCTCCCCGGCTCCAGCACGCTTCTGCTCGTCACCGGAGGCGGGTACTACGTCCGCGCGCTCGCGCGGGATCTGGGCCGCAGCACCGGCGCCCGCGCCCACGTCTCCGCCTTGCGGCGAACCGCTATCGGCCCTTGGTTTGACCCGCCATCCGGCGAGCGCGTCCGGATGACGGGGGCAAACCTCTTTCCCTGGTGCGGGAGCGTGCAGGTGGATTCCGCCGAGTTTAAAGCGCTGCGGACAGGAAAAAGCATTCTCACGCGCCGGATCGATCCGCCGTCGTGGCCCTTGCCGCCGGGTTTCGCCGACCCTGGGCGCCTCCGCGCCCTGCACGACTCGGCCCTGGTGGCAATGCTGCGGGATCGCGGCGCAATGCTGGTTCCCGATCCAGTCCTTCACGGCGCTCTATGAACTCCCGGATCCGCCTATTACGTCCGATCGGAAACCTGTTCCGTTAGCCTACAAGCTGTGTAACCATGCGCGGGTGACGATCGTCATCGTGACAGTCATCGTGTCATGCGCCTTGCTCGCACTTTTCCGGAAACGCCGGACGCACGACCGCAAGGCGGGAACGCTGGCTCCTGGTACGCGTATCGTTGTTGCCGAGCAGCATTCGTGGGCAGCTCGCGCCCACGGCACGGTTGTCCTGCCGCCACGACCCGTGAAGCAATGCACTAAGGGTGGTTGGAAACGAGCCGAGCGCGTTGTCCACACTCCCAAGGGCGTTCATACCACGTACTGGATCGAGTTTGACGCTCCGCAGCAAGACTCCGAAGGCGCTAGTCAAATCATCGGCGCAGAGATACGTGCAACGCTTCTTACAGTGCTCATTGACCAGCCGCCACCACCGCCCCAACAACGTCGCGAGTTCCAGCTCCTTTGGTACGAAAATCAACGGCTCGGACTGCGTGTTGAATTGCGCGCAAGAGCTACAGGTTCTTAGGCCACTCCTCAACGTCCCCAGTCCTTCTGTCTACGTATTCTCTGCAGAGCATCCAACGCCGACGGATCGCCCTCTTCAACCCGATCCGCGAAGTACAGGTCGCTGACCTCGGGCGGAGCAATGAACACGACCGCGCCATCCTCTTGAAAAGAAGTACGCCAAGTCGAAGGTATTTGGCCGTCTACTACACTGAACAGAGGCAAAGGTGCCACCCGGACGTAATCTAGTTCGTCTGTTACATATACCCACATCAATCCGTGTTGCAGGTACAAACCGAGGACCTCGTAATCCTTTCCCACGTCTACCGCAAAATGGGCTTCAAACAAGGATCGAGGAACTACCTTAGGAGTCGGCAGTTGATCGATCTGCTCTGGACTTAGTCTAACTCGCTCGCACTTAATATGCATGGAGAATCCTAAAGGTCACAAGCTGGATCGGCACAACCGAAGAGAGGCTTGTCGGTGCCTATCGGTCGAGGATCAATAATGAAGAATGGTATCGAAATAAATGTGCTATTCAGACTCGCTGCGAATGACGTAGCCCCCGGCACCCCCTTCAAGTACGCGGTTACAGCGGGAATACCCATAGCAACGTCTTTCACCCTCGGGAATACCGTCTTGAGCCCGGTCACTAGTCCGGTACTCGATGAACATCGCAAGGCTGCCGTGGCTTTCCGGCATTGACGGGCCGTCCCGGCCGGCGCCATCATCGAGCATGAACCTCGAGGGGACCTGTCACTGCGGAAACGTCGCCGTCGTCCTCGAGACGGAGCAGGACCCTCGCGCGCTCCCTCTCCGCGCCTGCGACTGCAGCTTCTGCCGTCGCCACGGCGCGCGGACGACCTCCGACCCGGAGGGCCGGGCGCGGATCGGGATGAAGGACGCGCAGCTCGTGTCCCGCTACGTCTTCGGACTGCGCACCGCCGAGATGATCGTCTGCGCGCGCTGCGGCATGTACTGCGCCGGGGTCTACCGCGAGGCCGACCGCGGGTGGGCAGTGATCAACGCCAACATCTTCCTGCATCCGGCCTTCGATCGTCCACCCAAGGTGGTCTCGTACGAGGGCGAGACCGCCCAGACGCGCATCGAGCGCCGCAAGAAGATGTGGACGCCGCTCGTGGGATCCTGACGCCCTGCGAGCTCGACACCCGCGGGACGATGAACAGGGCAGCCTTTACTTGAACTTTGCCAGCACCGACAACACCTGGTCGATGTCGCCGTCGGTGTGGTCGGCCGAGACCTGGAAGCGGATCAGCTGCTCTCCGCGCGGCACCACCGGGTAGTTCAGCCCAGTCGCCAGGACCCCGTTCTCGCGAAGGAAGCCCACCAACTCCCGCGTCCGCTCCGTGTCGCGGACCATCAGCGGCACCACCGGGTGCTGCCCGGGAATGGTCTCGAATCCCAGCCGGAGCAGTCCCTCGCGGAACCGCTGCGTGACCGCCCGGAGATGCGAGAGCAACGCGACGCCGTCGCGGCCCCGGATCACCTCCAGCGCCGCCAGCGCCGCGGCGGCCTCCCCGGGCGCGATCGGATTCGAGTAGATGTAGAACGGGTTCTTCTCGCGCAGCCAGCGGATCACTTGCGGCTCGCAGACGATGTACCCGCCGTTCACGCCCATCGCCTTGCCTAGCGTTCCGATCAGCACGTCGGCGCGGCCGCCGGTGATCTCCTCGGTTCCCCGGCCGGTGGTGCCGAACCCGCCCACGCCATGGGAGTCGTCGACGACCAGAACGCAGCCGCGCTCGAAGCGGGGATCGTACTTTTTGCACAGCTCGGCAATCCGCTCGACCGGCGCGTGGTCGCCGCGCATGCTGAAGACGCCGTCGGTGATCAACAGCGCGCCTTCCGCCTCGCCCACCGATTCTTCGAGCCGTTGCTCCAGGGCGCGGAGGTCGAGGTGCGCGTACACCTTGCGCTCCTTGTTGGGCGCGAGCTTCATGCCGTTGACGATGCAGTTGTGATTCAGCTCGTCGGAGATCAGCACCGTCTCCGGTGTGGAGAGACTGAAGAGGACGCCCGCCACCGCCGTGTAGGCCGAGCCGGCGACCATCGCAGATGGGCGGCCGTGGAAGTCCGCCAGGGCCTGCTCGAGCCTCAAGTGGGGCTCGTACGTTCCGATGATGAACCGCACCGCGCCGGGTCCGACGCCGAAGGCGTGCGCCGCGCGCTCCTCCGCGTCGATCAGCTCGCTGCGCAGCGAGAGCCCCAGGTACGAGTTCGAGTTCATCCGGATGAACTCGCGCTCCCCGAAACCCTCCAGCACGAACCGCGGCCCGCGGCCGCCCTGCGGAGGCTTCACCGCGACCACCACGTGCTCCGCGCCTTTGGCGGTGCCCGCGCCCTCCAGGTCGGCGAGCTGGGTCTTCAGCTCCTCGAGCAGCTTCTGCAGCGGCATCTCGTCTCCTCCGGCGCCGCGGCTACCGCAGCTTCTCCAGCATGTCGTCGACCATCGCGTCGAGCCGGTAGCGCGGCGCCCACTTCCACTCCTCCCGCGCGGCGCTGTCGTCGATCGACTCCGGCCAGGAATCCGCGATGGCCTGCCGGCGCGGATCCACGTGGTACTCGACGTGGAAGGCCGGGATGCGCTTCTTGATGGCTTCCCCGATCTCGGCGGGGGTGAAGTCCATCGCGCCCAGGTTGTACGCGTTGCGGTGGACCAGCCGGGTGGGCTCCGCCTCCATCAGCTCGATCATCGCGCGGATCGCGTCGGGCATGTACATCATCGGCAGCCGCGCGTCCGCCCGCAGGTAGCAGGTGTAGTTGCCGTGCTGCAGCGCCTGCCGGAAGATGTCCACCGCGTAGTCGGTGGTCCCGCCGCCGGGCTCGGTCTGGTACGAGATCAGGCCGGGGAACCGCAGCCCGCGCGTGTCCATGCCGAAGCGCCGATGGTAATCCTCGCAAAGCATCTCGCCCACCACCTTGGTGACGCCGTACATGGTGGTGGGACGCTGGATGGTGACCTGCGGCGTGCGCTCGCGTGGGGTGTCCGGGCCGAAGGACCCGATGGAGCTGGGGAAGAACAGGGCGCACTTGTACTGCCGGGCCGCCTCCAGCACGTTCACCAGGCCGTTGACGTTGAGCTGCCAGGCCTGCAGCGGCCGCAGCTCGCCGACGGCGGAGAGCAGGGCGGCCAGGTGATAGACGGTGTCCACGTGGTGGATCTGCATCACCCGGGTCAGGTGATGCGGATCCAGGCAGTCCACGAACTCGAACGGGCCGCCGTCGCGGAGGGCGGCGTCGGTGGGCATGCGGACGTCGCTCGCCACCACCGAGTCTCCGCCATAGCGCTGGCGCAGCGCGAGCGTGAGCTCCGACCCGATCTGACCGACCGCGCCCGTGACCAGGATCCGCTTCATCGACCGTCGCTCCGGAGAAAGGGGCGCCCTCCATAGCAGGTCATGGGCAGCTTGTGCAGGCTTTCGCGGCGCATACGGTCGAGCGGCCGTCCGTCAGCTTTCGCCCTCTGCCGGCATCCGCCGGGAAAACGTGGCGTAAAGCATCAAATCATAGGCAATCTTGAGCGCGCCCCCGCAGATCAGCGGCCATCCGATCAGGCTCTTCTGCAACAGCGCCCCGGCCAGCAGCGGACCGATGGCGGACGCCAGGCTGCGCGGGACGTTGGTCACGCTGGCCGCCGCCGCGCGCTCCTCGCGCGGCACCATCGCCATCACGTAGGCCTGGCGCGCGGGAACGTCCATCTGCGAGAGCATCGCCCGGAGGAGAAGGAAGAGCGCCGCCAGCGGCAGCGTCGGCATCAGCCCGGCCAGCACCAGGAAGAGGTTGGCCGGCAGGTGCGTGTACACCATCGTGCGCACGTGGCCGATCCGGGCCGCGATCCGCGCCGAGACGAGCTGCGAGATCGACGAGAGGAGGTTGACTGCGAAGAAGATCGCTCCCGCAGTGCTCACCGCCAGATCGAAGCGCCGGAACAGCCAGAGGGCGACGATCGACTGCACCACGAACCCGCCCCCGAACGCATCGATCGAGAACAGGGTCGCGAGCTGCAGGACCACTCCGCGGGACTTCTTCAGGGCCGTGCCGGTCTGCGCCGTCCGGGGCGGCTCCAGATGAGGAGAGAGCTTGCGGTAGGCGAGGGCGCTGAGCGCCCCGATCGCGCCGTAGACGAGAAAGGCAGCGCGCTCGGCCTGGGCCGCCCGGGCAGGCGCCAGCGCGTCGGGAAGGCCGGCCGCGAGCGATCCGAAGGCGCCCGCGAACGCGCCGGCGAGGTTGTACCAGGCGAAGAGCGTGGTCCGGTCCCGGCTCGCCGACACCTCGGCGAGCACCGCCTGCTCGGTGGGCAGGAACAGGGTCACGTCGCCGGACGACGGGTTGAGCGTCCCGACGAAGGCCACCGCCAGCAGCGCCCAGAACCCGGTGGCGAGGTAGAACGCCACTCCGGTCGCGCACATCAGGACGGCCGAGGCCAGGAGCACTGTCCTGCGGGGGTAGCGATGGCCGAGCAGGCCGACGGCGAGCAGGAGCACGGCGGAGCCGAACAGCGTGGCGGTGGCGATGGCCCCGATCTCCACCGGCGTGAACCCGAGCCGCGAGAGATAGCTCGCCAAAAGGACGCTGGCGATCCCGTCGGCAAAACCGCGGGCCGCGCGGGTGCCGATCAGCCGCAGCGCGTCCGGCCCTGCGCTCGGCGGAAGCAGCCGCCTCACTGCGTCACCCAGAAGCCCGCGGCGGTCCCGCGCGCCGCGAGCTGGAAGAGGCGCTCGAGCACCCGCACTCCGTGACATGGCGCGCGAGGGAACGCAACCCGCGGCTGTTCGTGCTCAGGCATGGCCGCCAAGGCTACAATCCCGTCGTGCTGCGCGAGGACGCACAGCAAGCGGGCGGCGCGGTCGCCGTCCAGGGCGGCAGCGTCTGGCGATGTGCGGCTTGCGGCGCGGAGATCGCGTTCGACCAGGACCGCATCCCGCTGGAGGGGCAACAGACGCGCGCGTTCGTGAACCCCGACGGGTTCGAGTACGTGATCGCCGGCTTCGCCAAGGCCGCCGGCTGCCGCGAGGTGAGCCGACCCTCGTCGTACTGGAGCTGGTTTCCCGGCTGCGCCTGGCAGATCTCCGTCTGCGCGAGCTGCGGCGCGCACCTCGGCTGGCGCTTCACCGGGCGGGCCGCGTTCTACGGCCTGAGCATGGATCGGCTCAAAGCCCCCTGAGCGCGCCGAGGGCGTACGCGACCGCAACCTCCACCCGCAAAGTCCGTGGCCCCAGCGTGAACGGCTCGAATCCGCGCGCGGCGAGAAGCTCGACTTCAAACGGAACCCATCCGCCTTCCGGCCCGACGGCCAGCGCCACGCGCCTCGGGTCCCGCGCAGGCGCTGCGCGGGCGCCGGGGTGCGCGATCAGACGCTGCGCCAGTGGCCAGAGCGCGTCGATCTCGTCCTCGACGAACGGCCGGAACCGCTCGCGGACCAGCACCTCGGGCAGGCGGGTGTCGCGCGCCTGCTCCAGGCCGAGCAGAAGCAGCTCCCTGATCGACTCCGGCTCGAGAACCCGCGACTCGAAGTAGCTCTTCTCCACCCGCGCCGCGTTGACCAGGACGATGCGGTCCACTCCCAGGGACGCGGCGGCCGGCAGGACCTTGCGCAACGCCTTGGGTCTCGGCAGGGCCAGCAGCAGATCGATCCCTGGCCTGAGCGGCGGCGCCTCCGTCAGCGACGGCCGGAGCACCAGCTCGTCCCCGGCCGCGCGGAGCACCTCGGCAGTTCCGGTCTGCCCGCCCAGCAGACCCACCCGCAGCAGGTCCCCTTCCGCCGCGCGGAGAACCTCCAACGCATGGCGGAGCCGGCGCCCCGACAGCCGGACGGTCCCATCCTCACGGAGGTCTTCGGGCTGGAAGATCAGCAGATTCATCGAGTCCCCCCTCCCATGCGCGGCGGCCGGAGTTACAATACGGCCGTGCGACTGCTGCAGCATCGCATCGCGGGCCCCGAGCCCTGCCCCTATCTGGAAGGTCGCAGCTCCTCTACCGAGACGCTGCTGATGACCGGAGTGACGGTAGCGGAGCTGGACGACCTGCTCGAGCGCGGCTGGCGCAGGTTCGGGCCGGTCTACTTCCGGCCGGTGTGTGCCACCTGCGACGAGTGCGTCTCGGTCCGGGTCCCGGTGGCGACGTTCATTCCCTCGCTCAACCTGAAGCGCGTGCTCAAGCGGGCTGTCTCCCTGCGCCTGGAGGTCGGAGAGCCGGTGGTCGACCACGTGCGCCTCGCCTTGTACCGGCGCTGGCACGAGAGCCGGGAGGAGGAGCGCGGCTGGAAGCCGGACCGGATCGGCATCGAGTCGTACGCGATGCAGTTCTGCTTCCCCCATACCGCTGCACGCGAGTTCTCCTACTGGGACGGTGACGAGCTGGTCGGGGTCGGCATCGCCGACGAGACGCACCGGGCGCTCTCCGCCGTCTACTGCTACTACGATCCGGAACGTTCCAACCTCTCGCTGGGCACGCTGAACATCCTCCGCGCCCTGGAGTACGCGCGCCACCGCTGCCTCGCCTACGTCTATCTCGGCTATCGCGTGGAAGACTGCCCTTCGCTCCGGTACAAGGGCCGGTTCCAACCACAAGAAAGGCTGCGCGGCCGGATCGAGGCGGGCCAGCCCGCGCGCTGGGAGCCCGCTTGAAGCTGCACCAGGAGACTGTCCACGTCGAGGGCCGGGGTCAGGGTCTCCACGACGTCACCGAGATGGTCCGCCGTGTGGTGACTGCGTCCGGCGTGCGCACCGGACTCTGCAACGTCTGCGTGCAGCACACCAGCGCCTCGCTGGTCGTGCAAGAGAACGCGGACCCGGCGGTCCGCCGCGACCTGCAGCGCTTCCTCGCCCGCGTGGCGCCCGAGGACGCCGACTACGAGCACGATACGGAAGGTCCGGACGACATGCCCTCGCACATCCGCGCCGCGCTCACCAGGACCGCCGAGACGCTGCCGGTGAGTGGAGGAGACCTCGCGCTCGGGACGTGGCAGGGGATCCATCTCTGGGAACACCGGCGGGAGATGCAGCGGCGGAATCTGGTGGTGACGGTCTGGGGGCAGTGACGCTTCGCGCGAACCCCTAGCCCCGACCCCGCACCCGAACCCGACCCACGAAGCGCCGAAAGGCGCGAGTCCCAAACCCGAAGCCGTTTGTATGGTGCGGCGGCCTTTGTGGCCTATTCTAACCCACGAATGAAGTTCAACCGCCGCATGGGCCGCTACCTGGAGGACCTCCGCAGCCGTGAGGTCCAGGCCGTGGTTCCGCCGCGCGTCGTCGACGTGGACATCGTCGAGGCGGGCGGATGCTTCCTCTTGCGCGGCTTCGTGAACAAGCCGCACCTGAGCCCAAAGGACTTTCCCAATCAGACCGGCCTGGAGTGCAGCGCAAACCGCCTGCGGATGGAGTCGATGCTCGAGACGCGCATGGTGCGCTCCTGCCCGCTGCTGCTGCTCACCGCTGGCCTGCTCACCGCGCGCGCGATGTCCGCGGCGCTCTCGCGTCATCCGGGACGGTTCAACGTGATCCTCTCCTACGACGGGGAGAGTTGTGCGGTACGTTTCCACAAGATCCGGGCCCGGCAGCGCTGGCTGGCGGAGGACCTGGAAGAGTACGTGGACGAGGGCGTGATGGTGTTCGAGGCGGGCTCTGAGCTGCCGCTTCCGGCCCTTCTCTCGTCCTAGCCGAATCCCAACTCCTGGATTTTAGTGGGTTGTCGCGCCGCGTCGAACGGGCCCGAGCCCGGTGGGCGGGAGTGCGTGCGCCGGGCCCGTTGACCCACGTACGAGCCGTCCAGTATTCCTTTGCTCACTTTTCAGCAGACTCCAATTTCCACGCGCCCCCCCGCTCTTTCCGAGTTTCGACAGCCCCGGAGTTTTCGATGCCCAGTAAACCTTGGCTATGGGCCGCACTGCTCGTCGTCCCTCTGCCGGCCTTCCTGGTCTCACCCCGGGTCGCGAATGCCTTCCGGACCTGGGAAGCGACGCAGCGACAGGCCACGCTCCTCTCCGCGAAGAACGCGCTCAAGGCGGGCGCTGACGGCTTGCCCGAGCTCTCCGCCTTGCTCAGCGAAGCCGCGGACGAGAGCGGGCAGAACGAGGCCGACGATGCGCAGATCCGCGGGCTCGCGCTGGCGGCGGAGATCGGTCCCCGCACGCCGGACGCGCAGAAGTACCTCCTCAACATCGCGGCGCAGGAGCGGCGGCGCTGGAATGATCCGATGGTGGTCGCGCAGGCCGCCGCGGCGGGCGCGACGACGCCCGGCACCCGGACCTGGGCGAACCTTGGTCCGCTCGCGGCGCGCAACGAGTTCAACGGCAGCTACTACAAGGCGCTGGACTCGGGGCGGCCGACGGCGATCGCCGTCCATCCCGGCGATCCCAACTTCGTCTTCCTCGGCACCTCGGGCGGGGGCATCTGGGCCGCGGATCTCAGCACCAACTACCCGTTCTGGACGCCGATCACCGACAACCTGGGCGCCCTGGCCATCGGCGCGATCGCGATCGATTCCCACTTCAACGCCGGAACCGGCCAGGTGACCGTGTGGGTCGGCCTGGGCGACGCCTTCGATCAGCAGTCGGGCGTGATCGTGAAGGGCACCTATACGCCCGGCGACCTCTCGGGGATCTGGGACTCGCCGATCCAGCTCGGTTCCCCCGCGCATCCCGCGGACGACTTCCCGACGGCTCCTCTCAACATCCGCGAGATCAAGCTCGATCCCAACGACGCGATGCGCATCCTCGTCGCCACCGACGACGGCTTCTACATGTCCACCGACGCCGGCTCGAGCTTCCAGCTCGTCGATCTCCCCAACGAGCCTGCGATCGGCACCACCACTCCGCGCAGCGGCAAGACCCGCGAGGCCACCTGGCAGATCGCGTTCGTCGGCACGGGCGCCGACGGCAAGTCGCAGTGGGTGGTCAGCGGCGTCTACGCCTGCCCCACGCTTCCCGGAGCGACCGTTGGAACCCGGCCGCCCTCCCCGTCGTCGGAAGCGAGGTCGGCGGGCCTGACTGGCTCGCTGGCGTGCGCCGGCGATCCGAACCCGGCCGACTACAACAAGGGCGACTTCTGGAAGAGCGTGGACGGCGGGTCGACCTGGGTGTCGATCAGGACCGCGGGCGGCCTCCCCGCCAACGTGACCGGCAGCAACCTCACCGACGTGGGACGCATCGCTTTCGGGGCGGGCGCGACCGGCGATCCGGCGCACACAGTCCTCTACGCGCAGGGAGGCTCGGCGCAGGAGACCAGCATCGCGGCACCGGCGTTTACCGCATCGGTCGCGGCGTATCTCAAGAGCGTCGACGGCGGCTCGACCTGGACGCGCATCGGCACCGGCCTGACGCTGACCACTCCGCCCACCACTCCGACCACGGTCAAGAACCCCACCACCCTCGCCAGCGAAGCGCAGGCCGGTTGCCGCACCATGAACCTGGCCCACGTCCAGAGCTTCTACAACCTGGCGGTGGCGGTCGATCCGGGCGACTCCAACCGCGCCATCTTCGGCGGCGACCTCTGCAGCGCCATCACCGTGGATGGCGGCGCGACCTACTCGCTGTCCTCGCACTGGCTGCCGCAGGGCGGGATCGGATTCACCAACTTCGGTTTCCTCCCCTATGTCCACGCCGACTGGCACACCGCGCTGGCGCTGCGGATCGGCGGGCAGCCGGTCCTGATGGCGGGCACCGACGGCGGCCTCTTCGTCACCCGCAACATCTGGGACGTGCCCACGCCGGAGCTCGGCTCGTGGAGCCAGCCAGACTTCGGCCTCGCCACGCACCTGTTCTATGGAATCGGCACGGGCGATCCGACGCTGGGCAACCCGAACGTGGTGTTCGGTGGACTCCAGGACAACGGCACACGCTGGCGGCTGATCGAGGACGAGAATTTCATCGCCGACTTCAACCCGGGCATCTGGGACCAGATCCTCGGAGGTGACGGGCTGGCCTCGGCCGCCGTCTCGGACACCAAGGGCCAGAACGCGGTCTACTGGATCTCGGTCAACGGCACACGGCGGTTCTGCGTGCCGCGGATGTGGGACTGCAGCCAGGCCACCCGCATCCAGAACGGGGTGGAGATCGCCAATTGGCGCAACCCCGGCGCGTTCGCGTCCGATCCGTTCCTGATCCGGTACGACACGGTCGATGACGACAGCGCGGCCGTGGCCTCGGCCTCGAACGCCACCGCCGCCCTCTGGACCATCAACCCGGTCTCGCTGCTCGCCAGCGTACGGGTCGTCGTTCCCACCAACGGCGTCGTGGTGGACGGAACGGTCCGCACCATCCGCGGCATGGGCCTGCGCGTCTCGCCGTACCGCTACACCATCGACGGCGTACCGAACACGCGCATCTACGGCGGCGTCACCACCAGCAGCACCACCTCGATGGGCTCGTTCCTGGTCGTGGACAAGCCGGGGGCTGCCACCGGCGCGGTGGTGACCAGCGCCGTGCACAGCGTCCGGTTCCCGAACGTGACCGGGCTGGGCACCGGGACCATCTGGATCGGGAACGGCAGCGACTTCGCCGCTCCCCGGAATCCCGCCAGCCTGGGCGGAACCGACTCGAGGACCACCTGGTTGGTCTCCAGCAACGCGATGGTCTCGAATGCCGTGGGGTGCGCCGGCAACCCGGTCCCGGCGACGTGCGATCCGTCGGTGCTCATCCCGGCCTCAGTCGGCCACGTCTACAAGACCATCGACGCCGGCAATACCTGGCAGGCGTTCCACGGAGACGGCTCGGGCTTCGACCTGCCCAACGCGCCGGTCTACGCGATGCGCTACGATCCCACCGACCTCTCCGACCAGACCCTCTGGGTCGGAACCGAGATCGGCCTCTACCGGACCACCGACGGCGGCAAGACCTGGTCGCCGTACGGGAACGGCCTGCCGGCCGTCCGCGTCTGGGACATCCGCATCTCCGCCAACGGCAGCGTGCTGCGGATCGCCACCTACGGCCGCGGCGTCTGGGAGATCCATCCGAACAGCGAGCCGCCGGTCGCGAACGGCAACGGCGACTTCAACCGGACCGGCGTGATCGACTTCTTCAACATGGCCTCGCTGGCCGCGCGCATGGGCTCGACGCCCTCGGTCACCAACAACTTGATCTACGACTCGAGCGTCGATCTCGACGCCAATTCCGCCATCGACGACGCGGACCTGAACGCCCTCGTCGGCAAATTCGGGAGCACGCCATGAAGCGGCTCGCGCTGATCGCCGGGGTCCTGGCCGCTGCCTGCGGCTCGGAAACCTCTCGCAGGTCCACCACCACCTCGCGGAGCGGATCGTTCGAGATCACGCTCCCGGCCACGGTCAACGCCGGCGAGGAGGTCAGCGTCGGGCTGACCGCGCTGAACGCCGCCGGAACGGTGGACGCCGTCTACCACGGCACCGTGGTTCTCTCGTCGGACGACGCCGATGCCGTCCTTCCGTCGGCCATCACGTTCACGGCGGCCGACCAGGGCCGGAAGACGGTCGCCATCACCTTCCAGACCGCGGGCACGCACACGGTGTTTGCGAGCGACCGCGACGGCGACCGGGACGGCTTTGGCGACTTCGACGTGAAGTCCGGCAAGGCCGTCGCGTTCGACATCGACCTGCCCGCCACCACCGTGGCGGGGAACGTGCTGATCGGTCAGGTCAGCGCGCTGGACAAGAACGGCCGCGTGGTGAAGAGCTTCGACGGCAGGGTCCACTTCACCTCGACCGATCCCAACGCGACGCTGCCCGCGGACGTGCCGTTCACGTCTTCGGATCGGGGACAGCTGAACCTCGGGTTCCGGCTGGTCACCGCCGGGCTGCAGACGGTCACCGTGACCCAGGTTGGCGGGTCGGCCACCGGGCGCGAGAACCTGACCGTGAAGCCCGCCGGCGCGAGCCGCATCTCGCTGGATCTGGCCGCGAGCGTGACCGTCGACACCAACCTGCCGGTGGCGGTCACGGTCCGCGACGCGTTCGCGAACGTGGCGACGGGCTACACCGGGCGCGTGCACTTCGTCCTGACCGACGCGGCCGGCAGGGCGCCCGCCGACGTCACCTTCACGGCGGCGATGGCGGGCAGGGCGGACGTGATCGCGCAGTTCGGCACCGCGGGCGATCAATCCATCCTGGCGATGGATACGGCGAACCCGTCGATCGCCGGCAGCGCCGAGACCCTGGTCAATGCGGGGCGCGCGGCGACGTACAGCCTCTCCCGCCTGCCCAGCGCCGCGCTCGCCGGCGAGCCGCTGGCGCTGACCATCACCGCCGTCGACGCGCACGGCAACGTCGCCGCCGATTACGGCGGCTCCGCCAGCGTCACGTCGACCGATCACTCCGATCTTCTTCCTGCCACCGGCGGATTCGGCAACGGCGTCCGGAACGTGGCGCTCGCCTTCGTGAGCGCGGGCAACCATTTCGCCACCGTGAACGAGGTCGGGGGGATCATCCACGTCAACACCAGCTCGGTGAGCATCGTGGCGGCGGACGCGGTCGCGCTGCTCGTGAGCGGCGGCTCCGCGACCGCGGGCTCGCCGGCGGCGACCACCGTGACGGCGAAGGACACGTTCGGCAACACGGCCGCGTCCTACGCGGGGACGGTCAGCTTCTCCTCCAGCGACGCGACTGCGACGCTGCCCACGAGCTTCACCTTCACCTCGGCCGATGCGGGGCAGCGTACTTTCAGTCTCACCTTCCGGCAGGCCGGGTCGCAGACGTTGTCGGTCAGCGACGGCCGCGCGGCGGGCTCCGGCAGCTTCACCGTCTCGGCGGGAGCTGGCGCGGCTTGCAGCCTGCTCGACCTGCCGGGCACGGCGGGGGCTGGCGCCGAGGTGGGCTTCCTGGTGGTCGTGCGCGACGCCTTCGGCAACATAGCGAGCGGGTACACCGGGACGATCTCGATCAGCTCCACCGACGCGGCCGCCCAGATCGGGGCGCCGGGAGCGTACACGCCCACCGACGCCGGCTCGCGCGCGTTCGCGATCCAGCTCCGGACGGCGGGGCTCCAGACGGTCACTGCGCGTGACGCGACTGTCGCGTCGCTTTCGTGCGGCGCTTCCACCACCGTGGTCCCCGGCGCGACCGTGCTCGTGGTCATGTTCAACAACTCCGACGCGTGGGCCGGGTCGCCCTCCGATGCGACCGTCACCGCGCAGGACTCCTTCGCCAACCGGGTGCCGACCTACGCGGGAACGGTCGCGTTCACCAGCTCGGACGCGGCGGCGAACCGGCCGGCCAACGTGAGCTTCGGCGCGGCGGACGACGGCCAGAAAACGGTGAGCGTGACGTTCAACACCATCGGCGGTCAGACGCTCACGGCGACCGACACGGTGGTGCCGGCGACCACCGGGACGGGAACCACGAACGTCCACGGCCTCCTCTACACGAACCCGCCTTCGGGCGGCCGGCTGCGGCTGGTGGCGAACGCCTCGTCCAACTTCAGCGTCGTGCAGCTCGACCTGGTCTCGAACACCTCGCTGTTCCCGCTCACGCTGGGAACGAACGACACGGTCCGCAACGGCGTGTTCGCGGCAGGCATGAACCTGCCGCTCGACACCACCAAGGTGGGGCCCGACGCGACGCTGCTCAGGACCACGGTGCCGGCCACGGTGCCGGCGTCCACCGCGGTCCTGGCGCTCGGCAACGCTCCGCAGGCCGTGGGCGCGGCAATCAGCAACGGCGTGCTCTACAGCGGCATCAGCCAGAAGCGCGTCGACACCACGGCTGGGGCGGGTTCCAACAACCGGCGCGGCGACGTGGCCGTCCGCCCGTTCCCCGGCGCGGCGTCGTTCTACTACTCGGTGCGCCTGAAGCTTACCCCGGGGGCCGCTCCGGGGACCGTGTTCGACGGACAGGCGCTCGCGAGCAGCTTCCGGGCGGCGGTGCGGGATCGGTCGGGGACCGACGTGTTCGCCGGGCCGGACTTCGCGATCGGGAAGCTCGAAATCCGGTAGAGCCCGCAGGGGCCCGCGGTTTCGTTGCCTGCGGCCCCCGGGTGTGCGCATGTTCGGGGCATGGTACGCGACCAGGTCGCCGCCGACGAACGCTCCGGCGCCGCGCCCGCGGCCGAGCAGCCGGCCCAGAACGAGGAGCAGCGCCGCCCGGTGATCGGCGTGATCGGCGACGGACAGCCCGGCTCCGCGCGCGAGCGCCTGGCCGCCGAGGTCGGCGCCGAGCTCGCCAAGGCCGGCGTACACCTCGTCTGCGGAGGCCTCGGGGGCTGCATGGCCGGGGCATCCCGCGGTTACAAGGAGGCCAACGGCCCTGGCATCTGCCTCGGCATCCTCCCCGGCACCTCCCGCAAGGAAGCCAATCCGTGGGTCGACCTCGCCATTCCCACCGGGGTCAACTCGGCCCAGGGTGCCCTGGTCGCCATGGCGGTGGACGCCGCCATCGTCCTCGGAGGCGGAGGCGGAACCCTGAGCGAAGTCGGCCTGCTGCTCCGCGACGGCAAGCCCGTGGTGGCGCTCGACCGCACCGGCGGCGCAGCCGAGCTGGTCGGCGGCCGCGACCTGGGGAGGGTCAGCGTCCGCCTGGCCCAGGGAGCCCGCGAGGCAGTGCGGATGGTGCTCGATGCACTCCACGAACGGAACCCGCAGAAGGCGATCGATATCGAGAAGTAGCGGGCGGCCGGTCTTCCGCGCAGGGGCGCGCGCGCCTCGCGGCCGGTGGTTCAAGTTGAATCAGGATGGGTCTCGTTCTGGAACGAAAGGTCCCATTCTGCGCTCGCCCCGGGGCGAGCCCGCGCCTACTCGACCCCCACCGCATGCCGACGGGACCAGGCCGAGGCCGCCTCCGTCCCGAAGTACTCGGCGATCTTCGCCTCTACCTGGTCCTCTCCGAACAGGATCCTGCAGGCCTCGCGAAGCCCGGGCGCCGTGCGGATCTCCTCCTGCCGCACGACCAGCGCGATCTTCGAACGCCGCCGCAGGAAGTCCTCCAGCTTGACCACCATCTCCCGCCGCGCCGCTTCGTCCAGCTCGCAGCGGATGTACTCGCTGGTCTCGATGATCACCTGCGCCTGTCGGGGGTCGCGGCGGATCGCCTCCAGCAGCCCGATCGCTTCCCCGCCGTACCGCCGCCAGAGGCGGGTGGAGAGCTTCTCGCTCGAATGGGGCGAGGTGAGCGCGTCCAGGTTCATCAGCCGGGCCTGGTGGAAGTACTCCTCGCGGATGGGCGCCTCAGGCTCTCCGTACCAGCTTCGCCTCCCGTAAGGCAGCTCGACGCCCAGCCGGCGCGCCTCGGCGCAGATCTCCTCGCCGACGTTGAGGCAATCGGTGAGCTTCCCGCCGAAGATGGTGATGCGGCCGCGCGGCGCGTCGGTGTCGATGGCGTGCTTGCGCGAGAGCTGCGTCCAGTCGCGCGCGGTGCTCCCGTTGCCGGAGACGACCAGCGGCCGCACGCCGCAGCGCTCGGCGATGATGTCGCCCTCCGCCAGCGGCCGCGGCAGCCGCAGCCGCTTGTTGATGTTGTCGAGCACGAAGCGGCGGTCCTCGGGCGTGACCTCCACCTCGGGAGTCTCCACCCGGGTGTCGGTGGTCCCGATGCAGGTCTTGCCTCCCATCGGGATCACGAAGAAGAGGCGGCCGTCGTCGGCGAAGAAGGTGAGCACGCGGCGCCGCGGCGTGAGCCGATCCACCAGGATGTGGATGCCCTTCGAGAAGACGTGCCGGTGCGCGGTGGAGATCCCGTCGCGCGCGTTGACCTCGTCGGCGTACGGACCGCAGGCGTTGATCAGCAAGGTGGACGAGATGGTCAGCTCGCGGCCGGTGAGGACGTCCCGCGCCCGCGTCACCCAGCCGTCCTTCTCCCGGCTCGACCCCAGCGCCTCCACGTAGTTGGCTGCGATGCAGCCGTGGTCGAGCGCGGAGCGGATGAAGCCCCAGACGAAGCGCGCGTCGTTGTCGTGCAGGTACGCGTCCGAATACTCGAATCCGCCCTGCAGCCCCTCCGTCTCCACGATCGGCTCCTCGAACGCGATGTCGCGCGCCGACAGGAGCCTGGGCCTTCGCGTGAAGAACACCCCGATGGCCCAGTACAGCCAGGCCCCCAGCCAGAGCTTGAAGCGGTTGTGCCGGAACCTCCGCGCGACCGAGGTGAAGAAGCGGATCTCCTGCACCGTGCTTGGATACGCGCGCAGCAGCCGGTTGCGCGCGTGGCACAGCTTGCTCACCAGCTTGAACTCGTACGTCTCCAGATACTTGATGCCGCCCCACGCCAGGTTCGACGACTGCTGCGAGGTCAGCGAGGCGAAATCGCCGCAGTCGATCAGCGCCACCCGGACGCCACGAGCGGCCAACGCCGCCGCCGAGACGGCCCCGTTGATGCCGCCCCCGAGAACCAGCACGTCGAACCGCAGGGACCCCAGCTTCTCGACATTCGTGTCGCGCAGCGAAGGCGCGGGCTGGCTCATGCGGCCGACAATATACCGGACCTTCCCCCGGCGCGTGAGATTAGCGCCAATGCTGCTCAGTCAAGCGCACCGAGACGAACAGGTCTGCGTCGACGTCGACGTGGTCGTGAGCGTGGACGGCGACGGCGACGGCGACGTGGCCGTGGGCGGATCAGATCACCGA
>Ga0137394_10001158_pt1 | contig 19015 bp, 18 predicted proteins | sample czobulk116metaG_FD_108278 | JGI IMG/M metagenome (GOLD analysis project Ga0137394, IMG submission 108278) | Vadose zone soil microbial communities from Angelo Coast Range Reserve, California, USA - czobulk1.16 metaG | ecosystem: Environmental > Terrestrial > Soil > Vadose zone | place: USA...
GGTCGCGGCTGCGACGGTCGTGTCTGGCTATTTCCCGATGAAGAGCGAAATCAGCCCGATGCCGTTGCTGCGCAAGCTTGCCGCCTTGGGAGCCCAGCTCGCGCTCCCGGTGGTCGCCGGAAAGGGCAGGCCGCTGATCATGCGGGCCTGGCGCCTGGGCGAGCCGCTGGTCGCCGGCGTGTGGGGCATCCGCGAGCCCGGCCCCGAGGCTCCGGAGGTTGAGCCCGACATCCTGATCGTGCCGCTGCTCGCATTCGATCGCCACGGCCACCGTATCGGCTATGGCGCCGGCTACTACGACTTGACGATCGCGAAGCTGCGGGAGACGAAGCCCGTGGTCGCGGCCGGCATCGCCCTTGCGATCCAGGAAATCGCCGCCGTGCCCACCACCTCCAGCGACGTCCGCCTCGATCTCGTGCTAACCGAGCGTGAAGTGATCGACTGCGGCGGGATGCCGTGAAGCCCGGGCGTCTGCTCGCCGCGGTGGCCGTGCTGGGCGCGCTGGTCGGCTGCGCGATCCACGCACCGGGGCCCCCGCGCGCGCGCCATGTCGTCATCATCTCGATCGACGGTCTGCGTCCAGAGTTCTATCTCGACGATTCCTGGGCCGCGCCGGAGCTTCGCGCACTGCTCAAGGCCGGGAGCCATGCGCGCGCCGCGGAGGGCGTCTTTCCTACGATCACCTATCCCAATCACGCGACGATCGTCACGGGCGTGAGGCCGGCGCGCCATGGCGTGGTCTCGAATACGATTCCGACGCCGGCGGGCACGCGCGGGCGCTGGCACGAGGAAGTGACCGACCTCCGAGCCTCGCCGATCTGGGAGTGGGCGCGCGCCGCGGGGCTGACGACGGCGGCGGTCTCCTGGCCCGTCACCGCCGGCGCGCGGGTCGACCTGCTCGTGCCCGAGCGAGATTACTACGCCCAGAAGGCGCCCCTCGAGCGACTGCACGCCGACAGCACGCCCGGGATCTTCGACCGCCTGAGCGTGACGCCGAAGGCCGAGATGTTCAAGGACATCGTGCTGTGGGACACGTTCCTGACCGAGATGGCCACGGCGATGGTCCGGCAGGCGCGCCCGAATCTGCTGCTCGTGCATCTGGTCCAGACCGACTACTTCCAGCACCGCGTCGGCCGGGAGGGCGCCGAGGCGAAGGCGGCTCTGGCTCGCGTGGACGCGCACGTGGGCGCGATACGGCGCGCGCTGGCCGAGGCCGGCCTCGCCGATCGTTCGGTGATCATCGTCGCGGGCGATCACGGCTTCGAGGACGTGCGCCGGGGCGTGCATCCGAACGTGCTCCTCGCTCAGGCCGGACTGCGCGGCTGCCCGGAGCCGGGCGACGGCTGGCGGGCGATCGCGTACATCGCGGGCGGCTCGGCGGCGATTCTCGTCAATCCACGCGGCGACGCCGCGACGGCCGCTGCCGCCGAGAAGGCGCTCCGGGCAGACGCGAGTGACGCCTACACGATCGTGTCGCGCGTGGAGCTCGACGCGCTCGGCGCGCTGCCAAACGCCGCCTTCGCGATCGCGGCAGCGCCGGGGTTCGCGATGGGCTTCGGCTGCCGGGGCTCGCTACTCGTTCCGGGCTCGGGCGGGCAGCACGGCTACCTGCCGTCGCATCCGCGCATGCCGACGGGCTTCATCGCCGCCGGCGCCGACGTGAGGGCCGGCGTCGCCCTCGAGCGCGTCCGACTCGTGGACATCGCGCCGACAGCCGCCCGGCTTCTGGGCCTCGCGACGCCGAACGTGGAAGGGCGCGTGCTCGGCGAGATCCTCGAGTGACCGCGTGTTCTTAGCGGATCGTCTCTTCTCTCAGCGGATGATCGCGAGTGCGCTATGATCCACCTGGCCGCCTCGTGCGTTGCGCTCGCGATCCTCACAGTGCTGACCGGCTGTGCCACGACCCGCGAGGTGCTGCCGCTTCCGACGGGGACGTTGTGGGGCTACACGGCGCCATCGCAGACGAGCTCGGAGGAGCTCGTCATCACGTTCGATCGTGTGGAATGCAACATCGTGCGTGCCAGATACGTCAGGCAGGTCTCCGCACCGATCTATCTGGCCGAATGCCGGCAGCTCACGGTTGCCCCAGGCGACGGCTACTGGATCGTTCCCGCTGTGTCTATGAGCGGCTACCTGGGCGCGCAAACGCGGGAGGAGTGCGAGGCCATCGAGCGCCGCCAGTCGCGTGACGTAGGCCGATCGGATCGAGTTTGTCAGGCCGTGAGGGTCGAGTTCAGGTAGGTGCGCGGGAGGCGTTGACTCAAGGAGGATGCACAAACCGGCCTGTCCTCCCGCGCGGCCTGCGCCCGCGTCGCCGGCCGTCCCGGGAGGACGCGCAACGGGCTGTCGCTCGGGTCGATCGATTCGTGCACGTGGTCGGTTGGCCTTGGCGCACGATCCGCCAGGCGCTGCGAAAGATACGGCCGGGCGCCTAGTCGAAATCCTTTTGGCGCTGGGCAGTCCTCGGCTTGGTCCAGGTTGACCGTCTTCCGGCCGGCGTCTACAATCCTTGTTCTATGCAGCCGCCTACGCTGTCCGACGACGCCCTCAAGGTCCTGCGCGCGGTCCGCGACCGCGCGCTGGACGGCTACAATCTCATGTCGAAGACGGGCCTTGATCCCCAGAAGCTCTACCAGGCCATCAGCCAGTTGGTGGCCGAGGACCTCGTGAGCATCAGAGGTGATCTGAATCCCGACCTCATCGGGGACGTTTATCTGGTCGTGCCTCCCACAGCGTTCGGGTACGCCGACCTGCTACTGGGCCAGCTCCGATTCAAGCGTGCGCCGTAGTCATCGTTAACCCGCGATGACGGGGTTCGCGTCGCCTGACATCCCCGCCTATTTTTCCTACCTTCTGGTCCTGCTCGTCGGCACCTTCGTGGCGCGGGCGAACGTGAACCACCTTATGGCCGGCTTCGGCAACCGCTGGGCTTTTGCGGGGACTTGGTGGCTGTTCCTCGCCTACCTGGCGCTGCCGGTTGCCCTCTTCTGGTTCCTCGACTACACATCCGCCCTCCAGGACACGTCGCTCTTCGCGGCCCTGGTCGTAGCGATCGGCTACCGCCAGGTCTTCGCCGGCGGCGTGCAGGGTATCACCATGCCGGGACAGAGCTCGGCGCTCTGGCAGCCGTTCGAGGCCTGGGTGACTCGCACCAATGAGCGCATCCTCACCCGCCAGAAGCAGTACAAGGACCGCTTCGACGAGCGGGTGCGTGCGTCCCTCGCTGCCAATCCAAAGCGGCTGGGGGCGTTCGAGACGCTGACGCTCGAGCGGTCCAACGATCCGGCGGCTTTGACGCAAACCCTCGCGCCGCTCCGCACCGATCCGCCGCCGCCAGGGGCGCCGGCCAGGATCGTCAACGTCCTCTGGCGTGACCTTCGGACATCCGTGCCGGAGGACTACGGCTACCTCCTCTACCGCCGCGGCCTCGTCTCCTGGTGGCAGTACTGGCGCTGGCTTGAGGACGGCCGGTCGAAGCTGATATCGGCCGGCATCTTGGTGGCGCTGGTCGCCCTCGGCATCGCCGCCGCACTGTGGCTGACGTCGAGCAGCGCAGAGGGGGAGCACTGGAGGAACCCGCTTCTCAGGTACCATCAGTGGCGCTTTCTCAAGCTCAACGCCTCCGACCGCGATCGCTGGCGGAGCCGCGAGTACCTCGTTGCGGAGCTGCGGATGGTCTCGGCCGACGCCGCGCAGGCGGCGAAGCAGACCGCGGCCGTGCTACGACCCCTCATTAGGGAGCTGCGCTTCCGCCAGATCGCCCAGCGACAGGCCGACGAGGCGCTGCAGCTCGTCGTCGATTCCCATTCGCCGGTAGTGACCGCCGCCCATATGCCCGAGCTGATCGACTGCTTGAGGACCCAGAACGATACGGTGCGCCTTCAGATCCATCGGGCGCTCCTCGCGCTCCAGAGGGCAGAGTACGCGGGGACCGAACCGGACGCCACGCTTGTGAAGTGGGTGCCGGCTAAGGACGAGTCGACCGGCGATGTTGACGCGCGCGTCCGGCAATGGCAGCAATGGTGGAGCGGCGCCCAGCGAGGAACGCCGGGCAGGCCCACCACTTCCACACGCTGAGAGCGAAAGTGTTCAACTGGGGCGTCAAGACCACGACCAACGCCATGGGGATCTTCGAGCGGTGGCGACGACGGCGCCCGACACCATCCTTGGCCAGCGCCTCCAGCAGCAGACTCCGCACGACGTTGACGCGCAGTTGACGATCGGGGCCGCGGTGCACGCCACCGTTGGAGCCCGGCTGGTGGGATCTGCCCATATCGGCCCTCGATCCTCGGCCAGCCCTCGGGGTCCAGCGTGACGCGGTAGGGCCAGCCTGAGTGCGGAAGCCTCGGTGGCAGTCGGGTGTGGAATCGCTGAGGAGGACGACGAGCGTCTGCATGGCCGGCGTCGGGCGGGCCAGGACGACGAGCTCCGGGGGCCAGGCGGAGCCGGATGTACCTCGTGCGCAGCGACTGAAGGCGCCGGAGCGGCAGCGCGAAGGTGTTCGAGCGAGACGGTTCTACGGCAAAACGCGGCGATTCACGGCAACTCTCAGAACTCGCGTCGTAAGTACGCGGGAGATTTAATGGTGGAGGGTAAGGGATTCAATTCCCTGAGCCCCTCAGTGCAAATCGCGGCAAAACGTGGCAAGGCGCGCGCCAATACGCGCCATGTTTTTGATGCGCTGGCGCAATTCGGTAAGTTCCGCTTCCGGAACGTTCACACGAAACGGACGGATGGCATTGTCGGTCATGGTGGTCGAGGATTCCCAGAAGGCTACCACTACTCTTAGGATCTGGCCTCGGGGATCGGCGAGGATATTGTGCGGAGCCCGCGATACGAATCGCGCCGACGCCGGGCGCTATTTGAACCGGTAGGCGATCGACACGCCCATCATGTGGGCCGTGTAGTCCCTCTGAGTGTTCCCGAGCCAGATCGACGACACACCGGGGATGAAGGGATTCAGGTTGGTCCGCCAGTCGGACTGGTCGAACATCTCGAAGGCGTAGCCGAGCTTCGCGGCCCAGTTCTTGGCAAAGTAGTAGATGAGCGCGGTCTCGAGGTGGACAAGCGTGTCTTCGAAGGCCGGCCACCGCTGGACGGTCGCGGTGTTGTTCTGAGCCAGGCTCCCGCTGACCGGCGGCGTCGGATTGCTGTTGTCGACCCGCCCGACCGAGGTCGAGTAGTTCGCATCGAACCTCAGCTCGAGCACTTTCGGGATGAGCGCGGCCTTGGCGCCCGCGTAGACCGTGTGCACCGTGTCCGTGATGTCCGAGGCCCAGTCGAAATCGCCGACGTCGAGCGTCACCCCACCGCTGACCGGACGGCTGCGTGAGCGCATCTTCTGGAACAGCTGCTCGTAGGTGTAGCCGGCCGAGAAGGTGACGAGCTCGAGCGGTCTCCAGCTGAGGTCGATCCCGGCGACCCACCCGGTTTCCTGCTGCAGGCCCAGTCGCGAGTCGATGTAGTTGTCCGTGTGGTAACCCACGCTCGGCGTGGTGGTGAAGGAATTGCCCAACGTGAACTGGAGCTGCGCGTCAATCTTCTGGCGATCGCGGTCGGCCTCGTCGAACTTTCGCAGCAATACGCTTTGACCCGCCGCCGCGGCGCCGCCGGGATCCTCCACGACCGTGTGCTCGAGGTGATTGAAGGTGTCGTAAGAGCTGATTCTCCGGAACGAGGGCGTGTAGGTCAGACGCGCCAGCAGCCAGTCGGTCGGCGTCACGTCCAGCGCCGCTTTGGCGAAGTACTCGTTACTCACCGGCACCTCGCGGTGCTCGTTGCGGTCCCACCGCTCCCAGCCGATGCCCGTCGTGAGCGCGACGGACTCGAGTAGCCGCCAGCGGGCATCGACGTCGGCGTTCTGCTTCTGCCAGCCCCAGCGGCCGGCCCTCCGCGAGGGCTCGAGCGCGCTGTCGTCGACCACGACACCCGGGAAGGTGATCTGGCGGCTCAAGTCGGAGTAGTCGTAGAAGCGGTACCGCGCTCCGAACGTCACGATGTCGAAGGGCCGGCTCGTCGCGTTCAGGTACACGAGCCAGGTCTGCACGAGGCCGTTCAGGCTATGCGACGGCAGGGCAAGGTCCGGATTACCGGCGAGGGCCGGGTTGATCGTGTGCGGGAGGAACGAGTCGTTCTGGAGATGAAGACCCCAGGCGACGTTCGCGTTGATCCGCGTCCGCAGCGGCAGGTTCACGCCTCCGGCCAGGTTCAGCGAGTGCGCCACGTTGCTCGGCGGAAGCGAGCTTTGTCCCGTCGCGGGCCCGCCCGCCTCGCCCGCGCTGCAGGGCGCCCCGTTGCCGAAGCAGGGGTTGTCCGCTCTCATGCGGGTCAGATCGTTCTCGAAGACGGACAGGCCGTACGCGAATTGGAGCTGGTACCTGGGATCCGCGTACGTCGTACGGAACCGGAAATCGTGGATGGTGTGCTCGATCGGCTGGAGCACTTCGTAGAAGTTGGCGCCGGGGCTTCCGAAGGCCATGCCCATCGGCTTGTCGCCTTCCTTGCGGATCCGGGTGTACTCGGCGGTGAAATCGAGGTTCGGCGACACGGCGTAGGCGAAGCGCATCAGCGCCTTGTCCCAGCGGACACTGATCTCGTCGATGTCCGGAGCGGAGTTGTGCAGGGGCAGCGCAGGACGCGGGGTGGGGAGCACGAACACACCGCGCTGCGGCTCGGTCGCCAGGAGCCGGGCGTTCGTCGAAATGATGTGCGGCGTCTGGTCCCACAGGAAGTCGAACTGCCAGGTACCGAGGCGACCGACCGACAGATAGTAGTCCTGATCCGAGTAGCCCCACTTCGAGCCGCCGAACTCGCCGTAGAGGCTCTCGTCGGGGCGCAACAAGCGGAGATTGAGCCCGAAGAGAACGGGCCCGGGGCTGAGATCCCGATACTCCTCGAGCTTGGCGCGGGAGCTTTGCGGGGGGCGCTCGAGGTACCAGCGCCCGCCGAATTCCGCCTCGCCCTCGAGATTCCACCCGCCCAGCTGGGTCTGTGCCGAGGCCGCACCGATCGCGCCGACGAAGTGGAGCGCCAGAGCGATCAGCCAGATCGTGCTCCGTCGACTCATGAGCCCCCCTTCCCGGGTGAAGGCTTACCGGGTGAAGGCGAATCCAGACGGGTGATTCGAGCCGTGGATGACCGCGTGACAGCTCACGCACGCCCGGCCCATCACGAACTTGAGTGATCCGGTGTCACGCCCGTAAGGACTCGTCGGATGTCGCGTCTCGATGTGACACTGCTGGCACAGCCGCGGCTTGGCGACCTTCAGCATCGCCTCGTGGTTGGAGCCGTGCGGGTCGTGGCAGTTCGCGCAACTCTCGTTGACCGGCGCGTGCACCCACAGGAACGGCCCACGCTTCTCGGCGTGGCAGGTGTAGCAGGTATTGTTCAGCGAGACTTCCTTCAGCAAGGACGGCGTCGCCGTGCCGTGCGGGTTGTGGCACGAGGTGCACGTCATCTTTCCCTCGCGCAGCGGCATGTGCGAGGAGCGCATCTGCTGCGCCCGCTTCTGGAGGTGGCAGGTCCCGCAGGTCTCGATCTCGGTCGCCCGCGCCAGCTGAGAGCGCGGCGACACGTCTTCCATCACCTTGTGGCAGCCGGTGCAGCCGACGTCGCGCGTTTCGTGCGCGCTCCCCTTCCAGAAGAGATGGGGGCCCTTCGAGTGACACGTCGTGCACGCGGCGTTGCGCTGTTCGACGGGCGTCTTGTCGTTCTTCGCAAAGGTGATCAAGCCGCCGACGCCCTTGCCGCCGCCCGCCTCGACGTGCTTCTGGCCCGGTCCGTGGCAGTTCTCGCACGCCAGGCGCTCGGTGGTATTGCGCGGGCGCTTGAGGAAGAGGCGGCCCATCCGGGTCGTCTCGAACTTCGCGAAGGCCTCTTCGTGGCACCCCTTGCAGGTCTCCGCCCCGACATAGCCCGCCGGCAACGAGGCTTCGGAAGCTGGCTGCTCGGTGGGGGCGGGTTGCTGAGCGGGAGCCGGCCAGGGGCGGCCGAGCACGGCGGCGAGGAGCAACGCGGTCCCGATCACGACGGTCAGACCGACGATCACGGATCGGCTCATGCGGAACGTCTCCTCAAGACGCCGAATGGCGCGGCTACGGATCGAGGCGGAATGCTACTATGACGACCGGCTCCGGGCAATGGGTATTTGGTCCAGGCTTTGACGCGTCGGGAGGCCCCGACCGCTCGCGCTCGCGTATTCATTGTGATCCGTCATCGAGTCGAGTAGCATGCGCACGAAGCAGCGGCAGACCGATCGAGCTGGCGGTTTCACTATTCGAGGAGGTGGCCCATGCGCGTCGCGACTCGAGCAACCGTCGCAGCCGTCGTTCTTTCCCTCGTCCCCGTCTCCGGCGCCTGGGCGACCTCCGAGTTGCTCTCGGACGCCAAGAAAGCCGGAATGCCCGCCAAGAACTGCCAGTACTGCCACACCCAGGCCATGCCGAAGAAGGAAAGCTTCAAGCCGGACGATCTGAACGACCGCGGCAAATTCCTCCTGACGGACATGCAGACGCGCAATTTGAAGAAGGTCGACATCCAGAAGCTCAAGGACTTCCCTGGCGGCAAGGAACAGAAGTGACATTGATGTCCCTCGCATGGGCGGCCGGCGCGCCCGGCGAGGGAGTCATCCTGCCCGCAGGCTGGATCGGCACGACCGAGCAGTGGGCTCAGGGCCTCGGCATCGCCTTGGCCCTGCTGAACCTCGTGGTGCTCGCGCTCGCGTGGCGCCGCCTGCGTCGAGCGGACGACACGCGGCCCGCTCATGCGCTGCTCTTCATCGGCCTCCTGGTATTGCCGATCGTCGTGATTTTCTTCGGGTACAGCCAGGGCATGACGGGCATGGAAGCCGTCCGGGCGTGCGGCGGCTGCCACGCCATGACGACGCACGTCGCCGACCTCCAGGATCCCGCCAGCGAATCACTCGCCGCCGTCCATTTCAAGAATCGCTACATCCGCACGGATCAGTGCTACACGTGTCACAGCGACTACGGGCTCTTGGGGACATTCTCGGCGAAGATCGACGGGCTGCGGCACGTCGTCCACCACGTGGCCGGCAGCTACACGGTTCCGATCAAGATCGCTCATCCCTACTCGAACATTCGCTGCCTGACCTGCCACGCCGGGTCTCAAAAGTTCATGAAGTCTGACGGGCATCCGGCGGAGCTCCAGCCTCAGCTCGTCTTGGGCCAGGAATCGTGCCTGACCTGTCACGCGCCGGCGCACACGCCGAAGGAGGCGAAGCGGTGAGCTTGCTGCGCATGGCAATCGTCCTCGCGGCCATCGGCCTGGTCCTGTGCATCTGGCTGCTCGTGCAGGTCACGTGGTACAACTTCGTCGCCTTCATGCTGGTGGCGCAGCCGCTGCTCCTGGCGGCGCTCCTGATCTTCGTGGTCGTGGCAGCGCGAGATCTGAAGCGACGAGGCCTGCTGTAACCGGAACGGCGTCCTCGCGCGGGCTATTGCGAGAGCAGCTTCTCGAATGCTTGCGCGATGGCCGTCACCTGATCCGGTCGCACTCCCGACCCGGGCAGCGCCACCATGCGGCGGATCGTGGCGACTCGCTCGGGCTGAGTCTTGAGCGCCATCAGGTTGAGCGTCGCTTCGTCGTGGCAGCGCGCGCACCGGAGCACCAGGATGGCCGCGCCGATGCGCTCGAGCTCGCCTGACGCGATGTTGGCGCCGGGATGGGTCTGCATGCGCTCGACCGTGCTCCGGATCTCCGTCGGCTCTATCGACACGGTCACACCGAGCCGGCGCGCGCTGTGGCATTCCACACAGTTCTTCTGGAGGATCTGACGCACCTGCAGCGGCCGTAGCGCGGCGACGTCGCGCTTCGTGGCCAGGTCCGCAGGCAAGCCTGCGACACGCTGCCGAATCTCGCGCACCTGTGTGATCAGAGCGATCGTCAAGATGAGATTGATGAGGACCGCGAGCGCGATGACGATGCGATAGCCCGAGATCCGGCTCGGCGGCTCCGTCGTCATGTCAGGGGAGGCTCTTCGCGCCATGCCATGCGCCGGCCGGCGCCGCGGCTCTCGGCGGGCTTGCCGGCGTCGTCGGCAGCTCTTCGTGGATCGGCAAGATGCGCGACAGGACGCCGAACACGAACAGGGCTCCGGCGGCGATACCCAGCGTGATCCCGATCTCGCCCAGCGATGGCGTGTACGTCTCCCAGTGTCGGACGCGCAGGCCGAACACGGCCACGTTCAGCCGGTGGAGCAATACGCCCGCCACGATCAGGCCGCACGCCGTGCCTAGCCCGGCCCGGCTCGCGCGCACCTCCGGCATCATCAGGAGCACGAGGGGCAGCAGCAGGCCGAAGCCGATCTCGACCCAGAAGGACGCCGCGAACCATGTCCAGCTCAGCGCGGCGTCCACCCCTCCGCGGTAGACGAGATCGCCGATCTGAAAGACGAGCAGCAGTCCGACCAGCCAGGCCTCGATGCGCGCCAGACCGGCGAGCATGTCGAGGTTCGGTGTGAAGCCGAGCCACCGGGCGGCGGCGAGGTGCTCGAGGATGGCCATCGCCGGCCCCGCCATGATCGCCGAGAACAGAAAGATCAGCGGCAGCCGATCCGACCACCACAGGACGTTGATCTTGTGAGGGATGAGGGTCAGCAGCGTCCCCAGAGACGATTGGTGCAGGTGCGACAGGGTCACGCCCAGCAGCATGATGGGTATATAGATGACTCGCAGCGCCCCCAGCAGGCGTCCCCAGCCGAGCTGCTCCAGCGGCACCTGGGCGAACTCGAGGGCGAGCACGGTGAGGTAGAGGAACGCGCACCAGCCGACCTCGTAGAGCGCCGCGCTCGGCGCCCACGACACCAGGATCATCCAGACCTTCCAGGGCCGGCCCAGCTCCACCATGAGCATGACGATGGCGCTGATGTAGCAGAGGAGCCCCATCAGCACGGCGGGGCGCAAGAGCGCATGGTAGCGATGCCGGCCCAGCACCTCGACCAATCCCGTGATCGTGAACCCGACGCCGCCGAGGGCGATCATCGTCATGACCCCGAAGCCGACCCACAACCCCCACGGATAGGCATTGTTGATGTTGGCGACGCTGCCGATCCCGCCGGCGTATCTCACGACGGCCAGGACGACACCCACCGCCATGATCGCCAGCAGCACCAGGTCCCACCAGGTGAGCCGGACGCGCCAGTTCACATCGTATCCCCTTTCGATTCCGAGCGGCTCGAGCGGCGATGCATGATCCAGGTGAGCGCGCCGAACACCGCGTACAGCAGGGCGAAGAAGTGCGGGGTGACGCGCAGCCATCGGTGCGTCAGGTCAGGCATCGGCGTCTTCGGCAGGCCGGTGATGTAGCCGATCTGCTCGAACGGCACGGAAGACAGGTGCAGGACGCTGGTCCCGCCGACCTCGTCGAGACCGTAGATCTCCGGGATGTACGTGCCGGGGGCCGTGGCGATTCGCCGCTTGGCTTCGGCCACCATGTCGTCGCGGTCGCCGAAGCTGATGGCGCCGGTGGGGCACACGGTCGCGCAAGCCGGCTTGAGCCCCGCCTCGATGCGATCGGCGCAGAACGTGCACTTGTGGATCTTCGGATTCAAATTCTCGTAGTCGTACTTGGGAATCAGGAACGGACACGCTTGCATGCAGGCCCGGCAGCCGATGCACCGCGACTCGTTGAACACCACGGGCCCGAGCGCCGTCTTGGTCAGGGCTGTGGTCGGGCACGCCGAGGCGCAGGCCGGATGCTCGCAGTGCATGCAGAGCTGGCGGCCGAACACCCAGTCCGGCTGCGCGCCGGTGACGATCTCGTTGAAGGTGATGAGCGTGTAGTTGTTGGCGTCGAGATCGATCGGGTTCTGATACCCCGCGCCGGCGAAGAACTCCGTGTGGTCCGCGGGCCGGTTGTTCCACGACTTGCAGGCGATCATGCACGCCCGGCAGCCGATGCAGCGGGTGTTGTCCTGGATCATCGCCTTCGGCTTTGCCGACGGTGTCGTCATGTCGGACTCTTCTTTCTGAGGTTGCAGAGGAAGACCTTGGTCTCGGGTATCTGCGTGTTGGCGTCGCCCACGCTCGCGGTCAGATCGTTGGCGATGTCGCCCGGCACGATCCCCGCGTAGCCCCAGTGCCAGGGCAGGCCGATCTCGTCGATCAGGCGGCCGTCGACGAAGAACGGCTGAAAGCGCTCCGTGACGAGCGCGTAGACCTCGATGGAGCCCCGGGCGCTGCTCACGATCACCCGGTCGCCGCTCTTGATCCCTTCACGCGTGGCCAGCGCGGTGCCGATCTCGACGAAGGCGCTCGGCACCAGGCCCACCAGCCAGGGCATGTTGCGGCTCATGGCGCCGGTCTGCCAGTGCTCGGACACACGGAAGGTAGTGGCGACGATGGGGAAGACCTCGGCGGTCCCGTAGCGGTCGAACTCCGTGGACTGCCACACCTGCGCGCAGGGGCTCGACTGGACCTTCGACAGCGGGTTGCGGACCGGGCTCTCGACCGGCTCGTAGTGCTCGGGGAACGGCCCGTCGACCATCTCGGGCGCGTAGAGCTGCCCGACCCCGGAGGCGAGCATGATGAAGGGGTTCATCTCGCCCGGCGGCATCGCGCCATCGGGGACATCGCCTTCCCACGCCTTCTTCTCGGCGTTCCAGCGGATGACCCATTTGCGGGGGTTGAACGGCTCGCCTTTCCGGTTGACGGAGGCGCGATTGTACAGAATACGGCGGTTCATCGGCCATACCCACGCCCACTTCGGATAGAGCCCGATGCCGTTGACGGCGTCGGTAGCATCGCGCCGGGCCGCCAGATTGCCTTCCTCTGTATAGCCGCCGCAGTAGATCCAGTTCCCCGACATGGTGCTGCCGTCGTCTCGGAGCTGGGCGAAGCCCGGCACCTGCTTGCCCGCGGCGACGGGCGTACCGTCCGGCTGGGTGACGTCCGCGAGATAACGTCCGTTCAGCTCCCGCGCGACCTTGTGCGGATCCGCCTCGTGTCCGTAGTCCCACGCGAGGTGACGGATCGGCTCCGGGAACACGCCGTCTTTCTCGTACCCACGCTTCACGGCCTTGGCCAGCCCGTCGATGATCTCGAGATCGGGGCGACAGGCGGCGATGGGCTTCACCGCTCGGGAGCGCCACTGCGCCCAGCGGCCGCTGTTGACGATGCTCCCCTCTTTCTCGACGGCCGAGGTCGCGGGCAACACGAACACCTCGGTCGGAATCTTCGCCGGGTCGACACCCGGCCGCTTCCAGAACCCCGCCGTCTCGTGCTCGAAGAGATCGACGACCACCATCCAGTCGAGCTTGTCCAGACCTGCCCGGATGAGACGCGCGTTGGCCCCGCCGACGGCTGGGTTCTGACCGACGCAGAACAGTCCCTTCACGTCGCCGGCGAGCATCGCGTGTGTGAGCGCCAGGAACGCGTAGCCCTGGCCCTGGAACCCCTGGCCCAGCTTGGGCAGATAGGCGAAGGCAAAGTCGTTGTCGGGGCGAGCGTGCTCGCCCCACCAGGCCTTCAGCAGGCTCACGACATACTTGGGCGTGTTCTGCAACCAGTTCACGCTCTGCGGATTGGCGGCGACAGGCGTTACGCGCTTGAGATATCTCGCCAGATCCGTGTCCGCTTCGACCGGCGTTCTGAGATAGCCCGGCAGGATGTCGTTGTTCAGTCCCTGATCGGTCGAGCCCTGCACGTTCGATTCGCCGCGCATGGCGTTGACGCCGCCGCCGGCCACCCCGATGTTGCCGAGCAGCAGCTGCAGAATTGCGTACGAGCGGACGTTCTGCGTGCCGTGGCTGTGCTGGGCCGTCCCCATGGCGTAGAGCCACGTGCCCGCCCGGTCCGGGGCAAAGGTCGAGGTGTAGAGGTCACACACACGCAGGTACGCTTCCTTCGGCGTGCCGGTGATGCGGCACACCGTGTCGACGTCGTAACGGGAGAAGTGCGCCTTCAAGAGCTGGAAGACGCAGCGCGGGTGCTTGAGCGTCGGGTCGCGCCGCGGCTGTCCCTGCCCATCGAGTGCCCAGACCCAGCGCGCGCGGTCGTAGCTCTTCTTCGCCGGATCGAAGCCGGCGAACAGTCCGTCGGCGAAGCCGTAGCCGTCGCCGACGATCCACGAGGCGTTGGTGTACTCGCGCACGTACTCCTGCTGGATGCGGTTGTTGTCGATGGCGTACTTGATCATGCCGCCGACGAAGGCGATGTCGGTACCCGAGCGCAGCTTCGCAAAGACGTCGGCGATCGAGCTCGTGCGGTTGAAGCGGGGATCGACGTGCAGGATGTAGGCGCCGCGCTCCTTGGTGCGCGTCAGCCAGTTCATCGAGATGGGGTGGTCCTCCGCCGGGTTGCCGCCCATGATCATGACGACGTCGGCGTTGATCATGTCGATCCAGTGGTTGGTCATCGCCCCTCTGCCGAACGAGGCCGCCAGTCCGGCGACCGTGGAGCTGTGTCAGAGACGGGCCTGGTGTTCGACGTACACCAGGCCCATGGCCCGCATGAGCTTCACCAGCAGATAGGCTTCTTCGTTGTCGAGCGCCGAGCCGCCCAGGCAGGCGATGGCCTCGGTACGATTGACCACTCGGCCGTCGATCGTCGTCTTGAACGTCTTGTCCCGCGTCTCCTTGACCCGCGCCGCGATGCGTTCCAGGGTCCAGTCCCACGTTTTCTCTTCCCAGGCCTTGCCGCCCGGGGCCCGGTAGAGGACTTTTTGCAGGCGCCGCGGGTTGTTCACCACCTGGATGCCGGCGGCGCCCTTGCTGCACAGGGTGCCCTCGCTGATCGGATGGGCCGGGTCGCCCTCGATGTTGATGACGGTGTCGTGCAGAGTGGAGACCACCTGGCCGCAGCCGACGCCGCAGAAGGGGCACACGGTGGTCGTCGCGGTCGCGCCCAGTGTCTTGAGCGGCGGCACCGCCGGACCGCACCCGGCTTGTGTGATTGCACCGACGGCCACCGTGCCCGTCATCAATCCACCGAGGAACTGGCGGCGCGTTGGCCGTTGGCTTTCGGCACCAGCAGCATTCGGCCTGTCTTGCAGCGGCGTGTTTTCGTCGCTCATATGAACCTCACTTCACCAGCGAACGCTGCCAAATCGTCGGCACGGCCGGTCGGCTCGCCAACGGGACTCTAGTCGGGTCATGACACTCACGACATGGGACCAAGGTCGCATAGACGCGGCGCCGCTGGCGGCCCACCTTCTTTCGACGTGACCGCAGGGCCGACCTTCGGGAAGTTGCTCTGCGGATACGACGACCCGCGCTGGCGTACCGCCAGTCTTCTTCTTGGGCTTTCGGCTTGGCTTCTTCCGTTTGGCGGGTTTCCGGGTTACATCCCCCGGAGCTTCTGTCGTCACCTCGGTCTCTGCCATGCCACATCTCCTGGCCGGACAGTCGCTAAGCCCAGGGTCGCCGACAGGTCATCGTAGCACCCCGTTTGCGCCGGCACTATAGGGGGGAAATCCGGCCCGCAAACCCTCCTGGTAGCCGGAGATCGGCACGCTAGCCGGGCTCACGCTGCGGCGCCAACCGGGTGCCGCGAGCCCGGATCTGGTCGCGCAGGCGACTTACCCGGGCCTTCACGGTCCCGACTGGCTGGCCTAGCCTTGACGCGATCTCGCGGTACGACCGTCCGTAGCCAAATATCTGGCGCAGAAAGTCCTGATCGCGAGCCGCGAGACCCGCCAAAGCGCAGTCGGCCTGCTCCCGAAGCTCCGCCAGACCCAGGGAATCGTGCCCCAGCTGTTCGCACTGTTGGTGGTGCGCGACCTGGTCGGCAAGCTCGGCCCGGTAGCGGTACTTCTTCGACCGATTCGCACTGAGCGCCCGGTATCGCCGCGCCATCGCCACGGCGTCGAAACTCACTCCGCTGCTACCGGCTAACTCCTCGAGCAGCTCGGTGAGCGCTGCATCCTGGGCGTTGGGCTGCTGGAGGCGTTCACTGTCCTGGCCCTCGGCCTTCGCGATCTCATCCTCCCAACCAGGGCTCTTGACCATACGCGCCCACTACGGGAAATTGAGCTGTAACTCGGCGAGAAATTTATTGGTGGAGGGTAAGGGATTCGCAGATTGCGCACTCAACTCTGACGCGACCTTAGCGCGCACGACTTGGTAAATCGTGGCAGGGAGGAATTTCGGTGGGAGGCGAGGGTCTGAGGCTCCCCGGCGCTCCAGCTTTCCCGCCTACCCCGGAACGCTCTACGGCAGCTAACCCACTCCAACAGCGACCATGTAACCCATGACTAGGGCTGCGACGACAGCAGTGGCGAGCCACGACAGAACGGTTAGGCGCAATGAATGAACAGAAATGAGTATGCGCTCAAAGCAAACCGTCTCCGCCAAACAAGGCCAAACAGTGCGCCGAGAAATGAGCTTGAGGCAAGTATCGGATACCAGTAGTCGATCGAAGGCGAAAGCAGGGGCGCGAAGAACGCCGGCCCAAACACATGAATCATCTCAACGAACCCCTCAATTGGGTCGGGCCGCCATCGAGCTACGAAAAGCGAAAGCGCTGTGTATAGCGGCACACACACGCCACCAATCAACACGCTCAGCGCGCCCAATTTGAATTGACTCGAGAGAGCAGCGTTCATAGATGGAGGATGGCTGGCGGGAATCTAGCAGACCCGAACTATTGACGGCATCCGCCAGCGTCCGGCCGCTCTGCGTCAAGGCGCCGGTGGACTGGCAGACACATCGTCCACCCATTTTCGTCAAACCCAAAAAGCAGAGGTCCGGAAGTATCTAAATTCACATGATCCTGCGACGGCCTCTCTCTTGCTTCGAGGCCTGTGGGGCTACATGAAGACACCTTCAGCTGCTCCGATTCGCTCGAACCTGAGGGGAGCCATGAATATCAACCATCGTCTGCCCGTCATCGGCACCATGCTGGCACTGCTGCTGATCCTGCTTCTACCTTGTACAGGCTCGACTCTGGCGCAAGCAGAGGCAGGGACCTGGAGCTCGGCTGGCAGCATGCACGACCCCAGGACGGGTCACACGGCGACCTTGCTCTCAAACGGGAAGCTGCTGATCGCCGGAGGCTGCGCAGGCGAGAACGGTAACAGCCGAGGTTTGGCGTCCGCCGAGCTGTACGACCCGGCCTCGGGGACCTGGACCCTCACCGGCAGCATGACCACCGCCCGGGTAGGTCCCACGGCAACCTTGCTTCCTGGCGGCGAGGTGCTCGTGGCTGGGGGCATTGATGTGGATCAACAGATCTTGTTGGCGTCCGCCGAGCTGTACAACCCGACGACGGGGAACTGGACTGTCACTGGCAGCATGAACATCGCTAGGCATTTGCATACGGCAACGTTGCTCCCCAGCGGGAAGATACTCGTCGTGGGTGGTTCCGGCCGCGACGCTTCCGCCGAGCTGTACGACCCGGCCACTGGGACCTGGACCCTCACCGGCAGCATGACGACTGCTCGGACCGAACACACGGCAACGCTGCTCGCCAGCGGAGAGGTCCTGGTTGTGGGCGGTTCCCGCTCCGGGGATTCGGCGGAACTTTACGACCCGGGGACAGGAACATGGGCTGTCACCGACGGCAACATCACCGCCCGGGCAGGCCATACGGCGACGTTGCTCTCCAGCGGCGAGGTGCTGGTGGCGGGGGGCCTGACTCTTTCTCGCGACGGCGCGGTGTCATCGGCAGAACTGTACGAACCGGCGAACGGTTGGCGCCTCACGGGCAGCATGGCCGACGCACGGTTTTACCACACGGCGACCTTACTCAGCAGCGGTGCGGTGCTGGTTGCAGGAGGCACGAACAACGCCGCGGATTTGGCGTCGGCCGAGTTGTACAATCCGGCCACCGGAACCTGGCAATCAACGACGCCGATGCAGTCCGTCCGGTGGCTCTACACGGCATCTTTGCTCCCTGATGGCCGAGTGCTGGTGACGGGAGGCATGGCACAAGGCGTCCCACTGGCGTCGGCCGAACTGTACACGGGTTGGGCCTCCTTGTTCCTTCATGGCTCCGGGAGTAATGCCAACCCCAATACGCTCTTCCTGGACGACATCGCGCCAACCGCTGCGACCGCCAAGTACAAGGACTCGGCGAGCGTGCACTTCGCCGGCGGAAACCCATGGGTGACGATCGGGACGTGGGCGGTCCAGCCCGTCCTCACTGCGGGGCTCCTGCCCACCTCGAGCGCTCTCCACGCGTGGGTTGGTCTGAAGAATAGCGACGACATTGGGACCAAGTTCGACCTGCGCGCCGAGTTGTCCAAGAACGGGATCCTGGTCGCCTCAGGAGCGGCTCGGTGCCTCACGGGCATCACGCGTAATGCCGCGCTGGCGAAAGAGGTCACGGTGCTCTTCGACCCCTTCCCATCTGTGGAGTTCAATGGAACGACGGACACCTTGAGCCTCAAGCTCCTTACCAGGATCGGGACGAATCCTGACGATACGAAATGCACCGGCCCGGGCGGTAGCCACAACAATGCGGCCGGGCTCCGCATTTACTTCGACGGCGTGAGCAATTCTTCACAGTTCGGCGCCGTGACGCCCTGACGGAGGCTCGCCCCGAGAGCATGGCCGGATTGCTCTTGGAGGCGAACAAAAACTCAAATGGGGAGCTGTTCTGGCCCCTGGCCTGTGTCTTGGAGGACAGGCCCCGCGCTTCACGTGTCCTGGAGCCGTAGAACGATTGCCGGGCAGGCTACGGCACGCTCCTATACGCTCCGGATTTGAAAAAGTGCGGCGCAACTAGCCGGGAAATGTAGTGGTGGAGGGTAAGGGATTCGTAGATTGCGCGGTCAATCTTCACGGCACGTTAGCGCGCATGACTTGCTAAATCGTGGTAATCCGTGTCATCCCGTGCCCGCTTTACGCTCCGGGTCCCCCGGGTTTTGGTCAGGAGGCGCGGGTCTGAGGCTCCTAACGATCCGGCTTTCCCAGCGTCCTCCATGCCCGGCCTTGTGTCATCCGATGGATCGCTCGACGGATCGACGGCATCTCAAGGAAGGGCGGAGAGGAGCAAGGCCATGTCCTACAGCATATCGACCTTACTGACTCGCAATCTCCACGACGTCTTCGGTGAAA
>Ga0137394_10001159_pt1 | contig 19014 bp, 22 predicted proteins | sample czobulk116metaG_FD_108278 | JGI IMG/M metagenome (GOLD analysis project Ga0137394, IMG submission 108278) | Vadose zone soil microbial communities from Angelo Coast Range Reserve, California, USA - czobulk1.16 metaG | ecosystem: Environmental > Terrestrial > Soil > Vadose zone | place: USA...
AACTTTTTTAACACATAAAGGGCATATAATCCCCAACCCCCTACCCCTCCCCCCCCCCCCCCCCCCTTCCTAGACCTACGCTCCATCACTTGTCATACCACTAATGTTGGTTTCTTTTTGGATTGGTACATCAACTGACGCAATCCTACGATGTATCTGCTGTATGTACACTGTACATTTAGCCACCGTGAATCGTAGGCGCGCTCAACCGCGCATTGTTTCACGATCATATGGACGTGATCTGAAAACGAACTATTTTTTGCGCCTCGTGCGCCGTCTGAAGAGTTATTGTCCAAACATGGTATACAGATGCAACAACCGAAAACGGGAACTCAATGGCGAGCTCAAGATGATGAACCTACGATTGGCTTTGGTGTTGCAGTTCTTTTTCACCTTAATCTTCACATTATGTTGTCATCAAGGACCTGTTTTTCAGTCGAACATTTCTTTTTGGCAATAACAGACGAAGTGAGTGCTTCACACTGGAAGCGGTAACCACTGCCAGTGTGAAGGATGCTGATCATGATGCTCGGTCAAGTTGCTGCTATTTCTGTTGCCGCCACGTCTGCGTGCTTTTTCGGCAATTTACAATCACGACATGCGGATTTTGTTACTTTACATGCATGCAATGCATGTATCAGTTGTCATCCATTAACATACGGTTGCCCCCCCTCCCAAGTCCCACCCATGGCGGCATCCCCGGCGACCCCCCACCGGCTGCTTCTTGTTCGTGAATCTCTCTCATTTTCAACTTCCGGAATCGACGCGGTCTTTGATTTTCATTGATTTCATTTCTTGTGACTGTGGATCACCGTACTCGTACGGTCGCATGCACGCCCTTTTCGATTGGACGCCCGGGCCCGGGCCCGCTGCGCCTTTTCCACTGCTTCGTAGGACTGAATGCTCTGAAGATCTGGATAGTCCCCCGCATGAAAGAAGTTACGGAGGATCCATCCGCCGCCACTTGCGAGAATGCCCTGTCAATCGAGCTGCTGGTACGTCTAAGAGAGCGAGAGCCTCCGAGTCCATCGGGGGGGTTTTTTTTCTCTTTCTGTTCAGGTTGGTTGGGTGGGTAGTAGGCTGGTGCCGCTCCAGATGATCGACGATTACTTGTACGTACAACGCTTGCGTCTTGTCTCTCCAGCTCTCGCTCTCCGACTGTGCGCGCCTGTCCCGCGTCCTCGCCAGACTCCTCGGGGCAGTGGGGATATGCTTACCGTGACTGTACAGACCCGAAGCAAAACATTTCCTTGCGGACAGCGGACCTCGATTGACGGCCAGACGGCGGCGCGGCCACTGCAGAGACGAGTTCAAAATTCGCCCCATCATCAGCCCCGTCCCCGTCCGAATCGCTCAGCGTTTTTTTTATTTTTTGATCCCAAATGACCCGGAAATACCAAATACGATCAGATTCCGTATCATAAGAGCAACCGTGACACCGTCGCGCCGATGCACCACTTGTCAGGAGGAAATACCTGACTCACTTGCGCATTGAAGGGTCGGGGCGTCCCAGATGCCGCGGCGTGTGGAAGGGGAAGATCATGGATGACAGTTCGTTAATGAAACGAACGTGGCGGGGCCATTTATTCAAGTCGTGGACCCCTGGACGCCGCATTTCCGCATTCCCCCATACGGTACAGTATATTGTACTTGTAAGCTCGTACATCGGTAAAAATTACCGAGAGTTTCACATCTGGATGAAAGCAATAACGATCAAAAGGGGCAAGGCAAAAACAAAGCAAAAAAACCCGTGCCAAAGATCGAGATGCGGATGCGACAACTTCATCCGAAGCGGGGTTCCTGTGCCGATATTATAAGGCTTCTACTTCTACTCATCGATGCACCCGCAGGAGTTGTGGGCGTGCCCGATCGTAGAGAAGAGATGCCGGGACCAGGGACGTACGGATATCTCGCCTGATATCCATGAATCGGTGACCCCAGTTTCAGAGAAGCTACTACACTACACTATAGTACACGCTACATTTTTATGCGACGATTACTGAGAGCTGAAACAATCCGACTTTGTGCACTGGATGACGAAGTCGCGAAGAGGATGACGGCGACGGTGGATCATAACGGATACTGTGAACAAAGGGACGACGGGTCATCCTCATTTGCGCGAAAAGGAGGCCGGGAGATTCAGCCGCTGCCGCTCCGTTTTCCCCCATACGCCAATTGCAATCGCCATAACGAGCTTCAAGTCTTCCACATCTCGTAACTAGCACGATAAACGCATGACTTGGGGAGCGGGAATACAGCTGGAGACCGTGACATACACGCAAAGGACAATCAACAGTCCAGCGGCGGCGGTCAACAACTTCCAGGGAATAAAACTAGTGAAGAGGTAGATGTTGAGCAATAAACTTGGATATTCAAGGATTGGGACGCATTAGAAGGGATGCTCACAACTTGAGAAAAAACGCAATCATCGGGAAAACTGATAGTGTTGCGGAGCTGAGCTGAGCTGAGTTGCAACTCTGGCTAACTCTGGTTAGGAACGAGTTGGCGGGACACCAGTCCGGTCGTATCCACCAATCAGCATCAGAGAGGATATATAAGTGCGGCCAATGGCGCGAAAAACCACTCAGATATGAAAAAGGGCACAGAGCTTTGTTGAGTTTGTACAGTACGTGGGGTTGCCAATCAGATTTTCTGATCAGCTGGAAGCACCTGAAGTACTGTATCTGAGGTTCTATTGTGTGCCGTGATGCCTGATGCTGTTATGCGGAGCCCCCTATCAAAAAACTATACGTGCTGTCACGGTGCTGTGCTCAGCTGTGGGTGGGCTGTGCGGCCCTGCCAAGTGCCCGGGGCCTGTGGTGCTACCAACGCATGTGACTGATGTGCGTTTCCTTGCGTCCTTGCTTGCAAAATTCATCGATATGGTGGATAACTTGTTGCGGTACAGTACGGAAACGCCCGCCACCTTTTACCTTCCCAAGCTCCGGCGGCCTCAGATGAGACCGATGAGCATAGGCCCTACTTTGTACTGTCAATACTTACTCCGAATAAAATTGGTCTCGTAAGTACCTCAGGCCTCATTGACTCAGTTATGGTGTAACATCGGCCGGGGCTCCTCAGCGTGCAGCGTGTCAATGGCATGGCACGCACGCGCACACACATGTACGACTATTGATAACACACAAACCTAAAAAAAGACGCCAGTTTCCAAACGAGCCTTCTTTTCTTGCGCTGCGTCACGGTAGTCCTTCATCCAACCTGCGTTGCTCACGTGCAGAGAGTTGTATTATAAGCCTGAGTAACTCGAAGGGGGTGTCGAAGTGAAAAGCTAGCGAGCTTGGAACGAATACTGTATTGTCCTTTACTGTGAACTCGTGGTGTGTGTGACAAGGACAAAAAAGCTACTGTACTGACAACACGCGATTTTTTTTTGAGCGCATCAGATCTTCTTGGGCTTGTTGAGAAGGACACAGCCCCGCTGCCCGCCGCCCATTCTAATTTCGGCTCGTTCCTCTTTCTTTTCGATCGGTTTCCACGATCCGTATCCCTGCAGGGCTTGGTATGAGCTTAATTTCTTTTTATACAGTATATTCGACCCCAAGTTCGACCCTGAGCGCCGCCGCGCGAGTTTCCCTCACGGCTGTCAATGGTCCCAACGGACACCACGCATAATACTGTACTGTACAGTAGTACTGATGGCTAGGGAATATGGGCGCGTAGCGTATATTCATTGTAGATTGTATTGGGGCCCAGTCTGTATGATAGATCGTCCCCAAAAATTCGTCGTAAATCGTCGATCCCGGGATACTGTCATTACGAGGTATACGATGATACCGGCATTATCATGATACCGTACTAACTTGAAGTCATACTGTAGTACGGGGTACCATCGCCCCTCCTCCCCCGTACGAGTAAAAGGCCAAGAGAAAGAATAACAAAAGCAAGAAAAGATGGGTTAGAATATGAAGAATCCAAAATCCACAAAAAATGTTTGTCGTCCAAAAAAAAGTCTGCGGGATGAATGTTTTTACAGTAAAAAAACGCACGGTTTTCGGTCATAGTCATTGTTCTACTGTTCGTTCCGTCTGGACCGTCCCCCTCACAAAAGATCAAGTTTGTCATCGCGTCATCTAAAATGTTCCTCTCGCCAAAATAAGAAAACAAAAAGTCCCAAGGGTTTGGTCCCTTAAACAAGGAAAAAAACCATGTCCATGCACGACAACGTACGTTCGTCATGATAAGGCAAGCGTCAAGGCGAGCGCAACAACCAGCGAGACAAGACCATCACATCTAGCCCAAACGCGTGCGGCGCCATTTTTCTTGGGGCTCGAGGATCCGCCATTGCCACTACCGCTATTGCTCGCCTGTTCATTGCGCGCGCTCGCGGGCAACACGCTCGCCGCAGACATCGGCTGCGGGCCGAGCTGTCCACTCCCAACGATGACGTACGTGCCGTTGCTGGGGATGCCTGCGATCGTCACGAACAGGAACGCGGGTCCGGGTGTGAACAAGTTCGGGGAGGGAGGCAGCTGCGCGGTGTGGATGGTGATCGTCCCGTCGTTTTGGACCGAGTACGTGCTGTTCAGCTGCATCGCCCGCTGGCCCAAGTTCATCGCGTGCGTCGTGAAGCCCTGGCGCATAAGCCACACCGTCGTGTTTCCTGCCGCGTCATTCGGGTTGCCCTGGTAGGACGAGGGGGGAATCGTGATGTCGAAGGGGTTGCCGCCATAGCTCAGTGTCTTTGGCACGTTTTGCGGCACGGGGCGTACCGAGGCGCTAAAGTAAGGAGGGTAAAAGTACTCGGCGGTGTACGTGGTGGGGTACACGACGGTCTGATTCACGTCCGGATTCGGGTTGGAGCCAGCGATCATGACGGAACCGTCTGGAAGCAATATGGCTGTCGAATGATACAGGCGAGGAATGCTCGAAGAGCTCAAACCGGTGGACGACCAGCGGCTACCTGCGGGCGCGTTCGGGTTATAGATCACCGGTTGAAGGACGGGACCTCTGGCGAGCGACAAGCCGTACGGCATTTGGCCCTGTGGGGTCGTCGACGTCTGGTAAGCATAGCCTGCAGTGCCGTATTGGGCACCATTGATAAGGAGCATCGTGCCATCAGGAAGCGCGATGAACTGCCCCATCGTGCGCCCAACTGGAAGGTTGTCGTCCTGAACGTAGGCGGGTGCTGATCCATCAGTAGGTTCAGGAGTCATCCGGTGACAGTCAGTAGAAGCCTCAACGGTCCACGTGTCGATGTGCGGATAACCATAATCACCCCAGGCATCGTCGCTCATGACCTGGCCACCACAGAAAAGAAGAGTCGGGTTATAGCCATTGAAGGGAGTCAGGGGCAACATGGTATTCGCCCCAGACGCAGGGTATACTCGAATAACCCGATTTGGCATGTCGGGAAGGTTCGTTTCAGTGTTGGCGTCATAGTCCCACAGAACTGTTAACAGTTAGTTGGACGGGATTAACACGGAGAGGGATCCGATCAACGTAACTGGTCGAGTAATTGGCCTGAACAAACATTTTCCCCGAGGGCATGAGGAAGGTCAGGGCGTACGAATTCAGCCCGCTTGTCTTTACCATGAACTGCATGACTTGAGGGGGGGTTGCCGTCGGGGGGAATAGTTCGTATGTTGGTTCAGCAAGACCGCCTTCGGTCGCTGGGTCGACGTTCGGGAGTAGACGGTTAATGTAACCGCCGGTGGTGAAACCACCAATCAATACGACCGTTCCATTGGCCAAGGATTCTGCGGCAGGATACCAGCGATGCTTGATCATCTGGAGACCATTTGGCTGGTCGTACCAATTACAAGGCGCTGAGCTGACGTCGCCGTCACATGCGGTAATCATACGGATAGCTCGCGTGCCATCGTAGTCATCATAATGTGGGTCAAACGCTATCGTTGAACCAGGATCGGAGTTATTGCCACCGGGACCGACAGCAGTGTTCCCACCAAAAACGGCAAAAGATGCATTGGGAAGATGCATGCCGGCAGCGCAGAAGGGGTTGGTCTGTACATCTATTGGTGTCGCGGTGCGCGTGTTGAGGTCCCTGTTTCCACATTTAGAGAAAGCGAAGAAACGGCGAGGAAGGAGAAATCACGCACCAAACTGATGCATACACAGAATGGTTATTGATCTGGGTAGGATTCCCCTCCACCTTATCGATAATGTAGACCTTATTGGAGCTACCAACAAACATCTGCAATAGATGATAGATCAGGGGGGGGGACATAATGATAACTGCAATAGGGGCGCACCATCATGGCACTGGCGAGAGTATCGCCGACGGTGACGAAAGAGCCAGCTTGCTGAGCCAAGGCGGGGGGGATGACCAGGAGGGCTTGGGCGAGCCATGAAAGCCGGAGGTGCATGAGAACGTGTCAGGTGGGGAAGATGGGGAACGTAAGGGGAAAGGGATGGAGGAGGGGCGAAGGGGAAGATAGAGGGAGAAAGTCCGTAACCGCAGAAAAAGAAGAGAAACTCGGGCGGACCGGACAGATGGAATGGAGGAGAGGGGCAAAAGGGGAAAAGAAGAGCGGGACGGAAAGGGGAAGGGAAACGTCAAGCGGAATCGCCGGGTCGAGAGAGGGGACGATATATAGGGAGGGTTGGTTCGAGAAAGAGAGGAAGGGAAGGGAAGGGAGGGAGAGATACACGCGCCCTGGTTGCAGTGTTGCTTTTGAAGGAAAAGGTAACGGAGGCATCTATGGGCGACATGATGGCGTTGAGCGCCAGGGCACGCGTGGGCGTACTGGCGACGAAGGCTGGGGTGGAGGACCCGGACCCGGCGCAACGGGAACCGGAAAGGGGAAACCCTAGAGCAAGCTCGTTTTAGCTCTGCGCGCGGTTCGGGGGCAGTGTGGCCTCGCACGCACCCCTACTGATTACTGTGCCCGGGCCCGTACGTGCCACGAGGGTTCCATGTGCGTCGTGCGCGTTGCTTGTTACAAAACCGGGCGCCAGTTGTTGTCTGGGGTGTGCCAGCCGAGAGTCCATCAATGAAAAATCGTGAAATATTGAGGCGGTAAAATCAGGGCAAGAAGCGGAGGACAGCGCACAACACATGATTGTTGACTCACGGCATCGCACGGCAGCAGAGATCGCCCGTTCCATTCATCACATCACGACTGTTGGCGATCCTTCCGTTTCTCACGGCCTCTTTCCCCTTTTACGGTCTTATTCAAACCACCTATCACGTGACCACAACGGCCTGGAAGCCTCACATTCGTACCCGCTGTACACCACGATCCGTCTTACCCTCATTCGGTCATTGCGGATTTCTCATGTCGCGCGTCAACAACTGGAGCGTAGGGACCAAGCGGGGCACAGGAATGGCCCAGGCATGTCTTTCCCATCTTTGAAATGTTCAGTTGATCATGACAAGGTACAGCACTTGGCATTTTCTCCATCAGCCAAGCCCGTAACGCATTTCCGACGAACATATTTCAGTCCCTGCACACGTCAAAGGAAAGGCTTGTATGGGGAAGTCACAGCCACGCTTCTATTCATTCATACCCATAAACTGAGCAGTAATTTACGTCTCCCCAACGCATGCGGCCATTACGCCCATCCGACGTATTTGCGCCCAAGTCAGCTTAGCTTAGCTTCCACGAATTATGTAGCCCTATCGTGTCATCCACTCCATCCACGTGGCCACTGGGCGTAGCTGGGTCCGACGACGTGCCGCCGCCTAGGTCATCATCCGCGCTCCTGACTGTGCTGCCCGTCACGTTCCCACCGCTTTTGCTTGGCGCCCCTATGCTCGCGTCAGTGCCTGCTGCGTGCCCTCTCACACCGCTGGAGGGAACGATCGCCGCCCCGACCGCGGCTGCCTTGGTCTTCATGTTGTCCGAGCGGGTGCTCTCCAGGTGGTCTAGGTACTCGCTGTCGACGCCTCCGGTGACGTATTCGCCCGAAAAGACGGAGCACTCGAACCGCTCAATCGCCGGATTCACCTGTCGTACGCTCGAGACCAAGTCCGGAAGTGTCTGGAAGATGACCAGGTCCGCGCCGATCGCCTCTGCCACTTCCTCCGTCGTCCGTCCGTGCGCGACGAGCTCCGCCCGCGAGGGCATGTCGATGCCATGCACGTTTGGGTATCGGATTGGAGGCGCGCACGAGGCCATGATCACCTTTTTCGCACCGACGTCTTTTGCCATCTGGATGATCTCTCGGGACGTGGTCCCCCGAACGATCGAGTCTTGTGACGAGAGAAAGAGAATCATCCATTGGTCGCATGGAAGAGTGTATATGAACTGTAGAGAGATCTCACCGTCGACGATTAGGACGTTTTTATCCACAAATTCAAGTGCCATCGCGTTCAACTTTTTTCGTACACTTTTTTTCCTGGAGGATGTTGTAGCATGAGGCGTTTGCCCGAAATTGAAAGCAAGTGATCATGCACCACGCACCGCATCTGTTGTTCTGGCATAATAAAGGTGCGCCCTACATATCGGTTCTTGACGATCCCTTCGCGATATGGCAATCCGAGTGCCTGCGCGAGGTTCAACGCGGCGACGCGAGACGTATCTGGCACTGGAATCACGACATCTACTGTGATCTGCTTTTCTGTGAGCACGCGCTGCACCTCCTGTGCCAGCGCATTACCCATCGCCATCCGGCTGCGGTACACGCTGATCCCGTCGATGACCGAGTCTGGCCTGGCAAAGTAGACAAACTCAAATATATCTGGCGCCAAGTTCGCGGCGGGCGCAACTTGTCGCCGCGACACGCGAGAGCGTGTCATAATTACCGCCTCGCCTCAAAACATAACAATAAATCAATATTGCCAGCCACAGATCGGATGCGCGAGCGGAGGTAAAGTTTCGGCGTACCTGGCCGCACATCCTCCCAATCTACGAAACCTGCAACATCCGCCACGGCACTCTCGCTTGCACATAGCCAGTCCTTGGCGCCACTTGGCGTGGCGCGGCAAGCCACACCGAGCGGTCGAATCCCGTTTGGGTCGCGGAACGCGATGATTCCAAAACCTGCCAGCATGGCGACGCACGCGTACGCTCCACGGGCCTGAGTCATGAGCCTGCGTATGGCAACGAAGATGTCTTCCTCATTTATGCGGAATTTTCCGGTGTCATTCAGATTGTCCGCAAAGATATTAAGGAGCAGCTCTGAATCCGACGACGTGTTGATATGTCGGTGCGCCACGGCATCCATGAACTGCAAGAGCTCGGAGGTGTTGATCAGGTTTCCGTTCTGTGTGGTTCGAGATGTCCGTCAATCCGAATTGGTATCGGGGATTGGGAGTCTGCGTTTAAGCTCACATGGGCAAACGTTATTCCATACGGGGAATTGACGTAGAATGGCTGGGCCTCCGCGTGGTGCGAGCTGCCAGCGGTTGGATAACGGACTGAAGTCGGTGTCATCACATGAGCAACTCGGACACGAAACGAGTGAGGTGGCATGAGTCTGGCTTTTAGATAATCGGTCGCCGGGCACCACATCACAAGGCTAAAACGCAAAATGATGCGAAGCGTCACAATGCGGTGAGCGCAGCGCGCGGGTGGCGTCCAAAATGAAAACACATTCCCACATCGAGCGAATCATGTTTGCCCGTACAAGGAAAGGGATGATGCACGACGCGAGAGTCGTGAAAATGGTGGGTGCTCACCGTGGCCGATCCCCATTCCACCAATCAACCGCGCTATCGCCTCCTGCGTGAACACGTCGCGGACCATGCCGTTTGCCTTGCACTGAAACAGCCGGCCTCGGGGCCCACCCGTGACGATCCCGCACGCGTCCTGCCCTCGGTGTTGCAGCAGCGACAGACCCTCGCATATCTCCGGCGCCGCATTGAGTGCGGGGTCATGCAGGAGAAGACCCAGTATCCCGCACATTGTGAGAAAGGGTTGTGGGTGGGAAGAGAAAAGTCGACTAGAGAAAGGTGAGAGGAGAAGAAGAAGTGATGATGATGATGGCCTTTCTTTTGTGAGACCGAGATTATAAATGGGAACGGTGAAATCAGTTTTCTGCTCTCAGGTCGAGTAGTGTGGTGGGGTAAGTGTACGAAAATTCTCTTCAGGTTCGCGATCCGCTTGGAAAATTACGGATCGCGGGGGTCTGTCCCCACTCATGGGGATACGATTTTACGCACGAATAAGGGCAACGCACGTGCGAAAATGAGCGGGTCACGTGGTATGCTCGCGTCCATTGTCACGTGTACAGAGTGATACATGTTATCGATATATCAGTGCATATGTTCGCATTCCATTGACAACCTTGCAGCTTCCATCCGACACCTCTTAAGCGCTTAAATAAAGAGAAGCGCTCCAGAGAGAAAACCCCACTGGCATGCTCCTCCCCCGCTCTTCTATATTCATCCCTGCTCTCCTCTCCTCGCTCTCGGCGCCGCCGCACTGCCTCGCCAGCGAGCAGCACGCGCACCACGAGTCGGCGTGGAACGGCTATACGCCCCCAGGATCAGACAAGCCCGCGCCCTTCACGCCCTACTACGTCCCCGACGGCGCAGTCAACTACGACTCTGCGTCCCCGCTCGTGCACTACAAAGGCAAATGGGCGGACATGTACTCGCCGCGGTTCGTCGGCGGCTCCGCCCGCAAGACGACAGAGCGTGGCGCGTCCTTCTCTCTCTATTTCACCGGCACGGGCGTCGAGTGGTTCGGCTGTATGGGCCCAAGACATGGCGTGGCTGAGGTCCACATAGACGGGAAGCTCACCGAACGCGTTGACGTGCGTGCAGCGCATATGCATTGCCAACAACGCATCTACTGGCTGTTTGGCCTCGCGAACGAGAAGCACACACTGGCCGTCGTACATGTGGAGGGCGAACACGAGAGGTACACGGAGATCGACGTTGACGCACTCGTCGTCTACAAGGGCGCGGGGCCGCCACAGCACGGCGCGCGGCGGCCGCCTCACGAGCGCGTAGAGGCGCACCCTGTACAGGCCGCCCAAATAGCGCCTCTCCCAGGCTGGGAACTCGTGCAGAAGGGCTCTACCGGAGTCGCTGCGATGCAGCTCGCGATCGTCTCCCCGTCGCACGCGATCATCACCGACAAAGTGGAGCACAACCCGCTCACGATTGATCGCCACCCGGCATGGGGCGCGCTCTACAACCTCGAGACGCACGCGCTCACCCCGCTGGACGTGAAGAGCAATTCGTTCTGTGCGGGAGGCGCGTTCGTCAGCAACGGCACGCTCGTCAGCGCCGGCGGGAACTACATCGACGGAGACAATGCAAACACGGCCTACTTTGGGCAGGCCAACGGACAGCAGGCGGTGCGGCTATTTGACCCGTGCGAGGCGGCCAACGCGGCAGGGTGCGATATATACGAAAACCAGGACCGGATCCGCCTCGCGAGCCCGCGCTGGTATGGCACCTTGGTGCGGGTCCAGGACGGGAGCGTGGCGATCATCGGGGGCTCCAAGCGTGGCGGATGGATGAACAACGCGACGACGAACAACCCCACGATCGAATTCTTCCCGCCGAAGAACCACCACGGCGCGAACGGCACGCCGCTGCGTCTCCAGTTCCTCGTCGACACGCTTAACTCGAATCTCTTTCCGATCGCGTTCCTCCTTCCCGATGGGCGGATCTTCATCGCCGCGAACCGCGACGCAATGATCTACGACTGGAAAAATAACGCGGAGGAGCGACTGCCTCGGATCCCCAACGGCGTGCGCGTCACGTACCCGATGGCCGGCACGGCGGTGTTGCTCCCGCTCGCGCCCGAGAACGACTACGCGGCCGAGATGCTCCTCTGCGGTGGCTCGACGCTGGACGACACCAAGCCGCCGCTGGAGTTCTCCGCCCGGGATCCGGCGTCCGATCAGTGCGTGCGGTTGCTGCTCACCCCCGATGGAATCAAGAAGGGCTGGCAGGTCGAGCGCATGCCGCAACCGCGCGTGATGCCGGACGCCGTGCTGCTCCCGACGGGCGACGTGCTGATCATCAACGGCGCGGGGAGCGGCATCTCTGGTTACAAAAACGTGCGCGACCAGGTCGGCATGTCGAACGCGGACAACCCTGTGCGCGCGGCGGTGCTCTACCAGCCCGCTGCGCCCCCCGGGAAGCGTTTCGTGCAGGGCCTGCCGAAGAGCGACATCCCCCGGATGTACCACTCGACCGCGACGCTGACGCCGAACGGAGACATCATGATCGCCGGGAGTAACCCAAACATCGACAGGAGCGAGGTCGCGTATGGCACCGAGTACCGTGTCGAGTGGCTGCGCCCGCCATATATAGGCAGGCAGCGGCCTGAGATTGTGGACGCACCTCGCATGGTCAATTTTGGGGAGAGGGTGAAAGTGCGCGTCAAGATTCCGGATGATCTGCATGGTAAACCGGTCAAAGGCGAGTTCTGTTTCTGCGGCCAAGGGCTGTTCTGCTGACGCAGGTTTCCAGTTCATGTGATGGACTTTGGGTTCGTGACACATGCGGTACATGCCAACTCACGCATCGTATACCTTGTGGCGAAACTCGAAGAGGATGGACATACGCTCAGTGTCACCGGACCACCGGACGGAAGCAAGTATCCACCTGGCCCGGGTTGGTTACTCGTTGTTGTAGGAGACGTGCCGAGCACCGGAATGAAGATCATGGTCGGCAATGGGGAGGGTCCACCGGTCGACCAAGGTGCCGTCGAAAAGTGAGAAACGAGCTTATTCATCCCCAAATTACGCGCGCTGATTACTCGTGCTGTGACACCCAGCTTGCTGGCGAGCACAAAGGAGGAATACGAAGGCCGCATTTACGGAGAGCAGAAGGCAAAGAGTCAACATCATCATCGTGAATGAGCTGAAAGAAACCCGATTCGTAAAGGAGCACGACCACCGTCGGTCATAGGATCGCGTGTAGAGATATGTTCTTGAAGCGACCCCACACTAAACTTGTTTCATTACCTACAATCTAAGATATGTTCAGTGTTGCAATGAGGGTAGTCAACTTCCAATGAGATCAAGGGCAATTCAATGTATGCGTGTCACTTTGATAGGAATACATCGTCCACAAAGCCTACAGAGCTCTCTGCTTCATGCGACTGGCGACCGTGCGCAAGCCAGCGTACACTTTTCCGGGAGGAGAGCCCAGAATCAAAGAGACGATTGCGTCGCGGGCAATCTTGATATTTTGGAAAGAACCGAGGATATGTATTTTCCTGTGCGAGATCAGTTGACGCGTGCTTGTCGTGGGCAACAGAAATACGTCTCCCTACGTACGTATCTGCGAGAATGATGCGAGTGCGGCTGGAGTTTTCTATGGTAAATTTGGTCTTGCCATCCTGACCAGCGATGCGACCTTGAAAAACAAAGGAGTCTCAGCTAATGTAAGCCCTCTCAGAGTCGGGGAGGGTACGTGCCGATGGCCCTGGACAGATGATCTCCATGGAGAGTCTTCACGTCCTTTATCTCAAACGAGTCGAGATAAAGGTCATCTAATCGGAGGAGAGCGATAGAGTCCTGCGAGAGAAGTCGTCCGTCAATCGTGGGATCGGATAAATTTACGGTACGGCATCAGCACCCACGTTAACGTCGAAACCAAGGGCGTACGCCTTGACGAAATCCGCCCCTTTCTGGAGCGCGCCAAGTTCCTTTGTGTGTTTTGACGTCTATTCTCATACATCAATGCGTGAGTTCTCCATAATGTTGGTGGGATGGACGCACGCGCATTTCTACACCCTTCCTCTGCACATTCATCCTGACTTGCAGACCGAGAATTTCAGTCAAGGGCCCAAAGATGTTTATCCAGTCCCTCTTCAAAGGCGACATGCGATGCGGTGGGATCGCCACTCGTCTCATCTCCGATCTTAACGTCTGCCCTGCAGACGCTGGCGCAGGTCCAAAGGATGGCGCCTCTGTTGTCGGGGGTGTGACGTCTGGGCCGCCCACATCGATCAATACCTCTTCGTCTGGGGAGTGTCCCGTCGGTTTATTGTCGGATTCAGGAGACACGTTGTTCATTTCATCATCCCGGTCGGGACCACCACCCGCGATACGAGGTGCTTTCTTTTTTGATAAGGTGCGACGGGTCTTACGGGGCGTTTTCGATGTGCTGGGGACTGATTGAACGACAACCATGGTGAGTGTGCTGAGAACAGATTCAGCGAGGAAAGAGAAATAAAAAATTAATTCGAGGACAAGCGCTCGGCATCGTCCGAATGTGTTCGCCGAAGTGGAGCGGAGCAGTTGGCCAATGAAGCCCAGCCTGCAAGTGCATGTCGTTGCGATCTTGTGCTTGATTTCACTTATCTACGCACGCGTTCGGTGCATTTACCGGACATCGGGGCAATTTCATGGCTGCTGATTCCCTTCCTGGCTTTACAAGAAATCTAAGTGACAGCCGTGCTGAAGGTACGTACTCCACTCCAATCAAATCTGTCCTCGTCTACGTTCCTGACTCTGATACAGCGCTACAGGCCCTGGTTAGTCCGCTTGCCCCTGGTCAAAATTCGAGCGCGAAAACCCCATCAAAAGAGGATGTCTCAAAACTATCAGATAAACTAAAGGAGCCCCTCGGCGATGTCGACCCGCCGCAAGAGGCTGTCCGGCGTAATGAGCGGAGAGAGGTATGTACCTATACTGGCGTAGATTGACATCGATCCCAGCGTGATGTAGCTCCTGAACGAAGAAGGTCTTCCAATAATCGAAATTACTGAGCAGATGGAAGGAGTTCCCGAAACTGCGCCTGGTGCGAGCTCGGGAACTGGTCTGGTAGAGGTCGCGGACGACACGGGCTTCGTGCCTATGTACCGACTGCCGCCCGCAGAGAGGGCGCGCAACAGGGCGCAGATGGGCCGCATTCTTGACATGCTCGAGGAGGAAGAACGAACCGAGGAGGAGCGCAACCGGGCGCGTGACAGGGGGCAGCGCCAGGAGGAACTCGAGCGGCGCAAAGCGAATGCCAAAGCCGAGCTCGAGCGGCTCAAGGCCGCGAAGGAGATACAAAAGAAGATGGGAAAGGCGCTCCTGAAAAACATGGCCGACGCTAGAGAAAAGGAGGAGGAGGAGAAGGCTCGCCAAGAGAAGGAGGATCTGGAAAGAGAGGAGGCGCGCAGGTCACGCAAGCCGAGGAAGAGCGTTTCGTGGGCTGAGCTACCGAAGCAAGATAAGTCGTCTGCACGCTCTGATGAGGACGCGACTGGACCGTTGGGCAAATCACCTATGCGGCCTAATGTTGTGGAGCGCTTCCCCGCACGCCCTGGTGCTTCTTCACCTCCACCTCCCGTCCCAATGGGTGATTCCGACGACGAATCAGACCCTCCCTCACCGGACCCATCAGACTCTGACCCAGGCGAAGGCGAGGGAATTAGCACGGACGGTTTCCCGTCACCACTCGCGGAACACGCCCTGAGTGAAGATAACGAAGACGAGGACGGGCACCTTTGCGACCAAGGTTCCGAGGATGGATTTGACATTGACGCCATGCAACACCAGCGTGAGATCGCTCTCGCCTACTTCGAGAAGCGCAACACCATCGGTGCCGACGCCGCTCGTGCGATGTCTGCGCACTCACATGACATAGGCGGTGAAGACGAATGGGACCGGGAGGCAAGTAGTCATTTCGATTTCCCCGCTTGGGCTTGACGTGTTAGCTAACCGAGTTGGTGCCTGAGCAGGACGTCCCCCTCGAGGCCACTCTAGCAGGGCCTCGACCGAAGCCCGCACAGTCCAAGTTCAGGTCCGAGCGGCTCGCACAAGCCTACGGCACGCGCGTGCCTTCTTCAGCACCGTCTACCTCCCTCGGGACATCCGTGCTCCCTAACTCTGCCAACGCGCTGCGCGGTGCCGTGCGCATGGGCCGGTTAGAACCCGATGGCCAGCTGGTTGGCAACAGCGACAGTGACGGCGAGGAGGAGGACAACGCTGCGCGTGCGCGCGAATTTGTCGGCGCGTTGAACCGCGGAGAAGTGACGAATGCGGGCGCCGCAGAAAACTCGGACGCCCTGATCAGGGCCCTCGAGGCCGCCTACGGCGCACCGCTGACGTCCAAGAAGCCTCCCCCTACCGCCGCCGCCACTTCCATCACCACAGAGCCCGGCCTCCCGGCCTCCGCACCAACGAAGTCCGCTCCGGGCTCCCAGAAAAGTTCCAGATTCAAGCTCGCACGCGCCGTCCCGCCGCCGACTCTCACCAGCGACAAGGGCCCGCGGGAGGGCGGCGCGTTGCCGACGAGCAAGCCGCCAACGAGGGCCACGGTTGTGGAGCGCAAACCTGCTCCTGCTCCCACTGCCACGCCCTTCAAGCCCAATGCCACTGACCCACCGATACCAGCTTCCGCGGACATGGGAGGCTCTCCGTCCGCATCGGCTCAACTGCCATCCATGATCGTGGACTCGCCATCTTTCGCGCCTCCGGGAGGAGACGCACCCATGATGGTCATCGAGTCCCCCTCCTTCTGCCCTCCGCCTTCGTCGGCACGGCTGACGTGCCCGCCTACTGTGCTGGCCACGGTACGCGAGTCGTCACCCGATACACATCAACCACAGCAGCAGCAGCAGCAGCGAGGACAGGCACTCGAGCCCGGGAAAAAGGTGTCCCGATTCAAAGCACAACGAGCCGAGTCCTAATAAAATGCCGTTCTGATAAGAGACATACGTCCTACTTGAGCCTTTCGGCTGTACGAAGCCCCCCCATCACGCTCGCCATTTTCCGAATCCAATGTCCATGATGACGTCCTCACGCTCGCAACTCTTCCACTACACGACATGACTAACCAGCATCCCACCCACGAGAGAAGAGAAAAGAAGACTTCCATTTCCATTTGCCCTCACGACATACCGTACTATGTATTTTTTCACCTGGCTGCGATGACTGCTTTTGCTAGTGTATCTAACAGAACACCAAAGAATGACTACATTGCACTGTACCCAGGGTGCGCGCATTATTATTGAGGTTAAGTTGTCCAGAAGTACGGTATAGGGCGGTGTTATGGACGAACACGGTTTTTCTGGAGCAGACGCATGGGTTGCAAGTAAATCGCGGCCAGCATGAAACGTCCCCAGCTGCCAGCGGCACGCTAACCTGTAAAGCCATCGCGATGCGCCTAGCGCGTATCCGTTGCTATTTACAATCATGTCCGACTCCTAGAGTCGAGGGTAAAGTATCCGACAACCCCTCGGGTCTTCCTGTAGACCCTTTCGGCTCGTGCTGGCCGAGGTATCAAAACCCATGGCCCAGCCGCATCTGGTGAATGTTAACAGAACGCTCTGCTGCCAGGCCTGCCAACGTGCGGTTGATGCTACGTCGAATTTGGGCGCGGATGCAGCAAGGTATGGGATCACGTCAACTTGAACGCCACATACTGCGTGAAATTGCACCTGGGCCGCGAGTGTGGTGGCTAGTCTGGGTCGCAGGAGTTCTGACGAGGCAGAGGTGAGTGAGTATGCGGCTGATGGCACTGCATAGGTTAGAGGCAAGGAATGACAACAGCACACCAATGGTTGTTATGCGGGGGCACCGACAGCTGCAACATCTTGACTCCGCGTGAAAAAAGTCGCATCTTTGGAGCCGTGGCAAGAATGGACTCCGAGTGGGGTAAGCGGTGTACGGCTTGAGGCAAGGGTAAGAACAGAGAGAACAGTCGCAACGAGTGTCGACCAGTGGTGTGATGCAAGGGGAGGTTGTTCATCTAATCCAGATGCGATACTGTGATGAGAAAATTCTGAGGGGGTTGGCATGTCTAAGGAATTACTTACATTCGGCTTCTGTTTCTACTTTCGCGCCGTTCCCTCTCGCGCCTTCTCTTGCGTGGTGGCAATCACTTGCTCGCCAGAGGACAAACGAGACAAACTATTTGCATTGACTTCTTCTTCTGATTGTGACGAAAAGATGTCTGCAACTGCGACGAGTGTCGTTCGGGATCTGACTGAGGGAACAGGGGCATGGTGGTGGACCGATCAGTCTGCACACGTTGGGGAACGAGAGTTGTTGTGGCTCCTTTCCGTAATAATATCTCGCTCTTGACCACGGGATGAGTACGATGGCGAGGGGCAGTGGCGGTGTGGCGTTGACGACGCAGGGTTCCTCGGTGAGCGTGAGGGATGAATCCAAAGGAATTGTGAGAGTAAGAGCAACAGGGGGGGCGACGAACGAGAAAAGTGATCACCGAAAGGCGTCCTGCGCAGCTGCGCTATCGCCGCTATGTCAGAGGAGATTGAGAATAAGCCACGAATGTTAGAGAGAAAGCCGATTTTGCGGAGAAAGATTCGAAGACGACTAAGAGCTCTCAGTCCTCATCTCTTGGCTGTATTGGTGTTGGAAGATGAAGCGAAACTTCTCTGCCTAGCGATTCACCTACTAGTACGAGAATTCAAGGTACTTCTCTTTGCCAGCTCAACTCAGGCATGTGCCAATCTATTTAAACCAATCTGATTACCTTGCGCCAGTGTCAAAACTAATCTATCAATGAGGCGGTGTCCTGGTCTCCGCCGCAACCCTCTGGCACAACCCACTTCCGTCCCCACATCATTTCCTCATAGCGAACTCACCTCCCCTCCCTGCCAAAGACCTCATTCCTTCGCAACTGGCGAGATGACCGACCAGTCAGGATCCCCTCGTATTCAAATACTCTTCGAGTCTGCCTTGCAAGCTTACGAGAAAAAAACCGGCGTCACTTTGGCTCAACATCCGCTCGCCCAACAGCTACAGGGTTCCCAATCTACCCAGGAAATCATTACCATCCTGCAAGGCCAAGTACAGGCATTCGATGAATTCCGACGTGATAAAATCATCAAGTCCATCAAGGCTACTGTATCCATCTTGAACCCACTTTCTGCTGCTGCCTCCTTGCCAGACGCCTTCGGCCTGGTACGTCCGGAGGCGCTGATGGCGTTATTTCACTTCTCTGACCACTTATTTGTAGACACCTGCGAAGGCAATTCAGGCTTGTCTCGCTATCCTACTTGATGTATGTGCTGCTCGCTAGTTCATACTCAGATATCCTTGTAACATCTAGACGAACCAGACGGCCAACGGTGTCATATCTAGTATCGACGCCCTCATCGACTTGCTCGAATCGATCGAACAATTCGTCAGCCGTCTCGATATATATACGCAGATCCCTCTTAC
>Ga0137394_10001160_pt1 | contig 19010 bp, 15 predicted proteins | sample czobulk116metaG_FD_108278 | JGI IMG/M metagenome (GOLD analysis project Ga0137394, IMG submission 108278) | Vadose zone soil microbial communities from Angelo Coast Range Reserve, California, USA - czobulk1.16 metaG | ecosystem: Environmental > Terrestrial > Soil > Vadose zone | place: USA...
CGAAAACTGCGGTCGTTGCGGTGGCAGAGCCTCAAGTTGAGACAACCATCACGCCACCAGAGGCACCGGCTCCCGAGCTTCAGGGCGCGCTCACCTGGCAGGAAAAGCGACTCATTCGCGAATACGTCGAAGGCTCAGCCATCGTTACACCGCGTGGCAGAACTGCCCACAAATTGCCTCCTGGATTGGCCGGAAGGGTCGACCCTGGCGTCCAATTGGAAGCCGGCTGGGAAAAGAAGCTCCTGCGGGGAGAGGTTTTAACTCAACCGGTGTTCTCGCAATGCAAATCATTACCGCGGGAAATTGCCGTCAGATTACCCTCCCCCCAGGCGGGCACGATTCTGCTGGCCCTCGAAGGCCGCATCATCCGGGTGGTTCAAAAGACGCGCCAAATCCTGGACGTCTACGACCTGACTCGCTGATCCCTGGATGAACCGCAGAATCGCCGGCGCGGACGTTTTGTCCGGGCGGCTCAACGTGAGAACGATGCGTGAGTGATTTTGCCTCGGCACCATCAATAACTCACTTGGAACTTGATTGCGTTGCAAGGCGGCATGCAGCAGTTCCGATTGTCTGATCAGCGACATCGTCTCCCGCTCCGCGTAAAGGATCAGGAATGGAGGGGCGCTCGGTGTCGCAAAGGAAATCGGCGAAGCGTCTCTCATCCAGTTATCGGTCAGATCCTCACAACGAAAACAGGTTTCGTAACGTGAGCGATTGCGGCCCAGTTCATAAGTCTCGTTGTCAGCCAAATCGTAGCCTGCGCCACTAATCGCAATAACGCCACTGAGGTTAGCGGGCGAGAGGCCAACTTGTGCCAGCCGCTTCGGATCGAGTGCAATGCGTGCAGCCAGATGGGCTCCGGCGGAATGACCGCCGATAAAAATTCGCGACGTATCCGCCCCGTACAGTCCGAGGTTCGCAGCTACCCACGCAGTGGCGTGCGCGACGTCGTCGACTTGCTCGCGCCAGGTAACTTTCGGCTGCAAGCGGTAGTTGATGACGGCCACGCCAATGCCTTGAGACGCGTAAAAGCGCCCGACGTTGCCATAGACATCCTCGCCTGCGACCCGGAAGCTCTTGTCGCCCGAGGCCAGACCGCCGCCGTGAACGAAAATGAGCATCGGCCATTGCGTTCCCTGGGGAAGAAAAAGATCCAGCCGATGCTTTCGATCGGTGGATCCCTCTCGATACGGAACATCGATAAAGACCTGACCCTTTTCCAGCGTGGCTGACTTATAAAGAACAGCCATGCCCGCCCGCCGGAGAGCCACATATGCGGACCACAGTATCCCCGGGCTCACAAGCACCAGGGACGCTAACAACCTTCGCCTGGCGTTTGCCGATTCCATAAACGACGCCCAAATTTGCCGTCCCGCCGCAGGCGGATACAATAAGGTAACCACCTGTCAGAATTAAGCGAAGTGGGCGTGAGATGGAGCTTAGGCGACGGGGCACACGTCGGTCAAGAAGCGCTTCGAACATCAGGAGACGTTTGGTTACTTAGGACGGCTCACGGACCGAAGCTTCAGGGACCGGACGGCATTATGGCTGCTTAACGGCTCCTGCCATGACGAGAGCCTGCTGCCAGTTAACCCGCCTGGGCTGGGTGATCGGGCTTTTTGCGCTTAGTCTCAACGGCTTATGCGCCGAAGAAACGCCGGTAACACAGAAGCAGTGGCTTGAACTGCAGCGGCAAAATGAGCTTCTCCAACAGCAGGTCCGAAAGCAGCAGCAGCTCATTGAGAGCCTCAGCCAGAAAGTTTCCAGCATCCAAAACGGAAGCCTCACTCGCGAGAATGAGCACGCTGAACGCAATCAGGAAACCGCACCAGCCAACAAAGCGGGTAGCTTTTGGGGCCTCGGAAAAGTCCATTTAACCGGCGAGGGTGGCCTGGCCTTGTTTCACTCGGAGTCGAAGGGCCCGGCTCCAAATGCCGAATTTCGTCTGGATGAAGCTCGGCTGTTTATCGAGGCGCCGATTTGGAAGGAAGTCTACCTCTTTAGTGAGTTGAATATCACCACTCGTGAAGATCCGGACTACCATGTCCAACTTGGCGAGCTTTACCTGGATTTCGAGAACCTCTCGCGGTTCTGGAATCGTGATAACCAACTCAATCTTCGCGTTGGCCGATTCTATATTCCCTTCGGCGAGGAATACCAGACGCGCTACGCGATCGCCAATCCACTCATTTCACATTCCATCAGCGACACTTGGGGCGTCGATGAAGGTGTGGAGATTTACGGCTGCATTTTCAAGGTTCAATACGCGCTCGCTGTCCAGAATGGCGGACACCCCTCGTGGGCCGATTACAACATCGACAAATCGATCGCCCTCCGGATTGGTTACGATCCCGCCAGGTGGCTGCACGTCAGCGCCAGCGCCATGCGCACTGGCGCCTTGAGCGTCACTGGCGATGGGTTCTCCGAACTTTGGTTTGGAAACGGATTTATTCGATCGTTGGGGCCGGCCGGAACCACAAAAACCTTTCAAGCCAATCTTCTCGAAGCGGATGTTAATGTGCATTGGTCCAAAGGATACCTCAAGGGCGCCGGCGGCTATTTGAAATACGATGACGACGGCACGCCCGATACTCAGCGAGAGGTTTACTACTACTACCTCGAAGGGCTGCAGCGCCTCATAGGAAACTTCTATGCCGCGGCCCGGTGGAGCCAGGTGCTCGCTTCCAAAGGTTTTCCCGTCGTCGGGGATGGATCCTGGATGGATTACTTTTACGGTACGCCGACGCAGGATCTATGGCGCCTGAGCCTCGGACTAGGCTATCGGTTTAGCCCCAATCTGCTCCTCAAGGCCGACTATACCTTCAACCAGGGCAAAGAATTGGGAGGAGAGAAACGCACGCATGAAAATATGGTGGCCGCAGAAGTGGCTTTTAAGTTCTGAGCATGAAAATCTTTGCGACGATCATTCTCTCACTGCTAGCCATTCTGCAGACCCATGCCGGAACTATTTTGGGCACCGTTCGCGCCCAGGGCAAGGAAGGCGCCGACCAGGACACGACCGGGGGTAAATACGACAGCCGAAAGTTCAAATTTATCGAGCGTATCAATTACGCCGAACTAAAGGACTTCGTGGTCTACATAGACCAGCCGCCTTCGGAAAAGCCGGCGCCTCCTTCCCACCCTGTTCAAGTCATCACAACCAAGCGAGTAACGCAAAAGGGGGCCATGTTTTCGCCCCGTCTGCTGCCAGTCGTGGTGGGCACCACCGTCGAGTGGCCCAACAAAGACGAAATCTTTCACAATGTCTTCTCCATCTCCGACGCCAAGCAATTCGATCTCGGCCTCTACAAAGACCCTGAGATTAAGCAGGTCGTGTTCGATAAGCCCGGTCGCGTGGACATCTTCTGTTCCATCCACAGCAGCATGAATTGCATCGTCTTGGTGCTGGAGACGCCGCACTTCTCCGCTACCGATGACAAAGGTCGCTACTCGATCACCAACGTCCCGCCGGGGAAATATCGTATGAAAGCCTGGCACGAACGGCTTCCCAGCCAGGTGAAAGAAGTCACCATACCCGAGACCGGCGACGTAAAGTTGGACTTCGTTCTCGGCATTACCAACCTGCCTAAGTACTAACGCCGATGGCACACGGTCCCCCAGGCTGGCGCTTCACCTTCCAGGCGAAAGTTCTAGTGCCGGTGTTGACCATTATGGTGCTCCTCGTCACGGGCACCCTGCTCATGGTCAATCGGCGCATCACCAAAGAATTCCAAACTGAAGCGGCCCAAAAACTGGCCGCTGCAGAAGGCGATTTTAAAAATCTTCAAAAGATGCGGTCCAGGAGTTTCTTGGACCGTTATGCCGGCGTTCCGAACGATTCACGCGTTAAAGCTGTGGCGCAAAAGGCCGATGCAGAAACCGCTCGCGTGATGTTGCACGATCTCCTGAACGAGAATAGAAGAGAGATCGCCTTCCTAACTGCCGAAAACGGTCAACGCGTCGCCACTGAGACGCGTGATCCTCATCTCAATTCGTCAATGTTCGAATTTGCAAGTTCCACCTCAATCGGTCGTGCACTGGAAGGCCAGTCCAACGTTGACACAATCATGGTAGGAGAAAGGCTTTTCGATGTGGTTTCCCTTCCTGTAACGGTAAATAAAATCATTGTCGGTGTTCTCACTTTTGGCGCCGAGATCGAACAATCCGTTGCCGAAGAGTTCAAAAAGGTGACTCACACCGAAGTCGTATTTCAGACCACCAATGGCATTGCCGTTTCCACTCTGGTCAAACCCGATCTACATCGACAGCTCCTCAATGCTTTCGCCCCACGCTCAAGAGGTTCTTCGCCTTCCACGGCTGACTCGCCCATCCAAGAACTCACTCTGGATAACGAGCATTTCCTCGGCTTGACGGGACATTTCACCGGCCTAACGGGCGAGACCACGTTGAGTTACGTGCTCCTCTTTTCCTATGAGCAACCGCTCAGTGCACTGCGCGCGACCCAGCATACCCTGGGACTCTTCAGTTTCCTTGGCATCATCGTCAGCACAGCTATCGTCTGGGCTCTCATCCGCAAGGTCACCCAACCACTGCGCGAATTGCGTGATAGCGCCGAGGCCGTCGGCCGGGGCGATTTCACGCAACGGGTGCAAGTCACATCCCACGATGAGTGCGGCGAACTGGCGGCCGTGTTCAACCGCATGACCGAGAATCTGAAAACGTCGCGCGAAGAGCTCGAAAAAACTGTCGAAACGCTCCGAACCACCCAGGCCCAACTGGTCCAGAGTGAAAAGCTCTCGGCCGTTGGTGAATTTGTCGCCGGTGTGACTCACGAATTGAACAACCCTCTGACCTCGGTTATCGGCTTCGCTGAGCTGCTCCAGCAATCCGATGTCAATGAGCGCCATCGCCGGTTTCTCGATCTGATCGTGACGAGCGCCCAGCGCTGCCACAAGATTGTCCAGGGTCTCCTTAGCTTCGCGCGACAGCACAAACCGGAGCGCAAAGCGGTCAAAGTCCATGAACTTGTCGAGGCCACGATCGGCATCCTTCAGTACCAGATGCGCACGAATAACATCCAGGTGCATGCAGATTTTGATCCACACCTACCCAAGGTCATGGCCGACCCTCACCAACTCCAGCAGGTGTTCCTGAATATCATCAACAATGCCCGCCAGGCCATCGAGGCGTTTCGTCCCAAAGGAACGATCACGATCACCACCGAAACATGCGAGAGCGGTGTTCGCCTGATTTTTCGGGACGACGGGCCGGGTATTGCGCCCGAGAATCTCAATAAGATCTTCAATCCATTCTTTACGACCAAGGAGGTGGGCAAAGGGACTGGGCTCGGGTTGAGCCTTACTTACGGCATCATCAAAGAACATGGAGGCTCGATCAGGGTTCAGAGCCAGCCAGGCGAGGGCGCGACGTTCATCATCGAATTGCCCTTGCCCAGCGGCAAAGACAACACCGGAACCACGTTCATAAAGCGCTCGGTGACCACAACGTTTGACGGCAGAGGCAAGAAAGTTTTGGTGATCGATGATGAAGAAGGAATTCTCAACCTCATCCGCGAAACGCTTACCGAGACCGGCTGCCAACTGGAGGTGGCCCGCGATGGCGAAGCTGCTTTGCAACGCTTGCGACAAACCCATTACGACCTCACCGTCTGTGACTGGAAAATGCCTGGCTTAAATGGCCAGCAGCTTTACGACGAAATTCGGGCTGCCGACCCCGCTGCCGCCTCCCGATTCATTTTCATGAGCGGGGACGTCATGAACGAGAAGATGCAAAAATTCCTCGAAGCGACCGGCAACACCTGCATCGCCAAACCCTTCTCCCTCGAAGAATTCCGCTCCGCCGCTGGCAAGGTGCTCAAGGCAGCATAGTAAACAAGAACACTTTTCTGCCGACTCCCCGCAATTCGGTGCGATTGATTCAGCAGCGGTTGTTTCGGTTCACCGCCTTTTCGCTCGCTTTGCTCGATCTCATAGAGCAGAGGATCGGAGAGAGGAGGCACATCTTGCACAAACAACTCTCGACCACGATCTCCTTGATTGGTATAAGGGCATACCCTTTGGTAATCATGTTGCGTTTGATTGTAGATTCGGCTGAGAACCTCCGCCCACTGCGGTCATGCGTTGCTCGAGTCTCGTTCGCCTTACTGGTGCTAATCGCCACGCTCTTACCCTGGCCCCTCGTCGCCGGCGCCGGCTATGACCAGTTGCACGCTTTCGGCTTTCCCGATGGGATGGGCGAGTTGCCACAGGCTGCGCCCATGAAAGGAAGTGATGGATTTTGGTACGGAACAGCCAGTGGTGGCGGGAAATTCTATGGTGGTGTGCTCTACCGCCTGAACAATGACGGAACCGGCTATCAGGTCATCCACCATTTCGGCGCCATTGCAGGAGACGCTACTTCTCCTTACCAGGGCGTCGTCGAAGCCAGCGATCACGTTTTGTATGGCGCCACTTACTGGGGCGGGAATAGCGACCGCGGCACAGTCTACAAAATAAACCGCGATGGGACCGGCTATCAAATCCTGCACCATTTTGGGCAGGGCAGTGATGGCCAAAATCCCAACGGGCGATTGATCGAAGTCCAGGATGGAACCCTTTACGGCGTCACTCTGCGAGGCGGCACTTTCGGCGTCGGCACCATCTACCGCTTGCGCAAAGATGGAGTTGGCTATCAGGTCTTCCGCAGCTTTGGAAATATCACCGCAGATGGACAATACCCACTCGACCGGCTGGTCCAGGGCACCGACCGTCTGCTTTACGGCGTCACTGGAGACGGTGGACCCGCACTGGCGGGCACCGTCTATCGCGTGGCGACAAATAACACCGGTTATACCATCCTGCATAATTTCTCAACGACCACCACCGATGGTTTTGCTCCTTACGCCGGTTTGATCGAAGGAGCCGATAAAGCTTTCTATGGAACCACGCGGCAGGGTGGCGCTGAGGGGCGAGGCACTGTTTTCAGGCTCACGGCCAACGGATCGAGCTTCACCGTTCTTCATTCTTTTTCGGTCCTCAACAATGACGGCGCCTTCAATCCCGAAGGCGGGTTGTTCCAGTCCACTGACGGCGTGCTTTTCGGAACCACCGGGGAAGGTGGAAGCTCCAACTCCGGAACCATCTTTCGCGTCAATACGAACGGTACTTCCTATACCGTCCTGCACAGCTTCGCTCCGGAGACCTATGATGGAAGAACAGCCGAATCGCCCTTCATCGAGCTCTCAAATGGCGTGCTGATGGGCGTGACGCGAATGGGCGGAAAATCCGATCGCGGCACCCTCTACAAGGTGAACAAAGATGGGAGCAATTACGCCGAGCTGCGCTCCTTCACACTCAATGGCGGCGACGGTCAATATGGCTTCGCGCACCCCATCGAAGGGACCGACGGATTCCTTTATGGCACCTGTGTCAACGGCGGCTGGTATGACTGTGGCGTGGTTTATAAGATGGCCAAAGACGGCGCCAATTACACCATCCTCCATCAGTTTGGCCGCTTCGCTACCGACGGTTGCTCCACCTGGGGCAACGTCATCGAAGGAAGCGATCACGCCCTCTATGGCACCGCGCGTCACGGCGGAACATTTGACGCTGGAATTCTGTTCAGGCTGAATCGCGACGGAACAGGATTCGCGATTGTCCGAAGCTTCACGACAAACCTAACCGAAGGCTCAGTGCCGATGAACAGTGTCATTCAGGGTAGTGACGGCAGGTTGTACGGCCGAACCCTTTCCGGCGGAGCTACTGATGGAAACACGATCTTCGGTGTGAACAAGGATGGCAGCAACTACCGCGTGCTGCACAGTTTTGGCCTCAAGCTCGGCGATAACCTGTTTCCTTACGCCCCACTGCTCGAGGGCAGTGACGGCGCGATTTATGGCACCACCGAAGGCGATGGCGCATTTGGGTCAGGGTCGGTGTTCAAGATTAACAAGGACGGTTCGGGCTTCGTATCACTGCACGATTTTGCCGCCAGCGGTACCGATGATCTCGCGCCCGAAGGAGGCGTCATGGAAGCGAGCAACGGCCGCCTTTACGGCGCCGGCCAGGGGGGTGGCAGTTTCGAGTGGGGCGCGCTTTTCAGCCTGAACAAGGACGGCTCCGACTATCGCATGCTTCACAGCTTTAACGCGGTCGGCACGGAAGGCTACTTGCCTATCGCGCGCCCTGTCGAAGGCCCCGGCGGAGTCTTGTTCGGCGGCACTTATTACGGCGGCAATTCCGATTCGGGCACCATTTACCAAATTGGCAAAGATGGGGGCGACTTCTCCTTCTTCTACCGGTTCATCGACGATGCAACTGACGGCTGGTATTCCTATTCCGAAATGATCCGCGCGAGTGATGGCGCACTCTATGGCAGTGCTTTCGGAGGCGGGCTTTATGGGTCCGGGACCATTTTCCGCATCAAACCGGTGGGACTCACCGCGCGCCGTTCTGCAAATGCGGTGAATGTGACCGTCAGCGGTTTTGTCGGCCAGCGCTATGGAATTGAAACCGTCCGCACGCTCACTTCAACCTGGACCGAGGTCGCGCGCGTCACGAATGTCACGGGCAGCGTTGATTACATCGATACCAACATTTCAAGCAACCGTTTCTATCGCGCGCGGCTCATCGTGCCCTGACCTGCTAAGCCGGCCCGCGCAGCCACCAGGCGATGACCTCGTCGCGGCCCTTGATTTGCAGCTCATGTTTTCCGTCGAATCGAAACTGTGAATGCAGCCGGTCATAGATCGACTCTGAGACCTGAATTTCCCCGGGTTCGCCCAGCGATTCCAAACGGCTGGCGACGTTCACGGTGTCGCCCCATACATCATACGCGAACTTTCTCCGCCCGATCACTCCCGCAATGACAGGACCGGTATGGATGCCGATGCGCAGATGCATCGATGTTTCGTACTGCGAATTGAACTTCGCCAGGTCCTCACGCAAGTCGAGCGCCAGGTTGGCCACAGCTCGCGCGTGGTCCGGTCGCGGCAGCGGAATTCCGGCCACTACCATGTAGGCGTCGCCAATCGTTTTGATCTTCTCCAATCCGTGCTTATCCGCCAGGGCGTCAAACCTCGAAAAAATCTCGTTCAGAAAATAAACCATCGTCTCGCAACCGATATGCGCAGCCAGTGTCGTAAAGCCGACCAGGTCCGCAAACATCACCGTCACCTCGGCGAACCTTTCCACAATGGTCACTTCGCCGTTTTTCATCCTCGCGGCGACCGGCTCGGGAAGGATGTTCAACAACAAACGATCCGAACGCTTTTGTTCCTCTTGAAGCTGATCAAAGAGCCCTTTGGTGTGCCTGGCGTTTGCTACCCGCAGGATTACGTCCTGAAAATCGACCGGCTTGTTCAGGAAATCATTCGCTCCCGCGCCGATTCCCATCAATCGCTCCTTTCGATCCGATAGCGCCGTCACCATCAGGATTGGGATATGTGCCGTCTTGGGATCGTTTTTCAGCGTGCGGCAAACCTCGAAGCCGTCCATGTGCGGCATCATGACATCGAGCAGGATGACATCCGGCGGCCGCCCGGCAATCAGGTGGAGCGCCACCAATCCGTTCTCGGCTTCGACCACCTCATAGCCGCGGGCTTCGAGCGGATCGCGCAGCAGGCTGCGATTTTGCTCTTCGTCATCGACGACGAGCACCAGTCCGGAGCCGGCCGCTACCTGGGCGGTCGTAGGTAGAACTTCTAATAATTCAGTATGCACAAAGTTAAGCCGCGGCGTCCTTTCCATCGTAAGGCGGCCGCAGAAAGCTCATGATTGTCGCCACGAAAGCTCGGGTATCGATCGGCTTGGTTAGATACCCGTCGCAATTTGCATTCAACGCTACTTCCTTATCGCCCTTCATGGCGTGCGCCGTCAGGGCAATGACCGGCACATGCCGCGTGGCGGAATTGGCTTTCAGGGCTCGAGTGGCTTCGAGTCCATCCATCCCAGGCAAACTAAGGTCCATTAGAATAAGGTCGGGCGGAGTTTGCTGCGCCAGACGCAAGCCCGCTTCGGCCGTTTGGGCTGAGAACACCACGAAGCCTTGCGCTTCCAACAGGTCGGTGGCCAGTTCCAGGTTGAACGGGTTATCTTCGATGATCAGTATTTTGGGCCCGGCCATTAATTCACTCCCGTTCCACTGATCGTGGCACAGGCCTCGACCCGTTCCACTTCGGTAATCAGGCGCAGGTGCTCGGTTTTGCCCACAAACGCCTGCACCTGGTTGCCCCAACGCTGGCGCTGCTCCTCGCTTATGTCGGCCCCTGTGTAAATGAAAACGGGTATCTCCCTCGTTTGCGGGTTGGCGCGAAGCTGCTCGATCACTTGAAACCCGTTGGTCTCCGGCATGACAAGGTCGAGGATGATGCAACCGGGCAAATGCTCGCACACCAGTTCCAGTCCCTTTCGTGCATTGTCCGCTTGCAGCACTTCAAACCCCTTTATTTCCAGCGTCTCTGCCAGCAAGGAGAGGATGGTTGGATCGTCATCGATGATAACGACCGTCTTGGATTTGTCCGGGCTCGGTGGCGGCTGCGCAGGTTTTCGGGTGTCGTCACGTTTCATTGGAATGAGGAACGTAAACGTGCTTCCCCTGCCCTCGACCACTTCGCTCTCCACCCAAATGATCCCGCCATGCATCTCGATCAATTTCTTCGTCAAAGCCAATCCCAGCCCTGTGCCCTGTTGCTGGCGCGCATAAGAAGAATCGACCTGCTCGAACTCAATGAAGATCCGGTCCTGGTCCTGCTCTTTGATCCCAATGCCTGTGTCTGAAACAGCCACTCTCAAATATTCGTCCGACGCCGCAAGCTTTGCGGCTTGTGCCGGATCGAGATTGGCCTTCGGCTCCAGCAAGGCCGTCACCGTCACGCGCCCTCGCTCCGGCGTGAACTTGATGGCATTGCTGAGCAGGTTGTACATGATCTGCTTGAATTTCGCCTCGTCGGCGCACAGCGCTGCCAGAGTGGACGGCGCCTCGAATACCAGCCCGATGTGCTTTCGGTTTGCGAGGGTCTTCACAATGCTCTGCACATCCTGAAATACCTTCAGCACGTTGAACGGACTAAAGCTCAGTTCCAACCGGCCCGCTTCCACCTTCGACAGATCCAGGATATCGTTGATCAGTTGCAGCAGGTGGCGGCCGCTGCTCAATATGTTGCTGCTATACTTGAGCTGGCGCGGATTTAGTTCGCCAAAAATTCTGTCCACCAGGATTTCCGAAAACCCGATGATCGCGTTCAACGGTGTGCGCAACTCGTGGCTCATGTTCGCCAGGAATTGGCTCTTGGCACGGTTGGCCGTTTCAGCCACCTCTTTGGCTTGTTGCAAAGCCTCTTCGGCTCCCTTCCGTTGGGTGATGTCAGACAAAATTCCGTCCGCGCACAGCATGTCCTCTTGCAGCCGCGTGGTCAGCGCCCGATCATGGATCCAGATCCACTCCTCATCCTTTCTTTGCATCCGGTACTCGACGTCGAATCGCTTCTCGTGCGTGAAGAGCAGCTCATAGGCTTCTTTGACATTGGCTGCGTCATCGGGATGGATGCGATCCAGCCAATACTCCCGCGGCTGCTGCATCAGCTCTTCGGCCGTGTAGCCAAGGACCTTTTCGACATTGCTGCTGATATAGATCAGCTTTCGATCGGTGGTGGCCGTCCAGACAATATCCGGAATATTCGCCACCAGCGACCGGTACTTCTTCTCGCTGTTGCGCAACGCATCCTCCGATTGCTTGCGATGGGTGATGTCCTGGATTACCGCCTGGAACTCGAACGTCTCGCCATCTTCGCCGAACAGGCGCCGCACCGTGTACTGATGCCAGACGATTTGCTCTTCGGGTGTTGAGACCCTGTGATCGAACGAAACCACCGGATGTTCGGGGGCCAAATCTCCGAAATAACTCATCGGAATGCTGGTATCCTCGGTCGAGAGATAACTCAGGAAGTTGGTCCCCAGCAGTTCCGGGCGGCTTTTCTGATGGAACCGGCAATAAGCCTCATTCACGAACGTCACCAGGCCATCGGGCTTGAAGCGGCAAATCAGGTCAGTCTGGTCCTCAACGATGGCTCGAAAGCGCTTTTCGTTCTCAGCCACGGCTCGTTCGGCTCGCTGGCGCTCGGTCGCCACGGCGGCCAGCAGCATGTTCGTCACTGCCAGGATGCCGACATAGCTTCCAATCAGCATCAGGCTTTCTTTTTCTGTATTGGCAATGAACGGACCGCGCCCTTTCAGCAGCGAGAAGATGGCCAGCGCTGACACCAACAGCGTTCCCGTCGTGGCGCCGCGAGGGCCAAAACGCAAGGCGCCCCAGACCAGGAACGGAAACGGCAGATAGGCGAGCGGATAATTCTGAATCCCGTAAACGAACCAGGTATTAAAGGAGACGAGTGTTCCCCCAACGAGGCCCGCGGCGCAGATCACTGCTTCGACAATCAATTTGGTGTCCCAGCGAATCGCGGATTTGCCGGCCCAGGTAATGATAAACGGGGCCACGACCAATCCCGCCAAAGCATTCGGCACCCACCATTCCAGCACCGAAGGAAAGAGGCTGTCCCACGATTTCTCCCCGCTATAGATCATCCCCACGACATTGAATGCCGCGTTGACGCTGGTCCCAAGAATACAGGCGAGCCCGATATACCCGGTGACATCGCGGGTGCGCTCCATGGCATTGTCGAACGCGATCAGCCGTTTCAGGAGAAAAGCGCAAACGATCGCTCCCAGCGTGTTGCCAACAGCCGTGCCGAAAGTAAAAAAGCCCAGCGGCATCCCGTGCATGAACGAAAAGAGCACCGCCCCCAGCGCCACCCCTGGCCAAAACCGATAGCCGAACAGGAGGATCGCGGCCATGGCGATGCCGGCCGGTGGCCACACGAGAGCGACATTGCCCGATTGGAATGACGCCTCCTTACCCAGCAAGCCGCCGACAAAATAAAAGGCGGTGAGCATCACCACCCGCGTCAGGGTCGTCAGCCTAGAAGTTTCCTTCGATTTCAATGTTAGTTAGGGTCCTTCAACCCCGCGCCTCATGGCAAAACCCCGTTGCACCCGCCAGTCGCTCTTTGGCGATGCAAGTGCCATGCCATCACCGAAATACGCGCCAATTCATTGAGAACAACTCCATGGCCGCCCCTCCTCCGCGAAACCTCAGGCAAAAGCTGCCTGTGCTCCAGCCTGAGCAGAGTAGTCAATAAGTGATCAGTTCGGTAAGTAAGGTGGGTTTCTTTCCCTTCAGGAAATAGGTCTTTAGCTCCCCCTTGTCCTTGACATAGAACTCGCCGCGCCCTTCGGAAAGGTAACGCTCATCCAGCCTTACACCGTGGTTCTTTGAGGCTTGCCCAGACGAGATTCCAGAAGCCTGGTGGCCAGCCGGCGGCATTCGTCCCGCTGGCGGTCCAGGTCCTTGCGATAGACCAACCCGAGGCCGGCAAAGGCGAGCATGCAAATGAGCGACCCGACGCCTAGAGCACAAAAGACTTTGACGATAAGCGGCGTGATGAGCCGCGTCATAGTTTCCGGCGAGTCGGCCAGGAAAACCGCTGTGTAGCAAACGCCAGCCATGGCCAGGCCGGTGAGCAGGGCCATGAGCCAGACCGCGCGCCACACACAACGCTCGTCGCGCTGAACGCGGGTGATGGCTTCCTCGAGTTGGTGGCGTTCAACGCTGTCGTCGTAAAGAAGGCAGTGTCTGAGGAAGTCAGTTTCTCGCTCGTGGTCGCTCATGTCACCGGGAGAGGCACAGGAGGCTCGGTTTTTTTCAGCTCCCAGCGCGATGGATGGCTCTTGATGGTTTTCCTGAGTTCCGCGACGTTGATGGGCTTGGTTAGCAATGTGCGCGCGCCCAGGGTATAGGCCTTGCGGATGCTTGACCTATCGGTTAAATCGCCCATTACAATCTTGAGCATCTCAGAAAATGCCGCCCGACCGTGAAGATGTGTCAAAATGTCAAAAGCGCTGACAGTAGAAAGCTTCAAATCCAAAAGGAGTATCGAGGGAACGACAGCAGGGTCGCTGGCAGCCTTTCGCTCCATCTCCGCCAGAGACGACATCGCGTCGGCGCCGTCGGACAGGTAAATCACCGGGTTGAGGACGTTGACCGCCTTTAACGCGCGCCGAAGGCAGACCGCGTCGCTCACCGAATTTTCAACCAGCAGAATTTTCTGCATATATTTTTTTGGCTGGAGCCTGTTCAGTCGATGCCGAGCTGTTTGCGTTTTCGATAGAGGGTGGCGCGGTCCAGGCCGAGGACTTCGGCCGCTTCGCTGAAATTGGAAGTTCGTTCGAGGATTCTTCGAAAATGCAGTTCGTCCAGCTTCTGCAAAGAAATCGACGACCCGGCTCGGCCTGAGAGATCATCGTGGTTGGGGCCCCTGGCCGAGTTTCGCAGTTCAGCAGGAAAATCTTCCGCCACAACCCGGTCGCTCCTGCCCAGGATCGTCGCCCGTTCAATGGCATTGCGCAGTTCGCGCAAATTCCCCGGCCACGCATAGTCGCGGAGGCAGCCCAGAGCCAACCCCAGCTCTCCGGACGCAACCGACTCCGCATAATGGCCTTCCCCGTCAATCAGCAGGCGGGTCGCGTCGCGGAAGGTCTTATCCTCGTCGATGATCAAAAAATCCACGCGGTTTTCGGTGCTTACGACCTGACTTCCCCCTTTGAGTCCGCCTTTCCAGCGTACAAAGGCTGTACGCGTGATTGGTTTCATCCAGATATCATGCCGCAAATTGAGCAGAGGAGACCAATACTTCGTCGGGCCGGTGGCCATACCTTTGAGCTATGGCGCGCTTGTGGAGCGGGGACGCCGTCATCTTGCTGATCCTCTAGCTGCTGGGAGTGACGACCTCCTATACCATCGGCGGCTTCGTTCATGTCCTTCTCGTGATCGCGGTCATCATGATCCTGATCCGCCTTATTTCCGGGCGGAAGCTCTTTTAGTTTTGGAATCGTGCTGGACACAAACCGGGCACAGCCATTGAATTTCTTATGAACAAAATCCTTGCCCTCGGGCTGCTGGGCGGCGGCGTCACCCTGATCATCTTTGGCATCAAGGCCACCAATTCCTTCAGCTCGGATGTTTCCCGGTTCTTTACTGGATCACCGACCGACAAAGCGGTCTGGATGCTCATCGGAGGCATCGTCGCGGCCATCGTCGGTCTGACGATGACCTTGCGGGGCTCAAAGGGAAATTAAGTTTGCGACAACCCGACGAAGAACACTTCTGTCCGTGGTAAGAGAGCATCCCCCGACGAGCATGAATCTGTGGGTGGTTAGTCGGGGGACTGCATGTCGTTGGGGCGTCCAGGTCGGGCGCAATTCCAGAGTGTGACCGACCTGGAGCAATCTATCATGGTATCCAGCACACCTACGTGCTAATGGTCCCAGCTAAAACAGGCTGGGATTGAAACTGGTCTTTCTGGTCGTCTTCTGGCAAGAAGTTCTGCGTGTTGTCCGCAAAATCCGTAATCAGGTTTTATCACTGCGTTTGTGTGGTCGCATTGTTTGCGGGGTTGCATGCCAGTGCCGACGATTGGCCGCAATGGCTGGGGCCGCAGCGCGATGGGGTGTGGCGTGAAACGGGCATTTTGGCAAAGTTTCCTTCGGAAGGTCCAACGGTGCGGTGGCGTGTCCCGATTGGCGCCGGGTATTCCGGACCGGCTGTGGCGGCCGGCAGGGTGTATGTCACCGATCGCATAGCCGGGCCGAAAAGTGCCAAGCCGGCCAGCGGTATCGATAAGCGGTTCATCGCCGGGTCAGAACGCGTGCTTTGCCTCAATGAAGCGGACGGAAAAATGGTTTGGCAGCATGAGTACGATTGTCCTTACGACGTGAGTTACCCGGCAGGTCCGCGAGCCACACCGGTGATCGATGGGGGCAAAGTGTACACGCTGGGCAGTGAGGGCCACCTGTTTTGCTTTAATGCGGACACGGGCGAAAAGCTTTGGTCGCGCGAATTTAAGAAAGACTTTGAAATCGAAACTCCGATCTGGGGTTTTGCGGCCCATCCGCTCATCGATGGAAATAAATTGATCTGCATGGTGGGGAGAAAAGGAAGTGTGGTGGTGGCGTTCGACAAAGCAACGGGGAAAGAACTTTGGCGGGCGCTTTCAGCAAAGGAGCCAGGTTATTGCCCGCCGATGATTTATAAGGCGGCAGGAAAACGACAGCTCATTATCTGGCACCCGGAAGCGGTGAACTCGCTTGATCCGGAGAATGGCGCGGTCTATTGGAGTGTTCCATTCATTGCCAGGAATGGCCTGAGCGTTCCGACCCCGCGGCAGCATGGCGATCGGCTGTTCATCACGAGCTTTTACAATGGCTCATTGATGCTGCGATTCGAGGACGAAGGAAAACCGGCCGAAGCAGGGACTACCAAGTCGAAGGCGCCCAAGGTGAGTGAACTGTGGCGGCGAGTTGGAAAGAACGAACGGAACACCGACGCCTTGCAAAGCATCATGAGCACGCCCTTCTTTGACGGAGATTACATTTATGGTGTTTGCAGCTACGGCCAACTCCGGTGCCTGAAGGCATCCAATGGCGACCGCGTATGGGAATCGTTCGCCGCTACGGGCGGGAAAGAGGAACGGTGGGCGAATGCCTTCCTGATCAAACAGGGGGATCGTTATTTTTTGCCCAATGAAAAAGGTGATCTCATCATCGCCCGGTTGCTCCCGGACGGTTATCACGAGGTCAGCCGCGCCCATTTGCTGGAACCGACTAACACGGCTGCGGGTCGTGACGTAGTTTGGTCGCATCCCGCGTTCGCCAATCGTTGCGTTTATGCGCGCAATGACAAAGAGATGGTCTGCGTGTCGCTGGCGGAGTGACGTGCGTTTCGGCAAACAGATCGAGGACGAGGGACGAACACGAAAGCTTTGGTGCTGATAACATGTTGACTTCCATTGCGGAGACAGGAGGTTGCTAAGGATGGTCTAGTGAACGATGTTGGCAAGTTCCTGGTCGTTGTTGGGCTGGTTATTGCGCTGGTCGGGGTGATGCTCTGGCTGGGGATCGGAAAAACCTGGTTCGGTCGTCTGCCAGGAGACATTCATTATTCACGCGATAATTTCAGTTTCCATTTTCCAATCGTGACGTGCCTGATCATTAGCGTGCTCCTGACGATTCTGCTTTGGCTTTTCCGGCGATAGTCACAAACCGACGGGTCACCAAGGCGGCCAGAGCCAGGCGATGAATGGAGCGACAACAACGCTCGGGAGGTAATCGGTGAGTTCGATCTTCTTCAGATCGAGGACTACCAGCCCAACGCAAAAGACCAACAAACCGCTGGTGGCATTGATGGCGCCAATCAAATCCAGGCCGAGCATATGCTCAGCCAGATAGCGGGCGGCGAGGGTGATGGTTCCCTGGAACGCCACCACAGGCACCACGGCTGCGATCACGCTCCAGCCGAAGGTCGAGATGAACGCGACGGTGGTCAGGCCATCCATGACGGCCTTGATAGCGAGCGCCTGCCAATTATTGGAAAGTCCGTCCTGGATGGCTCCCAGAAAGGCGAGAGGGGCCACACAGAAGAGCAGGCTCGCGGTAATGAATCCATCCGTGAACCGCGGGTGTTTAGTGGCTTCTTCGATTTTTCGTTTGGCGTACTTGCCCAATCGATTGGAACCTTTTTGCAGACGAAGAGATCGGCCGAGAAGCCGCCCGAGGCTCAAGGAAAGAAGGATGATTAGAAGCTGCTTGCCGATATGCGTCCAGCCGCCGTTGAAGTTACTCACGGTCAGGCGCAGGCCAATAATGATAGTGAGCACACCGAGAACCCCTTTGATCGCGGTTTGCAGCCGGACGGAGGGTCTTCGCTGCGTTGCCAGGGCAAATGCGCCGCAAAGCAAAATGGCAGCAGCATTGAGGAGGGTGCCGAATAAAATCATCAGGGCCTCAAAGAGACGAAACGGGCAAAGAACTTGCAACAGATAATACTTTCCCTCCTTCTTCGGACTGTTGCAACTAGCCCCGTTCGGATAACGTGCCCTTGATGACACGGCCCTCGAGCCAGATTCGAAAAGCGCTACTTTGCCTGGCATTGCTCCTGTCGTGGCTGAGCCCGAGCGGAACTGCCGAGGAAACGCCATTGCCGGGGCTGACGGAGGTGCTGGAATCAAAACTGGACTTATGGGGCGAGGCGGCGTTGCGCCAAACCAACGGCCCCAGCTACGAGTTTTTCGCCGGCCTTCTGCCACCGCCCCGGTACGTGAACGCGGATTTTCGCGACTACCCAATCGTCCTGAGCGCCCCGCGTAGTCCGGTGAAAGCGCGGCTGATTTCAAACGGAAGCGCGGTCAATGCTCGCGGGGGACCCCGAAGTTGGAACGACGTGGGGATTCCGGTGACATTCAGGGTCGGCCCGGATGAACTGCGCTTTGGTGAGTACGCCGAACTGGTTAGCGAACCGCGTTACGTGAAAGGCCATTTGCCGATTATGCAAATTCGCTATCAGCACGGCGATCTCGTCTACGAAGAAGAAGCATTCGCGGCCGTGGATCCTCCACTCGCCGCCTATGGGGTGGTGTTTGTTCGCCTCTCCATTGCCGCGGGCGGCAGTGGTCCAGTAGCCGCCCAAGTCGATTCGAAAAATGAGTCCAATCCACTTAAGGGATCGCTGCTGGACGAAAACGGACAGGCCATGGTGTGGTACGACAACAACTGGAAATGGACGCGCCAGAGATTGGTGGCGAACCTTTCCTCGAATGTCCCCGCCGTGCTGGCCGTGGCCACTCGACCGATGGAGCGGCGGAATGTGCCGTTGACTGTTACCGATTACGACGATCATCGGCGCAAGTGCATCGCTGCGTGGGAATCGATTTTGCAGAGCGGCATGCAAGTGGAAGTTGGAGAAGCTGCAGTGACCAACGCCTGGCGGGCGACGCTGCTGGCCAACGTCGCGCTGGTCACGAGCAACCGGATGAATTACAGCGCCGGGAACCAATACGAGAAGCTCTATGAAGCCGAAGGCGGCGATGCCACCGAAGCGTTCCTCCTGTGGGGACAAACCGGGCTCGGGCGCGATCTGATTCCGCCGCTGTTGAACTTCAC
>Ga0137394_10001161_pt1 | contig 19007 bp, 27 predicted proteins | sample czobulk116metaG_FD_108278 | JGI IMG/M metagenome (GOLD analysis project Ga0137394, IMG submission 108278) | Vadose zone soil microbial communities from Angelo Coast Range Reserve, California, USA - czobulk1.16 metaG | ecosystem: Environmental > Terrestrial > Soil > Vadose zone | place: USA...
CTAAAAGACGGACGGACGGAGACGGAAGACTAATTTGGAAGGACAGTCCCGACTCTGTGAGGTGCTGCCACGGCTCGCACGGCTCGGCTGAGTGCGTTCTGTCCGATATTAGAGCTCTTGAAGGCTCCAACCTTTCGTTTTGATGAAAATATATTTCTTTGATAAGCTCTGAGAGTCCGAGTGCACACGCTTGTACATGCATCTCCATTGTAACAAGTGCCAAGAATTCATCAATGAGTCCGAGTCATGAGTCCGAGTCGAGAGGAATATAGTCCTTATAGCGCAGGGACGGAACTACCTCACCCTGTCATTTTGTCTTACGTGCTGGTGCTGGTAAGTCTCGGCTTCTTCGCGTTCGGGGCCGTCGTGCATTCCCCGTCGACTTCCATCGAGTCTTGTCGAGGGCGCCGGGAGGCCTTCCTTATGTCGCACATGTCCAAGAGCGGCACAGGGAGCCAATTGTGCCATTCGAGCAACGATGGGCGTTCCTTGGGATCACGCACCTCCAGCTTCCTCCCAATCGCCCTCAGCCGCGAGTCTCCTGTCCTGAACTTGTCAAGAAGGTACAGGAGAACGTGCCCGCATGACCATCGGTCAGCTTTGATCGGACTGTACGTTGACGACTTATCATCCTCAACCTCGGGCGCCATCCAATGCTTCGTCCCACATTCATCGTCGACCTCTTCATCCTCGTCCTTTACTTGCATGGCGATGTCGAAGTCGATTATTTTCAAGCAGAAGTCCGGGTCGACAAGAAGGTTGTCAGGCTTGATGTCTCTGTGCGCTATGCGGAGCCCGTGGAGATAAGCAAGACCCTTGATCAGCCCCCAGCAAACTTGAGTGACATTGCTTTGAAGTTTCGAGGGCTCTAGCGCGATGTAATATGTGACGCTGTTCAAACTGGATAAAATAACCCACGGCCCGGACTGCCCGTCGAACGAATCGAGCAACGAGACAATGTTCTCAGACCTCGGCTGGATAGTATCAAGGCGTTCGAGGATCGCTAGCTCGTTCGATTTCTTGCGAGCTTTCTTCGCGATGAGTACCTTTCTCCGCTCCGACGGTCGATACACGGTGTAAATGTGAGGCGGCATCTGGGGACGAGCGTTAGCGCGGCGTATAATAAGTAGACATAGGTTGCCACACCTCGAAAAGCGGCGACCATGTGCCGCCGTGAGAATCCACAACGACTTGCGGTTCTACCTCATAGCCATGTGCTCTGAGCTCTACGCAGTCTTCCGTATCGTTGTCTCCACCGTCTCCGCCTGCACTGTCAACATCATCTGTGCGAGCACACTTCTTCTTGGTCCCTTGAGTGCCATTGGTGCTGTAAAACGACTTCAGGTTGAATTTACTGGCAATTGACGCGACCTCGTAGGTGAGCCGGTTAGTCTTTTCTCTCGTATCTTTATTGTCCTCCACCTCCAGGTGAAGAAGATTGTATAATTGACGTGCAAACTCGACACGGCCATCGGGCTTGTCCAACAAAAAATCCTTTGATCTGTAAAAAACCTACGAGGGCTCAGCCCGCGAGTTCGTTTATATACAAAACACAACATACCGCTTGACTGTTCTGCACCTGAAATAGAGTGTAGCGAGTTGCAGTGCAACTACCGTCAATAAACAGAACGCAGAAGACGAAATCCTTCGCCCGGAATGCGTCCAAGAATTTGTTTGCGAATCGAACGATAGCGGCCCCTATCAAAAGCATCTGGATACGATCAGAATCTGTACTCGGTGTCGAATCAACCTCTACGAGTAGTCGAGGAAGGTTTGACTTTGAGATAAGAAGATCACTACAAGGTCTGTACTTGCGGATTTGTTCATTTGCGGCTTGAATGCCTTCGCACTTCGTGATAAGACCGAAAGGCCATTGCCATGAAGTTCTGTGTCTGTAGAGACGACGCTAAATCGCCATCAAAGGGGGCAAGTAAGCACGTACAGGCTAACTTCGCTTTTGGGGGCACATAGGAGCTGGAAGAAGAACATTGCGTTTGCCAAGAAACCCATTTGGGTACCGCGCCGAAACCATTCGTAAGACGCAATATGTGCGACATGTAACGCCTCAAGTCGATCGGCATAGTGCAAAGGCCGATTCGTTTCCTCGTGAGATTCGTCCTCGACGGTCGAGTCCTCGCGAGCTCAAAATATGCAGCCCGAGATCGGGAATCGACGAAACAGCCCAGATCAAGGCGTAGACCTGGCTTTCTGTCCAGCATTCGCTCAAACTCCGTAACAAAGTCACCGTTAGGGGCAGTGATCGAGTCATCATATATGCCATTCCGTGCGATGTCGGAGTGCTGGAAGATTCCCCACTCCTTAACCTTAATGAAAATATCTTCGTATTCTTTGACGAAGGCCGAGTCGAGCACACTGTTGCCTTTTGCATCTTCGGGAAGCGTGTATGTCAGACATGATAAGCTGGTGCAAGGAGACGAATGGAGAACTTACGACCATGACGTATGCCATCGGCAATACCACCTACTTTCACCGGGACTCGCACTAGAACAGAAATCCTATCCTCTGGAAGCTCCAACAAGTGCAACGAGATTTCCTCGGTTCCAGTGACCTGCCACGCGACCTCGTCGTCGCCTTGGTCTCCATTTTCGGGAACATCATCCAGACGTCTAAGATTCGCAAGATATTCTGTTCGCTTTATTTCCCTGGATTTCTGTGGGTTGCGTAGTTTCCACACCTCGAGGTTGGCAGCATCAACGCGTGCAAGCTTGTTTGGACACTGCTCCTTGATATTGTCCTTCAAGTCACAGATACAGCCATCGGAAGGCACATCCACACAGAAAACACCCCCAAAGGTACGCTGAAAGTTGTGATCGACGAGAATGCACAACACTTGAGTGACTGGCGCTGCCATGGTCGTGGGTCGGTCGAGACGTGTGGAAGGTGCACGTGACAATCTTGAAACTCGAAAAAGGAGTCCCATTCCGAGCGCTGACTCGGACGTGCGGCGGTATGGCCACAACATCCATCACGACTGAGCCGAGCAATGCCATACTTTTCAAGGAATGGCTCGCGTCTCACGGTGGGGGATTTCATCCCGGGGTACTGTACTCATCGGCAGGCGAGTACAGCCGCCGTCGAATTACCAATACAGACCGCACATTCTTACAACTGCATCGCCGTCATCAGTCTCGTCAGGACTCTCGATCGTAGCGAGCGAAGACGTAGAGCCCGACACGACCATCGTAACTTGCCCCTTCTCAATCATCATCACACCACCTCTTTCCAAGCGTGCGCTCCTGCCTATACTCAAAGACGCATCTGTACTCGAGCGATGGACCGAACGACAATCGATCATCGTATACATCTGCTTCCACTGGATCGCAAGCCCAAAAATGTGAAGTGACCTTCTATTATGTTTTTTCGGATTCCCCCGTTACCTCCCTCCGAATCGCGTCCACAACGAAAAGAAAAAAGCCAACGTAAAATATTTCTTCGCTCGCCCCCGCAGTTACGACACCCTCATCCACGCGCCGTACCTCGACACGCTTCCCCCGCCCGATCAGCTCAGGACACCGCTGCACTTCACAAGCGCGGAGCTCGACGCGCTGAGAGGCACGAACCTGCACGGCGCCACGATCGATCGTCGCCGAGTTTGGGAGGCTGAGTGGGAGCGGTGCCGCGCGGACGTCTCGGCTGTGGACGTCGAGTGGGGGAAGGCACTTACTTGGTGCGTCAACACGTTCCGCTCTCCTCTGTTTAGAAACAAAATCGTCGTCACGATCTCCCTGCACCCCCTTCTTGTTGTGCTTGCGCTGCAGGGAGCATTTCCTCACTGCCGCGACTTACCTGTCCTCGCGCGCGTTTCCGTCGACTCTCCTCTCGCCCTCGCCCTCCCTCGTCCAGCAGCCTGACTCGTACCCGGTGCTCATCCCAGGCGTAGACGCGCTCAACCACGCGCGTGCCCAGCCCGTTTCCTGGGTCGTCACTGCACCCTCATCCACCTCCTCTGCCTCCACCGCCAACACGTCGCACGGAATCATATCGCTCGTAACGCACAGCGCGTCAAAGGCCGGCTCGGAGATCTTCAACAACTATGGTGTCAAGCCCAACTCGGAGCTGCTCCTCGGATACGGATTCACGCTACCGGCCAACCCGGACGACACGATCGTTCTTAAAATAGGCGGCGGCTCAGGAGGCAGCAGCAACAGCACGGCTGCCCAGCACGAGGTTGGTCGCGCGGGGCGCCGCGTCGACAGCGTGTGGAGTGCCATCGAAGCTGCCGTAAGGAAGGCCCAGGAAGATGAGGACGAGGAGGTGCCTGAGTGGGAGATCATCTTGGATTGCGCCGACATGCTGCGCTCGATGACCGAGTCTCTGCTGACACGCTTGCCGAGACTCGGCGCGCTCTCGGTCCCGGTCGTGATCCCTGGGGAGGGGCCTGGCACGTTGCGCGGAGATGTCGTAGAGATGATCGACCATTATGTGTCAGGGCAGCGGGAGGTGCTCCAGGATCTTTTGCAGTACGCGAATGATCGCGAGATGGATGGCGTTTTGTTGGCCCGGCGTAGGGGAGTCGTGATCCAGTTAGACGGGGATGATGGTGATCATGCCGACGACGATGATGGTGTGTCAGAATGTGATAAAGACTAGAGGGTTTGTGACTGAAACTTGATACGTTCCTAGGACCCTAAGCCTGATCTTGACATGGGAGTGAGGGACGCGTCACTGAGCTTGTTCGCGGCAGGTCGGCGCATTCATTACGAGTTGACTGACGGGATCAGTGGGCATAATTAGTTATTTTGTGCTTCTGTATGTAACTGCTATTCGGAGTAAGTATAAATGGTTCCTTGCCTGGGCCACCTCAACTTCGGCACCAACGGCACGAATCAACCCGACCCACACCATCTAGTTGGGCAGGGCGCTGGGCGCCTCTGGACTCGGAGCTGCGGTGTACCTAGTGGCGTTTGCCTCTATCCGTTGCTGTCCGCCAATACTTTTAGTGTGATTTCATCTTTCAAAGTCGTCGTTAATTTACCACCCACCCACTAGTGCCCACCATCACTAGTACTACCACCACTGACAACCATTTACCACCGCCGACTCGCTTACTGATCCCACGGACAACGACGACGAATGGCCCTGCCCGTGGACAAGAATGACGCCTCCTCCCTGGCCGCCGCCGTAAGGCACATAAGGGGCAACCTGCCCGCGGAAATCAAGCAGACGCTCGAGACGGTCCTGCACAAGGTCATGTCCAGATCGCCCGCCTTCGGGTCTTCCATCGGCAGGCGCATCGTGATCACCGAGGCGTCCATCGTGCCAAAGGCCGAGGAGGTCAGCAGAACTGAGGCTCGCGTCGTCTGCGAAGTCACCGTAGGAGAAGGTAGGTCCGACTCGCGGTCCCCTCACGGGCAACCCGTAAAAAAGCACCCCGCCCTCCCCTTTTCCTTCCCCTTCCTCTTATGCGTTCGAAAATCAATCTCTGACTGGATTGGGTTTTAAATCGCATCGCGCCGTAAAATATCGGGCCCGTTAGACATGCTCAACCCTGGAGGAAGCATGCATGGTGGCTGCGCTGCCTTCCTAATTGACGCGTACGTATCTCTCGACTTGGTGTATTTACATTACCGGGTGGCTGGCTGGCTGGCTGGCTGGCTGGCTTGTTTGCTCACGCAAAAAAAAATTGTGGTTTTTTTTTGTTGCAGATGTACTACGCTCGTGTTCCTCGCCGCCTCGCGCAGCCCTGGAGTATCAGCATCGATGGACGTTGTGTACCATGCCCCAGCTGCCTCGTGAGCGAAAATTTCAGATTCATTCCTTTCCCAGTTACCATCTAAACATTGAATTTGTCAGTGGCGCCAAACTACGAATTGTCAACACGGCCATCGCCGTGGGTGCCCGGATCATGTCGGCTCGCTCCGAGGCAAGTTACACCTGCCTTTGCTTTGCGTCGATGTCATCATCTTTACAATGTTGCAGATTTGGGACGTCACGACCAAGCGTTTGTGCGTCACTGGGATCCACGTAAAGATGGAACCGTCTGCTCCCAAAATCAAGCAAAAGTTGTAGAACCCTGAATATCCCCATGTTCTCGCTCTCCGCATTTAATATATGTATACGAACCGCGCCTTACCCGAGCGCCTCGATAAGCAAGGTTCACAGCCGACCCGTTTCGACCCGCTGAGCGCTACGCTGACCCCACCCCCGGCGCCTGCAAATAATCACGCAGTTTCTGCAACGCTCGTCCCCGATGGGAGATGGCGTTCTTCCGTGTCGCCTCCATCTCCGCATAGCTGCAAAAAAAAAAACGACGTAAACAAATCAGAGCAATCACAATCCACCTGGCAGCGCCTGCCTACCCCACAACTCAATCCGGCAAAAAGAAAAAGTTTCCCCGGTCGCGGAGAAACTGCCATAAGAGAAGTTGCGAAAGAGAAAGAGAAAGACCTACGTTAATCCCGTATCCTCCGCTTCGAACACCGGATCCCATCCGAATCGGGCCGGCCCCCGCGCGGGGACGATCTTGCCGTCCGTGCGACCCTCGAAGAGAACGGGCTCGGTCCCGGGCCCGGCGCTGTACGCGAAAGTGCAGAGCGCCCAGGCGGCGCGCGTCGGGAAGCCGTCCAGCATGCGGTTAAGACCTATACATTACAGCCAGTGTCGTCGTAGTATGGTAGTTCGACACCCATCGCACGCGCAAGAGGAACGTTGCCGAGCGGGCGAGACATCATATCGTGTCCAATCGCAATATATAGAATGAGTGATTCGTTTTCCTGCTTTCATTTTTTCTTGTCAGGCAGGAGGTGGCGGCGGCGACTTACCCTCGTGACCGAGCTCGCGCAGGAAAAATTTGATGTATGGACCTGGAAGGCCGTTCATGGCCGCGAAACACAGTGCCGTGTCCTCTGTGATGACCGGGCGCCCGATCTGCAGGAAACGGATTTGATCGCGGCAACGATCAGTAAAAGAAACAAATAAATAAAAAACCAAAATTTGAAAATGCATGTCCCGTGGGGAGCAGGGGAGTGAGGGGGGAGGGAAAACGACGGACCAGTTCGGCTGCGCGCCTACATTTCTCTCTCGCTATTTCCTGCGTCGTGCCCTGTATCTCTGGTACTGTTTTTTCAGAGTCCCAAACAAAAAACAAAACATCGCAAAGAATAAAATTTATAGATTAGTGTTTCATTTCTCTATGTCCAAAAGGGTTATATCCCAAAGGGAACTCACAATCTATACTGTGCGACTCGATTTCGATGGGTTGTGGGCCGTTCGTTAGGATTTCGCGTACTTCCCTGAGCTTCCCGGCATTACCAGTCACGAACACTGTACAGGTATTGTAGGGGGAGGGGGGTGAAAGGTGTTCAGAAGAGAGATCAGCCCTGCGCGATTCTGGGGATGCAGGACTGCGCCGGGGATCGAGACCCTTACCGATGCGTCCTGACGACATATTTGTTTCCAATTGCAGTCAGATATCGTTGGGTTTTGTGGCTTTGCGCTCGAATGTTTACTACTATGGACTTGGGTGTTTTGCGCCGTTCTTATCACTCTCGGTAATCTCATCTCATCTCATCATTATCATCATGTGGTGCCATGCGTCATCATAGGCGTACCCTTTCCTACAACGAATTATAGCACCTGTCTTGAACGACCCCGTTTCACCGATCATCATTACAAGTCGAGGGTCATTTACTCAACGTTGCGCCAAGGCGCTCTGGTCAGAGACTGAGTTGTATCTCCGGCAAATGGTCCCGACCATGTGTCGATCACCATGTGTCTAACATATTCTCATGTTGCCCCCTGGTCAAGCGCAAGCGGGGGCTTGGATCTCTTGATTATTCATTGCATCTCCTGTTTCAGGGCGTCTAAGTGGAGCCATCGACTACAGTAGTATATCTTCAGGCTTCCATATGCCGTTTAAATTACCGACCCATGAACGCCATCTGGAACCCCGGGTATGGATCGGTCACACTACCTCCTTTCTGTGTCGGAGATAGACTTGAGTTGCAGGCGGAGGTCAGGGGTTACGTGCTGCAGCGTCTACTTCACGGTGCGTTCGAAAGTCACATATGGGAATGCCGACATGCAGGGACAATGCGCAGAGGACACAGCCGTGAGTATCGAGGAAAAGAAGTGATGTCTATGTCGCAAGCGGACTACGCGCATTCAGCGGGCATGACACTACTACTGGATGGAAAGGTGTGCTCCGATTGCAAATTACAACCTTCACCCAGCCCAATGACATTAGGGTTGCGCCCGGTTACACGCGACGAAACGCGTAAACACTGGGCACAACACATAAATTGGGCTGTCTGGTTGGTGCTTATTCTCGTCATCGCACTGTGAATGGAAACAAACCATTCACCAGAAACCAGAGTTGGATAGGGGTGCAAATGAAGTAAATAGGAAGGGAGCTAAAGCGCTCCGGGCTCGATTTCTCCCAAGAGCATGGTTCCATCTTTGCTGCCAGTGAGAACTATGAAACATCAGATTCCATTTATTGGCGCCGCGAGTTGCTTACTGATTGGTTCTTTCGGATGGAAGTCCACCGCTGTCACAGTACCCTTGTGCCCAGGCAACTTCCATACCAAAAACAAGGTTATGAAAGGTAAAGGCCTGAAGGGGCAGGTCACCGCACCTTGTACAAGATTTTGGAACTTTCCACGTCCCATATTGTGACGGTACGATCCGCGCCTCCGACTGCGACGCGGCGTCCACCATCCTCTCGACTCCAAGCCCCTCTGAGGAGGGTATTCTCAAAGCCGGCAGGTGCACCGGTCAGCACGCGATGGATGCGATTTGGCGAGGGCGCGAAAGGTCGGATGTCATGGATTATGGCTTGCGACGAGAATGATGGCGAAAGGAGATATGATCCATTTGGTGATATCGCAAGCCCAGTTGGGGTATCAACGTGACCACTTAGCACTGATACCTCTTCCTGCTTTCGTAAATCCAGGACCTTGGGTATAAATTTGAGTACCAAATCAGGATTTATAACACGAACACGCACATGTATCACGTTATCGAGACCGCCGGCGTAGATCGTCGCGCCGTCAGCACTCCAGGCTACGCAAGTAGCAGGACACCCGAGTTCAAACACCGCCACAGGGTCCTTACCCGCCTCGTCTCCCCCTTCCCACACGCGCACAGTGCCATCATCACTTGCAGAAGCGAGGAGTTCAACGCCTGCGCCACCTGCTAGTGTCCGGTCAAGTGAGTTGATGATCTCGCGGTGAGCACGGAGTTTCCTTATGCGCTGCCCCGTGGTCAAATCAGTATATGCAAGCGTGTGATCGGCTGAGACACTGTAAAGAAGAGGGGAGAAGAGCGACCATTGTAGGTCCAACACTGGCGCCTTGTGGATGGTCGAAAGGAGACCGTAGTTGGTATTCGGGGGATAAGTTCGCCATAAGGCTGAAACGTGGCGTCCCTGAGATACAAACATATCAGAATAGATGGATTCTACGTACAGATGCCCCGGTCTGCTGAACAAGCCGCAACGTTTTGCCCCGTGGGATCGAACCTGCAACTTAGTATTTCTGCCTGCAAGTACACGTTGCTTTGAGTACCCTGGCAGCACTTGGCGTTGAAAACTCACCGCATGTGACCCAGAAAGACTGACTATAGGGGCTTCGAGGTTGCTGGTCCGTTTCACCGAACGGACAAGGGCTTTTTGCCTCTCGTCATTTGACGATGAGATTGCGAGCTGCTGGTCGTTGGCTTCTGGTTCCGAAGACCTCGCTCTTTTGATAAGAGTACCTTCTTCCTGTGGCGCAGCACGTTTTGACATATCCTTGAGAGGCGTTCCCGAAAGTGTAGTGGTGGTTTGTCAAGAAAGCGATTCGCGACGACGGCGCAAAGACGTCCAACACCACTTATGTAATCGAGAGCGCTTCCAGTTTTCCTCGAGGCTGCAGGGAGGCTCCGCTAATTATCACCCTGATGCCAACAAAAAAAGCACCGACCGGTAGCATCTCTGGATTTCTTCCTCTCGAAGTGTACTATGACCACGACACATGGCATACGCTCTACATTCGGGCACATGTCGGCGGCTCAGCCCGAAACGCCAGTAAAACTCATTGGCCGGAAGACCGAACAATCTTCATGGTGAATGTACCACCAGATGCCACAGAGCGAGAGATTATACTCCTGTTCAAATCATGTGGGACTGTCGAGCAAGTGGTCTTTGACACAGACAGACCGAGTGATCCCGTCGACGAGGACGACGACTCGGGGAGTGTCACAGACAGCGCCGAGAGCGAGGTAGCTCCCCCTCCTTCGCAATCTCCAGCACGGAAAAAACGCAAAATCGCTGCGAGCAGTTCGACTGCCGAACCAAGCGCTTCGGCGCAGGACCGGCGTCAGCGACCAAAGGTCGTCCCTCTCCCCTCCGTCCCACTTCGCTCCCTCCGGAAGACGGGCCACACCGCCCACGTCCTATTCCTAGACGCCTCGTCGTGTGACCGTGCGCTCGCGCTCGCTCACCCTCATCAGACTTCCGAGAATCCCGTTCTATGGCCCACGCTCGGGGACGAGGAACGTCCGCGCGGACTCGCGCATTACGTCGCACAATACGAGGCTGCTCGCCCCCCACTAGAAGCGGTGCGTGCGCACACAGACTCGGCGATAGCGCGGTTCGATTTCGACCTTACGGCGCGGAAGGCCGCTCTTCGACGCGAGTCCAAGTACAAGAAGGGCGAGGCACTCGTGGATGAGGATGGGTTTACCCTTGTCGTACGCGGAGGGGCATACGGCCAGGCTGTCGGGGGTGACGTCGGCGTCGCGAGCCGAAAGTTCATGGACGAATATGCCAAGGATGTGCATGGGAAGGGGAGCAGAAGCAAGCGGAAGCGACATGAAGGAAAGGAGAAAGCCGCATTCTATGCCTTCCAGGTTCATGAAAAGAAGCGGAACGGTGCGTATCTCTGATTTTCTGTTATCTCTCTGTTCAGCTATCACTCACTGGTGGCAACAGCTTTACTGGAACTCAAACAAAAGTGGGAGCAGGACAAGGCGGCGGTAGAGAAACTCAAGGCGTCGAAGAAATATAAGCCTTATTAGTCACCTTGCATCAGCTGTGTGCAGTGCAAGGGATGACATGAAAAACGTCCATTATTGGAATGAGGACCGAGCGCGTAATGGAAGTATATAAATACCGATGGTCATACCACCTCATGCCATATCGAAGTATGTGAAGTCAAGGTGTACTGGTCTATAGATCGGCCCGATCCGAGTCCATCTACTCAAAACGAACTAACTGATTCGTATTCCTCCGCGCGCTACTAGAATGTTCCTCCTGCGCTCCGGTTACATTCCCGGGCGGCACTAAATTTCAGGGTCAGACGTCCTAGCATTTGTTGTAATAGGATACGGATCAGGATCCGTACCATGCGACCTCAAGTATTCGAGGGCTTGCACAGATGCTTTCCGTTTTGCAGCCCCAACCGAAGAGCCATGCCCAACTCCAACGTTCACACCCCTGACTATTGTACGAAACACTTTGAAAAAACAAATGCGGTGCTCAATCACAAAAGCTGTACTTACAGATGGCAGTGACGTGATACACGACGTCGTGTTCGGGCCCCTCTTTTGTTGTGGTCCACTGGAAGTCTTTAGTCAAGCTTCCCCCCGGCATTTCTTGCAGAAAGTTGTTGAGATCACGAACAGGGTCCGGTGTGCGAGAAACTGGCATTTGAGAATCTGTAAAAATTTAGCAAGACGAAAACGTACTCCTCACGGCGAAATGAGGATACACACCGCTGTCTTAGTATTCAAGAGATTTGGGGGCGGTGGGCACAACGAAATTTTCTGGCACTCCAGCCAGCGTTTTAAGTACTCCTCCAATACACCACGCATGAACTATAAGAATGCATAATTAATTTATCATGTCCCCGGCGGATGGATCGCGGAGTAAACGACGTCACATTGACACGATAATAGACACCGCAACATGCAAGATCACATACGGGACACACGGAAAACATGAGGCAGTTCCAGAACTGCAGTAGCGTAAAATGGGATGTGGAGGCCGGGTCCCCTGAACGGAGACGAGGCAATTAAGGGATCATTTAGATCATTACTTAAATGTAGGCCGCCTATGTGAAAAATGCGGCCTCGGATGCTCCGCATAGCTGATTCAGGAATTTCTATACGGAAACGTCGGAGTATTGCAAGTCGCCAGTGGAAATGCCACGGGCGTCAAGATGGACATGTCGGTTTTCTGAGCTCCAAAAAACACTTGCATAGCCATGAACACATGAGGACTTTACATAAACCGACATGTAACATGTATCAATCCCAGAGACCCGGGAGAAAAAAAATTCTAGATGTCAGGCTGACCTGATCCGTCATTCGCCGTTGATGGCCAATCCCACAATCGCTGAGAAATCTGTGCATTTTCTCGGAACGACATCGGTGACCAAAAATTTACTCGGGAATCCCATGCGTACGGAAATACTGAAGGGCTTGAGTGGCGGCGCCGTGCTTGGCGACAGCTTTGGCAGTGCCCTTGGCTCTGCCGACGACGACACCGTTGACTGAGAGCAATCAAAGTCAACATCTTAAGTCGAAAAGATAGCCGTGGAACTGGCTTACAGGTGTAAGTGCCAGTGTGCACGGCCTGATTATTTGGCCCCTCTTGTTCACTCGAGAAATGCAAGCGCGGGGTCAAATTGACTCCATTCATGGCCTCTTGCAAGAAGTTGTTTAAATCGCGAACAGGATCTGGATGCAGTCAGAAGATAGACGAGAGGTAGTATGAAAGGGCCGTCCCGTACCAGACATGAAGGCAAAGGTATTGTGGATTCGATACTGCCAAGTGATGACTGGTCCATGCCTTAAATACGATGGCGTTGGTTTTCTATCGCTAGGTGTTCGGATGTACGTTACGCCCCTACATCCCAGAATGCCCTACAATGAAGGCGTCACAAAGGCCGTGATGCAGAAACGGATTTCGGGTCTGAGTTGTTTCAACGGGTGCCGTGCACATACAGTCACCTAACAATATACTGGCACCAGCGGACCCGGAACAATAGTACGAAGAAGCTTCCAAAGTAATACATATGGCCCAACAATCTGCGCGTCCCGAAGACAGGTCAGAAATGGGTAGTTCTGTTGATCACAGGTCTTTGTGAGAGTACCCCCAATGTCGCTGGAGACCCGGAGCCACAGTCCAGGGTAGAGAGTGGAAGTTCCGCACATTACTGAGAGCGCGCTTATCATGTATTTTCTTGCTGGAAGAGCCATCTTTGGCCGTGACAAAGAGAGAATATGTGTCCGGGCCCAACAGAAGATGACACGGATAGAAAGGAAGACGCAGGGCAGTGCGTCACCCAGAGATGATAGCGTTTAAAGATAGAGTGGTTGCAGCTTTCACCGAAGAATGAAGCTAGTGAGTTTTGTGCCACGTGAAGTAGTGTAGGAGCGGTGTAGGAGTAATAGTAGTGGTACTAGCTTCGGAGGTCCGTATCAAGTTGTCAGGGTGACTCACGCTGGGATTATCGCGATTTCTCACGTTAATCTATGTGACTTATCAGATCAACAATGATCCGACGAACGCGGTTGTGCAGAACTCCTGTGTAGTTATCAGAAATAGCTAGCCAATCGCGCGCCTAGGTCTCGGATTAACATGTCTGGAAAATCTATGTCTACCTAGCCCCCTCCTGAGCCTAGCCGGAACGAGAGAGATGACAAAACGGATATCGTAGTAGGCCTATTAACACTAATGTAGTATGAGCAAATCAAAGCGTGATGCTGTCCCTACTAGAGCAGACTTTCTATGCGAACAGACTCCAAGGTCTTTAGAGCCTTTATGGCAGCGTCCTTTTTGGCAAGACCCTTGGAAAAGCCTCGCCCGAAGCCAATTTCCCTGCCGTTGACTGTGTGGCTCAGCACATACTCGTAGTCCTGAGTACGATGATAGACTCACATCTGGCGGTGGCATAGTGGGTCTTTTGATGATCAGGACCATCTTGGATCAGAACCCATGAGAGAAAGGGCGTGAGATTGCCCCCTGGGTGGCCTTGAAGGCGGTTGTTGAGGTCGCGAATTGGATCATCACTCATGGTCTATACTGCGTTTGAATCACCCGGAACACAAGAAGAATGAAAATGTAGCTTACCAGTAGTATATGAGAAGTTGTGGCAGCGACGTGGAAAGGTGCGTTGGGTATGCAGATGGTTACTTGTGCTATCACTGCACTGCGCGGTTTTATAGTGACACCGGCACTCCAAACTATCATCCATGCTGGCCAAAGTACAACAACTCACTGCAGTGCCTGTGATTGGGAGCCCAACTTTTCTACACTCGTGCGGTGGATGTCCCTAAGAGCCGAGAAACGAGGGAGTGCGCCAGGTTACCCAGGCAATGCGATGCTTGCAATACGGCAGGCGGTGCCATCGCCGGAGATGCAGGGTGCCGATACCCTAAACCCAGTATTTGGATCACAGAATCTCCATTTCTTAAAGTCGAGTCGTCTCTCGGTGGCGCGACCGGAGGGTCCGGAGCGCTCTGAATGTTGGTCTGAATCCGACTTGCCGGAGAATACTAGACGTGCAGTACAAGGACATTGTGGCTTGATGGCGCTTGATGGCTGCGCGTAAGATCATGTTCTCGTCAGCGAACCTTTTACCTTGGATCATACACGCGCGCAATGCCGTCGCTAGTCCCCAGGAACTGTGATTCACGTGATATCATTTGTCCGCCACAAGCCACAGGGGTTTCGAAATTGGCAAAGTGATCAAGGGACCGTAAGTAGAACAATGTACTCCGCTCGTGAGAAGCTCTTGACGGCAATGAGAGTGGGTAGTATTGATGTTGATTGTAAAGGTGTTCGTGGCTCTGGATGATGGCAACGCTGATCCGCAGATGTATTGGGCTTCGGTATTGTGTGTTAGTACGTGGGAACGCTATGACGAGCCCAGGGCTGTTAGATATCATGGCTAGGGAGGGTACTTTCGCTCCCAGAGTTCACAACGCATGACCATTGCAGATTTTCCTGGAAAATGCCGATGCTCGTAGTACATAAAATATCGAAGATACTCGATAAAGAAATACACCCTGCAATCACCTAGGATCAAAAACATTATGGCAACAATCCCGTCAGAAAAACAAGGCTCACCGAACCGGGCTAGGCTAGCAAAGCTCGTGTGCTGCCTCACATCAATCACAAAAAAAATTCATTCTTCATAGTTCGGCGGAGCATCTACAGGTGTGCCTCCACCTTGTGATGTGTCCTGCTGAGGCGATGCATATGCGGCTAACGAGTAGATCAGAATGCATTGACATGGAACAAGGATACTGTGCCATCGTACGAAGAGATTCCTCCTCTTCTCTCATCTGTCTTCTCATGTATAATGCACGCTCACGCGTCTTCTCCAACAGACTAACGAATTGAAAGATACCCTGATTCTTCAAACGGATCTCCGATTTGGTGCCGGGAGCGAGCCCGCCGTCGGAAGACGGTCTAATATCGATAGACACATAGTTGGAACCCAAATACGGCTGTTCAAACCTTGTTGATAAAATAGACGGGAGGGGTAGTGTTAGAGTATTGAATCCTGTGCTACCGCCGTCGCTCTCGGAGACAAACATAAGCTAAGAGTCCGTGCTCGTATAAGTTCTTTTCAGAAGGAGCTCTAGTTTCAGAAGAACGCACGCGTTGATCCGTAAGAAACAACTTTCCCGTCTCGTTTAGTTTGCGCCCACCGCCAGAACCACCGGAGGCAGAGGTGCCGGTTGGAGGTACATCCGGAATGATAAGGGAAATTTCTGCGCCGGATTCCACGGTCATGACCATAAGCTCCTTTGGTAGAGGCACTGGGGTACGGTCGGGGCCGAGCATTGTCCAGTTGAGAGCCATCGCTGGAGTGGAACAGGTTTGATCGTGGAAGTATGAAATATCAATACGAGATCGGATGTGGTTTGATGTCGCTTGCCAAGGCGCCAAGATTGGCACTTGCCATCAAAGAGAGAGGAGCCATTCCTAAGGCTACCTGGCGCAATGGTAGCGCGTTTGGCTTCGATCGCCAACGGCACCAAAAGGTTGCAGGTTCGAGTCCTGCGGTGGTCATTTTTTTTCCCTGGTTGGCCATCGTACTTTTTACTTCTTGGACGCATACAGGCTCATTTCATTCTTCGAATACGCGCTGTAGTCAAAAACTGTGGTTGAGTTACTTGAGTTATTGGGTAACGTACACGTTTGCTACGTAACACGTCTCGCACGTGACCCAGTGTCTCGCGTCGCGTCGCAGACAATCACAATTGCAATGCCACGGCAGATTTCGCCATACAGTCTCTCCCATCACAAGCAGTGTTTGACATTGAAAACCATGAACATGCATAAAGAAATGTCTCAACACTCTTCCAACCCCCTCGAACTCCCTTCCTCAGACGTTCGGAACAAAACGGCGTTGCATAGATATCGCAAAGCTCGGGCAATGGCCGGAAACCAACGTGACTCGGATGAACCAGAAGATGAGCTCGAGGTTTCTGATCTCAAAAGTTACCAGCGACATATCGCAGGGCTTCTCCAAGATCGGCCGGCTGCGCAAGCTCGGTACACCACGCGAGAGAACACGGGCCCAGAAGTACTCATTGACTTGGATGAAGACGTGGATTGTGACAAAGGGCAAGACTATGATGGTGAAAATAGCGATGAATACGATGGAGACAGTGGTATGGAAGCGGATGGAGATGCGGAAATCGACGAGGGAATGACGCTGTTCCTCAAGTCGCGGGAGGAGCAGGAGGAGATCGAGCTCGAAATTGCGGACCTTGAGGAGGCCGTCCCTGCCATCACGGAGGACTACAAGCTCATCGACCGCCTTGGCACGGGCACATTCTCGTCGGTGTACAAGGCCATCGACCTCGGGTATCACGAAAAGTGGGACAACACAGTATGGCACGGGCTACACCCCGCCGCTTCATCCGCACACTACCAGTCAGTGCCACGAGTGCCGGGCACAAAGATCTTCGTCGCTGTCAAACGCATATATGTGACTAGTAACCCAGAGCGGATACGAAATGAAATCTCCATCCTGGAAACGTGTCGGGGTGCGCGACACGTGTCGCAGCTCATAACTGCGTTTCGACACGAGGACCAAGTCGTCGCCATCATGCCTTACCATGCACACGAGGATTTTCGCGTACGTTTGCACGCGTATCAGACCCTGCGTCGCTTTATCAAACATGATTGGACCTTTCGCAGTCATTCTACCGCACACTTCCGATGGCCGGCATCCGAGCTTACTTCAGATGCATGTTTCGTGCGTTGCGGGACATTCACGCGCGGGGTATCATCCACCGTGACGTCAAGCCTGCCAATTTTCTCTTCGACCCTCACAGTGGAGTAGGAACGCTAGTCGACGTCGGCCTAGCGTGTGTGAGTATTTTATCTTTCCGAACAAAATGAGGACTGGCTTTAAGGACTAATTCACGTAGCGCATGGGTGTGGAACCCCCTGTACATTACGGCAAATGTCTACACACCTCACCGACGAGGGAACACCCACATGGCCGGTTACGGCGTCCAACTGAATACAACTCGGAGTTTGTTAGGAAGAAGCAGAAGGATGCGCGGGTGCGCAGCGGATGGACATCTGATAGGGTGGGTTATTTGGAAAAGGATACAAGGTATATACACCACGCTGCCAGCGCGTGTCCTGGTTTTACTGAATTCACAGACCTCATTCGAAAGCTAATCGAGCAGGCACCCGTGGATTCCGCGCACCAGAAGTTCTCTTGAAATGTAATGAACAGACAGGAGGTCTGTCATAATTTATCTCATAACTGATGGGCGTCTCTGTTGACCATATCTGTCTTTTATTAGCTATCGACGTGTGGTCCGCGGGCATGATTCTCCTTTTCTTCTTGGCTGGCAAGTTCCCCCTTTTCCAGTCCAATGATGACGTCGAAGCGCTGTTGGAGATAGCATGCATTATTGGGCGCCGAAGGATGGAGAAGGTGGCAACACTACATTGTGAGCGCTTGTGTGGAGCCTTTCCCAGCGCTATATTAATTAGTTCCTTCAGCACGGTCATTCACAACAAACATCCCTTCTATCACGCCAGAAGGGAAACCCTGGCGTGAATTCGTGGAGACACTGAATCCGAATCTACGGGAGGCGTCGAAGGGTGCCGTGTGCCAGGACCCCTACAGCATAAGCGAGGCATCATCAAGAGGCGGCTCTTACGCGCCCCCTCCTTCGTCCTCGTCACCAGACGCAGGCGCAGCCTTATGCGAGACTCACTGGCCGTCTCCACGTGCAGATGTTCAGGATCACCACACAGACGAAGAACAAGCACTCGACCTGCTCGACCGTTTGTTGCATCCGGAATCCATCAAACGTATCACCCCACGGCAGGCACTGTACCATCCGTTTCTGCGCGAGGGTGACGAAGGTGAAGGTGATGATGTGTTCTTTCCGCACCCATTCGGGGAGGGTGTTTGTGGGGAATGGCATTTTGTAGACCCGGTAACGGAAGAGTTTCGAGTGCGCGTGAGGACGGAAGAGGGGACTACGAGCGTGTTACCGGTGATGGCAGGTGAAGGGATGGCCATTGGAAACGAAGCGTGCGAGTTTCATCGGGACGAGGACTTCCACAAGTCGCCGGACGAGTAGATACCATTAAATTGCATGGACTGAGGGAGCATTCAAAGATCCTATTCTGGAACTGGTCTGTGAGGGGGGAGAGGAAATTTTGCGTGTGGTAGCATCGAGCTTGTAAGCTTGTTGCATCCTTCCTGTTGCTTTGATCTTGCGTGGACGTCTTCGTGGCCCACCACAACATCTTCCGTGACGAACTTGCCATCGCATATCCTTCGTATGGCCTCGCCCTATGGGAACCCGGCCCAGGGGGACAGTATGACACCGTCGAAGTGGGCGACGTTGGTTTCGTTCGCTAAGGCCATTTCCAGCGCTTGTTCAATGTCCTACATCCAAGGGATCATCCATCCCATCGAAACCCCTCCCTTGTCCCGGATGACCATGAACAGTTGCAACCCATCCCCGAGCATATTCGCAGAGATGAAATTCGTGCGGGTACTGGACAA
>Ga0137394_10001162_pt1 | contig 19002 bp, 14 predicted proteins | sample czobulk116metaG_FD_108278 | JGI IMG/M metagenome (GOLD analysis project Ga0137394, IMG submission 108278) | Vadose zone soil microbial communities from Angelo Coast Range Reserve, California, USA - czobulk1.16 metaG | ecosystem: Environmental > Terrestrial > Soil > Vadose zone | place: USA...
ACCGTCGCTTATCCCGGATCGGTTCGCAACGCATCAGCGGACCCGGCGCAGTCGCGATACGGCCATCGCAAACCGCAAAGCTACACCTATTCGCCGTACTATCCGGTCCTCCAGTACAACAAGGCGCAGGGGGATTTCTATGGCGGGAACTTTTGGGATCTCCGGGCTACTGGAACCTACCTCCAAAATCCCGCAGCAGAACAGGCGCAAGATCCTCCGGTTGACCCGAACGAAATGGGCTTGCCTGATACTGCCTGCGTCGTTCGCCGACTTTCTCAGAGTTCCTACAGATCGTTCTTTGAGACCGTTTGGGGCCAGCAGTCGTTTAAAATCACGTGGCCAGCCGACGTCGACCAGGTGTGCAGTAAGCCGGGGCCGCCCCCGGCAGATGACCCACTGCCTGTTCACCTCAGCCCCGTGGATCGAGGTGGTTCAAACTCAACTTATGATCATTTCGCGCTCGCCATTGCCGCTTATGAGGCCGCGCCGGAGGTCAGCCCTTTCTCGTCGAAATTCGATTACGCTCTCGCCCACCCCGACCAGCAGGTCTTGAGCCCGGACGAGCAAGCGGGATGGGACCTGTTTCACGGCAAAGCAAAATGCAATACGTGTCACCTGGATGGAACCGAGAGCCTGCGGGGCCAAACCGCCCGAAAGATCACGCCGCGCGACGTCGGAAGCAAGGCGCCGTTGTTCACGGACTTTACATCATCAAATCTCGGTGTTCCCCGGAACCCGGCGATTCCCTATTACAACAAGAATAAGCCCGACGAATACGGATTTACCGCCAACCCGGAGGGTTCTGCGTACGTGGACAACGGAGTGGGCGGCTTTCTTAGAAATCGGCAACTCAACCCTGATTTGGATTGGGCGCGGCTGGCTCCTCAATTCGACGGCAAGTTTCAGGTGTCGACCTTACGTAATGTGGACAAGCGGCCGCGTCCCGATTTCGTGAAGGCGTATATGCACAATGGTTACTTGAAGAGCCTGAAGGCAGTCGTCCACTTTTACAATACGCGCGATAAGTTCCCCCATTGTCTTCATGGCGCCTCGGGAGAAAAGGTGACGTGCTGGCCTGCACCTGAGGTCCCACAGAACGTGGACACGACGATCGGTAATCTTGGGTTGACCAATGAGCAGGAAGACCAACTTGTGGCGTTTTTGAAGACCCTCACAGACGGGTATGAGCCTCGACATCCGGTTCAGGGAAAATGACGGCTCGGGGAAGATTCATGAAATTGTCAGGGACGCGGTGGCCAATCCTGAAATTACGGCCACCGGCCCGCTCTCCACTCCCCTCTCGACATCAGCGATCGTTTTCTTTGGCGGTTGGGTCACCTTTCACTCCACATATGCGTTCGTCTTCCGAGGAAGAATTGAATTGCCGGTGTGATGATGAGGGACAGGACCATGGAGATCAGGATGCCGCCGATCACGGCGATCGCCAGGGGTTGAAGCATTTGCGATCCGGCGCCGATCGCAAGCGCCAGCGGCAGCATTCCGGCAACAGCCGCCAATGCCGTCATCACGATCGGCCGGAGACGGCGGCGGCCTGCCTGGACGATCGCTTCTTCCGGGCTCCATCCGGCGGATATGAATTTGTGATTGGCGTCGAGCAGCAGAATGCCGTTCTTGGCAACGATTCCGATCACCATGATCAAACCCATGAATGACGATACGTTGAACGTGGTCTGCGTAATCATCAGAGCGAGAAACACGCCCGACGTCGAGAGTATCGCCGATGACAGAATCGCGATAGGCGCCGTGAAGGTTCGAAACTCGAACATCAACACCAGGAAGATCAGGACAACCGCGAGCACCAGCACGGTCGCCAGATCGCTGAAGGATTTCTGCTGTTCCTGATAGGTCCCGCCGTACACGACTCGAACCGTTGGAGGCATCTTCAAATCCGAGACTGCTTTTTGGACTGCCGCGATGCCGGTGCCCAGATCCACACCTTGCAGCCGGGCGGTCACTTCGACTTCACGCTGAAGATTGTCGCGAAGAACCTCGGTCTGTCCGGGCACTTCAGTGACTGAGGATAGAGAACCCAGCGTTGCCGTTGTTCCTGCCGAATTGACGAGCATTGTGCTCTTCATGGCTTCGAGTGTGGCCCGATTGCCTTCGGGGAATCTCACACGCAAGGGATATGGCCGGTCGTTGACAAGTACCGGCTGAGCGGCGGGTTGACCTTCCATGATCGCTGTCGTGATCGTGCGGAGATCGTCCGTCGCAAAACCCGTTCGGGCTGCGGTATCCGGATTGACAGTGAACACCACGGCGGGGCCGCTCGTGTGGTTATCGATACCGTTTGCGACGTCGACAACGGCGTTCTGGTTGTTGATCATTATCTTGTCCAGGGCGGCTGCAACCTGAGGGGCCCAGGTATCCAGGAGAGCCGCATCAGGCGAAAACAGCTTGACCACCACGGGCTGCGGAGCGCCCGTCAGGTCGCCGATCATGTCCTGCAAAACCTGGATGAAATCCACGCCGAGGCCGGGCTCAGCCGCATTCACTTTGGCGCGGACATCAGCGATGATTTCATCAACAGCCCGCTTTCGCTGGGCCTTGAGTTTGACCGCAATGTCGCCGGTATTCGGTTCGGTGACGGCCGCCAATCCGAGTTGCAATCCGGTCCGTCGCGAAGTGCTTTCGACCTCGGGCACTGTTCGAAGAATCGCATCGAGATGGTTGAGAACGCCGCTGGTTTCCTCGAGAGAACTGCCCGGAGGCATCACATAGTCGATAACGAATCCGCCTTCATCAAAGGCAGGAAGAAGATCGCTGCCCAGCATGCGATAGGACGCCATGGAAACCACGATCAAAGCAATGCAAAGCAGGCCCATCAATATGGGGTGCTTCAACGATCGACGTATTGCTCTTTCATAGAACCTCAGAATGCGGCCGAAAAACCCTCCCGACAAGGCGGCGTCCTCCGCCTCCATCATTCGCTTCATTCGCTCCGCGGGATCGTCGCTCATCTGCGTGACGGCCGCCGTCTGTCCCCGGCGAATGAGACGTGCACCCAGATTGCTGGTCCAGACCAGAGCCAACACCAGTGAGGTGAGCAACGCGATACTCATCGTAATTGCCAGAGCGCTGAAGAAAGTTCCCGTCACTCCCGTGATGGTGATTAGTGGAAGGAATACAACGATGGGCGTCAGCGTCGAGCCGATCAGAGGCGCAGTGATTTCCTTTAGAGCGCTGGATGTGGCTTCCAGCGGTCCTTCTCCTGCGTCGCGATGCATGACGATGTTTTCGACCATCACAATCGCATCGTCGATTACAAGTCCGACTGCCGCAGCAAGACCACCCAACGTCATCAGGTTGAAGCTCTGGTGCAGCATCTTGATCGCGATGAACGTAACCACCATCGTCACCGGCACGACGAGTCCGGTCATCATGGAACCCCAGTCGCGCAGGAAAAGCCAGATGATGATACCGGCAAGGAACAGGCCGATGATGATGGCATCGCGGACGCTCGCAATGGACTGCTGCACAATGTTCGATTGGTCGTAGAAAGGAAGCATCTCCACGCCGGAAGGAAGCGACGGGCGGATGGCCTCCATTTCCCTCGTCACTTCGTTCGCAACCTGAACCGTATTGCTGTCCGGCTGCCGGTTGACGCTCAACAAAACCGCCGGCTTACCGTTAGCGCTCACCACCGTGTAGTTTGGCGCGGTAGAAGAAGACACGGATCCGATGTCCTGAACCCGGACCGGTACGTTGTTCACGTTCTTCACGACGATGGCGTTGATGCCTTCCGAGTCGTTAACCTGTGACGTGAGAAGCCCAAGGAACAACTGATGGTCACGACTCATTAAACCTGTCGAATCGATGACGTTCGTCTTGTTGACCGCGGTCAGAATGTCCGGGATCCCGACCTTCGCGCGAAGCATGTTGGCAGGATCCACCGTAATGTGAAATTCCGGAACCTGGCCTCCCTGAACGATCACGCCCGCAACGCCATTGAGCCGATTCAGGCGGGGCTTGATGTCGTAAGTAGCGATCTCCCACAAGTCCGTCTGAGCAACGTTGTCTGAGGTGAGGCTGTATCCAATGATCGGGAAACTCGCGAAGTCCACACGATGCGTCTGGATTTGCGCCGTCGAAGGCAGACTGCTTTGAACGCGGGACACAGCCGAGTCCACCTGCTGCAGCGTGGTGAGCATGTCCACGTTCCAGTCGAAGGTCAGATCGATCTCCGCAGAGCCGCGGCTCGTCGTCGACCGAACATCGACGAGACCCGGAACGCTGTTGACCGCTTGTTCGATAGGCCGTGTAATATTCACTTCCATCTGCTGGATCGGCGTGACGCCATTGTCCACGCCAATGATGATGCGGGGGAAGTTCGTCGTCGGAAACACTGCGACTGGAATACTCAGAGCCAGGTAAATTCCTGCAATAGTCAGCATCAGGATTAAAAGGACGATCGATTTGGAGTGACGGGCGAACCAGTATTTGTCGGGATCTTCCAGCATGTTGCGCATTGCTTTCCTCCAGGAGCTTATTGCGACGGCGTGATTGTGACTTTCGTCTGGTCGAAGATTGCGGGATCCAGTTGGGCAAGCTGGAACGCTCCGGTTGTGACGACGCGCTCCCCACTGCTCAGGCCGTTGATCACCTGTACATTCCCCTGATCACGGATCCCGAGAGCGACAACCTTCTTGCTCGGTTTGTTCTGGGCGTCGACAACCACGACAGACGTACTGCCGGTGGCCGTATTCGTCACTACTGCGGAGTAAGGAATGACGAGCGCGCTCGGAACGCTCTGGGCGATAGCTTCGACACGCAGGCTGGAACCGGGTTTCAAGCGCCTATCGGGATTGGCGGCTTGAATCCATACTTCGACCGTCGTGCTCGTCGGGTCGAGTGCGGGACTGATTTGAGTAACCTTGCCAGGCGCCGGAGCCAGCCCTGGGAAAATGAGACTCGCCGCATTGCCAACCTTTAGCAGCGCGGCGTCTGTCGGTGACAGGTGCGCTCGTGCGATCACCTGCGAGACGTCCATCACCGTGAGTAGAGACGCGCCGCTCTGCGGCATTTCTCCTTCAAAGAGCGGTCGATCGGTGACAACGCCGTTAATGGGGCTGAAGATCCGCGAATAGCCCAGTTGGGTTTGCGTGGTCACATGATGCGCCTTCGCCACATCGCGCTGGGCGGCAGCGGCCTTGATTTCCTCGTCTTTCGCAAAATTGTTCAGATCATCACGATGCTTAATCGCGGTTTCGTACTGGGTCCGCATCTGAGTCAGAGTCACCAGCGAGTCGTTGACGTCCTTTTGAGAGATTGCGCCCTGCCGTAACAATTCCTGGCGCGCGTCATAGACCTTTTGCTGCGCATCCATGGCGGTTTTTGCGGCCTTCGCGTCGAGCTCGGCCTTTTGCACTTCTTGTGTTACCCCGGATCGCGCCGTTGTCTGATATACAGCTTCCGCTTGATCGGCAGCGGCCTTGCTTTCCGCAACCGCGTTGGCCAGATCCCGGTTCTCGAGCTCCGCCAGTAACTGTCCGGATCTCACAGGCGCGCCACGCTCGACGTAGAATCTTTTAACCGGTGAGTTGACTTTCGCGGCGATATCCGCCTTCGCGAAAGGATAAAGGAGAGCGTCCGCGGTTACCTTCAGATCGATTTGCGAGGTCAGAACCGGCGCAACATCGACCGTGACATCGGTCGGAGGCGCGGCTGCCTGAGGTTGATTGCCGGCGCAACCGAAAAGTAATGTTCCGGCTATGAGGCCGGACAGCAGAGCGACTGAACGTTTGGTTTTGCCTTTTAACATTTGTCGGAAACCTCCAGTTAGAGCCTGCAAAGTTGAAATGGCCAGTCGATAACGCGAGTTCGCGTCGTCGTACGCGTTACGAACCGTCCGCTTGGGAATCGACCATTTCCCTGCGTCCCAAGGTATTGGGTCGTTGCGCTCAAAGTTGGAAACATTGCTGCTTTGGCCTGAAGGAGATCTTCTTTCGCTAGCAAAGCATCGGAGGCAGTCGTCAGAAACTGGCTATCAAAAAGCTTGGCGCGATTCAGCGCGTCCTGCAAGGCAATAACGGTTGGAACCTGAGTGCCATCCGCTTCGGCGTGATGAGTCGCCAGCAGCGCGAACACGGTGGCGGTACTGAACGATTTCGTTCTCATGATTTCCAGCGTACGTACATTCCTTCCGCGCAGAAACGACCAGGGGGATGTGCAAGCGGTAGCTCTTTGGTGTGTATGGGCTTTGGGATCGGCGTTCAGTGATACGCCCTAAAGAGCTACCGCCGGCACATCCGCATGGTCGTGTGCGGCTGGAAGGATTTTTCCTACGCTGGATCAGACAGAAATGATTTCAAATTCAAGGAGTTTCTATGATCAGCAATAAGATGACGTTTCTGCTTGCGATAACGGGGGTCCTGATCGGAGGCTGCTCTCCGCAGGCAAGTCCGCAAACGTACCTTCCCGCTCCTGCAGCCGCTCCTTTTTCATCTCCGGCAACGCCAGTTGTGCAAGCGGCTATTGATGACGTCGGTCGTTACGGCGAGAACATCTACGATATGGCGAAGACCGGTGACTGGCAACAGGCGACATCCGATCTTGCGTGGCTTAAGGAGGCAGCCGGGAAACTGCCGGCAGAGGTGAACGGCAATGGGAGAGAGCAGGTTCAGCTCGATGACACTATCCAGGCACTCGAGAAGGCGATAACAGAAAAGAATCGGGAACGCGCCACTGGTGAGGCCAATCAGATTACGTGGATCGGAGCCGATCTGGCCGCGCAGTTCAAGTCGCCCGTTCCAATCGAGGTCACGCGGCTGGACTACTACGGGCGTCAATTGGAAATCTCGTCCTCGCAAAAAGACGAGGCCCGCTTGAAGGCAACGGCGGCAGACATGGTCATCGCGTGGAACGCACTTCGTCCCCCACTCGAAGCCGCCGGAGGTGCCACCGAAGCGGAACAATTCGGCAAACTGGTCGCGCAGGTTCAGGCGGCCCAAAGTGCCGCTGATTTTGGAAAGCTCGCCACGCCGGTGCTCGATGAAGTGGATAACCTCGAAAAAGTCTTCACGAGGAAATAAGTGCGACACCGCATCCATTCTGATTGTGCAAACGCTTTCGTGACCATGTCGACGGAAAGGGGTTCGCGATGTCTGCGTCTCTTCTTGCAGTCGCTGTGCTTGGGCCAACCGTTGTAGTCGTGGCTGCCTTGTTCGCAGTCTTGTGGCGTGAACGCACGTCGAGGCACGAAGGCGTTGTCGCGCTAGTCAGCGGAGGCGCGCTGGCGGTGTGGGCTGTCCTCGCGACTATACTTGCGCGACAAGGGTTTTTCCAACCATCTACGGCAGAAAGCGTTCCGCCGATAGGAGTCAATCTCGTGGTCGTGCTGCTCGTCGTCGCCATATCCCTGGCGGTTTCTCCTTCTCTACGTTGCTTGCTCTCCAGGCAAGCCAATCTCATTCGCCTTCACCTTTGGCGTTTTGAAGGCATAGTCTTCCTGATTCTGATGGTGCAAGGCCAGATGCCGGCACTCTGGGCACTTCCCGCCGGCATTGGAGACATCCTTGTCGCAGGTACGGCCACGTGGATTGCGGGCCATCTCGACAGCCCTGGGGGCAGCCGGCGAGCGATCACCTGGAATCTGTTGGGTATCGCCGATTTGATCGTCGCCGTCGCGCTTGGAATCATGACGAATCCGGGTCCGACACAGGTCTTCTATACGACACCCACTTCGGAGATGGTGACGCGCTTTCCGCTGGCACTAGTGCCGGCGTTCCTTGTACCCCTCGCGTTTATCCTTCACGTCATTTCGCTATGGCAACTGCTCGGCGGGACGTGGGCACGTAAGTCTGTTCAACCTGGGCTCTTTCGTGCATCGCCGGGCGGCGCGGGATAACATTGACGTGGAACCTGGCATCACGGTGCCATTCATTCCTATGCGGACACTGTTTGCAGCTACATTGAGTCTCATGCTGTGCTTGACGGCGCACGCGCTCGATCCCCGCCGGGCTCTCAACGAATACAGACAGACCATATGGACGATCAAAGACGGCCTTCCTTCCACGTTCATTTATTCCATCGCGCAGAGCTCTGACGGATACATTTGGCTTGGGAACGCCGACGGCCTCGCTCGTTTCGATGGCATTCAGTTCCTCCACTGGCGCTCAAAGGAAAATCGAATCCTTCTCGGCGCCGTCCGTGTCGTGAAGGCCGCTCGAGACCGTGGCGTGTGGGTTGGAACTGCTTCCGGCATGGTGGGCCGAGTGCAAGGAGACGATATAGCGGCCGGTACGGTTGACGCTCCAGTCGAAGCAATGCTCGAATCCCGCGATGGCAGTCTGTGGGTGGCTACCAGAAAACGGATAGTGCGTTTCCATCCGGAGACCCTCGCGCAGACTGGTTTTCCAATCAACTTGCAGGCCGATTTTTATTCCGGCCTGGTTCAGGACGAAAGCGGCCTCATCTGGCTGAGCACCAGCCAGGCCATTGAGCAGATCGAACCCGCAAGTGGCGAAGTTCGCCATCCAAAGTTCGCCGAAGGAAAATCGTGGCTCAGTCAGGACCGCGGCGGAACAATCTGGATTACCAGGCCTGATGGACAGACGGTTGCCCTTAAAGAAAAGCTACCCGGGGGTCATGCAAGCCGGGGAAGCTCGCTTGACATAAGTGCGGTTGTCCGCGACGTTCATGGAAACACCTGGATAGGCACATCCGGAAAAGGACTGTTCCGTGTCCGTTCGGGCACGGATGGTTCACTCCCGGAGCAGTTTTCACGAGCCGATGGTCTGTCCAATGACAACGTCTGGTCCCTGTTCGAAGATCGCGAGCACAACCTCTGGGTCGGTACGCAAGACGGTCTCAACAGCATTCGCGACGGGGTTATTACCACGTTGAACCGGCCGGGATTCGCAGGCGACAACGTGGAGGCTCTGGCCGCTGGTCCCGCCGGTGGCGTCTGGGCTTCGACATCAGCCGGCATCAGTCGCATCGAGGCCGACTCCCATGACGTGAACCTCAACGGCATACGAGCCAGGGCATTATTCACGGATCGCGAGAACAGGATGTGGGCTGGAACCGGCAGCGGTGTGTTCCGCATGGCCGGCGGAAGCTGGTCGCGGGTTTATTTTCCGTCAGGCTTGGATTTGAACGCCGTAACTGCGATGGCGGACGATGACCAGCACCGCGTTTGGATGTTTGATACGGATAAGGGACTTCACCGGTGGTCCAGCGAAAAGACGGAAGACTTTTCGAACGAACCTCTACTCAAAGGCAAATCGGTTCTTACGATACGCGCAGACAGTAATGGCCGAGTCTGGATTGGGTTTTACCAGGGAGGCGTAGTCGTTTTTGAAGGCGGCGTCTTTCGAGCGTATTCCGAACGCGACGGTCTCGCACCGGAATCGATTAATGCCGTTGTTGTCGATCATCGGGGAACCGTTTGGATCGGCGCTGAACGTGGCCTGAGCCGCTTTGACGGGACAGGGTTCACGACATGGAACAGCAGACACGGGCTGCCCGGCGAACGCGTATTCTGGATCGTTCCGGCTCATGACGACCGGCTGTGGCTGGGGTATACGAACGGTGTAGCCCGTGTCAGCAGCGCGGAACTCGATCGAGCTCTCCACGATCCGTTACACCCGGTTACCTACGAATTCTTCGACAACGGCGACGGCCTGAAGGGAAATCTGGATCGTGGCGGGCAGTCACCCGCTGTTCAGGCAGGTGATGGCACGATCTGGTTTAAAACTTCCGCCGGCGTTGCCTTGATTGATCCCGAACACCTGCCGAAGAACCCGTTCGCACCGCCAGTTCACATCGAGCGGATGGTCGCGGACACTTCCGTAATCGATACTACAAACCGCGTTCGTTTGCGGCCCTTCACCCGGAATGTGCAATTCGACTATACGGCCCTCAGCCTGGTCGAGCCTCGCCGAGTCCGCTTCCGTTACAAGCTGGAAGGTTACGATTCGAATTGGCAGGAAGCCGGAACGCGCCGCCAGGCGTTTTACACGAATCTCGGTCCTCGCACGTACCGCTTTCAAGTGCTGGCCAGCAACAATGACGGCCTTTGGAACGAGACCGGAGCTGCACTGGATTTTGAACTGCTGCCGGCTTTCTACCAGACCGAGTGGTTTCGCGTGGTCTCAATCATCGTTCTGCTGGTCGCAGCGTTGGGGATTTACAGGCTGCGGATGTGGCAATTAACCACTCAAATGCGTGGACGTTTCGAGGAGCGTCTGCGCGAACGAACACGCATCGCGCAGGAGTTGCACGACAACTTGCTGCAAAGCGTCCTTGGGATCAGCATGCAAATCGAGGTTACCGACGAACTGTTGCCGGCCGAGCTTCCGGCGAAACAGCCGCTTCAGAAGGCGCTTCGCTTATCGAAATCCGCAATGGAGGAGGGACGTCGAGCTCTAAACGACCTGCGTACGTTATCCTTGAGCGCGGATGATCTCGTTAAGGGATTCTCGCAGGCAGCGGACGGACTTCGAACCGAAAGCGGAAGCGAGATTCGCATTCTGGTCGAAGGTCATCCGCGCCGTTTGAATCCGGTAACGGGCAATGACGTTCTGCAAATCGGGCGGCAGGCAATTGCCAATGCGTTTCAGCATGCTCGCGCCGCCAGGATTCGCGTTCTCCTGAGCTACAGCCAGCGGGACCTGAGGGTCTCGGTTGAGGATAACGGCTGTGGCATGGACGAGCGTACGATAACGCTTGGACGCGAGGGTCACCATGGAATTGCCGGCATGCGCGAACGTGCGGAACGAATCGGCGCGACTTTCACTATCCGGAGCAGCGCAGGCAAGGGGACGGAAGTCGATTTGTGCGTACCGGCAGACTTGATATACGAGGGCAAAAAGGGAGAGGTTCATGAGTGATTCGAAAAAGATTCGAGTGTTATGCATAGACGATCACCCGACCGTTCGCGATGGGCTCTCGGCCATCATCAATCTTCAATCGGATATGGCAGTGGCGGGCGCAGTCGCGACGGGACATGAAGGGCTTGAGCAATTTCGTGCGCTCCGCCCGGACGTAACTGTGGTGGATCTTCGCCTGCCGGATATGAGCGGCTTCGACGTCATAGAACAGATGAAAGAAGAATTTCCGAACGCTCGAATCATTGTTTTGAGCTCCCATGAAGGCGATGTGGATATTCGCCGCGCTCTCGACGCGGGAGCCCAGGGCTACGTAGTGAAGGGAATGGTTCGCGAAGAGCTGCTGGAGGTCATTCGATCGGTCCATTCCGGAAAAAAGCGCCTTCCCGCGGCGGTTGCCCAGACGCTGGCGGAACACATTTCACTGGATATGGTCAGCGCGCGCGAAATCGAGGTGTTGTCCTTAATCTCCGCCGGGAAGCGAAACAAAGAGATCGCCGCCGAGCTTTCAATCGCGGAAGACACCGTCAAGATGCACGTGAGAAACATCCTTTCGAAACTCCAGGCCAGCGATCGAACCGAGGCGGTTACTATCGCCTTGCGGCGCGGTATTATCCACCTCTAAGCCCGCCCGAGAAGCAAATCCGTTACATCCCAAAGAGCTATCGCTCACATATCCGCATGGTCGTTCCTGCCGCGAAGCAATCTTCGTAGTCTAGGGACAGAAAGGATGAATTATGGAAAGGCTGTATTCGCGGTTTCCTGGTGGCGGCGTCGGATTCGGACTGCTTCTGTTGAGGCTCATTCTTGCTGTCTGGTTTTTCGAAACCGGCATACCAATGTTCGGCACCAGCCCCATCACATTTGCGATTGCTGTCGTGCTGGTGGCCACAGCGCTTTTATTAATTGCCGGGGTGGAAACCTCTACCAACGCAACTGTGGGCGCCGTTTGCTTGATCATTGGGCCCCTGCTCGCCGACAAGCCGGACCAGTGGTTTCATGCCTTTTCGCTCGCGGCCATATCCATCTCCGTGGCTTTGCTTGGTCCTGGGGGTTATTCGCTGGATGCCCGGCTTTCAGGCTGGCGAACGGTCGTGAGCACGCCCACATCGCGTAACAACAAGGAGACTCTATGATCAGCATCAGAACGATACTTTGCCCAGTAGATTTCTGTCCCGCATCGGACCGGGCCGCCGACTACGCTGCGAACCTCGCGAGGATCTACGGCGCAAGCGTGCATCTTCTGCACGTAATCACGGCCCCTGAGTGAAAGTGGATGAAGAGGGCTCACCACGGAACAGCCTCTCCGAAGTCCCTGCCCGATGATCCCGACAGCAGCTTTCCGGCCCGCCTCGGCACCGGAGCCGCCGGCCTTTGGCCGGCTCGACAATTCACTTCTGCGGGTAAGCGGTATTACGGACAAGTGGATCGATCGGTTGTCGTGGAGTTCTGACCCTGAAGGTTGCTTAGCGAGAAAACCGAAGGCGAAACAGGAAAGGTTCTGTGTTTCCTTTTGATATCTTCTGGTATGCGTTTCTTGATATCAAGTAGTCAATTCCCTTCGTCCATCCGGTGACGAAGACATCACCTGTCCTGGTGGCCACGACTTCGGTTACTTGGTCATTAATCTCGTTGATCGGAGTCAGATTGAAAGAGGTCGTCGCCTTGGCATCTGCGATAAACGTCACAAATTGCGGCTTACCGTCAGCGCTACTTATTTGAATGAGACAACCATCATTTGCTCTCTGCAATTGCGGCCTGAAGGCATTCTTTGTGGTTGGAAAATCTTTGGACGAACTGCGACCTCCTGCGAAGACTGAGCCAGCCAAGCCTGCTGAAACAGTAAACAGTTCATCCTCACCAGATCCTCCGACAAATGTTGCCCAGACTACGGGAAAAGACTTCGTCTCGAACGCATTTGGCTGAATTTTGAGAACAAAACCGTCCTTTGTTCCGCCACGAAACACAGGGTTCCAAGCGCCTTTAGTGACCGGAAAATCATGGGACTGAGTTGTGCCTGCGATGAATACGTTACCTTCAGCATCGATATCCATGCTACTTACCGAATCGTTCTGAGCCCCGCCAATACGCAAGAAGACAGGAACCGTCTTTAGTGAAGGATTCAGTTTTGCAATGAAAATGTCTGAAGCGCCCTGTGTGCCGACCACGTGAGAAGGATTTCGCGGAAATTCATTCGATGCCATGTTCCCCGCGACATAGATGCTTCCATCAGAATGAATTTTGATACTGGTCACGGAATCAGGACCTGACCCTCCCAGATACGTGGCCATTAAGGTTTTGCCTGAAGGGTCAAGGGTGCCTACAAAGCCGTCTGTCACCCCACCGTTCCCTTGTTGTAAAGCGCCAGAAGTCATCGGCAAGTCCACCGAGGATGTCCAGCCACCGAACCACGCCCGCCCGGTTACATCGACGGCGATCGTGGAAACCCCGTCACTCCCACTACCGCCAAAATAAGTGCTGTACTCGGTTTTTGATCCGGTTGTATTGAGTTTCGTTATAAATCCGTCGCAGGTTGCATTTGAGCCGCGACTTCCGACAGCGCGCCCTTGAGGCGCTTGAATCGTCACAGGGAAATCGGAGGAGCAGGTGCCGCCGACAACATAAGCGTTGCCGAATCGATCGGCGGCCACTGCATACGGTTGCGTGCGAAAACTTCCACCCAGCAACGTGGAGTACACGAGATTGCTTCCATCTTCGCTCAGTTTCGAAACGAACCCGATATGATCATTGTTTCGGACATAATTCTTGATTCTAAATGCACCCGGCGTTACAGGAAAATCTTCCGAAGGTGTAGCTCCGACTATTGATAGCGCGACCTTGAGAGTCCACCGCCAAGCCGGTTGCGCCTTCCTTCCGCTTGCCGCCGACATACGTGCCGTAGAGGGCACTCGGAATTGTGGCGGGAATGGCAAACGCCATCATCAGTGAGACCGACACAAGAATAAGGCACACTCGCATTTTCAACTCTTCTGTTGACACCACTTGCTACTGGTTTGTTCCCGTCCGATTTCAAAAGTACGTCGTGTTGAACTGAAGTGGACGTCCTGGAAGTTTCGATCTTCAAAACCATCGCATCGAATCCACTGGCTGTATAGTCGCTTTCGCGGAAACTTGCCGATTCGCATGTAGGGGCTGGGTCACTTTCCACAATTGCTGCATTACACCGATTGAGCGGTTCACTTCACGCGGCCCCGTATACTAATTAGAGACTCACAACCCAGCGAGGAGGCCGTTGCTATGTTCTGTCCTCAATGCCGAGCCGAATATCGGGAAGGTTTCTATAGGTGCTCTGACTGTGACATTCCACTGGTCGATCAACTACCGGCAGATCGTTCCGTCACTGATCGTCAGTCGGGCTTTGAAACCGATCATCCGGAACTGGTCGTGTTGCGGACCTTTCCCACGGTGATCGAGGCCGATCTTGCAAAGAGCGCCTTGGAGTCCGTTGGAATCGATTCGATGGTCAGAAGCGACAACAAGGGAGGCCAGACTCCCGGTCTGGCGTTCAGTCAGTCCGTTGAACTCCTCGTTAGAGCCGACGATGTGGCAGCGGCGAACGACATGCTCGGTATCGAAGGTTTCGACAGGGGCAATCCTGAACTGCGGGATGTAGAGGACGTGGAGGAATCATAGCCTGTATATAGGTAACTTCGAATCGACGAAGCACCTTTACGCGCATCCATGCCCATGTTGCGCCTTTGAAACTGAGGACGGTTGAAAGGAAAGGAGCGGCCCCGCGACGATCCCGGCCGAAACGCCGTCGTGAAGAGAAATTCCACCCGCCGCATATCGGTAAATGCTTGCGAGTTTCCGCGAGTAATCCGCTCTTTGTAGCTTGCGAGGGCACATGTATGGATTGCCGCCTACTCCTCTTGAATGCGACAGTCCGAACTCGAATCACTTCGCAGGCAGTACACTTTTTATATCCCGTTTGATGACTCGAAAAGATTCACTACCAACTGAAGATTTCGCGCACCCACGAGGTATTGGATGGTATTGAAATCGAAAATTCCAGCGGTTCCATTCTTATTGCAGACGCCGGCGGCAAGCCCCCCGAAACGGCGATGTTTACCGACGGCTTTCCCAACTCCTGGTAAGTCGTAAACCGGACTTATGAATCTCGGGACATGGCTGGTCCCATTCCCCCGGCAGACTCCGCGGATCTGTAATTCCATCCGCTTTTATTGGGAGCGCATGGCGACCATGGGTTGGACTGAGGCGGCGCGGCGGGCCGGAGCGAGGCTCGCGACGACCGCGACGAGCACGGCAACCGCAGCGCCCACGACGTACGACAGGTACTCCACGTTGCTGAGCGGGATGCCCATGTTTTCGCCGTTGAGGCGGATGAACGCGGCCGTGAGAATGAGTCCGACGACCACGCCGGGCAACACGAGTCTCACGACGTCGAACAAGACCATGCCAAGCACGCGGCGTCGCGAGGCGCCCAGCGCGCTGCGCACCGCGAGCTCGCGCGTACGTGTCGCGACCATCAACCCGACGACGCCGTAAATTCCAAGCGCCGACAGCGTCAGGATTATGCTGCCTGCGCCAGCCGCGACGGCCGAGCCCGTCAGGAAATCATCCATGCTGTTCTTCCGCAGCCACGCTCCCGTAACCACAGTGGGGTAAGCCGCCCCGTCGCCGTACCCGAAGCCGCGGTTCTCCGGATTGAACTCGCGTTCCGCATTTTCAAGCGTCGCGGTCATTTTCTGTGGCGGTTCACCAGGCCTGCTGCGCGCAATCAGGAACAGGTCCTGAGACGGTTGCTGCGCGAGCGGCAACAGCAACTGCTCTCGCGCCGCGCTCATTTGCGCGGTCGGGAAATCGCCGCTGACACCCACAACAGTGAGCGTCTGCGTCGTCTTTTCATCGTTGCCAAAGATCAAACGCTTGCCGATCGCTTGGCCGGCTTCAGCATTCGGAAAGAGTCGCTCGGCGAGCTTCTTCGAGATGATGGTGACGAGGTCCGCGCCCGCCCGATCGTCTGGCGAGAAACCACGGCCACGCAAAAGCGGTATGCCCATCGTGGTCAGATAGTCGTTATCCACACTCGTGACGCGAACCTTGACGAACTTCGGGGCCTCGTTCACTTCCGGCTGCAGCGCGGTACGCGCGCCGTGGTCGCGGTAATCCAGGGGCAGGCCGTCCGCAAGAGTTGCGGCGGCAACACCGTTTGCCCTGGCGAGATCGTCCCGGACGCTGCGGATTCGGGAATCCGCATTCGCGATCCTGGCGTCGTCGACCTTCAACGGCACGGCGTACAGCAAGTCCGCTGCGAATCCGAGGTCGGCCATGGCGGTGGAGCGGACGCGATCGAGCGAGATGCCGCTCATCACGATCAACGGAACCGCGATCGCAACCTGCAACGCTGCGGTCACGCGCTGAACTCGACCGACGCGCCGCCCCCCGACGCCCACATCGTCTTTCAAGGCAGAGAGGATCACCGGGCGACTGAAGCGAACAGCCGGCAACAATCCGAACACGAGGCTGGTCAGTAGGCAGAGTCCCACAGCGATCCCGATCGTCGGCAGATTCACTTTCAGTACCTCTTGTACCTGTGGCGGAAGCGGGTCGTCGCTTAACAGTGACCGCAGCGACAGAAGGTTGAACAAAACAAGCGACGCGAGGATCGCTCCAAGACCGGCCATGATGATCGCTTCGCTCAACAGGTGTTGGATCAGCTGCCGGCGCGTAGCGCCGATCGCCTGACGGATGGACAGTTCCCGCTCGCGCATCGCGCTGCGAACCTGCACCATGCCGGAGATATTCAGGCACACGACCAGCAAGACCATTCCGGTCAGCGTCAGCCCGAGCGCTTGAATGACGGCAAGCCGCGACTTCACGAGATTGCCGAATGCGTCATACGGGGCGGCGATGCCGGACTTGTTCTCGTTCGTCGACGGATACTGTTTGGCCAACGACGATGTGACCGTGGAAACTGCGGCACTCGCCTGCGCCACGCTGACTCCGGGCATCAGGCGTCCGTGGATAAGCACCCACTCTTTGCTTCGGTCGGTACCGGCGGTACGAAAACGCGGATGACGTTCGAGCGGAAGAAAGACAGCTACTTCTCCGTTCCCAGTGACGTGGCCATCAAATCCTTCCGGAGCGATGCCCGCCACGACATGCGGAACGTCGTCCAGCGTGAGCGTCTTGCCGATGATGTCCGGATCGGAGGCGAAATGGTTCTGCCAGTACCGGTATCCCAGAATCACGGCAGGCTCGGCAGTCGCGCTGAAGCCCGGTCCGCGAAACAGCGTCACGCCGATCGTCTGGAAATAGTTCGTGGAGACAAACATTGCCCGCACGGAGTCTTTTTGTACCTCGCTTTGCCCGTACGTCCAGCCCACAAGCGCGGTTCCGGTATTGGCGTCGCGCAGATCGACGTAGTCCGGATAAGACCAGGTGTCGGTCGCCGCGCGCGAGCCCACTCGCGTCGTGAGGATTTCGACCAGTCCCTCGGTTTTCACGCCAGGCGGCGTTATCGTGAGTATTCGCGAGAGATACGGAATCGCGATGACCGGGACCATGCCGATTCCCAACGACACGACGCACACAAAGGTAAAAGCTCGAGCTTTTGCCAGCGAGCGGGCGGCATGAATCAGGTCATTCCAGATATTGCTCAACATATTTTGGGGATTTAAACATGGGTGACTTTGCATTGCAAAGTCATTTCTCGACTGCAGCAAAAGAATAAGAACCGCTTTTATCGGACATGCTCTCGATAAATGCGCGCCGTCATGCGTTTTAGGCTTTAGGCACGATCTGCTGCGCTGCAAGGAAAGTTGTCACCAGCAATCCCATTTACGTATTCGATCCACTTGGACAAATTGTCGGTTTGTCGTAGAAGTGACATCGCGAAATCCAGTGTCAGCCCCAGTGAGGTTAGGCGGTTTATCGGGCAGTAGGATCTGGTGTGGAAAGCGTCTCCGTTACGACATCCGCGTCGGCTGTTCCGATGCGTTCGCTGCGACCGTCTAAGACTTGAAGAAGCTCCGCGTGACCGGTGAACGAGTGCGTTCCTGAATTCAACTGGACGCCCGAGGAAGCGTGCACTCGCATCGACTCGTTTGGAGCAAGTTCGTGGAGAACAGTCGGGCGTATCGATTGCCACGACGAAGTATATAGCCCAACGTCGAAAATCGCTCATAGCTAAGTCCTGAGTAGCCGGCTTTCCGAAGAAGTGAATTTGTTGATCGGACTCTCAGGCGCCAATCTATGGTTTAGCGGTAATACGACAACTGAGCGTAGGACGCGGGCGTTATGATCTTGCCATGCCCCGAGACAATTGATGCCGAAAGGAGACAACCGATGTCCTACAGTATATCGACCTTGCTGACCCGCAATCTCAGCGACGTGTTCGGTGAAAACGACCCCGCGCGGCGGCGCGCGGCAATCGAAGAGATCTTCAACGAAGATTGTGTGTTCTACGAGCCCAGGGGCGTCTATTATGGCCGCGATGAGATCGATCGCGTCGCGGGCGCGATCAAGGCCACTCACCCTGACTTTCGATATCAGCCAATTGCCGAGCCTGAGGAAATAGGCAATGGCGGACGGGTCCAATGGGTATCGGGCCGCCCTGGTGAGCCGCCGGCTTACGCCGGGACTGATTTCATCATTGCCCGAGACGGCCGGATTGCTGCAATTTATCTCTTTTTCGACAAGCTACCCTGAGCTGGACTCTGCTGTGCGGCTCCCTTATGCGTAGGATTGGCGCGGCGGAGTCGACCCGCCTTACCGGAGATGTTGACTTTTGAGACGACAGTCGTCGCGACCGTCCGCATCACGATTACTCTCAATAAACGCCGCGGCGTTTATCAATCAGTTTTCAGTGGACTGGTAGTCGGTATCTCGGACCTTGTGAAATCATTTTGATGATTCCCGTCGGCGCAAAGTGACGGGATCGCGGTTTACTGCACAACGTCTTCTTCGTTCAACTTTTGAAATTCCTGCGTTCGTTCGCGCCCGCCATGCATCACAAGCATATGTGCATCGAGCCACACCGGCGCGGCAGTTGTTACCGTCGCGCCCTCATGGGAGCCCAGTAGACGTGACGCCAGTATGCCTCCGTGTCATCGAGCAGGTGTTTCGGCACGCCGCGATGTGTGAGCACGAGCTCTGTGCCGCCGCC
>Ga0137394_10001164_pt1 | contig 18989 bp, 16 predicted proteins | sample czobulk116metaG_FD_108278 | JGI IMG/M metagenome (GOLD analysis project Ga0137394, IMG submission 108278) | Vadose zone soil microbial communities from Angelo Coast Range Reserve, California, USA - czobulk1.16 metaG | ecosystem: Environmental > Terrestrial > Soil > Vadose zone | place: USA...
GAGTGCTCTGTTAAGCCACGGTCGAAGGAGGCTGAAGCGCTCGTTCGCGCGACTGCGACGGCGTGACTGGGTTTTTGGGTTCTTGTGGGTAGGGAGTCCAGCTAACGTCGAAGGACCAACCGTTAGTGTTTACACTTCTTTTTCACTTGTTCGTCCGCCGACGGTCCCAGCCAGTGTGCTTCCATCTTTGCTTGTAATTTTTATCCTACACGACGTAACGTTACAGGTGTTTATCAATTATAAATGATTGGTTCAGAGACGCCGAGGGAGCAGTCTGATGCCCTTTTCCTGAAAGGGATGCGACTGATGACGCAGGACAGTTTCAAGTCATTATTCAGTTCGCACCCGGACTTGCAGCCTGATATGGTCGTCCAAAAATACCTGCCCACAGGGAAGAACACATAAGGGTACCACAGTATGCTTAATGGATCATGCCGGAGAGAAACGCCCCACTCCATTTGCATATCACTGTGAGAGCTATTCTCGGTGGCTCGGATCATGGTTGCGAGTTTGAATGAACCATATCGGGGAGTTCTGAGAAGAGATAGCATGGCCCGCAATGCCGAATTTCACCGGTGAGCAGGCTGTCTTACGAGATCTTTTGTGGGGTAAGAACAATGGAACTGTGTCACTGTGTTATGGCTTTTCCCAATTATGCTTCAAATGGTTGTGTATTGATGACAGGACTGATACTCGGCGCGGGGTCAGAGGGGATAGATTTTTAGGTGTCCTGCAACTTCGGAGGATCGAGAATGAGAAACAGAGTATAAGTTTGGGTACGGCGTTTCTATCGTTCCATATACGGTCCATTGTGATAAAGAATCAGTCTCACGGCGACATCCCCAGTGGCCGAAACACCAGACAAGACTGTGCAGTCAACAAACTAGGCGTGTTTCATTGAAGAAGCAGAGACAGAAAGTCCTGGACAACGAAGTCGCAACGAAGTCCCAGCGAGCAAGAGACAAGGAGCGATAGCAGTAGACGAAGCAGACAAGCATGCAGGAGCGGATGCAGCGCGACCCACTTGTTCCCCGAGCAGACGTTACTATCACTTGGGACGGTCATTCCGTGGGCAAGTACGAATCCTACGATCCCCCAGCGCTACGACATTCGTGATCAACGAGTGCATGCTTCAAGACTATTCGCATCAAGACCACCCCCGATACTCCCACTATCGCGCACGAGTGTTTGGCTGGCATTTCGAAGCTCACTGGCGCGTTGTTCGAGAGAGGAGCGCTCGTCCGCCAGTTTTGTATTTAACGACTTGTACAGATTTACCTTGGAACTGACACCCGTGCGGTAGACAAGACGACAATTTACTATGCGTCAGCCAGACAGACATGCAAAAGGTTCTGAGCAATGACGCACCACATGTGCTCCCTGATCTACAGGGAAACGAAAACGTGATGGGAATTCCACCATGAGCGGAATGAAAGGGCTTACCATGTCCATCATCTCAGTGAACCTGACCATTATGTCATCCGTACCAGAAAGCCATTCCTCCATCGTCGACTTGGACCAACGTTCGGCACCTTTCTCATAAAGCTCTGCATAACGTGATAGATCGGCATCAGAGAACTCTAGGCCAGGGAAGTCTCCTATGGCCGCCGTAGGGTGGGGAATGTTGGGCGGGAGCGTTCCTCCAGGAGAGAGACTTCCGAGAGGGGTAGCTTGGGGCAGTGAGCCATGAGAACGCAGAGGGCTACGACGGACACAAGGTCGCTTCGAAAGTTCGCGCAATCGCGCGTCGAGGACAACCTCCTCTCTATCACCAGGAGAAGCCGGCCGGATGCGCTTCGCCTGATTCGTAAAATTGCGGACGATATTGTTTCGATTCGCCGCGGCCGCTGGGATCCGGTCTCCCTCATTATCATTTTGTCCAGACACGGAGAAGTATCCGCTATCATCCAGACTGCCAGTGCCCGCGACGTTATCAATTGAAAACTGCCCGCCGCCGAAGAAAGAAGGACGGGACGGCGGTCCGCGTGCAGGCGCCGCGACGGCACCCATCTGGGCAACCTCGTCCTGAGGGCGACAAGACATCGAGCGAAACAGATTTGACGCGGCACCGGCGGTGGTCGCATCCGCATTAGACGCTGATGGACACGGACGCGTGCCGATTTCGACTGAGTTTTGCCCCGACGCGTAATCGGCACCCTCGTCGACGCTCTTCAAGTTGGGGGCGAACGGAAGCGAAGGCTTCTTGAATTCTGGCCCCGAGAATCCCGTACCGGTGCCTTGGAGCAACGTAATGGGTGGGGTGAACGGGCGAGGCGCATATATGCGCGTCGTGGAAGAGCCTTTGGTGCCGGGACGCGCCAGCATGCCGCCGCCACTGGGCGCCTGGTTCTGATTCTGAGCAGTGTCGCTGGGGTCCCCAGTGGAGCCGAAGCTTGCTGTGCGCGGCACAGATTTCTTTTTGAAACTGGAAATATTGAGGGCGCGAGTGGATCCCTGATCGATTGATGGGAGTTAGCTCAGAGGAAACTACGAGCTGGAAGCAGGTGGGATGAAGGGGCAACTTAACCCCAAGATCGTGATGGTTCTTCTCGGTGCTCGATGAAGTGTTGTTCGAAACTGCCTGAGCGATGTTGCTGGGGGCAGCACTCGTTTCTTCACTCAAGTTCACGGCCCTCGAGGCTGGGCGCGCGGGAAGGAAGGGTTGCCTTGCGCTCATGTGGTGCGATTGCCTCGACGTGGTGGTATCGGTACAGCAGTCGTGTCGGCGGCCCGGAGAACAAATCGCGTCATCTCATCAATATTTGTATTCAGCTATGGTAGTGTACACGATATAGATGCAAATCCTGAAGGCTATAACTAAATCATATTATTCTACAACGGCCGGTGAAGTTTCAGAAAATGTGTCGGCAGCCTGCTCCTGCCACAAGGAATAGTAAAGACCGCGTGCCAGTATGAGTTCCTCGTGTGTGCCCTGCTCGACGACCCCACCGTCCTTGAGCACAATGATTAGATCTGGATTATAAAGAGTCAAGCACACCAAAGTACAAGAAAGACCACGGGAACTTGCCTGCTTCAACGACAGTTTGTAGACGATGTGCGATGAAGATGCTCGTCCGTGCGCGGTCGAGCAGCGTCGCATTGATATTCTTCATGAGTTCCGCCTCTGTTTGCGCATCCAGCGCAGACGTCTACATAACGATAACGATTCATATCAACACCTCCCGCAAATCAGTGGTGTTTCAAACAATGCAACGTACCGCTTCATCGAAGAATAAAATAGGTGGGTCTTTCAGCAGGGCGCGTGCCACCGCAAGACGCTGCTTTTCGCCTCCAGACACCATCAACCCACGCTCGCCGACAGTTGTCGCGTACCCGTCGGGGAGTTCCATGATAGTTTCGTGCACATGTGCTTTCTTCGTCGCTGCAATGACCTCTTCATCACTCGCATTCAGTCGCCCATATCGCACGTTATGCATGATGTCTGCATGAAACAGCGGGGTATCCTGTGGAACGACACCCACTGCGGAACGTAGCGACGCCAGCTGTACCTGCGTTATGTCCTGGCCATCGACGAGTATGCGCCCCGCAGACGGCTCGTAGAAGCGGTATAAGAGACGGAAGACCGTTGACTTGCCGCAGCCCGATGGCCCTACGATCGCCACCTTCTTTCCAGCAGGAATTGTGAACGAGAGGTTACGGAAGATTGGGCGAGATGGGTGGTACGCAAACACGATATTTTCGAAGGAGATTTCCCCGCCGGAGAGCGTAAGTGGTTTCACATCTGGTGGATCCTATATCGTAGATTCGGTCAACAACCCACATCAGCCATTTTACGGGAGCGGCAAGACCTTGGCTGGGGAGTGCTCCGCTCGGAGATTGAAGAGAACCTCCATGTCTAACAGGCTCTGCCTGACCTCGCGGTAAATAGTGCCGAGGAAATTCAGAGGCATGGATAGCTGAAACACGAGTTGGTTGACCATAACCAGGTCACCGACAGTCATCGTTCCTATTCAGGATGACGAGAGATGTAACTGGGATATTCATCACTAACTCACCATTGATGACCCCCTGCGCCGCGAGGAACATGATCCCAGTGAGAGCCGTCGAAAATATGACATTCTGGCCAGAGTTGAGAAGGGCAAGCGATGTGGCAATTTTGATGGAAGCCTTTTCGTATGCGCGTAGATGCGTATCATACTGTTTAATCTCGTGTTGCTCGTTGCTGAAATTCTTTGCGTGAAATCGATATCAGTCTCGAGTTCACCGCCTACGTGGCGATGCGTGCGGACCTTTACAGCTTCGTAGTTAAGCAGAGAGTCAACTGCGACGGTGGCAGCTTTGTTGTCCGCTGCATTTGCTTTGCGACGGAACTGCGTTCTAGTAAGGCCATCAGAGTTATACGGTAAGCTTGGGGGGAGTACATGACAGCATGCCAGCAACTCACCGCCACGCTGTGGTACGGACCGTAAACCATGTATATGCGGCCATGGTCGTGAGAGTGATCGCTGCAAAGTCCCAACCAAACTTGTAGGTCTATATCGACGTTATCAACTTCCGCGTGTCGAGGGCGTGTTCACCAACGCACCAAGATGCCACACACGAGAGATATTTCAAGGGCCGTGGGGACAACTCGGAACAGTATTGCCTGCAAGATGAATGTGACGCCTCTGTTGTAGTCGGGAAAGCAAACTGAGCCCCACCCAGATAAAATCAGAGCGAAAAGGAGGAGAATAGAGCTCACTTTGTGCCGCGGTCAATGGCACGCGTCAGCCCACCAGTTTGTCGGGATAGATGGAACTTGAGGTCGAGGTTGAGCAAGTGTTCGAATGTCTGGCGCGCAACAGTGCGGACCGCACGCTGGCCAACGTTCGCGAATACTGCGTTCAACAGCTCGCTAGAAAGCGTTGCGCCTATGCGAGCCGCGCCGTCTGCCCTTCCCACGTACTATCAATCGACCAAACCGAAACAATAGGAAGCGTAGAGCTACGACGCACATGCGAGGACGACTGAGCCGCAGACAACCCAAACAGTCGATTGTGCGTCAAGGGGAATATTAAGAGTGTCGATGATTTCTTTGAAAAAGAACGGGACCTGGACATTTAGTAGCTACACCATAATAGCATTTATTTCGAAAGTGCATTAATTCAGGCCTAAGGTGTGACGGACCTTGCCACCGACGAGCAGCCCAACGCCCAAGATGACACGCCCTCTCGTTCCCCAATCACCCTTCGGCCATATGTGCACTGCGAGCCTACGCACAATGGCCCAATCGCGTCGACGCTGCTCCGCATTTGTTATACTAGCCACTGTCGACTGGGCTGGCTGCGAATTCTCTTTTGTAGGGGCGGTGGACTGCGGAGTGCTATTCGGCTGTTGTGCGAGGTGGCGAAATCCACGCCAGAGATGTGGCGCCGGTCGTGGTGGAAAATGAAGACCATGGAATAAAGGTGGAAGAAGCCCGGAAGTGGAGAATCCCGCTCTCAGTCGATGGCACGGGCCAGAGCGGACCGCAGCTTGTTGCCCAAATGCGCGAACCAGCGAGTGCGGGTGCGAAGGCGCAGCACATGCGCGCGGAAGTGGAACACGGCATAGAGCTGCGGCGCTCAGAAGAGCGCTCATTGGTATGGCTGTTCCTCTGCAAGTGGTGGTCCGGGTTTAGCGGACGCGATTCCGCTGTGAGTTTTGCACGTGACCAACTAACTCATTTAGCACCCCTTCTTCCCTTCACCCTCGTCATCTAGACCACCCTTTTTGCTATTAAGGACAGGTGGCATACATTGTAAGTAGCTACAGTACTATTTGGCTATTAAGTCGAAATACCGAGGCCTGCAGGGATGAAGGAGGCAGTGCGCGCGGCACACTTTCATGCCCCCATCCATCGCCGGACGCGTATGCGAGCTCGGGAACATCGCGGGGCGCAAGCGTGTGCGCGGGCACTCCACCGGAAACACACGCAAACGCGAGTCCGGGCGGCAGCGGTGGAAAGAGGCATGTGCGCAAGGGGAATGGACGTGCGCGCGAGGGGAATGGCGTCGGCGGAAAAGTGCGTGTGCGCGAGGGGAATGGACGTGCGCGCGAGGGAAACGGCGGCAGCAGAGAGGGGCTGGGACGCGAGGGGAATGGACGTGCGCGCGAGGGGAACGGTGGCGGCGGAAGACGTCGTGCGTGCAAGGAAAACAGCGGCGGGGGGAGGGGAAGTGCGCGTTATGGGAACGGGAGCGGGAGCGTGTTTTTTTAGTGCATTAATTTGCGCGGTAAATGATTGTGGATAGCTAATAAAATAATGCAAGGTGAGCTATACCGCTGCGCACGAAAAGCCCCTTCGCGTCCATCAGCCACGCGCCTCGGCACCGATTTCTTGGCTAAAAGGTTGTAGAGCAAAAGACAGTATATGTGCAGACGAGCCATCCTCGGAGAGCACTCGCATATATTCTAGACCTTCTAAAACCTTGTCCATGTGCTCAGCAGCCCCAGATAGATGGGCAACTTTACAGCATACAGCGTGAATCCTGAGATAGTCAGGGTTGGGCAAGGCGAGATCTTTCTCTGTCTGGAGCGTTATTGGGTTTGGCTTGCACGAGCGAAGGCGATGGTCTCGCTTAGCACATATAACATAGGTGTTTTCCATGCCATCCTGCGCATGTTTAGCGTGAGAGGACTCAAGAATTTGAAATCACTCACGACTGCTTCAAACCAGATTTCTAGCCTATCAAACCAGTCATGAATTCCGGGGTCTAATGTCATGACGTTATCAAGGCTGTGGATGCCGTCGCCATTCAGCCTTTCGGGGAGATCTTCGTAACCGAAACACTTATAGCCCATAAGGTCGCAGCATACTCGTGCTGAAGACACGAACAATAAGCGATAGCGATGGGAGAGGGTATGTGAGGCGAACCTTGGCGCCGCCTTCGTTAGAGCTGGAAATGTTATCGTTGGTCGATGCAGGAAAAATGTGGGCGCATTGCGTGCCAACCGTTTGCGCACCGGTTGCCGCTGCTTCCCTCTCGAGCTCGAGGTTCTTGTCCACATATTGAGAATCGTACTTTCCGGTAACGACGCACCGAAAATTGTCCCTGATGAGAGCCTTGGAAATGGTCTCGTATTCAGAATGGCCGTAACCGTAAATTTGTGTACGTGGCTCTCACATTTCGCTTGGCATCGCTATGGCATCGAGGAGGTTCATGAAGCATGGCATTAATCATATCCCTTTTGTTTTCAAAAGAAGGGGGCGAGGGATGGGAGGACGGCTCAGGTGGCGCCTTTGTGCTTCCTGACTGTCAAGAGACCATCAGAAAGAAGGCAACAACGGCGAATGAAGGCGACTCACAAGCGCGGATGTAATGGTCATAATACATTTTACCGAGCTTGTACATTTCATCATCCCAAGGATTCTTGCGTGTTCGAGCTTTTCCTCATAAACTTCGCGATTGGAATGAGAGTAGTCAGCAGCTTTCTCTAGCTGCAAAAGTTTAGAATAAGCTAAGTGTATGTGCGGAGAGGTATTTAGAGACTCTGGGATCGTCGGGGGAAGTGGCTGGGGCATAGATGATTGGGGGGTTTGGCGGTTGACTCGGAGGTCTACCCAAGTCCCGAGTCGCTGTAGACCGCGCCAGTGACTGCATAACCTTAACACATCTCGGCACTTGTGTACGTTGGCCCGATATTGTCCCTTTGATCAGCGGTACTCAAGTTTGGTGCCAGTGCATGGCCTTGGACTACTTTTTTTTGCTCGTGCCACATATGAGCCTTTCCTTCATGACACGGTACCCGCCCTGTTAAGTGGCGATACCAACTTCCTTCTCGAGATAAGGGTCTATGCTCGTATCCACATAGACTAACTTCTCTCGGATGCAGTTGGAGGAAAAGTCGTGCCAAAGAATCGACGTAACATGTGGAATCTACTATTCTAGCCTTCCGTATGGAAGTAAGTACCCCTCGGCACGCTTCTGAAAATTTATCACCAAGGTGGCGGCAGCCGAGTATAAATCGCGGGGGTCCCGGTGACCGTGAGATTGAGAATGGTCCCTGTGCCGGCGATACAGAGCACAGGGGCGTCCTTGGTTTCCTACCGTGTACCAGCGTCAACTCAAGTGCCCAAACACCACTAGTGGCTTGGAGAAGTAGCACATACCTGCGAGGAACGGAACGTCCTACGCTGTCATGCCAGCCCCGACCTTCGACCCAACAACAGTAAACCCACGCGGAGCCTTGCGTTCCGCTCTCTGCTGCCCGGCCGTTCGTACTGCACTGGCAGAGACGTTTTGCACCTCGACGAGCTCCTTGACCGCGAGTATCATACCCGCCGCTTCCGGGGTATGCGGGTGGTACACCGTTTGCATGCGCCGTCTAAGACCAAGCGCGGAGAGTGTTCCTTGAACGCGTTCCCCAAGAGAGATCCCGGAGCGTCGTAAGGTGATACGAAAGTGCGTTTTTGGCTCTACAACGGAAGAAGCGGGTGGTGGAGAGGCGGCGAGAGCAGCGACAGTGCGGGAGGCTGCGGTCCCATTGTGTGCTAACCTCCGTTGCAGGGTGTGAAGGGGGTGCAGAAAAACATTGGTTGTGAGAGTTGATCCGGGGATGCTGAAGAGGGGAGTCATCTTGGCTTGTTTGCGTAAGAAACAGATTCGCTTGTTGGCCACCACGCCACGTGACCCACCACGTTGGCGCTGGCACTGGTAGCAGTAGTAGTATGGTACCAACTTCATTCAGTTCCTCATCTGGCTGAATTATGACCTTATGGCTCAGCCTGAGAGACGTGAGGATTTCTTACTGGTGCCTGTGCCTCTCCCATCCGAGTTGCACCTACCTATGGCTATGGTTTTATATCGAGGTCACCGTACTCTGAGTGTAGAGCCAAATCCTTCCCTCCTCCCACTTCTCAATCTTCCTTTCTGACTTTAAACTCGGATCTCCTGCAGGCCTCTTTTCTGTCTCTATGGCGTCAGCTATGGCACCCTATTCTGGCTTTGAATCAATTTTTGATGCCGCGTTAACCAAATACGCCAAGCAAACTGGGATCAAGCTTGCTACATGTCCTTCCGCCGAAATGCTGATCAACTGTGGCTCTCCTGATGCCGTCATGCAGCTATTGCAAGAGAGAGTACAGGGTTTCAAGAAATTTCATGACAGAGGTTCGAAGTTGATCAAATGGCTTCATCCTCTAGTGCAAGTCGTCTATCTAGTTTCTGGTGCTCTAGGCCATGCCACTGACCCGGTGAGTCCTAAGGACCTAATATGTGAACACCTTTTCATAATTTTGTCTTCAGGTAACGATGTATCCCGCGAGGGCCATCTTTGTGGGCATTCATGTCCTCCTTTCGGTACGCATCCCCCTTCTTTATTTGTCCACATCGTTGCGATGTTTCAATTATAAGACCGCAAGCGGGGTCAACGCGAGCTACGACTCCCTCGTGAATATTTTTGAATGCGTCGGAAATTTCCTCAACCGAGTCCAAATTTATGCGAAGATCCCACTCACCCCAGCCATGATGGGTGTCATCGTTGAAATAATGGCTGAACTACTCTCCGTACTTGCTCTAACCACGACGCAAATCAAGCAGGGGCGGCTGAGTAAGTCCTTCGTTGCCCACGGGCCTCCCTCAGCTGAACTAGCGATAGAGAGGTTCATAAGGAGGCTGTTCGGAGACCCTAAGATCGAGGCTGTGCTACAAAGATTGGACAGACTCACCCAGGAAGAAGCTCGGATGGCCACAGTGCAGACGTTGGAGTTAGTCCACGGTCTTGTGAAAAATGTCGGGGTGGTCATGGACGGTGGGCAAACGTTACTTGCGTGGCTGCTACGTCAGCTAATGTACGTCCTGATAGACGGAAAGATATCAGCCGACCTCATGCGCCAGGTTCTGGGTGTGTTCCGTCGGTACCATTCATTTAGTGCTGATCAGGCTGACTGCGGGTGCTAGTTATGTTGCAAGGGACTGCAGAAGATATAAATAAGATGAAGCGTTAGTCCCACTTCTTTCGCCTGCAGTACCTTGTAGAGGCTGACCACATCCTAAGGTGATCGATTACAAGAGAAATTTCGAAATTGGCTTTCTCCTCCAGATCTGTCGAGAAACCATAACGCTGCGCGGAGGAATCACCACAGCGGAACTGCTACATGGTTCACCCAAGGCCACATCTCCAAGCAATGGAAAGAGACCGGCTCACTCTTGTGGATCCATGGAAAGCGTACGTGGTTCTCTGGCTCTCCCTTGCACCTATTGACTGTCGCGTCTAGCGGCAATTATTCAGGAAGTTAAAGCACTGCATCAGGCTGATACAAGATCAATCCTAATAGCATATTTCAACTGTGACTTTCGAGATAGTGCAAAGCAAGACGTCCACGATGTACTCACATCTCTACTTGCCCAGCTTTGTGCCGAATCCGACACTTTCTCTCAAATTCTTTTCGACCTATATTCGAAACACCAGCAACCCGATGATGATACGCTTGTGCAATGCTTGAGGCTCATGCTCCAACTCCCAGGACAGCCCCCAGTTTATCTCATCCTCGATGCTATCGATGAATGTCCCAACATCCCCAGCGTAGTTTCGGCTCGTGACCGAGTTCTTGAGCTAATCGAGGAGTTGGTTGGGTTGCACCTCACAAATCTTCGCATCTGCTTTACGAGTCGTCCCGAGGCCGATATCCAGGCTTCCCTTCGTTCTTTGGCACCTCACACTGTTTCAATTCATGAGGAAAGCGGACGAAAAATGGATATGGCCAACTACATCAGATCTGTCGTCCGATCAGACCAGAATATGCGGAAACGGAGAGCGGAGGATAAGCAACTCGTCATCGATACACTCTCGAAAAGAGCAGAGGGGATGTAAGCCGCCGCTATTACTCTCGCAACGCCTTTTCATTCAGTTATGCAGGTTTCGTTGGGTATTCTGTCAGTTGGAAGTTCTACGTCGTAGCGTTCCCGCAACGATACGGCACGCTTTGGATGATTTGCCGAGGAGTTTGGACGAGACACATGAGCGAGTTTTCTTGGAAATCGCTGCGGAGAAACGGAATTACCCCCATCGCCTCTTTCAATGCCTTGTGGTGTCCGTTCGACCACTTCGCGTCCAAGAGCCTGCCAAGATCCTTGCGAATCCATTTGATGGATCGCTACCCACCAACAACACGCATTGGCGCCCAGAAACCCCAGAAGAAGCGGTGCTATTCGCGTGTTCTAGTTTGGTCGCTGTTGTGAACGTCGACGGGTCGTCGGTCGTTCAATTCTCCCATTTTTCTGTGATAGAGTTCTTGACATCCGAGCGCCTCAATACCAGAGGGAATCTTTCCGGCCTCTACATTCTTCCCCAGTCCGCACATACGACCTTTGCACTGGCAAAGGCTTTCCTTAGTGCCTTGCCAGACGATCATACTGATAAGAACGGCATAGAGAATTCCTCACTCTTTATTTACGCTGCTCGGCACTGGGTCTATCATAGCCAATTCGACACACTCTTTCGGGAACCTATGTCTGCGACAAAGTTTGCGATACCCCCGATACGGCAAGAGGCGGCCCCGTTATACTATGCCATACTATGTCGTTTTTGTGACCTTATCAAATATCTCGTCCTCACTCCTCCATCTCTCGTCAATGCTAAGGGTGGCTACCACGCTACTCCGCTGCATGCTACGGTCACCACAGGAAACGTCAACACTATGCGATTGCTTTTCAATAATGGCGCCGAAGTAAATACCCTGGACGACCAAGGATGGAGTCCGTTTCACCGAGTATCGCGAAGTGGAGATCTTGACGTCTTGAAGTTGTTACTCGAACACCAGGCAGACGTCGATATTCTAGGAAACGAGGAAGAGGCCCCATTGTTCCTGGCGTCACACGACGGAAATGTCGAAGTCGCGCGGATTTTATTACGAATAGGTGTCGTGTGGCTGTTAATCCAGAATGGCGCAGCTGTGGACTCGCAGGATGACAAAGGCTGGCCCCCATTGCAGCTGGCATCGCAATACGGTCCCCTGGATGTTGTACAGGAACTCGTTTCTTGCGGTGCGAATGTTAACGCTCAGAAACATGACCTCTGGACTGTATTACATCTTGCACCGGAAGTTGGGAGCATCGAAGTTGCAGAAGCCTTACTCGTACATGGTGCAGCTGTTGACATGAAAAATACGAAAAGTGAATCGCCATTGGACCTAGCATCCGGAAGCGGGGAACTCAAAATTGCACAGCGTGGAGCGGATGTAAACTCCCGAGACAATAATATTTGGACCCCAATGCACACAGCTTCGTGGAACCGTCGCCTTGACACAGTCCGTCTGTTACTAGAGTCCTTAACGGACACCGGTATACAAAATGAAAATCTCAGAACTCCATTAGCCCTCGCACCACATAACGGACAACTCGATGTTTCACGCTTGCTGATTGGGCGTGGTGCGGGCGTGAATTCCAGTGATGACGCGGGTTGGACGCCCTTACACTGCCAGTGGGCCGCGCAATACGGACATCTTGACATCGTGCGGCTGCTACTTGACAACGGTGCAGCAATAGATATGCAAGAGATACCCTGGACGCCGTTGCACCCAGCGTTGGCCGACGGGAATCTTAATATCGCCGACTGGCTGTTCCTGCTGATCCGGAACGGTGCGGATGTCGACAAAGGGTACACGAGCCAGGGTACACCGTTGTGTTGGGCGTCTGGCTGTGGGCAGCTCAAGATCGCGCGATTAATGGTCAAATACGGCTCGAATACGAATTCCAAGGAAGTTAAGGGCTGCACTCCGCTTCACGTGGCCGCCCCAAATGGGCACCTCGATGTTGTGAAGTTGTTACTCGAGCGAGGTGCGGATGTCAACACTCGAAACCTCAATAATACGACTTCCTTGGACTTGGCTTCCAGAAATGGGACACTTGAGGTGGCAAGGTTCTCTGCAGAGCGCATGGGTGGCGCACTAGTAGACACCCTAGATGGCGCGGACGTGGATCTTACGTTACAGAAACGACGATCTGATATCATGCAGCAATCCTTCAGCAGCAGTGATGATAGAACCTTCTCTGACGGAGAGGCGATCGCTTCGTTGAATATCGCATCGCAGTTGGGGGGTCATGACGTCCTACATTTATCGAGAGAAGGAAGACTTGAATGTGCGAGGTTGATTAAGTAGGCGAGGTGCGGGCGTGAATGGCCGTGACAAAGCTGGGTGGACGCCCTTGCATAAGGCATCACGATTTTGGCATTTCCGCGTCCCAAAGTTGTTACTCGACGCCGATGCGAGTGCAAGCAGCGACGCCAGTGGACTCCGTTGCACCCCGCCTCGTACCATGGTCACCTCGACATCGTGGAGACGGTGGAGCTGCTATTAAAATGGCGTGGACTGCGCGCGCGCGAAACGAGGCGGGCCGGACGCCATCACAAAAAGCGCTACGGGGAGGAGAACGCGATAGCGCGTGTGGAATGTACTAGTAGGTGCTTTCGGTGGTCGGACATCTTGTAGGGCTTCGACTCTATGTTTTCTTTGGGAGAAAATGTAGATTCATGACCGCTGGACAGCAGCACGGCGCGCGGGTGGCCCGTACTACCACTGGCAGTCGCACATGAAAGGCCACTCAGAATTATTTAGTCAGAATGCACTTTCTGGCCTTTATTCTGTGTCTCGTGCTCTCTTGCGCCTTCGGTCCATCTCATATCACCTCTGCTCGTGCATGTCTTCCTCCCAGAGGATGCCAGTGCCACTCGTTTCGTAGCAAGAAACTAAAATTGGACGTACAGGGGGACAGCGGTTTGCCCGTGGCACATCCTAGCGGGCTCTTGTTGTGGCTGACAATTTTTTCCACCGTTGATGGTATCAAGATCGATGGATGAGGCAGTTCCCGAATATCCCCGCCAGGCCAGTAGTCCTAGGAGGGGGGGATGTAGAATTCATCCGCCAGTTCGTCTAGCAATCGTGCCACTCGCTAGAGGGTAGTTTGGATGCTACTGACACCGGCAACTTGAACTGGCAGCCGAGATCATATTTTGGAAGTGGCTCTACCATGTGGTCCGTGTGTGCGGGTAATGGAGTGCGCATTTATAACACGGACCACATAGATCGTAGTGGTTGGCATCGTGCTAGGGCCAGAGCCTACGGGTGGTAAGGAAAGATTGGACGCGTCCTGCGGAGCCTGCAGCATCGCGCAGTGGTCTTCCGTGAATATACGGCGCAGACATCCTGCGGCAGGTTGTTAGACTCAGATTTGGGCGCCAGTGCCAGTGGTGCTGGATCCTTTACCACGGGTAAAAACTGGCTGACTACTAGCACCCACAACCGATCAGTGCCACCTTGCCTGACCCCACAGATCGCCTTCCCCTTTCCCCAGTCTAACCAAAGAAACTGGGATGGCACTCAGGCTCAGGTTGCCGGTGCAAGTGTCGCTTCGACTCGGAGCCACTGGCACTGGCACCTAGCGGCCAGGGGTCCGCGCCACCGAACTGAATCCGATACGCCGCCAACTTGAACTCTTTCCAGTGATGACTGAGATGGGGCGCGACGAAGCCCGTGTCGGTGCCGGTCACGGGCAATACCAGCCTAGTGTCCTCAGGCAGTTGGTAGCCACCTTGCCATTCACCTTATCCATTAACTATCAATTAAGCTAGTGTTACACAGACAAACAATAGTCGTACACCTACAGTGATAATGGTCCAAGTCACAAGAGGCAAGAGAAGCAGGGCGAGAAGTACCGTAAACTCTCTAATGTCACACCCGCGCACGGCAGCAAATCGTAAAGCAGTCGACGAAACATGTGCCAATCCTAGAAGTCGTCCGAGCAGAGGCGTGCTCACAGACTCTCACGGAAGCGGCTGTCCCCGCCTACATTCGCATCGTCTATGGGACCCGCGCCGTCCGCCTCCGTTTCCGCGTGGGCGGCCGTATCCGTGGCTCCGTCGACAACTGCATGTGGTGCGCGTCCCTCAGGCGCCTTTTCCTGTTGGCGCTGGCTCGGGCGGCGGGACGCGGAGGCGCCATCATCAGGCGAGGGTGTGCCCCGTCCTTTCTTATCGTTCTGTTTAAGGAGCAGGTAGGTACATGTCGGTCAGATACAATTGAACTGTGGTAGAGGCGGGACACGATCACTTACGAGGTATCCGAGTTCGTATCCGTGTGAGTGGCCACGGTACGAAGGCGGTTCTGTGTCACCATCGTCGACTTCGTGGAAGGCGCCGGGAGGAAGTGTGTCTTCATCATCTGCCTCGTGCTGCTCTTCTTCCACGCTGCTTCCTTCCTCTTCTTCGTCACCTTCCTCTTCCTCTGAGAGATACCCCGCTGCACGGACAGCAGCCGAAATGGGTCCCGATCGCTCGAGAGAATCGCTCGCAACGAGATACCGCGCACAGAGCATACGAATGTCATTCCACCACTCCATCATGTCTTCATGCGAGCGTGCGCGGAAGCTCCATGCATGTTGGGAACGACGACCAATGCGAAGCGATCCGGTTTTAATCGTTCCCGCACCATCCTTACGGCCTTCTATGTGGAACTTGTACGACTTGGCGCCGGAGCTTGCAGCGGGACCTAGCGTACATAGAGGCAGGAAAAGCGAGAAGAGTGGTGAGATCGTCTGTGCCGAGTCGGACGAACTGTATTCGTGCAGAAAGCCAGACGGTGTGAGAACGAAGTAAGATTCGCGATACGTGCGGGTAAATCGCTTTTTGCGTTCGAGATAGCCCGTGTGCACTGCGATGACCGAAGGATCCTCCTTACTTGGATAGTTGATGGTCTCAAGATTCCGGAGTGGCGTATCGGGGTCGAGAAGGTGATCAGAGCGGGCCGAAAAGGAAATCCACTCGTGGTCGGGGGCGATGGAGGCCATATGTGCACCGAGGAGACGCCAAGTATCCTGGACAGAGTCAGACATGCGGGATTGCCACTCGTCAAAGGTCTGCCAGGCGGACTGGATGGCGCGGACGATTCCTTCCTCGAAATGAGCCGAATTCTGTTGCATAATGATGATAGACTTTTGAAGGGCATTCTCCTCATTGACTTGTTTATGGAGCTGACGGACAACGGCAAGATTGGCAACGTATCTGGGGAGGATGAGCGAGGAGCCCGAAAGGGAAGATCGGGAAGGTCGCGATGTACGCACGGGTCGGTCTTGGAGGTAACCTGAAGCGGCGTATTCTTGAAGGTGGAAATATCGGTAGCGAGTTGGGCGACAAATCGCGCAGATAATTCGCGCTCCTTTGCAACGCTTGTAGCGAGCTTTCCTGTATCGTTCTGGACATTCTGCAAGCGATATTGTGTCGATTCAGACGCATGATCCTCGGGAGCAGTCACGGCGGACCTTGATGTGCGCCTTTATCTCTACGCGCAATTTTTGGAGGTGCTGTACTATAGACCCGTCGATTGTACGACCCAGGTTGGCATGTTGATCCGCAATGACACGAGTTTTGTCGCGTATGCCATAATATACATCCTACTTTGCTCGCGTAAGCAGGAGGTGGAGCAGTCAGGGGTCAACGCACCTGGAGACCACCCTCACCGAGGAACTGATTAGCAGAGCGAAAAGGAACTTGAATAACGGCGGCGAGTTTTGTCATCTCTTTCGCGGTGTTGTTCTCGATGTCGGCAATGCCCTAGACAACCAGGGGACGGGTTAGAAAAGAAGGCAGGATGATATGGGGGGACCAGGAGACACCTCAAAGTAAGCTATTAGTTGTTTTACGATGGCCTTCCATGCGACGAAACGTTCGATGAGGACGTCGGAGGGACGGAGGTCATGAGGAGCAATGTTCTTCTTGATAAGAGACTGAGTACGCGATATGGTTGAGCCTTGCTTGCTAGCACGAGAGATAGAGGTGGCTCTAGAGATTGAAGCAGCGTCGTTCATCTTGTAATAACGACAGTGTTGGTGGATTGTCGAGAAAAGGGGACAACGGTCGCTCGTCCGCATCTCCGCCTCGGCGTTTTTGACGTCACTTTAGACGCAGATTATGTAATTACCTGGTCCCGTGATTGGCCATCCAAACTTGTTAGTTAGCGCTGTTTCATCCTCTTGCTCTTGCAAACACCTCTCACTCCAGCCCCTTGTCATTTTTTAATACCCTTGTAACCATGAATTCGCCAGTGCAAAGCCTCGCCATCTCCCTTGGCGTAATGCAAAGTACACGACTTTTTCTACTATCGTCCTCTCTTTCTGACTGCGCATACGTGTCATATCATAGTCGCCCGCAAAGTTCCATTCGATAACCCCCAGGTGCTTGACTATGTCCGGATAGCCTATGTTGCGAGCCAAGCATTCGCGCTTCTCGTGTATTACTATGCTTCTTCCAAGGTTTGTCCCTATTTTCTTTTTCTGGCTTACCTATCCCCTCACGTGTCACAGATAAAGGCTAAGAATGACCAGACTATTCTCAAGTATGGTATGTTTTATATGTTTGCTATGGATGTTTCGTCTCTGATACGCTACCTTGATATTGTCCAGTCGAGCCTGCAGGTCCAATGGTGCGTTAAGGTCCCTCTGTCGACCATGGAACACAATTTTTCACTCGCACGATATTTTGTTTCTACCTAGGCGCAAGAGCCCGGGAAGCTTGTGACGACCACAGTGCGCGATTATGACCTTGCCGAGACGTCTAAGCTCGTGCGTATTCATCCCCCTTTTCTGCTCACCGCTCTTGACTGTTAACACCCTCGGTTAATGGTACACAGATCAAAGGAGTGTTCACTTCCGTCGCGATGATGGGCTTCCTCCATATATACCTCAAATACTCTCAACCACTCTTCGTGCAAGCCATCATGGCCTTCAAGTCCTTATACGAAGCCAAGACCGTCAAGATCCATGTTCTTGGTCAGAATGCTGACGGTGACCTCAAGCGACCATTCAAAAGCGGCGCAGGACTATTTGGCGGTACGCGTAGCCCTTCGTCGCTGTGGTCAACCACCCTTTAATGACTCGATTCACACAGCCTCGGCAGACCCTCAAACGGACAAGGCCGCCATCGAAGAGGCCGAAAAACGAATTGGGGCCAAGGAGGAATAGAGTACTTTGGACCCGCGGAAGGGGGGGGACCCCCAGGGGGATATTTATGTTGCTATGCATATAATCACCGCACATTCTTTGTTGAAACAACGTCTGTCCGAGATCGGCTGTGTTGTTTGGACCCATCATCCATCATCACCGTCTCGGAAGATATCTGAGGTGGGCGTGTGATCTGATTCTCCGGATCTCTGCGGGTTAGTGTCGAACGACGGTTTCAATGCAGTGCCGTCTTGTCACGATCGAGGTGATGGACCCACTGGAATCATACTTGCAATAAAAAGCAAAAAGTCATTCGGATACGGGGAATCGAACCCCGAGCTGCCGCGTGAGAGGCGGCAATGTTAGCCTTTACACCATATCCGATGCAGTAATTCTTGCTCTCGATAGCCATATGAGAAGGTGCAAAGGCCATACGGATGCCGTAAGTGCGCCGCAACGCATGGAAGAAGAATTATATAGGACGAGGTATGGGTATGGGAGGATCCACGGATGAAACGCGTCATGCGGACGTGCCGTGTCGAAAACCTCATTCAATGTCGATGACGATGTGATCCGACCGACGGAGACGATTTATCATATGTCAATTGCAGACCTTCCCGGGTGACTTCATGGTGGTGTGGCCACCTGATCCTACCAAGTCTTGTCCCAGTCCCAATTTAAGTCCCCCTCCTTGTCTCGACCTTTCCTTTCATCCCATCACGCCCCCTCTTATTATCACCTTGTTGCCAGAACCCAGAACATGAGCGACGAATACGCGAGCTCCGGCTTCCAGGGCTCTCTCGTCAACCCTTGTGCGTTCCTCTCGAAAACACCAGTTAACCGCCGACCGCTGATTTGCATACCGTAGCGATCAGCGATATCCTCCTTCCACGCGAGCGAGAGACCTATCCGCCGTCGTCGGACTACGCGACGAAGAACTACCCACCTCCCGGCGACTGTACGTTTGTTTCTTTCAAAACTGCCCCCCCCATCCCTCGCACGTGGGGGCTGACCACGCGTGGCTTGCTCTTGCGCTTATAGCGACGTCGTCGGGTGGCAGACGAACCGGTCCCTCAC
>Ga0137394_10001166_pt1 | contig 18977 bp, 17 predicted proteins | sample czobulk116metaG_FD_108278 | JGI IMG/M metagenome (GOLD analysis project Ga0137394, IMG submission 108278) | Vadose zone soil microbial communities from Angelo Coast Range Reserve, California, USA - czobulk1.16 metaG | ecosystem: Environmental > Terrestrial > Soil > Vadose zone | place: USA...
AACACCAGCGGGAAGGGGCTCCTCAGAGACTATACGGGCCGGGACTGTGATGTCCAAGATATAGTCCAGCCAGCAAACCTGTGCACGCAGGCGGTCGGGGAAAGCCCGATGCTGGATGCTAAGCAGAGGGCCGCAGGTTCGAGCCCTGCCAGGGACACTACTTCAATTGTTATTTGCAACTGAGATGGCGGCTATAGTTCAGTTGGTTAGAACGCTAGATTGTGGATCTAGAGGTCGTGGGTTCGAGCCCCACTAGCCGCCCCAACCTTCAATGGTTCAATAATGAACACCGGAGAAACCTCATCCGTTATCAATCTTAACCAGAAGAGATTTGGTAACGGCGATCCGGTACTTTGTGTGCACGGCCTGGGCGCCAACATCTTTACCTGGCGACACTTCATCGCTCCCTTCTCAAAGCAAAACAAATTAATACTTGTCGATCTTAGAGGGTTTGGGTCGTCACCTAAGCCTGCCGGCAATCATTATTCCATCGAACAGCACGCGAATGATATTTACAGAATCATTCTTAACGACGATCTGACAAAGTTGACGCTGATCGGAAACTCTCTTGGCGGCGCGATAGCTCTGCTCGTGGCTTTGAGACTCTGTGAAGAAGAGCCAACTAGATTATCAAGGCTCGTCTTAATCGACGCCGGAGCATATAAAGAGTATCTACCGGGGTATCTGAAGCTGATGCGTACTTTTCTCGGCAAGCTGATTGTATATTTGACTCCAAGCAGGTTAGCCGCGAAATTTGTTTTGAAAGCTTCTTACTACGACGAGAACAAGATCACGGCAGAACAAGTCAAAGCTTATGCAGACCCGATCGCAAGTGAAGGCGGTCGTCATGCCTTGCTGGAGACTGCGACGCAATGCGTGCCTGCTAACAGTGATGAGATCATCTCGAAACTCAGCCGGATCACGGTTCCTACGCTGATCCTGTGGGGCAAAGACGATGCAGTTATCCCGCTCAAAGTAGGAGAGCTACTAGACCAGGCGCTTCCGGATTCAAAGCTTGAGATCATCGAACAGTGCGGACACATTCCTCAGGAAGAGAAACCGGAGGAAACAATCGCGAGTATCTTCAGGTTCATAAATGCCCCCATAACCACGGGTCAAGCAAAACCCTGAGCCTTCCCCCAGCGCATACTTAAAAGGATCCACTCACAAGCTCTCCGGCAGGAGCGCAATGTGTGTTATTACGACGGCTTGCTTACAGCGTTACGAGAATTGCCTTCCACCTTTTCCACGCTTCATCTCGAGCCTTCCTGTTAGCCTTGTAAGCAGTCAAAAGCTTTTGATATTCCGCAGCGGCTTTTTCATCGGCCTCCTTGTCGCCCTTGGCTTCCGGTGCTTTGGGTTCAGGTGCATCTCCCGCGCGCATAAAACCGTGGCCCGCTCCTTCGTACGTCACCGGCTCAAACTTCTTCCTCAACTCCTTCATCATCTCAATGGTTCTTGGAAGTGTTGCGTTGATCCGCGCATCGTTTCCGGCGTAGAAACCATAAACAAGGGCTTTGATTCTCGCCAAATCGTCTTTGCTCTCAGGGGCGGAGCCATAGAAGACGAAAGCAGCCTTTAGCTTCGGATTGTTTGTCGCATAACGAAACGATTGGGTTCCTCCCCAACAGTAACCCGTAACTGCGAGCTTGCCGTTCGCGGCCGGCAGCTTCGTGACGTAATCGGCTACGGCGTTCAAGTCGGCAGTGATTTGATCGGGTGGCAGATCTCTAATGGCTTTGCCAACCGCATTGCTGTCGGCAGCCCGTATCTCGTTCGTTCCACCGCCATTGGGTCCCATGCCTGAAAGCAGATCGGGTGCTATCGCTACATAACCCGCTTCCGCCAACTGATCGGTGAGGCTTTGCACCCAGTCGCTCATTCCAAAAATTTCGTGAATAACCAAAACGGAAATCGCCTTGCCCTTTACTTCCGGGTAGACAACAAACGCGCTCACCTCGCGTTCGGCAGTACTCCCCGCGGGCTTGTATTTTACTTTCACCCACTCCTGATGCCTTGGCGATTTCGCTAAGCGAGCCTTGGCCCAGTCCTGAACCTCGGGATCGTTGACTGGTTCTGGCGTTGCCGTTCCAGTATGGTGGTCCATATGATTGGAATTCATGTTCTGCGCTGATGTGCATGAAGCGATGACGATCAGGCTTAGAACAATTATCGGCACAACGACAAAAGTTTTCTTCATAGTAGTCTCCCGATGAACCAAAGTTTTTAGTTAGTTGATTGTAACAAAGCTGTTGGCCGCCAAAAACCAAATCTCTGAACTCTCCTATTACTCAACCGGGATTTCTATCCATACCTTTTTGCTTCCGACCTCATTGCTACAACTCCCAAGATTCTTTCCAAGGCCCACCGTAGTTCGTTTGAAATGGATCAGCGATTACCGCTACTTAGTCAGGACCAAATCCTGTCGCTGGCGAAAGTCTTCTCTTTCTTCGTCATGAAGGTGGTTTATTACTTCCAGGATGGACCACTTGTCCGGAGAAGGTTTCCATTTGGCTTGCCCAGCAGTGATTCCGTTCACCAGCCCTTCAAAGACCAGGCGATTCGCCGCGAGGCGCTCGATGAAATAATCAAGTTGCACTTTGATGCTCCTTGTCAAAAATACCCGGCATTGGGTATTCAATTGTACATTACTATTGAGCGCCGGTGTTTGGCTGATTCGCTCGAGACGTCGTAGTCTAAGTTTCCGTATGAACTAATACGGCCGCTTGGAATGTGGGTTCAAGAGGTGCTGTTGCCGATCGCTCAGCTTTAGGAAATAATGGCGCGACCATATATTGAAGAGCGGAATCGCAGAGTTTAGTTTGAAAAAATATTTAAGGAGATAACGTGCCCGACGAGCAAAGAACTGCCAACAATTCGCAGACATATGTTGTATATGCCGACGAATTTTCTTATGAAACGCTTGAGCAACAGAACGGTCAAGCGATCGTTGTCCGATTCCAACTGGACAATCCTCAATACCATGCCGGGGATGTTATCGTGGTCCTTTCGGAGGGTGAAATCCATTTTCACGGAATGATTGGCAGGCTCGCGGACGGTTGGGCAACCGCCACTGACCGGCGCGGTTCCCTGCTACCTGCCACAGTCCAATAGCCCCTACTAAACGCGTGAAGTTGATTTCTTACTTACGTGTATACCCCGTTGGGTAATTCAGTTCCACATCAGGCGTTGACGAAATGATTTTTATTCGATGGAAGCCGTTTCGTGGATGAGTAGAAAGATATGTAAGCGCGATTTGTCTATCGAGCGTGAGGCTCAGTTGTTTGATAAACGGATCAAAGCTAGTCGGAGCACCTAGGCCTTGAAAGAAAGCTTTTCCACCCGTTTCATCAGAGAGTCTGTTAAGCGAACTCTGACCCTGTGAGATCAAGTTTCCATTGGTTGAGGATGTGACCGTGGGTACGAAAAATGAATACACAGCCGCACTTCTTCGCTGTGCCTCAATTATTGCGCGTTGTAGATCGGAGCTTTGTCCAGGCGAAATCGAGAAGTCGCCTTGCGAAGTATCCACCCCGTCTGAAACCAGCAGAATGGCTCGACGTCCCGCGGGTTGCGAGTCGAATCGTTTGAGTGCTTCGATGACCTCAACGTAAGGATTGTAGGGCGCAGCACCAGCGAGGCCGAGCGGTGGCCGCAGAGACTTTGCGGCCCTCTCCAGCTCAGCGGTAAATTTGTGGCGAACTTGCAAACTACCGGCCCGCAAATATCCCACTAATACGCGAGACCCCCGCGGTAACCGGCGTATGAACTCGCTAAGCCCCTTAATCTCCAGGCCGACTGAAGAGACCACATCATCCTGGATGAGCAGAATCAGACTAATTGGCGCATTGATTCTTGATCGAATCGAAAGAAGCGTTTGCGGTTCCCCATCTTCGCTGACATTCAACAGTACAGTCGGAAGATCCAGCTCGCTCGGCACAGTCCTCCCTTTCACGCGGATGGTGACGGGAATCGTCACAGGTCTGCCGGATATGCTGGAGCCTCGGAGGGAAGCACTACCCGCCGATTGAGCAAGTGCGTTTCCGTGGTCATTGGCCGAAAGGATAAAGAAAATTGCGAAAACACTGGCAATTACTCTCCACGTTTGAACTCGCTCCATATCTACTCCTTTTCGCGTTAGGTACTTCGAGTCATTATACAGTCTCGGTGCTAGAGCGCTTATCGTTGCTAGGCTAGCTGGTGAAGCAGAAGCTTAGCAGCTAAGATCAGTCACGACTATGAACTTCAATGACGAAAACATGCTTCAGCCCGGTCCTGGAAAAATAAGAGCACGCGATGAGAGAGTCGCAAAGTTATTGAACTGGGCTCCCTGGCTTTCATTTGTTTTCGTCACTGTTCCTTTGCCAATCGTTTTCGTTACATTATTCCTGACCTCAGGTACCACAGATTCCGCCGCAGTTTATCTTCTTCTTTCCTTTGTTTCGATGGGAATAGGTCTGGTTGCCGGAGTGTTTGCGCTGCTCTTGCTTTTACTGTATCGGAGGCGGTGGCATGCTCGATTGCGCGACCAGCTCGCCGCTGACGGAATCACCGCCGATGAAGTGGTCTGGTTCAATTCGGAACTTTCTTCAGAAGAGCGAAAGATCTGGAAAGAACTCAAGGTCAAAAACGTCTTGTTAGCAGATGCTTATTGCGAAACGTTGGCTTCCCGAATTACCGCAACCAGAATCGTTGCGAGGGCACGCGCAGAAATATCGAGGATTGAGCGACAGCGCAATCGAACCCGCAGTATTCGCGGTGCGGATACCACCTTACTGTTAAGCGATCTGCTATCGGATCGGCAGAGAGTTGAGGGACTTCGCCAGGAAGCGACTCTTCGTTTATCTGCAGCCAAAGCGCGACTCCAAACAATCGAGGCAGCAGCTAATCGTAGCCTAAGCAAGACTGAAACTGATTTGATGCTGCGTCGGTTGACTGCTTCGCAGGAACAGTTTCCGCTGGCACTCGAGATGGCCAACTTGGAACAAGAGGCCCTAAAGGAAATGAGTCAAGTCAACTCTGATAAGCTGCCCCAAAGGCCCGATCCTTCCGCCAACACTTCGCAAAACCAACCTTGAACGCTATCTCAGATCTTTCAGACGGTAGACACCTGGAGCTAAGCGAGTAGCAAACCCTTCATCGACAAGAGCCCAATTCCCCAAACCCGCCTCGGGATTAGACAATCCTGTGACGCGCGCAAGCTCTCCTCGCATAGTCATTCCGGCACCATTCAGGTAGGCGCGGGCAATCTCTTTAAGAGCCTCCTCCGTAGGAAGCACTACAGAAAACTCGCCGTCAAACCTGGCCTCAGCCAGGGACCATATGTATGTAAAAACCGGCTGATAAATCACTTCGCTTGGAATGACCTTCAGTACCTTTTGAAGTTCGTCAATCCCTTTATTGAAGGTGGACCTGTTACTAATCCCGCTTGCGACGCGAAGATCTCGCGTTGCCATCTCCCATTCCTTACGAAGGACTTTGAGTATAGCCTGCGCGGTGTGCGATAGGACCACTGGCTCTTGTTTTCGAGTGATACCCCAGACAGTGTTGAAATGTGGAACCAATTTCCGAGAAATGAAGACCGAACGGTTTCCACGAAGCTTGCCGTAGTAAACCCGCCCTCGTCTGATGAGTTCATCCTTTAGTGACCACGTCAGGCCGCTCTCCGGATCCTTCTGCACATTGCGGGGCATGTAAGCGTCCCGTCGCCCACAGACGGCGATAAATAAAGAAGGCCCGGGGCGGCGCGCATCTGTTAAAGCTGCACAAAAGCCTACGCGGTCAATCAACTTCTCGGCAGCCAACACCTCTTCAATTCGCAGTTCATCTTCGCGGCACCACGAACGGTCGCGATAGTTCTCGATCTCATGAGGTAGTTGGAATTGCGGCACAAGCAAATCCTATCAAATTGAACCGGTTATTACGTCAGGCTGACCTGTCAGACCGCACGCTCCTCAGGACCGCCTATCTTGAAAGCACCTTAAGTCACAGACTACCAGTCACTTCGGACGATTGAGCCTTGATGGCACAGTCGTTGCCAAAGGCTCTCGGTCCGGGGATTACCGTGCGACCCGGAGCGACCCTTAAGACTAAAGAAGACTGTTCGAGGAAAGAACATGAAAAGAAACAAAACCTCAATTGCAGTAACTTGGCTGACTGGCTTGGCCCTGGTGCTTTCGCTCTGCGCCGGCATTATTCAGGACGATAGAGCAAAAGCCGGTTCCCAGCAACAGGGTCAGTCCCAATCGGCCAAGGGCCGCAAAGACAGGGTCGCTTCAGATCTTCGCGACGAGATGCGCAAGAACGCCGGCCGAGATGACGTTAAGGTTATTGTCCAGCTGAATGGTGCAATTAGTCGTCCGCTTAAGGAACTGCTCAAAGGTAACGGAGTAAAGGTCAAGCGAAGCTTCACCAGCTTGAATACCTTGGCGGTTGAACTGCCGGCCAGTGTCGTGGACTCCTTGGCATCCTTCCCGGAAGTTGAATTTGCTTCAGTAGACAGCGAGGTCAGGTCGTTTGGCGGACACGTCTCGCGAACCACAGGCGCCGACAATGTAAGATCGATGGGCCCTGGCGGAAGTACATTGAGTGGAGCCGGCATCGCTATTGCGATTTTGGACTCGGGGGTTTTCGTTAACCATGACTCTTTAGACAAAACTCAAACCGGTTCGCGCGTTATTGTTAGCCAGGACTTCACCGGCGAGGGTCGAACTGATGACCCATTCGGTCACGGCACACACGTCGCAGGCGCTGCCCTGGGAAATGGCCGTATCGCCAATGGCAAATACATGGGCATCGCGCCGGATGCGAATCTCATTAATCTCCGCGTCCTCAACTCTCAGGGCACCGGTAACGTGTCGTCTGTGATGGCTGCATTGGAATGGGTCTTGACCAATAGATCCATCTACAACATCCGGGTAGTCAACATGAGCTTGGGCATGCCGGCTGTCAATTCTTATCAGACTGACCCTCTCTGCATGGCTGCTCGGCGGCTTGTCGATGCCGGTATAGTTGTTGTGGCTGCGGCTGGGAACAATGGTAAGAACACCCTGGGTAATAAAATCTATGGACACATACATTCTCCCGGCAATGAACCCTCGGTGATTACAGTTGGAGCCGTAGATACCAAAGGCAGCGATAACCGCTCTGATGATTCCATCGCAACCTATAGTTCACGTGGTCCGACACGGAGCTTTTGGACGGATCTAAATGGCGTCAAGCACTACGATAACGTCATCAAACCCGAAATTTCCGCACCCGGCAATAAGATTGTCTTTGCCCAATCGCCGACCAATCTGTTGGTAACCCAGAATCCAGCCCTGGATGCCAATGTGAGCCTCAATCCCGAACGGGAAGAGATGATCCTCAGTGGTACTTCGATGGCCACTCCAATGGTGGCGGGCGCGGCTGCCCTGCTCTTCCAGGCAAATCCAAAATTGACACCGAACATGGTCAAGATGGCCCTTATGTATTCAGCGCAGCAGCTTCCCGGATTCAATATGTTGGAGCAAGGTGCTGGGGAGCTGAATATTGACGGTGCCGTCCGACTGGCAAAGTTGGTTCGCACGGATCACAACCCACTTACCCTACTTGGTGTTTCTCTGCTCACGGCAGCACCTCCGACACCTCAGTCAACTATCACGAACTACACTTTCCCATGGTCACAGGGAATCATTGTTGGTAGGACGCATGCGAGGGGCATATCACTGATTACTCAGTACCAGAGGGTTTACGGCCTGGGGGTTCTTCTCAGCGATGGCGTTCTTTTGAGTAATGGAGTTCTGCTCAGCGACGGCGTGTTGCTCAGCGACGGCGTGTTGTTGTCAGACAGTATTCCCATTAGCAACGGTACTACGATGTATGGTGGAGGTCTATTCCTGGCAACCGGAGTGCTGCTTAGTGATGGGGTGCTGCTTAGCGACGGGGTGTTGCTCAGCGATGGCGTGTTGCTCAGCGACGGTGTTTTACTCAGCGACGGTGTTCTTTTAAGCGATGCAGTACTCCAAGCCTTCACAGCACTGAATGGTGGAGATCCGTCTGCAGCTATGTTGATTGATCCTGACACTGGCATCGACTGTCTTGTTTACTGATAGGACTCAGATCTAACCAGAGCCTTTTCAACGAACACCATTCAAGGACAGTCGCCATGTTTCAACTAAACTCTCTCGCACCAGCAAAAGCGCCCCAATGGAGCCCTGCTGCTGACCAAGGTTTGGTTCAGGTAGCCAAATTGGACGCGAGAAATGAAAGGGAAGTGATGACCTTCCTTGCCCGGCGTCCCATTCACACAGTGGCGATGATGGGCCTCATTCATGACAATGGCATGGTGAGTTCACTTAACCGAGGCACCTTCTATGGTTGCCGCAACCTCCAGGGCGAACTCGAAGGCGTCGCCTTGATCGGTCATGCAACTTTAATGGAAACCACTTCTGACCGAGCCATCGAAGGGCTAGCGAAAATCGCACAGACATGCAAGACCGGTCATATGATCATGGGTGAACAAGAACGTGTGAACGAGTTTTGGAACTACTATGCCGAGGCCGGTCAGCATATGCGGCGCGCTTGCCGTGAATTGCTCTTCGAACTGCGATGGCCCGTCGAGGCTCGAGCAGAGGTCCCAGGTCTCCGACTCGCAACCGCTGCTGATCTCGATCTGATTCTGCCGGTACAGGATCAAATGGCTTTTGACGAAAGCGGAGTCAACCCATTGGAGCGAGACTCGGAAGGCTTTCGCCAGCGATGCGCTCGCCGCATTGAACAAGGTCGGACTTGGGTTTTGATCGAAGCCGGAAAGCTTATCTTCAAGGCAGACATCGTGTCCGACACTTCCTCAGTCAACTATCTTGAAGGTATTTGGACCAACGAAGAAAGGCGCTCTCAAGGCTACGGCTCACGCTGTATGTCGCAACTTGCTCGTCTGCTGTTATGTCGGACCCAGTCGCTCTGCGTTCTCGTAAATGAGAAGAATACGAAGGCCCAAAGTTTCTATCAGCGGGCCGGCTACAAGCGTCGCTCGGTCTACGACACGATCTTCCTTCTGTAGTTACCTCCTCCTTCAGAACGTGCGGAAATGATCTTAACAAACGACATCTCAAATCAGTCATCAGCGACGGATCCCCTTGGGTTCGTCGATCGACCTTCAGAATTGGCCCATCCTACGAAGTTCTCGGAGGCCGCTCCCCCTATCTACCATATCCACATAAATCGATTGCTGCAGCAGATCGATTCTGATTCTCCGGGACTCAGCGTTCTGGTTGGAACGGTGTTTCAGGATCTGCTTCGCTTGCTGGAATGCGTGGAGTTAGTAGGGAATCACTTGCGTCAAGTCGATGCGGCGGAAGAAACTCTTGCATTGTTTCAACTGATACACGACGAGGGCCGAAAGCTCGTGGATTTCATTCGAACTGATGCCTTGAACTCCGATTCACTTACTGAAGAACTAGCTGCCACGCTCGACGGTATTACCTTCGCCTTAAATCACGACTTACAAAGAGTGTTCGATAGTGGGCCGAAAGGCTCGTTCTCGGATAAGCCTGCCCAGGTAGTCGTGGGGAAGCTATACCGGGCCCACGACATCCTGACTAATTGCCTACAACAATCAACTATTACTTTGGCAATGGTCTTTGACACAGAGCTCGTCGGAACCAAACTATTCAATAATTCAGACATGCGCTATCGGCAATCATTGCAGCTTTGCCAGGATCTTTCAGAGCTAATACAGCTTATTGACGATTCTCAGAGGACATTCGTAGGGTTAACACTTACGACTCTGATAGATCGCGTCGAGAAGTTTCGCAGCGAGAGCATGGAATGTCTGATGTACTCGGATTGGCCGCAGTTTGAAGCATTTTGCGAAAAGATCGACTTCGCTAAGACGCAGCCCAGTGAATTGGAGACAGTACTGCATCAGTTTCGATGTTATCTGGAAACTCTTCTGGGTCAGGTCAGAATGCGAAACGTTTTGGCTGATGTATTTCCTCTTGGAATCGGTGAGGAGGACAACTGCCAAGTGCTAACCATGCTAGTTGAAAACTCCTCCTCTTTTTCCGGGGCATTTGACTCTCAAAATGAGGACGCGGGTTGGAGCGAATTCGCGTTTGCCTTGTAAACGACCCTCGACCTCGACCAAGTCAATGTTATTCAATTCAGAAATTAACAAGAAGAAGTTAGCAAGCACCTACCTATGGGTCACCATCTTTGCAGGTGGGGTAATCTATTTGGTGGCCGGCTATCGGCTGGACCTGAAACTAGTCGATCTCAACCTTGTCGTCATCACCATATTGACGATCTTTATTAGTTCCAGAATCTCCATCAGGATTCCACACTTTGATTCTCAGATTTCGGTTTCAGACACTTTCATCTTTCTTACTCTCTTGCTCTATGGTTATGAAGTCGCGATTCTAATGGCGGCAACCGAAGCCCTTCTGTCTTCGTTACGATTCTGCCATAAGCGTTCAACCATTTTCTTCAATTGGGGTTGCGCAGCCTGGTCCGCCTGCGTCACGTCATACTCTTTATATTTTGTCTTTGGAGATGTTGTTTCATTGGGAGCAGGTCCGTTATCGGCCAAATTCATTACCGCGATGGCCCTTATGGCTCTCGTCCAGTACATATCAAACTCCGGCATGGTTGCGATCTGCGGAGCACTTCAAGCTGGCCGGCCAATCTGGCAAACTTGGAAAAAACATTACCTTTGGACATCCATTACATATTTCGCAGGTGCCTCTGCAGCAGCGGTGATTGCAAAATTTGTTAACCAATTTGGCTTCTATGCGCTGATCATAACAATCCCGATAATGGCAATCGTGTTTTTCACTTACCGTACCTATCTTCAAAACATCGAGGCATCCGCAGCACAAGCGGACCAGGCAGAACGACATGTCCAAGAACTTTCGCATTACATCGCAGAGCAAGACCGAATAAGAGAACAGTTCTCACAGATCGAGAAGCTTTCTGCGTTGGGCGAATTGGCCTCAGGAGTGGCCCACGATTTTAATAACACGCTCGCCGGCATTCTTGGGCGCGCTCAGTTAATGCTTCGCACAAATGATCCGGAAAAGATTAGCCGGGGTCTCAACATCATCATCAAGACCGCCGAGGATGGCGCGAAGACCGTGAAACGAATCCAGGATTTTGCACGCCAACGTCGAGACCATGACTTCGAACCGGTTTCTATTGATCAGATACTTCTCGACGTAAGCGAGGTCACCAGACCGCGATGGAAAAATCGCGCGGAGGCCTCGAATGTTCAAATCAGCCTTGATCTGCAAATTCGCTCGAAAGCTCAAGTCATGGGTGATGAATCCGAACTACGTGAAGTTCTGGTCAACATGGTCTTCAACGCGATCGATGCGATGCCGGAGGGTGGCCAACTCACTTTGGCAGCCGAAGATGTTAACGACTCAGTTGTTATCTCCGTGGGCGATACTGGCACGGGCATGGCGCCTGAAGTCAAATCCCGGATCTTTGATCCCTTTTTCACCACTAAGGGTAAGGCCGGTATGGGCCTGGGCCTGGCGGTTAGTTTCGGAATCATTAGGCGCCATGAAGGGGCCGTCGAAGTCGAATCAGAGCTTGGATCTGGCACCAAATTCAAGATTAGTCTACCGAAGGCAACGGTCCAGGAAGATTCGATTGTACAGGAACCGGAAAAACGCTTGCCCGAGAAACTAAGCACTAACGCGCCCCGAACGTTTGATCACAACCAACCTAAGATTTTAGTTGTAGATGACGAAGAGGCGGTTCGCGAGCTCTTGCGCGATTTGCTTGAAAGCGAGGGTTTCAGAGTCTACCTGGCGCCTGGTAGTCGAGAAGCCCTGGGTCTCTTTGAGGTTAATCAATTCGACGGCATCTTCACCGACGTTGGGATGCCGGGAATGAGCGGCTGGGAACTTGCGCATGCCATTCGTCAGCGAAACGAAACCATACCCATTGCTGTAATCACAGGCTGGGGCGAAGCGGTAGGATCCAATGAGCAGAAGGAAGCACGTGTCGACTGGGTCGTCACTAAGCCCTTTAGAGCTGAACGCATTAGTGAACTGGCAGAAGAAATCTGCAAGCGGCGTGACATTCTAATTAAGCGAGCATCGTTTGCTATCGTGGCAGCGTAAACCGAGTTGCGGCGCAGAATTCGACTAGCCAGAGTTATCTCTTACTATCTTCCAGTCACTCGCCTCATGTTCAGGTTCTTCATTCATCGAAGACTCCTGAAGCAGATGTCTCCGAAACTCGATAGCTCGCTTGACACTTTTCTCAACCACTTCCAGTTTGAAAGGCTTCAAAAGAAAATCGAAAGCTCCGAGCTTGATTAGACCCTGAGCGTGTTCCTGATCGCTAATCCCCGAAATGATGATCACCGGTGTTTTGGGAAATCTCTGACGCACTTGCCCAAGCAGTTCTAGCCCACTCAAGCCGGGCATAGAAATATCCGTAAGCACAACATCGTAAGTATCGGCCTCAAGTCTGGCGAACGCCTTTTCAGCGGTTTCGGCGGTTTGGCAAAGATACTCTTCCGATAGAAGTTCGTAGAGTGTATCGCGAATGGTCTCGTCATCGTCGACTACGAGAACTCTTGGCATGAAAAAGGGCTCCCACGTTTAATTGAAAATGCACATGACTTCAGACGCTAGCACCTTCGAGGATCATTTCACAAGGTGAGGGTCTGGACCAAAAAATAATAGCACACATCCTCAATCTGAAGACGAAAATGAGGGCCGGTTACGTTTGTAACTCGGCCCTCATTCTTATTCACTCACGCACGGAGACCTAACGTGGCGCGGAAGCGCGAATCGTTAATTCCGAACCACGAGTCAATTCCAGATCATCGCGACCTTGAACGTAAACAGATCCGGCACCGCCGCCAGCTCCTACAATCGCACCGATTGCAGCGCCTTTGCCTCCGCCGGCGATGGCCCCAATGATCGCGCCGACGGCTGTGCCGATCGCTGCGCGCTGCGCGGTCTTGGTAGTCTGATTGTCATCTTTAACTACGCCCTCATTGTCTACCCTTACCACATCTCCTTGGGTAGTTCTTACCGATTCAACAACCCCCGCAAAGGGGTAGGAGCGGCCGTTGCGCAGTCGAATAAGCTCGAAGTTCAGGGTCATTTGCGAGCGACCTGTTATGCGACCGCTGCGCTGAATGCTAGACACGTGTCCCTCAATCGTTGCGCCCTCGAGCTGCAATGGTTGATGCACAGTCAAGGTAAAGTGGTCACCCTCGCGGGCAGTCTGCGTGGACAGACCATCGTTGAGTACACCAACAACAGTCTCTCCGTCCTGTACGACAAAGTCTGAATCGTTAGTGTTTGATGGATAATTTTGTGGACCAGTATTCAGGTCGAAACGAGCAACGTCTGAAACCTTGTCGTATGTACTCTGCACGACCACCGGTCTGGACGCGCCTTGAACATAAACACGGCGAGTTACGTTGAGTCTCCTGCCATTATCAATCGGGTCAAATGTTACGTTGAACTCAGTGGCGCGATCTCCTGTTGAACTTACAATTAACTGATCACCATTGAGCAACGCCCGCGCGCGAATCGTGCGACCATCGCTCGTTCTCTCAATGCGCTCAGCCCCGTCGGCGGAAAAGCTAATTTGAGGCGCACGCGATGACGCAATAGTTACATCTCTTCCTCTCAGATCGAGTGCAATCTGGTCCGGCGACTCGAGTCGCGACGCTAGCTCATCCCTGAGGCGATTCCGGTCACGATACGGTAACGTCTGGGTTGCTTTGTCAGCTGCTTGTCCCGGATCGTCACTGTTCGAAGGGTCAAGACGATAGGTACCCGTCAAGAGACTAGCAGCGTTAGGCCCCGGATTGGTGTTGGGATAGTTTGGGTTTGGATAAGTTTGTCCGACCGAGGGGGGCCAAGTCTGATTAAAAGCCATGGCCAGTTGATTCAGATCGGATCGTAGAGTGGTCCAATTACGCTGGACGACTGCATCGCGAACATTTCGCCCCATGAAGCGATCGATGAGCGCTGCACGGTCGAGGACCTGCTGCACGTCGGTCGTGCTGGCCTCTCTTCTGTCAAATCTAATCCGCAACTCCGTTACTGCCCCTTTCAAGTCTTGTACCAGGTTGACGTTTACACCGCCCCTTCCGTAAACGCGGCTCTGATTCTGATCGTTTAGGCTATTACTGAATTGTTCAGTGCCATTTTCTATTCGTAGTATGAGTTGTCGAACCGAACGAAACGTTCCACGATAGTTTTGACGCTGAGCTTGAATAACTGTGGTGCCGGCGGATAACGCAACAAGCACAACAAATGCGATAAGCGTTCTTCTAACCATAATCATTTTTCTTTCCTCCACATTTCCATGAACCTTGGGCCTGAGTCTTTGTGAGCCCAAAAAAAAAGCGCACTGCCCTCTAACACGATTTCGAACGAGTTACCCGGGCTACTCAAGTTCTCTTACAACGACCGTGCCACTGCCGATCTAAGCTAAGAAACATCCCTTTCTCAATATTACATTTCAACAACATTCATATGTAAGTAAGGATATCTTCCCAAATAACCACTTCCGCACACTGTGCTATTCTTTAGCATTAAATCAGTCTGCGGATGACAAAGTCTGTGCACGAGGAGGTCACCGAATGAGGGAGGAAGAGCCCAAAGCGGTTATTCAGCTAACGAGCCAGGATCTCTTTATTGGTTACACACCTTCCGACAACAAGGTGACAATCGATACAGATCACATTCGTCATTCCGCACCGAGCCCAATGGAACTTCTATTGCTGGCTCTGGGGTCGTGCACGGGAGTGGATGTCATTTCAATACTCCGTAAGAAACGGCAAAAAGTTAACGAGTATAGAATTGAAGTGCGCGGCCAACGGAGAGACGAGCATCCACGTAGTTATAAGCGAATGGAAGTGCATCACATTGTCACAGGGCGTGATATTTCGGAGCGATCTGTCGAGCAGGCGATCAAGCTATCAGAAGAAAAATATTGCAGTGTAGCGGCAACGTTCAGGCCTACGGTGGAAATCGTTTCGAGCTATGAGATCATCGAAGGTTCAGAACAGGAAACAGAACACACAGGATAACTAATGAACCTTTATACATCTCTACTGGCCCTGATCTTATTTAACCCAATTCCTGGTGGGAACGGGATTTCACTTGCTTCCACGCCGATTAGGTTTGTAGCGACTCACTTTCTCACAGTGGCAATACAGGGAAACAGCGAAGCCGGCCTAGCTGCGGTGCGCCGTCAGGATCGCGGTGCGCGTAACGCTCGCGGAGTGATGACACGACTTAGTCCCGAAGAACATCTCCGGCGCGCGAGTATTTACCACGTCAATCGCGCGTTCGAGGAGGCGCGGGAACATTGGCAGGCGTTAATTAACTACTATCCTGAGGATCCCAGAGTAGCTGAAGCGTTGCTCGGAATAGGGCGGTCCAACTTTCAATCACGTCGTTACGCCGAGGCGTATGACGCTTATGATCGGCTCGCCCGCAACTACTCTTCCACCAAAGAAGGTCGTGAAGGACTTAACTTCAGTGCTGCGTCACTGCTAAGGCTGGGGAGGCCTTCAGAAGCAGCAGACCGCTACATTGAATACGTTAATCGTTTTCCCGAAGGCGAAAGGGCGGAGAGCGCGCATTTGAACGCAATTGACTCGCTGAGAGAGGCAAGCCGTCTGCAGGATGCAAGAGCATGGATTGCCCGTACCAGGCAACAATTCTCGGGTACGCCGACGGAAACAAACGCCGTGTTCGCACAGCTTCGCCTGGAAATTTCTGAAGGCAATTGGAAGCGTGCGATCGCCACAGCGAATGAACTACGCACCAGGACTTTCCAAAAAGGTGTGGCGACCACGCCTGCTGAAATTGCTTACCTGACGGCCTACAGTTTAGAGAAGGCCGGCAATCGAGACGATTCGCTCAATGCGTATCTCGCGGTACCAGGAGGTATCGATTCTTATTACGGATGGCTGGCGAGCGAACGACTAGCCGGCCTGGTTGATGGGAAAAGACGAGCGTTGGTAGCGGACCGAGTCAACCGCAACGCGTCGCAAGCCGCTGCTGTCGCGGATCGTTATCCGGCCCCCTACAGGCAGACCATCGTGTCCGCCGCGAAAGCGCGCAAACTTGATCCACGCTTTGTGCTGGCGATTATTAAGCAGGAAAGTGTTTTTCTGCCGCTTGCCAAATCGCCTGCCGGCGCGCGTGGGCTGTTACAACTTACAATCGATGCTGCTCAGAAGTACGCAAGCAATGCGGGCTTAAGTGATTTACAAGAAAGCCAACTCTACCAACCCGAAACCTCGGTCCGCATAGGAAGCGAATATCTCAAGGAACTTTCGGATATGTTCCCTAACCTCCCAGAGGCTGTAGCTGCTTCATACAATGGTGGCGAAGACAATGTCGCTCGCTGGGTGAAGCGAGCAAAACAGAAAGACCCGGGTGTGTTTACGTCGGAGGTTGGCTTCGACGAAACAAAGGCATACGTGCAGAAAGTAATGAACAACTATCGCGTCTATCGCCAGCTTTATAACGTCGACCTTACGCGCAAATGACCCTTCAATAAGCACGTGAGTGCTTATTGTCACGCAGCCCTTCACTGCTTGTCCTAAAGGTCGCCGTCCTCACGGTTCAGGACTAAATCTTCTATCTTCGAAACCGGTGGCTCCTTCGCGCCTTCTTAACGGGTCAGGCCTGGGATAGGAGCGCGGCACAATTCCAAGTCGAACAAGCGCCGGATAGTACTCGTAACGAATGATCACTTCGGCTGCCGGTCTCGAATCCAAGTCCATGTTAACCCACCGAACGTCATTACGAACCGAGCGCCCAATGCCTGTCGCTGCATACTCGTCATCCGGAACCGGTGCAATTTGGCCGCTCTGTTTCTGCTTTGGGGAATCCTCTGTTCTACTTCCGGCGCTGGGTGCTTCGGTACGACTGCTATCTCGCCGGCCGTCCTCTTCGTAGAGTGGACGCGGACGCGGAGGCGGAGTAACCGGAACCACAATCGATCGTCGCTCGCGGAAGAACACGGCTGAAACGACGCCGAGATTCGCAGTCTGCCCAAGCTTGGCTCCGTAAGAATCTCGTTCAGAAGTGAAATAGAAACTGCGTGCACGCTCCGAACTCATCTGCCAACCGCTGATGCTGATTGTCCCATACGGCTCAATCACCCACTTACTTGCGTTCCACGCGGTCGTGTGTCGGGCATCGATAGTATTGAGGCCGTCAACGGATAGGGCGACAGCTACTCGACTTGGCAGCGGGTTCCGAACTCTAACCTCATATTCCGCGCCCTCAATCGCCTCGACGTAGTTTTTGCCTCGAGCGTAGTACTCATCCAGGGGACGTCCATTGACTAAGATTTGCAGATCAAAGCGACGATCCTCAACCACCTGTTCGGGCAGGTTCACGAGCTCAAAGGCTTCTGTTTCGATCCCATCGTTTGGGATTTGAGTCCCGGCGTGAGCACCCCGTGTGGGTCGGTAGGCTACTGAGACTGCGATAATAACCAGGGCCAATCCGGCGCAAGAAAGTAATATCACTGCTCTTTTCATGATCCCTCCTCCTGTTGAAAGGCCGCTCTTCTTTATCCGGTGGAAGAACGACTTGATTCGGCAGTTCTTGCGCACGCTGCGCAGAAAGGCAGTTGTTCGGATGATTTGCGTGCGAGGCTGCTGCAAATAATCCGCAAAACTCCCCAGCTATTCCCTGCAAAAACACTAACTGCGGCTATTGTGTTGAGTAAAAAAACCTGGGAGGCTACAATAACGCGCCTTTCATTCCAACTATTGTTTCTGATTGATTCCGTCCTAAGAGCTGTGAGGAGTAGATATGGAATATGTGCTGACCGGAACGAAGACTGAGGCTCCTGCCGGTTCTTATTACGACAAGATCGCGGCCTTCTATGATCTCACATTCAAGCTTAATGGCTACGGACGATCGCTCGATCAGTATTTGGCAAACCATCCACTCCCCGTCTCGCGGGGCGCGAAGATATTAGATGCCGGATGCGGAACTGGCTTACTCACTCTGGCGCTTCTGCGCGCATTGCACTTTCCAGTTAGCATCACCTCGCTCGATCTTTCGGCAACCTCGATTACAGCCGCTCGAAAGGCTGTTGAGGAGAGCCCGGGTCGTACTCGTGATGTGACCTTTGCCGAGGGAAACCTCTTATCGCTTCCCTTCGCAGACAACTCGCTCGATCTCGTTGTCACGAGTGGCGCGCTGGAATATGTTCCACTCGAAGAAGGAATGACTGAGATTGCCAGAGTGATTGCGCCGGGCGGGCATCTGCTTCATATTCCGTGTAGACCTTCTCCGGCCACCACGTTCCTGGAAATCCTGTTTCGCTTCAAGTCTCATCCGCGAAGAGAAGTACTGAGCCATACGGGTAAATATTTCGGCATGGTTCACGAGTATCGCTTCCCGCGCTTGCAGATAATTGGCTGGAGCAAAACAGCTATGCTCGCGCAAAAACTCTAATGAATCTGTGAATTGTTTTCAGCGGCTGCTCTGAGATCCAAGATCTGAGATCTCAGATTTCAGATCTCAGATTTGAAATCTCAGAATCTAATCGCGGTAGGAAGGATCGATGCGATCCAGCTTCCGAAGCAAACCCGGCCACGCCAGTTGCGCACCCTGACCAAGCGTGACCGCGTTTTGCTGCGCAGCAACAAGGTCGATAATAGGCGCCGCGACCGTATGCAACTCGCCACCGCCCGATTGTGCAAGAATCTGAATCCTGCAAGCACTTTCCAGAATATACATCGCGAGAAAGGCTTCGGCCGGACTTCTTCCAACAGTTAGCAGTCCATGATTCCTCAGAATCATCGAGGTCCTATTGCCGAGATCCGCGACTAACCGGGGTTTCTCATCATCATTAAGCGCGAGGCCCTCGTAATCGTGGTAGGCCAGGGACGCTATGGCAAGCAACGATTGCTGTGAAACCGGAAGCAATCCTTTCTTCTGTGCAGATACGGCGATTCCATGATCAGTATGCAGATG
>Ga0137394_10001168_pt1 | contig 18961 bp, 28 predicted proteins | sample czobulk116metaG_FD_108278 | JGI IMG/M metagenome (GOLD analysis project Ga0137394, IMG submission 108278) | Vadose zone soil microbial communities from Angelo Coast Range Reserve, California, USA - czobulk1.16 metaG | ecosystem: Environmental > Terrestrial > Soil > Vadose zone | place: USA...
CTCATCGTTTTCGCCTTACTTGTATTGGGTGAGAGAGGCTATGTGATCGAAGTAACCCTCGACAATCTCCCGGGTACGATCGATACATAATGGGTCGTTAAGCACAGAGTCTGCGTCCCACCTCTTCAAGTCTAGATTGGCAAGGATGGATTCTGAGATGCCTGTGTCATGTGGACCAATAATCTGAGCAGAGAATAGGTGCGAGCCCACGGCTTACAACTCATGACATACCTGAACCCCGTTCTCCCAGTACACCTAATGAGATAAGTTTCGTGCTGAAAGATATCACTAGCACCAGCTCACCTTATAACCATTGTCATGCTATGGTCTCATGTAGTAAGTATACTGTCGCGCGCGCGAGAAGGTATTACCTTGGGATTATGGCTGGCTGGGCGCAGTGATTCCATCACTATGGGGTACTGTAAGGATGCAAGGCCCAGCGCAAGTACCTGTAATCATTACCCCACAGGCAGCGTTCAACCTCTTCACGCCAAAGGGGACCCTAGATCTGGTTGAGCAACCCGCGCCGAACACCCAAAGTCACGGTAAATAACTCGCATCGGGGTGTGAACAAGGCCGCGATAAAGATAGGCCTTGACTCCTTTATCTATGAACGCCGCCGCGGTCAACCGCGCCCACCTTTCAGAGTTGTGCCTGTGGTCGTATCCGATGACTGCCCCGCGGTCTCGAGCGTCATCAATGTGCGCAAGGACGTAAGCGCACAGACCCTAGTAAAGCATCACACCGCTCGGCGGTTGTCTTCGATTTGCAATATCAGAACACTTTCACGGACCTGCGAGGCCTGTATGACAATCAAGTCATTCATGCGCGACCAACCGGCTTCCATCCGGCCACGAAGACCTAGAGACGTGCGATGGTCATGATCATTAGTGCCAACAAATACGTTTTCGCAGTTGATCGGACCTGCAGTCCCAAACTCTATGCGAGACCTGATGGACACAATTTACGAAGGATCACGGAATATACTGCATAATAGCATACCCTAGCCTTTTCTTTAATTCGCCAATGTGTCCGGCAGCCCATAAATCCGAAATCTCCCGTCTCGTGTCAGGATTCTTCAAGTTGACGTCAGCGGTTTGACAATGAGACATGACCATAACGTTAGCACCCACTTGGTCAATGCGTAGCCATTCTTGTACTTGAGCTTCCAGCTCTGCGGTCGTCTCTGAACTCATCGCGGATGAGTACACGTCAAAGTAGTGAATATTGGGGCTTCGAGTCGGGCTTGCTTCATAGAGACCGGGCCGGCATCTGGCAAATCCACGAGGAAAACCGTTACAAGGAGAATTTCATTACTCGACAAGGTCGGTTGGATGGATATCCACAAAGTTTGGTGCTAGCGCTCAACGGAGAACGGTCGTGGATATTTATCTAATAACAACTGATGATCGTGGTAGCAGACCATATCCTTTTGTACGGAATATGCGACATTGTTACTTGATTGAACTGCTGGAGATGATAGGACTGCTCTCAGGTTGCGCTGTAGATTATAGAAAGGATAGAAGAAAGGATCCGTCCATGCAACGACGGGTATCATACAGCAACAAGCACGTTGCGCCAGCATCGGGCCACGTGCAACCAGGGCTGCAGAATTCGCAACGCATACTGTGACTAGGGTATGAGGGGCAGAGGTCGGTGTTGGCCGTAACCGTTCATAGATGTGCCTTGATCCTCTCTACTAACGCATGTGCGTCGTCCTCGTCGAGTTCATCGCGCGACTCGTATTCCTGTCGGTGCATGTCTTTTCCTATCGGTGGCATATTTTGATTCGGCTCTCTTGGACCCAAACCAGTCGGCAATGTGCTGAACCTCGGGGCAGGAATTATGTGGTAGTGAACCTGCTGGTAATAAGAGGCCGGAAGTAGAAAAGGTATGGGGGCGGCGCACATGCGGAACAACCTGCGCATACTCTTGGTTACAAACGACGTTAAGTGCCGTATTGTCGACAGCTACAAAGTCCCGAATATCGTGAGTGTAACTGCCGCGGGTAGTACTCGGATCATGATTTGGCAGAGCACACCTTTCGTCAGGGCGTTGGATATTCTGGATATGGCTACCCCAACGGAGGCCGCATGCTCTGGAGGAAGTTCTGAAACCCTCGAACAATGGAATTTAGGTACGACGAGCGTGTGTCCAGGGCGAAGTGGTAATATATCTGCGAGTGAGGGCTTGGCTTTAGCATGACACCGTCCCTGGGATACGAAGGCTGTGATGACTTGCCGAGGAAAGCTATGACGTGGTCATCCTCGTAGACGCGATGGGCGTGCGCGGCACGACGGATGATCTGACAAAATGCACATTCCCTGTCTCGCCTCCAAAACTCTGGGACAGGCCGATTAGCCTGGGATTTGATAATGAAAGAGGTCATGATCAAGCAAATTCGTCTACGTCACTGTGTGTTGTGTCGACCGCATGGGGTTGAGGTCCTTTTATTCAGGACAATCCCGATGTCGGGGTAGTTGGTCATGACATTCGAGAACGGGTGAAACGCGCGACCCCCGATCCGTCGGGCTCGCTCAGTGGTCACGCTATGCACCGTCCGTTTATAGAAGAAACCGTCTACAGTAAGAGCACCTCACGCCCGATTTTCAAAGGCCCACCCAGCCTCGGAGAGCCCACGCAAGGATACCAGCAGACACGGACGCTACAATCAGCTTCGCGTCCTCGCGTGCAAGAGCGATCCCAGCAAACTCCACCGCCGCACCCTTTCTCTCTTCCTGCAACGACAACACAAGAGCGGCCGGCGGCGTGCTCGAACGTTCCGCAAGCCGGGCAAGGATTCGATCCTGCGCCTCCAGCCGGCTCTTCAGGCCGCCCATCCCCTCGGCCACCGCCTCCATGTTCGCCGCCTCCATCTCCTGAACCTTCCGCTCGAAAGCCTGCATGAGCCGGCGACGCTTCCACGGCTCGACGAGGATGATGGCGAGCACGAACACGAACACGTTCACGCCGAGCACGCCGAGCTGTCCGTACGTCGACACGCTCCGGATCTTGTCCGACCAGACTTGCTCCTCGTGGTACCGCGCGAGAATGGTGCGCATCAGCGCGCTGAACTCGCGCTCCACCTCGTCCTCCGTCTGCGCGACGGCGGCCTTTGCCCGCGCCTCTTCCTGCTCCAGCGCGTGGTCCTGCCTCACCAACGCCGTGAACCGTGAAACGTCCGTGTCGGTCCACGTGGACTTGCGTTCCAGAAGGCTATTCACCTCGCGCTGCGAGTCGGAGCGTTTTTGCACGCTTTCTTCGTAAGCAATCTTCGCGTCGCGTGCGGCCTTCCTCGAGGCAGAAATGCGAGCCTCTATGTATCTGAGTCGTCATGCGTCGGACCGAGAGCGCAACGCAGACGTACCTTGTGAGACGATTTGTCGCTTCAGGTCCTCGATTTCGTCGTAGCCAGTTAGTCTATTAATCTCTCCCCCGACGCGAGTGAAGGAAACAGCCATACGCGCAATAAGACTATCCGTACGCTGGCGCAGTGTAATTGAGTTTTGCTGGGACCACCGTCGGATAATGGATTGTGCATGCTCAATGCCTTTACCAGCTTTACCAAAAATGGGGCCAGACGAAGACGGGGAGGAAGTCGACGTAGAATACTCCGATGGCGAGTTTGGCGTACTCTCTTTCGAGGAGTCGTTGGGACGTGTCGGTCGCGAGTCGGGGTCTAGCTTTGGCGGAGATGTGGTGGAAAGGAACCTCACATGCACGCGTGGAAACGTAGCAAGTAATAATCGGGAGGTTCCTGGTCTAAGCATCCAAATAGCACGATGCCGTCTAGAAGGGAAGCTGTGAGGTAGTGGTGAGCTTAGTGGTGGTGTGCGGTCATATGTGAGCTGGATCCGCGTCTATTCCCAGAGACGTACGCCTTCCGGGCATTGAAACAAAAATATCATGTATTAGTATAGCACCATCTAATGTCATCATTGAAATACGAATACTACATGTGTAGTCTAACAAGTGCAGAGGAGTCATTGTACGATACTAGTCTAACATCGCTCAACTCCAAACATCGAGCATTAATCTTGATCGCTCTTTCAGAAGCTTGACCTCCGCTGCGCCCTCAACCTCCGTGGAGCCGCCCTTCGCTTCTCCGAGGATGCGTGCAAGAGTCTCTTCAACAGCTTTGCTCATGGACTTCGCATCGCCGCAGATATATATGTAGCCCTTGCCATTTAAGATCGCATCCGCGACTTGTGTGCGATCCTCCCAGATGAGGTCTTGGACGTAAATCTTCCCACCATCAGGTTTATAGGGTGGCTCACGAGAGAACGCAGAGCGAAGCGTAAACTTGTCCTGCAGTTCCCTGACATATTCTGGCCATTCCTCCTTGTAAAGGAAGTCTTCGTTCGAACGCCGACAGCCATAGTAGAGATAGATGTTTCCCCAGTCATTCAATGCGTCCGGACCATTCTTCTCGATTGAGCGCCGAGCAAGGGCAACACGCTCTTGGACAAATCCGCGGAAAGGCGCAACACCCTGAACAGAGATTTTGTAAGACTAAATGTAACACCTAAGCGGGCAACTTACAGTGCCAGGGCCAATCATGATAATTGGACTCTTCGGGTTAGTAGGAAGGCGGAAGGTGGATCGACGGACATGAATAGGAGCTTTATAGATCATCCCTTCGCGATGAGCACCTCGGGGACCCTCGATAGCGTAGGCCGGGAATAAGGTCGCGGGGGTAGTCTCGCCGTTGGCAGCATGTTTGAGGTTAAGAAGGAAATTGGAGCCAACGCCGAAGATGGCGCGAGGTGGAATCCGAGAACCGGCGGACTCGTATTTGAGGACGACACAGGTGACATGGATCGAATTGGGGTTAAGCTTCGGACTAGAAGAGATAGAGTAGTACCGAGGTTGGAGACGAGGGATCGAAGAGACAATGATATCGAAGGGAATCTTCCATGCAGTGGTATTCTCGGTAGTGGGAGCTAGTTTGATGCCATTTCCAGCAGCGAGTTGGAGAAGTTCGCCGAGCTTGAGGCAGCCTTCAGTGACGACGGCATGATATTCTTCCTTCTGGGTGTTGAGATTTCGGAGATATGCCTCGGCTTCGGGGGTAGGACCGAATTTCGCTAAGACGCCGAGAATCTGCCTTCCTGCGACAGCGCTGATGTCGATGTAGTGTCGGAGTACGGTTGCGTATGTTGTGGGCACTGGGAATGGCACTTTCGCAAGGGCTGGGTCGAGGGATTCGATTCCAATGACGGTGTCCCTCTTCTCCGAGAGGCCGAGTGCGCACAGAAGGCGCTCCACCTCGACGTCTGGGTTGGAGGGCCAAACGCCAACGTGGTCACCGTGTTGGTATGTTATGCCAGACCCTTCAATGTCGAGTTCCACATGAACACAGCTGCGATTATAGGTATTCTGGAACAGCTCGCGGGAGACGGAAATGGGAGAAGCGTATGGGTTCTTCGCGTCATGAATGCCTTTGGATCTAGCGAGGGCACGAGCAGACAACTCGCCTAGAGTGAAGAAAAAAATATAAACACAATGGCCGGTTTGAATGACAGAAGGTATCATACCGCGATAGACCTTCTCAGGCGGGTGAGAGTCTACAATTTCGGACACAGCGAAGTCCGCTGTGTCACCGCCCTGACCTTCCTCTACATTCATAACACGAGCAAATGCATCCCACATGCCGTCCTTCCATTCGAGGTAGTCTTCCTCCATGCTCTTATCGTCGTCACCTTCACCACGCTGACCGATCCGGATGGCGCCCATCTTAGTAAGGTATTCGTCGACTTGCCTCGAGATAACGTTGTAGTGTTCGTACGTCTTGTTGCCGAGACCGAATATGACATACTTGAGACCACCGAGCTTATGTTCGCCCTTGCTAAATTCGAAGGACTCATCCGAAAGGTTTTGCATAAGCTGTACGGCATTGTCGGTAGGCTCGCCTTCACCGTAGGTAGCCATCACGAAAATTGCGGCGCAGTCCTCGGGAATTTGGTCCAGACTCTCAAAGTCATATTCTTCGGGATCACAAACGAGGGATGCGAGACCGAATTTGGACTTGGCTTCCTTGGCGATACGAATGGCGTATTCTTCGGCAGTCCCAGTTTGCGACCCGTAGAAGATAACAAGGCGCTTTTTCTACAAAATAATGAGAAAAACAAAGCTGGGGGGTATGAGAGAACAACATACACCAGCCTTCATCTTCGCGACGAAATCACGAGGATTGCCATGGCCGTTTGTCTCCTTGACAGCCGGGGTAGTGGTTTTCTGTGTAGTAGACGAGCTGAAGACCTGGTCACGGAAGAGATAGAGGGCTGCCAAGACGACGCCCAAGACGAGGACGAGGACGTCTGAGGATACAGGAAGTGTCATGGGAAACGCAAAGAATCGCAAAGGAGTGGAGGTGAAGAGAAATGGGGAGATTTCAGGACAAAGACACCTCCCGGGTATAAATCTGCAGCCGATATAGCTGGTAGAATTATGTAAGCATGCACGCGTTACATGTTCCCGGATTACATAAGCGTTCGGGTATACGCATCGTGTTTTGCGGTTTGCCCGAGGATCGCGGGATGGAAGTGGCTCTGGACTGCCTATCTCCGCAGACATGCAGTACAGTACTGGTACGATCCCGCGCACACTCATACGTCCTCACGTTCGACCATACTGTAGCGTTGGACCCCGGTCATCATTTCCCAACCGCCAGCACCGATCTCTGCCCCCACATCGGATGCCTTTTTGGTTCCCGAATTGCTATTCGCATCTCTTCGGCAAGATCGCTGTCCGGGCCCAGCTCATATGACGCCCACTGTAGTCCTATTTTGGCCCACTCCACCGCCGCTTCTGCACTGTAAATATGCTCAGTGACGTTTTCACTCGGTTCGCAACTCCGGATGTTCGAGAGACGTACTCCGAGTGAGCGGCTGCAACTAGCACCGCGTCGGCCGCGAGACGACCGCGTTCGCTCGTATAACCCTCCTCCTCGCCGATGGCCCAAATTCGCTTCACGAACCGAATAGCCTCCTGCCCGTCGATTGCCCCATGCCCCCACATGCCAAGGCGTTCGTATAGATCGCTCATGGTATTTAATCTGATATCAGATGCTTTTGATTCCTCATCGGGCAATGCACAATATGCACACGTGCAGTGAAAACCATAGTTCTGCTTGAGATGATGTCTATGTGTAGATAGATTATTTGTACATGGCCTGAAAATGATGAAGCAACTCCTACCTTCTTTCGTCTCGGATTTGCAACGTCCTGAAATATGAGGTCAGTAGTTCTTCACCTTTGGGGACGTCCTTCAGAGCATGTACAACCAGGACGCCCTCTCGTTCTCTCCACGAATACACCGAGTTGAAAGCGCCGGAACACCCATGATTCAGGCGTGCCATCGTTGGAAATAGTCCAACGTTGGACCCAGCAGCCACGGCATTAGTCTGGAAAATAGCCAATGGAAGCAATTCCGAGAGCTCCTCCGGAGAAAGATTCTCTGGCAAATTCACATGCGACAGGTTGTAAAACAATGAAACTTGCTCAGGGGAAAGTTGCTGTACTGAGTCCAAGATCAACTGAGGAGGTGAAGTCTTGACTAATGTATCACTGCAAATGAAACCATGCCCGCTTTAGTTGAGGCGAGAGCTCACTTACTTTCATGCGGAACCAACATCAGAGGTTTTTCCCGGATCAGCAGCTCTCCCCGCTGTTCTCAGTGGGGTTGCAAAGAGTCGGCTATTCAATTTTCCAGATAAACGGGAATGCCTACCCGGATATTCCGAACAGCGATTAAGCCTTTCCCTCTTTCAGGAAGATCGCGAACAACGAATGCAGGGTTTATTGCATCATTGCTGTATGGCGCCAGTGAGATGAGTTGACGTGGGATTTCAGTTAGAAAATCCGTCCAATAGAACGAGATTAAGAGAGCTGTAGCACAAGTCACAGTGAACGCGGTGTGTATTAACGAGATCGTGTGTGTCTAAGTCGAAGGTTTGAGTTTTAAGGCTGAACAGGAAATAGCCCGTTACCTTTGAGGGTTTAGAACGATCACCAGCCACACTGGCCTGCTTCGGGGCGTCTTGTGCGCGAGGTCCAGTGGCTCTCTGACGGATCGACATCGAGGGGTTTGGTAGCAAGTGAGGAGGACCTGTGCGCGCTGGGCCCCATTTTCGGGCCTTGCCCAGTTACTGCTTAGTGACTGTTTCCCCTCACCCTCATTTTCCTCTTGATCTAGGCCCTTCCTTTACAAAAAGAATAAGTGGCTATGTAAGTAGCTACTTCGAATTTTATAAGAGTGGTGCCGCTGCCTTGTTGAAAGACAGGCAACGCGTGCCCGGAATCCTGACTCTCCTCCCGGGCAGCACAACCCCTCACGCGCCTCACGCCTCGCGTCCTCTTCAGAGCTCGTGCATCGAACAGTACTACACTAGTGCGGCTGGGGTTGAAAAGCTGAGCCCTACGGGCCGCGACTGGAGTAATTTCGGGGGTTGTGCCTCCATTGGTGGTAGGCCACTGGCACATTGTGGAAAACGTACACGGTTGATCTCGTCCTGCTCCGGTGTCCAAATATCCTCCTGCCATGCCTACGACACCTGAAATCTCCACAAGGGATATGTGCGACGCCCGACTTTTTGCTTCCTCTACTGCCCGAAAGAATGAGCATGTGCTCAGACAATGAGGCGGTTCACACGCGGGATACACGTACTTACCACTGGCAAGTCGTGCATAAGGTGCGCATGTCATTTCACTCTCATCAACGGAACTAGGAACCGTTCCTAATAATACCATGACCAGAAAATTCGTTACATTCATTTCTTATATCTCACAGCTCCTCAACACTCTGGACTGTGCGGTAACCCACGCGCTTAGTTCTCATTTTACGGGAGCAATATCAAGTAAAGTCCTACTAGTAGACTTCCACTACTCTTCGTGACCATCTTTTTGTGGTGAATGCACTGAAACGACGCGGAGCACTTTTTTTTCCTTGTCACGTACTTTCGAGATGCAATATCGAATTGTTATCTATCTATTTCTCTACGCTCGCGTCGCATTCTTGACAGAACTTCGACACCATGATCCAGCTTGAATGCTACTTCGTTGCGGGTTGACCAAGTTCTCCAGCGCGCTCTGTCGCAGCCTGAATGGCATGAGCAATAGTGGATCTCACTCGCCCATCCTCCAGGGTAAGCAGACCTGCGATGGTACAACCACCAGGAGCTGATCAAAACACGTGAGCGGGCGAAGAAAACTTTGGGTATAAGTCGTTGTCCTAGCTCACTCGCGACAGAGTCCTCGATCTGGGCTGGATGCGCTTCGGGCTGCAAGGCCATGCGAGCAGCACCTTGAAGCGCTAAGTGAAAGAACCACATCTGAACGGGTCAAATTGAATGCTAACGACTGACACACGCACACTGCGCCGCCAGTTCCAGGGCCTCCGCTCGTGGCAAGCCCATCATGACACCGCCGTCCGCCATCGTCTCGAGAAATATGCAGGCGAAGGCGAGGCCGACAATGCCGTGCACGCATCGAATTGCTCCTTCTCGAGAAAACGACAACGCCCGACCGAAGAGAAGATTTGTAAGATGATCAGTCTGTTCAAGGCCTCGGAGTCGGAAGGTGGGAGCGTCGAGACGACCGTCATGCATTCGCGAATCTGTCGAAGCGCTCATCATGATTGCACGGTAACCCTCATGGTGATGATCCTCGGAAACGCGCGCGACATGCTACGTTAGGCATCGCACGAATTACCGTTGTGCTGGAAGGACCCAGCTGGAGAGTTGCGAGATGGTGACACCGGTAAGGATGCTGATGAGCAACTTCCCCGCCAAAGCGTCTTTGATCCCATCCTCGTAGAGAATTGTGCGCCACCTGTGGTTTGCAGCTGGAGGTAGGAGAAAAGATACATCATTTAGCGACAGTGGACGTCGTGTAGCGGCTGTGGAGGTTCGTTAAGGTGTCAGTGATTTGCCATTCTGATCTATGTCTGGGCCATTGAACAGGATGAACGTCGAAAAGTATCATTCCGGTAACAGGGAAAGCAACAACATGTACAGACATAGGGAAAGGGTCTCATCAGGTCAAGACGTCTTCGTACCATGGGTTCTTTCCTCCGAGAATGCACGTACCAGGGTACCAAGGGCGGTACAGACACAAATAGGCCAGATGCAAAACGGCGCTACTATCACATGTTCGCAAAAGATGAACTTCGCAGGTTGATACAGCTTGCTCAGGAAATACGGTTGGTAGTCGACTCTCCGTCCTTGCCCGTGAATGGGGCCGAGAAGGCGAGGGCCGGGAACAGAGTTGAGATTGTCGCAACCGGTTGGGAACGATCAAATTATTATATCGAGTTGTGGCGGTGGAAAAGATGAGACTCTAGGAGTGTACAGGACCCCAGAACGGGGTTAAGGTCGAGTTTTGGGCCGAGTTGGCAAAGAAACTGATGCCACGTCGTCCATTCATCAAACGCGTCAAGTTTATAACAAGGGCTGCTTCCGGCAGCTTGTCGGTGGTACTGACTATATAAGCAATAACCTCTTTCCTTCTCTTCTCAAAAGTATGTCATTCATCAGGTATGGACCCTCCGAGTTCTTAACGCCTGGGCGCGACTCATGTAATGTCTCGTCTATCGAAGGCTTTCGGTCTGTGTAATTGGTGTCTATTCAATGTTTTTGGTGGGTGATGATGGCTCATATGGGTCCCATTGATACTGAAATGCGATACTTATAGCTGTGGGCAATATCCCAGGAGCGATGTGATGCCTATATGCTGTCACTTAAGTGAGACAAGCTGACTTGTTATACAGTATCTGTCCCCTTCCGGTCGTTAGATGGCAAGACTTCAGACAGGTTCAAGTCACCCATATTCCTTAGCACTTGTCAGAGTGCCCTCGGTTCTATGTCTGCCCTTATATACCTTTTCCTCAGACGGAAACCTGGTCAGACCTTTTCAGAGCTTCTCGGTCTCTCTCCCTCTATTGTGCGGACCAATACCACCAAAGCAAATGGCGTTGCCAATGGAGCTTCTAATGGACACGCCAAATTGAACGGTCACAAACCTGCGTCTCTCAACCACACGAGCTCAAGGTCACTTTTGCTAAGATACATCCAATGTTCCTTCTTCATCACCTTCGCTGCACCTTTCGGCTTCGCGGCGCTCTCTCACATCTCGTACCCCGCAATGGTGCTCGCCAAATCCTGTAAACTTGTGCCAGTCATGGTGATGAACGTCCTCTTGTACCGTCGCGCATTTGCGCGGCATAAATATGTCGTCGTCGGGCTCGTGACGGTGGGCATCACCATGTTCATGGGCTTTGGCGGGGAGGATAGTAAAAAGCATGGCACCAAGAGCAAAGGCAATCAGACTCTATGGCACAATATCATCGGGATGACTTATCTCCTGATAAACTTGATCCTGGATGGGGCGACAAATTCGACGCAGGACGAGGTCTTTGCACGGTACAAGGTGACCGGGCAACAGATGATGTTTTGGATCAACCTTCTCTGCACACTCCTCACGTCCTTAATCTCTATGCTTCCTCTGCCATACATTCCAGTCCTCCACCCATCAACAGGAGGTGAAACCGAGCTTAAGAGCGCGCTCGTGTTCCTTCGGAGTCACCCAACAATCATATACCCCCTCGTTCAGTTCGCCTTGACTGGTGCTTTGGGCCAATTATTCATCTTCGAGACCCTTCAACATTTCGGTTCCCTCACTCTCGTGTATGCCTTGTCTATGGGAATTGATTCTCGATTTCGCTAACTGACAATGATAGGACGATCACTCTGACGCGCAAGCTCTTCACGATGCTCCTCTCAGTCTTTATATACAACCACAAGCTAAACCCGGGTCAGTGGGCAGGCGCAGGCGTCGTTTTCGCTGGTATTTCCGTGGAGGCTTGGGTCAAACGCCAAGGTAATATAGGCCCACGTATAAGGTGTCTACTTTTGTTGACCTGAATTCTCGCAGAGGTTCACGCAAAGCGGGTTGTTCGGGAGGAAACAAAGGCGACTCTCAAGACTTTATAGATACAATATCCCAATAGCGCCCGCTGGCGTAAAAGACTTAGATTACTGTTAGACGGGCAACAAAATTGAAAACAAGAGTGGACAGAGTGAAGGATCGAACGAAAGAAGTGCTATAGTGAAGACATCACGATTCCATGGCATCAGAATCACACGGGCTGTCATCGACAAGTGGTCGTTTGTCCTCTCTATGGATGTCATGCGGTCGGGTCAGTCATGGCAACCTTGCTAGACACAATCTCTCACCGTTCGTCGTCGTCGTCCTCATCGTCGTCCTCACGTTTCCGTCGTGACGCAGCCTGGTGACTCGCTGGGAACGTCGATACCGCCAAATTTGCCTTGTATATGCTTTCGTACTCCTATCAATTTATACCTCGCATAATCAGAGGAACGTTCGCCCACGAAGATCAGATCACTGCCATAACGCATACCTTAATCTGTGTTAGAAACCCACCATTCGGGGAGATACAATACCGCCGATTTTGAACTAAATGGAGTGCATCTTCCCATGATAGTTGGTAGTGTTGCATCACAAACATGATCACGAATGCCGGCGATAGACTTATACCCCCTATCGATGATCATACGGTCTAAGTCGATTGCCAATTATATCAGGCAGTGGCTTACCGTTGCAGTGTACGAGAACACGCCCGCTTCTAGAAAGGGCGGTATTTATAAATTGTTGGGCCCTAGAATGACACGATACGTGAGCCCAAGATACAGGAATGATCCACACACGAACGTAGGAAATAAACGAATCAAGTTCTGCTCCTCCGAATCTTGGACATCGAGAACGAGGTACTCGAAGGATTCGGGGAAACGAGGGCGAACTGAGAAAGCTTCCTTAACATCGCGAATGCAGACACTGTGTGTAGGACAGCCAGAAAGAGGCAAAGTTCAGGGTAGTGGGCGAAAGTTTTGAAGGTAGGACGCGTACACATGCGTGATGCTGAGCTCCTTGAGGGTGGCTAAATTCTTTGAGACTTGAAAAGGGCCGAGTAGGAGGCCAGGTAGAATCTCCTGACACTGATGCCGCATGTCATACCTGCGCTTGACAGCAGTCCGCGGACTGGGTTTGACAACACAGGGGCAAGATCGTACCTCCACTCAACATCCCCCGGTCCCTGAATCAATTCACGGAGTTCTTGAGAGTTTGGTGCGAACATGACGATGGTTGCGTGTGATACGAGATGATGTAGGGCGGAGCAAAAAGACGCGTCGACTAGGGGGGCGGTGTTTACAGTAATTCCATTTGTGACTATGCCGTTTCCCACCCTGACGCCATCTGACGCGGCCTCCGATCCAGATATCCAAGTCACCGACCAAGCTCGCAATGAGTGACGACGAAGACGTCCCGTGAGCCCCCTGCCACATCGTTTTCCGCGCAGCGGTTGTTCCTAAATGTGATGACTCGGGTCACAGTACTCTGATTGGGTCGGAACTCGAGAGGGGGACTGTCGGCGACGATGAAATACCCACAGGCCACTCAGACCGTCAGGTGCCCCTCACAATCATATCTGGTTTCCTCGGCGCAGGAAAGTCCACACTTCTAAAGTGCGCTAGTTTCTCCGGTGCCCCCCTACGCAGATCGTGAAAGATTGACTTGCTATCAGGCGCATTCTCACTGAGCACCACGGATACCGAATTGCGGTCATCATGAACGAATTTGGGGATACAGCTGTATGCCCCTCGGTTCTGTACTCCTCCCCACAAGCGATCTTATTCTTATCCAGGACATCGAATGTTTGTCCGGCCGCCATTTTTGACGGGTGCAATAACGTGACAAATGAACCAGCCAGGGCTATCAACGTTTCGTCTGCGTCAGATCCCCTTGCCGAGTCATCTGAAGAATTCCTGGAACTCTCTAATGGCTGTCTGTGCTGTAGCATCAAGGATTCTGGCATTGCATCCATCGAGAAGTTGATGCAACGCAGGGGCGCGTTCGACTACATTCTGCTAGAAACGACTGGGCTGGCCGATCCAGGTACGTAGTCATATCGGTGCTGGTACAAAATGTCTCACCGCACCGTATGCCAAGGCCCCATCGCGTCGATATTTTGGCGCAATGAAGAGTTCAACCGCGGAAAGGGTAAAGATATTGTGCTGGATGGTGTAGTCTGCGTTGTCGACGCAGTGTTTGGGAAACAGGTGCGCCTCTCGCCTAACGCTATACGAACCCTCGATCATATTGTAAATGATGCCAGCAAATGGAGGCCGATCACGTCCAGGAGGGTATCGGCGAGAGTCTAAGGTCAGTTCGCAATCTTGCCACATGTCGCTTCACGGCCTAAATCAAAACAGGCAAATTGCCGCCGCTGATGTCATTTTGCTAAACAAAACGGACTTGGTATCAGCCGCGAACCTTCAGGCTACGGAGGATCTCCTGTCTAAGATTAATCCTGCTGTTACCATTCACCGCACGGTCCGAGCTGACATCGATCTTAAGCATGTCCTCGATATCCGCGCATATGCGTCTCGGGCTTTATCGCATGCTGACACGCCACCGCTCGGTGATCATGATCACGCCTCGCATGATCACGAAAGCGCCGATGATAAACTCAGCACTCATTACGAGGTGCGCGGTATCACGAGTTTGCGGGTCACCTGCCCCGTGTTGTCGCCCGAACAATTGGAGCGCCTGGAGGAGTGGATTCGCACAGTGTTGTGGGAATGTCAACTCCCTGGGGACTCTGCTGATACCCATCAGAAGTCTCTAGAGGTCTTGCGCTGTAAGGGGATGTTTGGTATACAATCCGGCCAGACATTTGTGCTCCAGGGTGTCCGGAACCTTTACGAGTTGGAGCCTTTGGTAGGGGGCGACGTTGGGTTACCAGGGCATGGAAAGCTCGTTTTCATCGGAAAGGGTCTAGATGATTCAGTTAGGAAGAGCCTGGAGAGTATTTTTCACTGATCTGATATAAAATGTCAAATTGCCTTCAACCCAAATCATTGCGTGAACCGGTCCGGAACACCCAGATATTAGCAGCATACAGCTACAGCTACAGCTAGACTTGACTTGATCTTCATTCTGAGCCACGTATCTCCTCACCCATGTCAATACCAGAGGCGACCGACATTCGGGTTGTGACGACCATCGGTCATGTTGATCACGGAAAGACAACTCTTATGGACGCGTTGTTGGCCGCGAATAACATTATATCATCGCGTATGGCGGGTAAGATACGGTACATGGATAGCCGAGAAGACGAGCAAGAGCGAGGCATCACAATGGAGAGCAGCGCGGTCTCGCTCAGATTCAAAGTGTTGGAGAAGTCTGCGGATGGTGGTGCGTACAACCGCAAAACATGCAACAGAAGCGGGTGGGTAACAGACTCATTTAGGAGGCACTCCAAGGACCTATGTTATAAATATGATCGATACACCAGGGCATGTCGACTTTTCTAGTGAAGTGTCCACTGCATCTCGTTTGGTGGATGGCGCGCTCGTCCTCGTAGACGTCGTCGAAGGCGTTTCTTCGCAAGTGCGGCACCCTGGTCATTAACGTCTCGGGGAGCTACTGGCCCTAACTCTCTCTTAGACGGTTTCCGTCCTGCGTCAGGCATGGGTCGATCGCCTGCGTCCCGTTCTCGTCATCAACAAGCTGGACCGTCTCGTGACGGAACTCAAGCAGACGCCGATGGAGGCGTATCATCACCTCTCTCAGCTCATCGAGCAGGCGAACGCGGTTATGGGCAGTTTCTTTGCCGGCGAGCGCATGGAAGACGATCTCCGCTGGCGCGAGGAACGCGAGCGCCGACTCACACGCAAGAAGGACGCCATCGCGCAGCAGACAGACGCGCTCGCAGACGACGAGACGGTAGACAACTTTCAAGAGAAGGACGATGAGGACATCTACTTTGCCCCGGAGAAGGGGAACGTTGTGTTCGCCTCCGCCCTCGGGAGCTGGGGATTTCGCGTCGCCAGATTCGCGCAGATATTCGCGGTCAAGCTGGGGATCAGGGAAGCTAACTTCAAGAGGACACTCTGGGGCGACTTTTACCTCGACCCGAAGACAAAGAGGGTCATTAGTCACAAGCACCTCCGCGGCCGTTCATTGAAGCCTTTGTTTGTACAATTTGTGCTCGAAAACATCTGGGCGGTGTACGACGCCGTCCTGCTGAACCCGTAGGTGTCTTTTTTATTGACCGGTGAACCAAGGGATGGAACTGACCGATGGTCGGCGGCCGCAGAAATGCCGAGAAAATTAACAAAATTATTTCGACCCTGAATCTCAAGATTTCTCCCCGCGAGTTAAACTCCAAGGACCGCAACAACCTCCTCTCACTCATATTCACGCAATGGCTCCCCCTTTCCACAGCTATCATCCAAACCATCATAGATGTCATACCATCTCCGCGTGCCGCTCAGCCCACTCGAATACCCATCATGCTTCATCCCGACCTATTTGAGTCGCACGTCGACCCAAAGTCAAAGCTTGAGAAGGACCTGTACTCTTGCGATGCGAGTGAAGATGCCCACGTCGTTGCGTATGTGAGCAAGATGTTCGCCATACCTACGGGCCAATTACCGGAGCACAAAAAGCAGACGCAGCGGGTCGACGAGGTACGTGCTCACGCTCGCGAGGCGCGCGTCAGGGTCGAAGAAAATCGAGAGCCGTCTGGAGCCGCATCGCCTTCGCCTGTCCCTGGTCAGACGCCCCCAGAAACTTCTATGGGCGAAACCCCATGCGATGGACAGGAGGTGGGTGAGACCCTGTTGGGGTTTGCCAGGCTCTACTCTGGTGTCATCCACGTCGGGAACACCGTCGTCTGTGTCCTCCCGAAGTACAACAATGCTGTTGAACCGACGCATCCACACAACAAGTCTCATGTCGTCCACGCGACAGTCGATGCTCTCTATACAATGATGGGACGTGATCTTATCGCAGTAAACAGCGTGAGCGCCGGGAACATCTTCGCTATCAGAGGACTTCAAGGTTCAATCTGGCGGAGTGCGACCATTTGTACCCCATCTGCAGCTGGTGTGCAGGGAGAGCATTCAGAAGGCTGGATGATCAACTTGGGAGGTGTCAATCGACAGGTATGCTAGTATTCGGTACCTTGACTCGCGCGTTAAACCACACCAGATCCCCCCAATCGTACGAGTCGCCCTAGAACCCGCGGTACCTGCAGATATGCCGAAGCTCATCCGCGGGATGAAATTGCTTAGTTATGCTGATCCCTGTGTAGAGACGTTCCAGCAATCTACAGGAGAGCACGTCATACTAACCGCTGGTGAGCTGCACTTGGAGGTGAGTTTTGTCTCGGATAGTTCTTGAGCATGTAAAGGATGACCTGCGTTTTTAGCGATGTCTGAAAGACCTTCGCGAGAGGTTCGCCAAGGTGAAGATCCAACCTTCAGAGCCGATCGTTCCATTCCGCGAGACAGCAATAAAGGCGCCAGGTATGTTACCACCCATTAGATAGCCTTAGCAAGATGGACTTCGTTCTTTCGCATTTTGATAGATATGGCCCCACCCAAAACACCCGGTCACCCCCGCGGCACCGTACATGGTGCAAGCTTTCAGAACCTCGTGACTTTTACAATCCGAGCCGTCCCCATTCCCGACATAATCGTTGAGTTTCTGCGAAGTAATCTGACTGTCATTAAGCGGCTCATAGTGGATTCGACTCGAACCGATGGTACGACTTCAGAGGAAGTCGAAGATGAAGCCGAAAAGGCCGCCACCACGGGTGACATTCTATGTGTGCCGACAGTTTATCCAGGACAGTTCTGGGATGCACTGCAGACTATATGTGAAGAGGCAGGTTCTGAATGGGCGAGAATTGTCAACGACATCTGGGCTCTGGGTCCCCATGGCGCAGGAGAATGTCTTTTAATCGATTCTCGTAAAGATCAGGAACGGCAATCGTGAGACTCTTTCCCTCGCCCGCAGTATCCATCGTTGATTGCTTTTAGGTTAAGGAAGCGACTGGATCGCATGAAGGAGACGGAAAATAGCGAGCTGCAGAGGGACTCGATGACCAGGGATTTTGATGGCAATATCGAGACTGGATTTCAAATTGCTACCCTTCATGGACCACTTTGTGCTGAGCCTATGGAGGGGATGGCTTTTTTTGTCGAGCGGGTGGAGATGGACAGAGATGGCATACGGAAAGAAAATGGTAGGCAAAAAAATTTGACGACACGAAGCTGCCGAGCGATCACTGACGTCGGCTACGCCAGAGCAAAACAAGTTGTCGCAAATTACTGGATCACTCATTTCGGCCATCAAAGAAGGGTGTAGAAATGGACTGCTGGATTGGTCGCCACGACTGAAACTGGCGATGTATTCTTGTGACATTCAGGCATCAAGTACGCGTGGTCGTTGTCAGCTTTCGTATTGACCCCATTAACCAAACGGGACTCTCCCCTTGTCAACAAGCTGATGTACTGGGCAAGGTGTACGGTGTCGTGGCAAAGCGACGCGGCAAGATCGTCGCTGAGGAGATGAAGGAGGGCACCTCGTTCTTCACTGTCAGGGCGCTCCTTCCGGTTGTGGAAAGTTTCGGGTTTGCGGACGGTGAGTGACCAAAAGGAACAGCCGTTGCCTGACGGGGTCTGACAAAGATGTGATGTGATCAGACATCAGAAAACGGACGTCGGGTGCGGCGAGTCCGCAGCTTGTTTTCTGTGGGTGAGTGAAACATAGCAAACAAGGGACTGAAAGCGCGCTCTAACTGAGGCGATGACTACTACGATTACGATGGAAGATACGTAATGCTAGATGAGGACCCGTTCTGGGTGCCGACTACGGAGGAGGAACTGGAGGATTTGGGGGAGAAGGCGGACCGGGAGAACATTGCTCGGGGATACATGGACAAGGTGAGGGGACGGAAAGGGCTGTTTGTGAACCGAAAGATGGTGGAAACGGCGGAAAAGCAGAGGACGTTAAAGCGATGAGATGAGTTCGAGTTGCCATTTAAAGTAATCAAGTCCATTGTCGTCCGCGGCCTTGCCAGAGCCTCAGCCTCA